>Ga0265328_10000132_pt1 | contig 35090 bp, 27 predicted proteins | sample 41624metaG_FD_202086 | JGI IMG/M metagenome (GOLD analysis project Ga0265328, IMG submission 202086) | Rhizosphere microbial communities from Carex aquatilis grown in University of Washington, Seatle, WA, United States - 4-16-24 metaG | ecosystem: Host-associated > Plants > Roots > Rhizosphere...
ATCCTGCTGCAGGTGATGGACCACGGCAAGCTGACGGATCACAACGGCAAGCAGATCGACTTCCGCAATGTGATCCTCATCATGACGACCAACGCCGGCGCCGCCGATCTCGCGCGGAAGCCGATCGGCTTCACCCGCGGCGCGGTGCACAACACCGAGGACAATGAGGCGATCAATCGCCTCTTCGCCCCGGAGTTCCGCAACCGTCTCGACGCGATCGTCAACTTCGGCCATCTGCCGGAGGAGGTCATCGCCCGCGTCGTCGACAAATTCGTCCTGCAGCTCGAGGCGCAGCTCGCCGATCGCAATGTCACGATCGAGCTCGCCGACGAGGCGCGCGCCTGGCTCGTCGAACATGGCTATGACCAGGCCATGGGCGCGCGGCCGATGGGCCGCGTCATCCACCAGCACATCAAGACGCCGCTCGCCGACGAAGTATTGTTCGGCCGGCTGAAGAACGGCGGCGCGGTGCGCGTGGTGGTGGTGACCGACGACAGCGGCGCCAAGACGCTGGGCTTCGTCTTCCCCGAGGGGCCGGTGCTGCCGCGTCCCGAGCGCGACATCGTCGAGGCCGGCAAGAAGCGCGCTTCGGCGGAGGCCGGCGGCGAGACGCGCAAAACGCGCAAGCCGAAAGAGGGCGATGCGGGCAAGGATTCGGGCAAGACCGATCCGGCGCCGCGCAGCGCCAGCGCCCGCCCGCGCAGCGTTCCGGAGACGCCGCTCAAGAATTGAGCAGCGGCCGGAATCCTCACGGGATGTTAATCACTTCGACTGTATTTTCGAAGCCGGGCTCATGCCCGGCTTCGTCGTTCGCGCGCTCCCGCGAGGCTGTCCGAGCGTCGAGGTGGGCGAGCGTCGAGGTGGGAACGTAGATGCGCGTGGCGATCGTTCACTATTGGTTCGTCGGCATGCGCGGCGGTGAAAAGGTCGTCGAAGCCCTGATCCGGCTCTATCCGGAGGCCGATCTCTTCACCCATGTCATCGATCCGGCCGCTGTTTCGCAGACAATCCTCTCCCGCCCGATCACGACGAGCTTCATCCAATCTCTGCCGCGCGCGGCAAAATATTATCGGCAATATCTGCCCTTGATGCCGCTCGCCTGCGAGCAGCTCGATCTGCGCGGCTATGATCTCGTCATCTCGAGCGAGTCGGGTCCGGCGAAGGGCGTCATTCCGCCGCCCGAGGCGCTGCATGTCTGCTATTGTCACTCGCCCATGCGCTATTTGTGGAACATGTACCACGAATATCGCGAGGAATCGGGGCTGCTCACGCGCCTCTTGATGCCGCCGCTGGCGCATTATCTGCGCAATTGGGACGCGCTGTCGGCGACGCGCGTCGATCATTTCATCGCCAATTCCACGACTGTCGCGCATCGCGTCGAACGCTATTATCGCCGCTCCGCCGATGTCGTGCATCCGCCTGTCGCGGCGGACGCATTCTCCATCGCGCCGCCGGAAGAGATCGGCGACTACTATCTCATGGTCGGCGAGCTCGTCGGCTATAAGCGGCCCGATCTCGCCATCGACGCCTTCAATGCATCGGGCAAGAAGCTCGTCGTCATCGGCGGCGGCTCCAATCTGGACGCGATCGCCAAGCGCGCGGGCCCCACAGTGTCGGTGCTCGGCCCGCAGCCCTTCGACGTGCTCAGGCGGCATTATTCGCAGTGTCGCGCGCTGATCTTTCCCGGCGAGGAGGATTTCGGCATCGTGCCGCTCGAGGCGATGGCGAGCGGCAGGCCGGTCATCGCCTTTCGCCGCGGCGGCGCGACTGAGACCGTTGTCGAGAATGAGACAGGCGTCTTCTTCGACACGCAGACGGTCGAAGCGCTGAGCGAGGCGATCGCGCGTTTCGAGCGCATGGAGTTTTCGCCCGAGCGCATTCGCGCTCATGCGCTCGGCTTCGGCGAAGAGCGCTTCCTGCGTGAGATGCGCGAGAAGATCGACTCCTATTTCGCTGCTCGCGCGGTGAAACGCTGATAAGGAAAAGCGAGGCTTCGGGCTCGCATCGGACGCCGTCGCCTGGCGACAGAATGACGCCTATTGGTCCTGCGCGGCGCGCTTGCGACGTGGCGCAGGCGTCTCCTTCGTTGCTTTCGTCTCCTTCGTCTTTTCCGCGCGCGGCGGCCGGCGCTTCAGCACTTCGGCGAGATAGCGTCCCGTATGGCTGCGCTTTGCGGCGACGATCTCGGCAGGCGGGCCGACCGCCACGATCTCGCCGCCGCCGTCGCCGCCCTCGGGTCCGAGATCGATGATCCAATCGGCCGTCTTGATCACCTCGAGATTATGCTCGATGACGACGACGCTATTGCCCTGATCGACGAGCTCGTGCAGCACTTCGAGCAATTTCGCGACGTCGTGGAAATGCAGGCCCGTCGTCGGCTCGTCGAGAATATAGAGCGTGCGACCCGTCGAGCGGCGCGCCAATTCCTTGGCCAGCTTCACACGCTGCGCCTCGCCGCCCGAAAGCGTCGTCGCCTGCTGGCCGACGCGGATGTAATCGAGGCCGACGCGCTTTAAGGTCTCCATCTTGTCGCGGATCGCCGGCACGGCTTTGAACAATACAGCCGCTTCCTCGACCGTCATGTCGAGAACGTCGGCGATGGATTTGTCGCGATATTTCACTTCCAGCGTCTCGCGATCGTAGCGCTTGCCCTTGCAGACGTCGCAAGTGACATAGACGTCCGGCAAAAAATGCATCTCGATCTTGATGACGCCGTCGCCCTGGCAGGCTTCGCAGCGGCCGCCCTTCACATTGAAGGAGAAGCGCCCCGGCGCATAGCCGCGCGCCTTCGCCTCGGGCAGCCCCGCGAACCATTCGCGGATCGGCGTGAAGGCGCCGGTATAGGTCGCAGGGTTCGAGCGCGGCGTGCGGCCGATCGGCGATTGGTCGATATCGATGATCTTGTCGATATGCTCGAGCCCGTCGATCTTGTCGAATGGCGCGGGATGCTCATGCGCGCTATTGAGCCGTCGCGCCACTGCCTTGTAGAGCGTCTCGATGACGAGAGTCGATTTGCCGCCGCCGGAGACGCCGGTGACGGCGGTGAAGAGGCCCAAGGGAATCTTCGCTTCGACATTTTTCAGATTGTTTCCGCGCGCGCCGGAAATCTTCAGCCAGCGGCCGGGATCGGGCTTGCGGAGCGCGTGGCGGAGCGTCACCTGCTTCGCGCCGGTCAAATATTGGCCGGTGAGCGAATTGGGGTCGTCCATGATCTCCTGCGGCGCGCCCTTGGAGACGATATGGCCGCCATGCACGCCGGCGCCGGGGCCGACATCGACGACATAATCGGCGGAGAGGATGGCGTCCTCGTCATGCTCGACGACGATGACGCTATTGCCGAGATCGCGCAGTCGCCGCAACGTGTCGAGCAGCCGGTCATTGTCGCGCTGATGCAGGCCGATCGAGGGCTCGTCCAGCACATAGAGCACGCCGGTGAGGCCGGAGCCGATCTGCGAGGCGAGACGAATGCGCTGACTCTCGCCGCCCGACAGCGTGCCCGAGGCGCGCGAGAGCGTGAGATAATCGAGGCCGACATCGACGAGGAAGGTCAGGCGGTCGCGGATTTCTTTCAAAATGCGATGCGCGATCTCATTGCGCTTGGCGTCGAGCTTCTCCGGCAGAGCGCGGAACCAGTCGAGCGCCGCGCGCACGGAGAGGTCCGACACTTCGCCGATATGCAGTCTGTCGATCTTCACGGCGAGCGCTTCCGGCTTCAGGCGATAGCCGAGGCAGGCTTTGCAGGGCTCCGCCGACATATAGCGGCCGATCTCCTCGCGCGCCCATTCGCTGTCCGTCTCCAAAAAACGCCGCTGCAGATTTGCGACGACGCCTTCGAATGGCTTCTTCACATCATAGGCGCGCGCGCCGTCGTCATAGGAGAAGCGGATCTCCTCTTTGCCGGAGCCGTGCAACAGCACCTCGCGCACTGTCTTGTCGAGCTGCTCGAAAGGCGTGTCGAGTCGGAATTTGTAATGCCGGCCGAGCGAGGCCAGTGCTTGGTTGTAATAGGGCGACGATGATTTCGCCCAGGGCGCGATGGCGCCTTTGCGCAGAGAGAGCTTGGGATCGGGAATGACGAGATCGGGATCGATCACCTGCTCCTGGCCGAGACCGCTGCAGGCCGGGCAGGCGCCGAAGGGATTGTTGAAGGAGAACAGCCGCGGCTCGATCTCCGCAATGGTGAAGCCGGAGACGGGACAGGCGAATTTCGACGAGAAGACGATGTGGTCGGGCGCATAATGGTTCGAGGCATAGGCGGCCGCCGGCGCAGATGGCGCGGCGGTCTCGCTGGGTCGGCCGCTCTGATCCGCGAATTCGACCACCGCCAGCCCATTGGCCAGTTCCAGCGCCGTCTCGAAACTATCGGCGAGACGCGCGCCGATGTCGGAGCGCACCACGATGCGGTCGACGACAATGTCGATATCGTGCTTCAGTTTCTTGTCGAGCGGCGGCGTGTCGGCGATCTCGTGATAGGCGCCGTCGATCTTCAATCGCTGGAAGCCGCGCTTGGTGAATTCGGCGATCTCTTTTTTATATTCGCCCTTGCGGCCGCGCACGACGGGCGCGAGCAAATAGAGGCGCGTGCCCTGCGGCAGCGCCAGCACGCGATCGACCATTTGCGAAACGGTCTGGCTCTCGATCGGCAGGCCGGTCGCCGGCGAATAGGGAATGCCGGCGCGCGCCCACAGCAGGCGCATGTAATCGTGAATCTCCGTCACCGTGCCGACGGTGGAGCGCGGATTCTTCGACGTCGTCTTCTGCTCGATGGAAATGGCGGGCGAGAGGCCGTCGATCTGATCGACATTTGGCTTCTGCATCATTTCCAGAAATTGGCGGGCGTAGGCCGAGAGCGACTCGACATAGCGGCGCTGGCCCTCGGCGTAGATGGTGTCGAAGGCGAGCGAGGATTTGCCCGATCCAGAGAGTCCGGTGAAGACGACGAGCTTGTCGCGCGGAATGACGAGATCGACATTTTTGAGATTATGCTCGCGCGCGCCGCGAATGGAGATGACCTTGCCGTCGAACAGATCGTCGAGTGAGGCTTGGGCGGCGGATTTTTTCGAGCTTCGCATGGGCACGACCAGAACTGGAGCGGCGGGTTCGACGACGGTGAGGGCCTCGAGAAGCCCCCTCCCCAACCCTCCCCCGCTTTGCGGGAGAGGGAGCAGATTCGGCGCTTCATCGAATGCTCGCGAAACGTCGCCGCCTCCCTCTCCCGCGTAGCGGGGGAGGGTGAGGGAGGGGGCCGACGGCGATCGATCTTACGCCCTCCGTCATCTCTTGCCATGCTGCGACGCAGTAATCCACAGGGTCGCGCGACAGCTCGAGCCGGACCGCGGCCGCCTCACCCATGAGGCGCGGCACAAATCATGCTGTCTCGACCGGGACAATCGGGAAGGGCGAACGGTTCGATGGCGCTATACGGACAATTTTCCGCAGGGGAGGCGGCGCGATGAGCGAGCCCATCCGCGCCGTCTTGATTGATCTCGAAGGCGTCGTTCTTCCGATGGCTTTCATGACCGAGACGCTCACGCCCCTCGCCGCCCAGCGGCTCGGGAGCTACATCGCCGAGCACGCCGAGGACGAGGTGGTGGAGGAGGCGCTGGAGGAGACCGGGCGCCTGATGGGCGGTTATGAGCTCGATCCCACGCAGGCGGAATCGCTGCTGCTGCGCTGGATGAAGCAGGGCCGCAAGGCGACGCCGCTGAAAATCCTTCAGGGCCTCGTCTGGCAGGAGGCGTTCGACAAGGGCGAGCTCGCTGGCGCGCTCTATCCGGATGTGGTCGATTGCTTGAAATCCTGGGCCGCCGCCGGGCTTCGCCTGTTCGTCTATTCGTCCAATTCGGCGGAGGCGCAAAAGCTGCTGCTGCGCCGCTGCGCGACCGAGGATCCGACCGGCCTGTTCGAAGGGTTTTTCGACACTTCGCTCGGCCAGAAGATCGAGCCCGGCTCCTATCGCGACATCTGCGAGAGTCTGGCCCTGCCCGCGGCGTCCGTCCTCCTGCTGTCGGAAAACGAGGAGGAATTGGACGCCGCCAAGACCGCCGGCCTCGCGACCCTCCGCATCGCGCGCGACGGCTCCGTCGCCAGCGGCCATGAGGTCAGCCCCGATCTCGCCTCCTCGAACATCGGACAGTGACGAATGGCGAAATTCACGCTCGAGACGCGCGACGGGACGAGGTCGGAGATCGCCGGCAAGGATCGCGCGACGATGATGAAGCTGATCCGCAAATCGGGCGTAGAGGAGCTGATCGCGGAATGCGGCGGCAGTTGCACCTGCGCCACCTGCCAAATCTATGTCGATCTGCCCGACGGCGTCGCCATGCCCTCCATGGAGCCCGCCGAGGCCATCATGCTGGCCAAGGCCGCCAACCGCGAGCTCAATTCGCGCCTCGCCTGCCAGATGAAATTCGACTCGAGCCTAGACGGCATGCATGTCCGCATCGCCCCGGAGGATTACAGCAATAGCTAACGGCGCAGCGGGGCAGAGCCTTCGAGTGCAACATCGTAAGCTCGGCCGGTCTGGCCTCGACTGCGCCCCCCTCGTGCTCGGCTGTCATGTCTTCGGCTGGACGGTGGACGAGGCGACCTCCTGCGCCATTCTGGACGCGTTCGTCGATCGCGGCTTCGCGATGATCGACACCGCCGATACCTATTCGACCTGGGCGCCCGGCCATAAGGGCGGCGAATCCGAAACGATCATCGGCAATTGGCTGAAGGCGACGGGAAAGCGCGATCGGGTTCTGATCGCGACCAAGGTCGGCGGGGATATGCCAAATGTGGGCAAGGGGCTCTCCCGCGCGCACATCATCCGCTCGGCCGAGGAGTCGCTGCGTCGGCTCGGAACGGACCGGATCGATCTCTATCAGGCGCATTTCGACGATACCGCGGTCTCGTTCGAAGAAACGCTCGAGGCGTTCGCGAGCCTCATCCAGAGCGGTAAAGTGCGGGCCATCGGCGCATCGAATTTTTCGGCGCCGCGCCTCGCCGATGCGCTGGCGACCGCCAGAGCTCATGGGCTGCCGCTCTACGGCTGCCTGCAGCCGCATTATAACCTCGTCACCAGCGCCTATTACGAAGGCGATCTGCGCCGGCTCTGCCTCGAGGAGGAAATGGGCGTCATTCCGTTCCGGGCGCTGGAAGCGGGATTCCTCACCGGCAAATATCGCTCGATGGCCGATACGGTCGGCGCGGCGCGCGGCGCCGTCGTCGCGCGCATTCTCGACGATCGCAGCCTCGACATTTTGCGCGAGCTCGACCGCGCCGCGCTTCAGTTCGACGCCACGCCGGCGCAGGTCGCCATCGCTTGGCTATTGGCCCAGCCGGGCGTGACCGCGCCGATCGTCAGCGTCACCAGCCTCGCCCAGCTGGCGGAGATTTTTGGCGCGATGACGCTCACGCTCGACGCGCGGACGCTGATGCGGCTCGATATGGTGAGCGCGTGAGCATCCATTCTCGTTCCGGCTTGCGGCAAATCCTCGTTTGACGATAGATTTTCTCGTCAGCGCCGACATCCGCCGCAAATTGCACAGGACGAAGATGATTTTCAGGAAATTTCAGCAGGCGACGCTTTTCGCCGCGGCATGTTGCATTGCTTTTGCGCCCACTGGCGCCGCCTCCCGCAGCGTCAAAGATGGCGCCGTCGCTGCCACCCCGCGCCGAGCGACGTCGCAGCGCGATCGCGACTCCTATCCAGAGCGCGTGGCGAGGGTGATACAAGCGCGGATCATCCAGATCGGGACGTGGCCGGGCGAAGGCGGCAGAGTCAGCGTCAAATGTCGCATCCGGCCCGATGGGCGCATCGAAAATGTGCAGATCATCTCCTCGCCGAGCGATCGTCTGGCGGAAGAAACCTACCGCTTGCTGACGGGAATGCGAGTGCCGCGGCCTCCGAGCCGAGACGGGGCGACCGCACGCCAGAACGTCAATTTCGACGAGCCGCCCCCGATGCGCTGAGATCGCCGCCTTTCCCTTCGCGCCGCGCCCGATTGCCCTCGTCTCCGCCGGGGGGTAGGAACGAAGATCGAGGAACGGGGACACGCTGCTTGACGACGACCGCATCGAACGAGACGCCGGCGCGCAAGCCGCTCTACCGCCTGCTCTATGTCCAAGTGCTCGCCGCCATCGTGCTCGGCGCGCTGCTCGGCGTCTATTTTCCCGACATCGCCATGAGCCCCTGGATGGAGGCGATGGGCAAAGGCTTCGTCAATCTCATCAAAATGGTGATCGCGCCGATCATCTTCTGCACCATCGTCTCCGGCATCGCCCATCTCGAGAGCGCCGCCAAGGTCGGGCGCGTCGGCATCAAGGCGCTCGTCTATTTCGAAGTGGTCTCGACCATAGCCCTGGCGCTCGGCCTTCTCGTCGGCAATCTGCTGCGGCCGGGCGAAGGTTTTTCGGGCAAGGCGGACGCCGCCGCCGTCGCCAAATATTTGGAGCCGACCGTGCAGCGAAGCCCGGTCGAATTCGTGCTCGGCGTCATTCCCGACAGCGTCATCGGCGCCTTCGCCAGAGGCGATATTCTGCAAGTGCTGCTGTTCTCCATCCTTTTCGGCTTCGCGCTGATGGCGCTGGGCGAGAGGGGCAGGGCGCTGCGCGGTTTCATCGACGAGGCCGGCCACGCCATGTTCGGCGTCATCGCCATTGTGATGAAGGCGGCGCCGCTCGGCGCTTTCGGCGCCATGGGCTATACGGTCGGCAAATATGGCTCGCAGTCGCTGCTGAGCCTCGCCTGGCTGGTCGGCTCCTTCTATCTCACCTCCATTTTGTTCGTCGTCGTCGCGCTCGGCATCGTCGCGCATTTCGCCGGCTTCAGCATTTTCCGTTTCCTCGCCTATATTCGCGACGAATTGCTGATCGTGCTCGGCACCTCTTCGTCGGAGAGCGCGCTGCCGCAGCTCATGGAGAAGCTCGAGCGCTTGGGCTGCTCGAAATCGGTCGTCGGACTCGTCGTGCCGACCGGCTATTCCTTCAATCTCGACGGCACCAATATCTATATGACGCTGACGAGCCTGTTCATCGCCCAGGCTCTAGGCGTCGAACTCTCGGCGGGACAACAATTCGTCATTCTCACCGTGGCGATGCTGACGTCCAAGGGCGCCTCGGGCGTGACCGGCGCCGGCTTCATCACGCTCGGCGCGACGCTCTCCTCGATCGACCCGCGTCTCGCGCCGGGCATGGCGATTGTCATCGGCGTCGATAAATTCATGAGCGAATGCCGCGCGCTCACCAATATTTGCGGCAATGGCGTCGCGACGATCGTCGTCGCCTGGTGGGAGGGCGAGCTCGACCATGACAAGCTCGCCGCCGGCCTCTCACGACGCATCGACCCGAGCGATGTGGAGACCGCGGTCACGACGGAATGACGGGGCATTGCGTCCGCCCGCCGCCGATGCTAGAACAAAAAAAGAACATCGCGCGAATTGTGGACAAGGCGGCGGAACGCCTTCGCGCTCGCGCGTTTCGGACTAAGGTGCCTCGGACATTCATAAGCGGAGAGGGTCATGGCGGGCAGCGTCAACAAGGTCATCCTGGTGGGCAATCTGGGCCGTGACCCGGAAGTACGCACACTGCCGTCTGGCGACCGCGTCGTCTCTTTCTCCGTGGCGACGACGGAGTCTTGGCGCGATCGCAACAGCGGCGAGCGCAAGGACCGCACGGAATGGCATAACGTGTCGATCTTCAACGAGAATCTCGGGAAGATCGCCGAGCAATATTGCCGCAAGGGCTCCAAGATCTATCTCGAGGGCCAGCTGCAGACGCGTGAATATCAGGACAAGGACGGCGTGCAGCGCCGGGCGACCGATGTCGTGCTGCAGCGCTTCCGCGGCGAGCTGACGCTGCTCGACAGCAAGGGCGGCGGCCGCGGCGAAGGCGATTACGAGGGCGGCGGCGGCTCCTATCAGTCGAGCGGCGGCGGCTCCAGCTTCGGCCGCTCCTCGCCGATGGAGCGCCCGCCCGCCGAGCGCTCTCCCGCGCCGGCCGGCGGCGGACGTTTGTCGGACCAGCTCGACGACGACATTCCGTTCTGAGCCATCGCGAATATAGGGTTCGCGAGGCCCCCTCCCTCACCCTCCCCCGCTGCGCGGGAGAGGGCGGCGGCGGCGGTTCGCGAATTTTCGAAGACGGGCGGAGTCTGCCCCTCTCCCGCGAAGCGGGGGAGGGCCAGGGAGGGGGCGCTCCCGGCGCTCGAATCTCTACGAGCCCCGCGAGCGCAGTCCGTTCGTTCTGAACTCCCGCGACTGCGGCCGCGCGCCGGTCTGGCCCGTGCGGCGGCCTTCGCCGGATTTGCCGGTTCCCGCGGGCTGCCAGCCGGGCACCAGATGATGCTTGCCGGGACCGATGAGATCGGCGCGGCCCATCGCCTTCAGCGCATCGCGCAGCACGGGCCAGTTCTCGGGATCGTGATAGCGCAGAAAGGCCTTGTGCAGGCGGCGCTGGCGCAGGCCCTTCACGGCGTCGACCTTCTCCGACGCGCCGCGTCGCACCGGCTTCAGCGGATTGAAGCCCGAGTGATACATGGCCGTCGACAGCGCCATGGGCGAGGGCAGATAGGTCTGCACCTGATCGGCGCGATAGCCGTTCTTCTTCAACCATAGCGCCAGATTCAACATATCCTCGTCGCTCGTGCCCGGATGGGCGGCGATGAAATAGGGGATGAGGAAATATTGCTTCTTGGCCGCCTGCGCCGCGGCGTCGAACAGACGCTTGAAGCGGTCGTAGGAGCCTATGCCCGGCTTCATCATCTTGGCGAGCGGGCCGCTCTCCGTATGCTCGGGCGCGATCTTCAGATAGCCGCCGACATGATGCTCGACGAGCTCGCGCACATAGGCGGGGCTCTTCACCGCGAGATCATAGCGCACGCCCGAGGCGACCATCACCTTCTTGACGCCCGGCAGAGCGCGCGCCTTGCGATAGAGCTGGATCAGCGCGTCATGGCTCGTGTCGAGATTCTTGCAGATGTCAGGGAAGACGCAGGAGGGACGCCGGCACAGAGCCTCGGTCTCGCGATCCTTGCAGGCCATGCGATACATATTGGCGGTCGGGCCGCCAATGTCGGAGATGATCCCCGTAAAACCTTCGGTCTTGTCGCGGATCGTCTCGATCTCCTTCAGGATCGAGCCTTCCGAGCGCGACTGGATGATGCGCCCTTCATGCTCGGTGATCGAGCAGAAGGAGCAGCCGCCGAAACAGCCGCGCATGATCGTCACCGAATGGCGGATCATCTCCCAGGCGGGGATTTTCGAGTCGGCGTAGGAGGGATGCGGCGCGCGCGCGAAGGGCAGGTCATAGACGCTGTCCATCTCCGGCGTCGTCAGCGGAATGGGCGGCGCGGTGAGCCATATGTCGCGCGTCCCGTGCCGCTGTGTCAGCGCACGGGCGTTGCCGGGATTGCTCTCCCTATGCAGCACGCGCGAGGCGCGCGCATAGGATTCCGGATCGCCCGCGACTTGCTCGAAAGCGGGCAGGCGGATGACGATGTTCTCGCTCTGTGCGTCCTTGCGGATGCGGCCCTCGTCGGGCGCGTCTATGTCTTCGGCCGAGGCCTCGATCCAATCCGCGGGCGTCGCTTCGCGCGTAAAGGCGACGCCGCGCACACCGGAGAAATCCTGCGCGATTCCGCGTTTGGCGATGCGATGCGCGACCTCGACGAGGGCGCGCTCGGCGTTGCCATAGAGCAGAAGATCGGCTTTGGCGTCGAAGAGGACCGAGCGCCGCAGCTTGTCGGACCAATAATCGTAATGGGCGATGCGCCGCAGCGAGGCCTCTATGCCGCCGAGCACGATCGGCGCTTCGGGAAAGGCCTCGCGGCAGCGCTGGGCGTAGACGATGACGGCGCGATCGGGCCTTTTGCCGCCCTCGCCGCCGGGCGTGTAGGAGTCGTTGTGCCGCAACCGCCGGTCGGAGGTGTAGCGGTTCACCATCGAATCCATATTGCCGCTGGTGACGCCGAAGAAGAGGTTCGGCTTGCCCAGCGCGCGAAAGGCGGAAGCGTCGCGCCAGTCCGGCTGGGCGATAATGCCGACGCGAAATCCCTGCGCCTCGAGCAGGCGGCCGATAATGGCCATGCCGAAGCTCGGATGATCGATATAGGCGTCGCCGGTGACGAGGATCACATCGCAGCTATCCCAGCCGAGCGCCTCCATTTCCGCCCGCGACATGGGCAGAAAGGGAGCGACGCCGAAGCGATGCGCCCAATGCTTGCGATAGGAGAACAGCGGCTTGGCTGCGCCCAGAGGTTCGGCGGCTTTCGTCATGGTCTCACGAATATCATCACGCGCGGGAAGCGAGAAGCGCGGCGAGCGTCGGCGGAGCCGTGCCCGCGGGACTGCATCAGACGATTTTGGCGAAAGCCGCCGCGCCGGCCTTGCCCGGTCAGCGCATCGCCGGGGCCTGCGCTGCCGACGCCTTGCGCCGGCCGAGCCCGCTCCAGCCGAAGCGGGCGGAGCCCATACGCGATCGCAGCGCGTCGATATAGAGAAACACGACCGGCGTCGTATAGAGCGTCAAAATCTGGCTCACCAGCAGTCCGCCGACGATGGCGATGCCGAGCGGACGGCGCATCTCCGCGCCTTCGCCCGCGCCGAGCGCCAGCGGCAATGCGCCGAACAGAGCGACGAGCGTGGTGATGAGAATGGGACGGAAGCGCGCGACGCAGGCCTCGCGGATGGCCTCTCTCGACGACAGACCGCGCCGCCGCGCCGCGTCGAGCGCGAAATCGACGAGTATGATGGCGTTCTTTTTTACGATGCCGATCAGCAACAGCACGCCGATCATGGCGATGATGCTGAGCTCCGTGCCGCATGCGAGCAGAGCGAGAAAGGCTCCGACGCCGGCCGAAGGCAGCGTCGAGAGAATGGTCAGCGGATGCAGAAAGCTCTCGTAGAGAATGCCGAGAACGATATAGACCGCGGCCAGCGCAGCGGCGATCATGATCGGCTGATTGGCGAGCGCTTCCTGATAGCCGGCGGCGGTGCCGGCGAACACGCCTTGCAGCGTCGCCGGCGCGCCGGCCTTCACCATCGCGTCCTTGATCGCCTCGGCGGCGTCGCGCAGCGATTTTCCTTCCCCCAGATTGAAGGAGATGGTGATGGCCGCGAAATGACCCTGATGATTGACCTGCAGCGGCGTCACGCCATCGGCGAATTTCGAGAATGACGAGAAGGGAACCATGGGCTGGGCGGCGGTATTGACAGCGCTGCCCGGGCTGCCGAGATCGCGCGCCGAAAAGACGCGGCTCGCCGCGCGCGGATTGGCGCCGATGTAGAGATTGTCGAGCGCGGCGAGCGTGTCGCGATATTGCGGCGCCGATTCCATCACCACATGATATTGGTTGAGCGGTTCGTAGATCGTCGACACTTGACGCTGGCCGAAAGCGTCATAGAGCGTATTGTCGACGGCGCTGGCGGTGAGGCCGAGGCGCGAGGCTTTCGCACGGTCGATGACCACATCGCTGCGCAGGCCCTTGTCCTGTTGATCCGAGCTCACATCGAGAAGCGCGCCGCCGCGGCGCAGAATCTCGACGATGCGCGGCGCATAGACGCGCAGCTCCTCGAGATCGTCGGCGAGCAGCGTATATTGGAACATGGCGTTGCTCGGTCGCCCGCCCATGCGAATGTCCTGCGAGGATTGCAGGAACATGGTCGCCCCGCTCACGCGCGAGAATTTGGGCCTCAGCCGCGCCATGATCTCGTCGGCCGAGGCCTTGCGCTCGGCGAGCGGCTTCAAGGTGACGAGAAGTTCGGCGACATTGATCGAGCCGCCGGGGCTGAAGCCGCCGCCTATGCTGCCCGTTGCCGAGGAAATGCCGGGGTCCGAGCCGAGGATGGCGGCGAATTGCTCGAGCTTCTCCTTCATCACCGGGAAGGAGACGCTCTGATCGGCGACGATATAGCCGCGCATGCGGCCCGAATCCTGGATCGGAAAGAAGCCCTTGGGCACGAGTCCGAACAGATAGAAATTGAGCGCAATGGTCGCGAGCAGCACACCGAGCGTCACGCGCGGAAAGCGAAGCGCCACGTCCAGCGTGCGCACGTAGAAGCGATGCAGCGCCGCAAAGCCGCGCTCGCTCCAGCGCAGCAGGAAGAAGCGCGGCGCCCCGCAATGGCCGCGCAGCACACGCGAGCACAGCATCGGGGTCGCCGTCACCGAAAGGACGAGCGAGACGAGGATCGCGACGGACAGAGTCACGGCGAATTCGCGCATCAGCCGGCCGACGATTCCGCCCATGAACAGAATGGGCAGGAAGACGGCGAGCAGCGAGAGGCTCATGGAGACGAGAGTCGGGACCACTTCGCGCGCGCCGTCCAGCGCCGCGCTGCGCGCGGGTTCGCCCGCCTCGATGCGGCGCATGACATTCTCCACCACGACGATGGCGTCGTCGACGATGAATCCCGTGGCGATGGTGAGCGCCATCAGCGAGAGATTATTGAGGCTGTAGTCGAGGAGATACATTGCGCCGAAGGCGCCGATCAGCGAGACCGGCACGCAGACGCTCGGCGCGATCGTCGCCCGCGCATCCTTCAGCGACAGATAGACGATGAAAATCGCGAGAAATATGGTGACGATGAGCGTGAGGCCGATCTCGTGCAGCGAGGTGCGGATCGTCAGCGTGCGGTCCTGCACGAGGCGCATTTCGACATCGGCGGGCAGCGCCGCGGCGAGCGGCGGCATCAGCCCTTTGATGCGATCGAGCACATCGACGAAATTCGCGCCCGGCTGACGGAAGATCTGCACCTGCACGGCGGTGCGGCCATTGCTCATGCCGAAGTTGCGGATGTCCTCCACCGAATCGACGACGGCGGCGATATCGCGCAGCCTGACCGTCGCGCCATTGCGATAGGCGACGACGAGGCCCTCATAATCGGCGGCGCGCCGCGACTGGTCGTTGGCGTAGAGGGTGAGGCGACTCTCGCCCTCGTCGATCGCGCCTTTGGGGCTGGTGTAATTGGCGGAGGCGAGCGCCGCGCGCACATCCTCGAGCGAGACGCCATGCTCGAACAGCGCTGGCGGGTTGAGCTCCACGCGCACGGCGGGCAGCGAGGAGCCGCCGACCCCGACCTGGCCCACGCCGTCGAGCTGCGCGAATTTCTGCTGCAGCACATTGGCGGCGATCTCATAGAGCTGACCCGAGCTCATTCGCTCCGAAAAGAGCGCGATGATCGCCACCGGCACTTCCGAAGGGTTGGAGGTGCGGAAGGTCGGATTATTGCGCAGCGCCGCGGGCAGATCGGCGCGCGCGGCGGCGATCGCCGCCTGTATGTCGCGCTGCGCGCCGTCTATGTTGCGGTCGAGATCGAATTGCAGGGAGATGCGCGTCGAGCCGAGCGAACTCGACGAGGTCATCTCGGTCACGCCCGCGATCTGCCCGAGCTTCTTCTCGAGCGGCGTCGCCACCGAGGCGGCCATCGTCTCCGGGCTCGCGCCGGGCATGGAGGCGGAGACGGAGATCACCGGAAAATCGATATTGGGGACGGGCGCCGTCGGCAGCAGGAAAAAGGCGGAGACGCCCGCGAGCACGACGCCGAGCATCAACAGGCTCGTGGCGACCGGCCGCGCGATCGCCGTGGCGGCGAGGCTCATGCGACCTCCCGCGCCGCGACAGGCGCGGGACGACGGCGCAGCGATTTCGCCCAGCCGTCGAAGGCGAGATAGATCACCGGCGTCGTGTAGAGCGTGAGAATCTGGCTGAAAATGAGCCCGCCCACGATGGAGACGCCGAGCGGCTGGCGCAGTTCCGCGCCTTCGCCGGAGCCGAGCATCAAGGGCAGCGCGCCGAGCAGCGCGGCGAGCGTCGTCATCAATATCGGACGGAAGCGCAATATGCAGGCTTTGTAGATGGCGTCGCGCGGGGCGAGCCCGTCGTCGCGCTCGGCCTGCAGCGCGAAGTCGATCATCATGATGGCGTTCTTCTTGACGATGCCGATGAGCAGAATGACGCCGATGACGCCGATCACGCCGAAATCGTCGCCGGCGAGCATGAGCGCGAGCAGCGCGCCTATGCCGGCGGAGGGCAGCGTCGAGAGGATCGTCACCGGATGTATGTAGCTCTCATAGAGCACGCCGAGCACGATATAGACGGTGACGATCGCCGCGAGGATCAGCAGCAGCGTGCTCACCGACGAAGAGTTGAACGCCTGCGTCGCGCCTTGGAAGACGGTGATGACGCTCGCCGGCGTCTGCAGCTCCGCCTGCGCGTCGCCGAGCGCCTCCATGGCGGCGCCGAGCGAAGCCCCCGGCGCGAGATTGAAGGAGATCGTCGTCGCCGGAAATTGCGCGAGATGGTCGATGGAGAGCGGCGCGGCGATTTCGCGGATCTTCACGATGGAGGCGAGCGGCGTCTCCTGGCCGCCATTGGCGGGAATGCGCAATCCGGCGAGAGTCTCGAGGCCGGAAGTCGTGCGCGTCGCCGTCTCCAATATGACGCGATATTGATTGGTCTGGGTGAACAGCGTCGAGACGATGCGCTGGCCGAATGCGTCATAGAGTATGTTGTCGATCGTCGCGACGGAAATGCCGTAGCGGGCGGCGGCGTCGCGGTCGATCTCGACGAAGAGCGCGCGGCCGCCGTCCTGCGCGCTGCTGGACACGTCGCGAAATTGCGGCAGGCCGGATAATTTGTCGACGAGGCGGCGGGAATAGCCGGAGAGCTCGGTCGGATTGGCGTCCTGCAGAGCGAAATGATATTCGCCGCGGGCGATGCCGGCGTCGATGGAGAGATCCTGCGCCGGCTGCAGGAAGAGCGAGCCGATCGCATGGGCGCGCGCGGCGTCCTGCAGGCGGCGCGTGACGGCGGAGATCGAATCGCGCTGCGCTTTCGGCTTCAGCGCGATGAGCAGGCGGCCGCTGTTGAGCGTGCGGTTGACGCCGTCGACGCCGAGATAGGAGGAGACGCTGGCGACGGCCGGATCGGCGAGCAGCAGCTCGACGAGATCGAGCTGCTTGCGCCGCATCGCCTCATAATTCAGCGATTGTTCGCCTTCGAAAAAGCCCTGCACCAGTCCCGTGTCCTGCACCGGGAAGAAGCCTTTGCCGATGACGGCGTAGAGCGCTCCGGTGAGCGCGAGAGTCGCGACGAAGCTCACCAGCGTCGCGCGCGAATGGGCGAGGACGAAGCGCAGCGTCGCGCCATAGGCGTCGATCAGCCGGTCGAACCAGCCGTCGGCGGATGGTCCGTCATGCGAATGCATGTCGTGGGGGCGCAACAGCTTGGCGCTGAGCATAGGCGCGAGCGTCAGGGACACCACTGCCGATATCACTATGGTGACGGCGAGCGTCACCGCGAATTCGCGGAACAGGCGCCCGACGACGTCGCTCATGAACAGTAGCGGGATGAGCACTGCGATGAGCGAGATGGTCAGCGAGACGATGGTGAAGCCGATTTCGCGCGCGCCGATGAGCGCGGCGGCGAGCGGCGTCTCGCCCTTTTCGATATAGCGCGAAATGTTCTCGATCATCACTATGGCGTCGTCGACGACGAAGCCCGTCGCGATGGTGAGCGCCATCAAAGTGAGATTATTGAGGCTGTAGCCGAGCAGATACATCGCCGCCAGCGCGCCGATGAGCGAGAGAGGCACTGCTACGCTCGGAATGATCGTCGCGCGCGGGCTGCGCAGGAAGAGGAAGATCACCGCGACGACGAGCGCGATGGAGAAGAGCAGTTCCATCTCGACATCATGGATGGAGGCGCGGATCGCCGTCGTGCGGTCGGTGAGGATGGCGAGATCGACGGCGGCGGGCAGAGAGGCGGAGAGCGCCGGCAGCAGCGATTTGATCTGATCGACGACGGCGATGACATTGGCGCCCGGCTGGCGCTGCACATTGACGATGATCGCCGGCTCGACGTCGGTCCAGGCGCCGAGCTCGCGATTTTCGGCGCCCTCCGTCACTTCCGCGACATCGGCGAGCCGCACCGGGCCGCCATTGCGATAGGCGACGACGAGGCCTTCGTAATCCTTGGCGTTGCGCAGCTGGTCGTTGGCGTCTATGGCGAATTGTTGGCTGCGCCCGTCTATATTGCCCTTGGGCAGATTGACATTGGCGTTCGAGATGACGGCCCGCAAATCCTCGAGCGACAGCGAATGAGCGGCGAGCTTGGCGGGATTGGCGCGAACCACCACGGCCGGGCGATTGCCGCCGGAGACGCTGACGAGGCCGACGCCCGATAGCTGCGAGATCTTCTGCGCGATGCGGCTGTCGGCGAGATCCTGCACCTCGGTCAGCGGCAGCGTCTTGGAGCGCAGCGCGAGCGTCAGCACCGGCGCGTCGGCGGGATTGATCTTGGCGTAGATCGGCGGCGCCGGCAGATCGGTCGGCAGAAAACTCTGCGCGGCGTTGATCGCCGCCTGCACCTGCTGTTCGGCGAAATCGAGGGAGAGCTTCAGGCTGAATTGCAGCGTGATGATCGAGGCGCCGCCCGAGCTCGTCGAGGCGATCTGCGTCAAGCCGGGCATTTGTCCGAGCTGGCGTTCGAGCGGCGCGGTGATCGTCGCCGCCATCACTTCCGGGCTCGCGCCGGGATAGAAGGTGCGCACCTCGATCGTCGGATAGTCGATCTGCGGCAGCGCCGACACCGGCAAGAGGCGGAAGCCGATGGCGCCGGCGAGAAAGATCGCCGCCATCAGCAGTGTGGTGGCGACAGGGCGCTCGATGAAGGGGCGCGAGATATCGACGGCGCTCATTGTGCTGCGCTCATTTGTTCTGCGCTCAGGGCGCGGCGGCTTTTTCCGGCGGGCGTCGTCCCTCCGCCGGCGGAGATTTTTTCTCGGCGCCGGGCCCGGAGGCGAGCGTGATCTTGGCGCCGTCGCGCAGCTTGTCGACGCCTTCCACCACGACTCGCTGGCCGGGCGTGAGGCCGGACTCGATCACCGCATGTTCGCCGTCGCTCGGCCCGAGCCGCACCGGCCGCACGGCGACCTTGTCGTCAGATTCGACCACATAGACGAAGGGGCCCTTGGCTCCGCGCTGAATCGCCGGCATGGGGGCGAGCACGACATTGAGCAGCGTCTCCACCGTCAATTCGGCGTTGACGAATTGATTGGGGTAGAGCTTCTCGTCCTCATTGGTGAATTCGGCGCGCAGCTTCACCGTGCCGGAGGTCGCGTCGATCTGATTGTCGATCGCATAGAGGACGCCGTGTGCGAGCGCCTCCGAATGTTCATGGTCATAGGCGACGACATTGAGCGCCTCGCCGGAGCGAAAGCGCTTGAGCACGCTCTGCAGCTTCACCTCCGGCAGAGTGAAGATCACGGTGATCGGCGAGAGCCGTGTGACCACGGCTATGCCGGTCTGATCATTGGTCTGCACGATATTGCCGGGATCGACGAGGCGCAGGCCGATGCGGCCGTCGATCGGCGCGGCGATATTGGCGTAGCTCAGATTCAATTTCGCCTGGCCGACTTGCGCGCGATCCATTTCGACGGCCGCGTGATATTGGCCGATGAGCGCGCGCTGCGTGTCGAGTTGCTGGCCCGAGACGCCGTCCTTGACCTTGGTCCGCAGCAGCTCGTAGCGGGCGAGATCGCGCTCGGCGTTCTGCAGCAGCGATTCGTCCTTCCGGAGTTGGGCCTCCGCCTGCGCGACGGCGAGATCGAAGGGGCGCGGGTCGATGCGGGCGAGAATGTCCCCGGCCTTGACCGTCTGCCCCTCCTTATATCTCACCTCCACCAGCGGCCCGGAGACCTGCGCCTTCACGACCGACGTCGCCGAGGCGGTCACTGTTCCGAGGCCGGAGAAGACGACCGGAAAATCGCCGCGGACGATCTCCGCCGCGGCGACGGCGGTCGCCGGTCCGCGTCCGGGCGCAGCAAGTGGCGGCGTCTCGCTCGTGCGATAACGCCACACGCCGATCGCCAGGGCGCCGATGATCGCGACGACGATCCATCTGGTGATGTTCCGACGCGGCAGGAAGCGCCTCGCCGCTCCGATGAAAGGAGGGGCGGCTTCGGTCAGATCGGAACTCATTCGGTCGACACTCCGCGAGAATCGCATTCGGACATAGGCGCGCGCCGCTCACGCCATCGGAATCGTCGGCCGGCCCGCCGACTGGACGATAAAGCATATATTGAATATAGGAATAATCAATATATTCGGCGCGGGTCGCACAGTCTTTCGCTCGGCGTCAGGCGGGGGCGCGGTCGAGATCGATGAGATGTCCGGCCTTGTCGCGTTTGGCGGCCAAATAGCGGATGTTGTGGGTGTTTCTCCGTCCCTGGATGCGCTGGTCGGCGACCACGTCGAGGCCCGCCTGCGCGAGCGCGGCGATCTTCTCGGGATTATTGGTGAGGATCAGCACCCGCTGCGCGCCGAGCGCCTTCAGCATTTCCGCGGCGAAGGCGAAACGACGCTGATCATTGTCGAAACCGAGCGTCTCATCGGCGTCGTAGGTGTCGTATCCGCGCGCCTGAAGATCATAGGCGCGGATCTTGTTGGCGAGGCCGTTGCCGCGCCCTTCCTGGTCGAGATAGAGCAGCACGCCGCCGCCATTCTCGGCCATGAAGCGCGCCGTGTAGCGCAATTGGTCTCCGCAATCGCATTTGAGGCTGCCGAAGAGATCGCCGGTGAGGCAGGCCGAATGCAGCCGCACATTGACGGCGCGCGAGAAATCCGGCGCGCCGATGACGATCGCGACCTGGTCGCGCAGGCCCTCGCCGCCGCGGAAGACGATGAATTCGCTATCCGGCGCGCCCTCGAGCGGCACGCGCGCGCGAGATACGATGCGCAGAGAGGCGAGGCGGCCGGGGCGATAGGAGGTCACATGCGCGAGCGCGACGTCGAGCGGGCGCGCAAACGCCGCCTCGGCGCCATCGGCGCGGGCGACGATCGCCGCCGGAAGCACTTGCGCGAGCCGCATCAGCTCCAGCGCGCCCTCCTCCAGCGGCGACAGAGCGGCGGCCGGAGCGTCGAGGCGCGCATTCGGATCGAAGGCGAGGGCATGCGCCCGCGCGGCGTCCAAAACGGGCATCGTCACGGCGCCGGCGTCGCGACGCTGCGCGCCGAGGCGCCGCAGGCGGGGAGCCGAGAGGGCGAGCCGCGTTCCGGCGGGAGCCAGCCGCGCGAATCTTTCGCAGAGATCGGCGTCGAGCGCCTCGCAGGCCAGAGCGACAATGCGCTCCGAGACGTCGTGGAGGATGACCGGGCGACCGGCGCGGATTTCGGCGATCGCGCGCTCGACCTCTATTTCGCCCGGGGCGTCGCGAAGACCTGGTCGCATGGATGAAACTGTCACAAAGCCTCCGGCGCTCTCTGCAGAAGCTCGACAGATATAGTTTTTCTATCCGATCTAACAAGTGCAATTTTTCGAGTCGCCCGGCGTTCGCGGCCAGTCGGCGACGCGTTGCGCAAACGACATGATAATGTGGAAGGACATGGTCGAAACCCGCATTTATGCGGTTGATCGCATCTCTCGCCGCGACGCTGCGGGCAAATTCCTTCTTATGTGTAGAACTCGAGCATTTTGCTATTTATCATAGCTGATAAGTGTGAATATAATGGCGCATCGCAGCAAGACGGGAGCGTCCGATGGCCGGCTCGACGCATCGCTTTTCGATCGAAGCCCTTCTCATAGCGTCTTTTTCGCGCGGCGCCTGCGCAGCCGTTCTGGCGTCGGCGGCGGCGGTCTGCGCATCGGCGGAGCCGAGCGTCTATCCGACCGGGACGACGATTTACGATCCGGCGCGGGCCTATAATTCCTATGTGCTGTTCGCCGGCGGCGACGATGTGTCGAGGCTCGTCGATCTCACCGGCAAGGTCGCGCGCGAATGGAAATATACGGGCCAGCCCGTCGCTTTCATCGATCCGGCGCTGACGGACGGCGCGCGCGGCCACGTCTTCGTCACGCTGGAGAGCGCGGAGGGCAGGGGAACCGATCTCACCCCCGGCCGCGCCCAGACTCGCGTCCGCAAGACCGTCGGCGAGGTCGATTGGGACGGCAAGCCGGTGTGGAGCTTCGGCTCCGCGGCGCCGGGCGGCGTCGCGCGGCAACATCACGATATTTCGCGTCTGCCCAATGGCAATACGCTGCTGCTCGCCAATGTCTCCTATCCGCTGCCCGGCTTCGCCGCGCCGCTGGTGCTGGACGATGTGGCCTATGAGGTCAATGCGGATGGCGACATCGTCTGGACCTGGGCGGCCTCCGATCACCTCGACGAGATCGGCTTCACGGCGGATGAATTGAAGCTGATCAAGGGCTCGAAGAATCCGGATTATCTCCATGTCAATGATCTGAAGCCCGTCGGCCCCAATCATTGGTACGAGGCGGGCGATACGCGCTTTGCGCCGGACAATCTGATCTTCGACTCACGCAACGGCAATTTCATCGCCATCGTCGACCGCAAGACGCGCAAGATCGTGTGGACGCTCGGACCGCATTTTCCGCCCGTGTCCGAGGACGGAACGGCGACCTCGCGCAAGGTTCCGCGGCCGGTGGATCAGATCTCGGGTCAGCATGACGCGCAGATCATTCCCGAGGGCCTGCCGGGCGCCGGCAATCTGCTGGTCTTCGACAATCAAGGCGAGGCCGGCTATCCGCGCGCGTCGGTCACTTATACGGGCGGCTCGCGCGTGCTGGAGATCGATCCCGTCTCCAAGCAGATCGTCTGGCAATATACGGGCGCGAGCTCCGGCAATCCGGGCTGGACGTTCCGCAGCACGCATATCAGCAATGCGCGCCGCCTGCCCAATGGCAATACTTTCATCGACGAAGGGCAGATCGGGCGCTTCTTCCAGGTGACGCCCGACGGCGACATCGTCTGGGAATATCTCAATCCCTATCCGCGGCGCGGCAAGGATGCGGAGACCGGTCGGCCGACGCTCAATTACAGCGTCTATCGCGCTCAGCCTGTTCCCTATGACTGGGCGCCCGAGGGAACGCCGCATGCCGAGACGGCCGTCGCGCCGCCGGAGAACGCAGGCTTTCGCCTGACGTCCAAATGAACGCCTTCGAGTGAACGCCTTCGATCGATCGCCTCGTCTTGGAGAGAGTTCCGTGCCGCAGCTGGACAGCGAAACGCGCGTCGCCCGCATCTACGTGGAAGGGCGTGTGCAGAATGTCGGCTATCGCGTCTTCGTCGCGCGCGAGGCGGGGCGGTTGCATCTCTCCGGCTGGGTGCGCAATCGCAGCGACGGCTCCGTGGAGACGCTGATCGCCGGCCCTCCGCAACTCGTCGACGAATTTCTCGCCCTGGCGGCGAGAGGACCGGCGACAGCTCGCATCGATTCCTATCGCGTCGACGAAGCCGACGCTCGCGCTCTCGCGGAAGGCGGCGGCGAGAGCGGTTTCGTCGCCGCGCCGGCGGTGTGACGCCGCTCTTCGCCGCGGACGAGAGACGCGGCGCCTTTCCCTTAAGCATCGGCGCGTTACGACGCGCCGGAAACGACTGCCTCACCAAGGAAGAGAGAGGATCTCATGTCGATACGCAGTTTCAAGACACTCGCCGGCCTCGGGCTGACGGCGTCCGTATGGGCGGGAGCGGCGCATGCCGCTTCGCTCCAGGAGGCGGCGACGCTCGCCTCCGCCTCCAGCGTCAAGACGCTGGAATTCGCGGGCTCCGGCCATTGGTATCAATTCGGTCAGGCGCCCGTTCCGGGCGGCGATTGGCCGAAGTTCGACGTCTCCGCCTATAGCGCGGCGATCGATTTCGACAAGGCGGCCGAGCGCGTGCTGATCACCCGTTCGCAGACGCCGGACGGCCGCTCGCGCCCCGCGCCCGCGGAGCAGAAGCTCGAATGGTATCTCGTGGGCGAAAAGGCCTGGAACGTCGCGCCGGCGCAGGGCGCGGCTCCCGGCGCCGCGCCGGTGGCGACGCCGGCTCCCGCCGCCGTCGACGAGCGCGTCGCCGAAATCTGGACGACGCCGCAGGGCTTTCTGAAGGCTGCGCTCGCCAATAGCGCCAAGTCGGAAACCGCCGGTTCGGGCGTCGAAGTCTCCTTCGCCATCGGCAATCGCCGCTTCGTCGGAACGATCGGCGCGGACAATCATGTCGCGGCGATCAAGACCTGGATCGATACGCCGGTGCTGGGCGACACGCTGCTGGAGACGCATTTCGCCGGCTATAAGGATTTCGGCGGCCTGCATTTCCCGGCCGAGATTCATCGCAGCGAAGGCGGCCATGAAATCCTGCATATCGCCGTCGCCTCGGCCAAGGCCAATGGCGCGGTCGACATCGCGGTTCCGGCCAATGTCGCGAGCGCGCCCGCGCCCGTCGTCACCGTGGCGTCCGAGAAGCTCGCCGACGGCGTCTATTATCTCACCGGCGGCACGCATCACAGCGTCGCCGTGGAAGAGAAAGACCATGTCGTGCTGATCGAGGCGCCGCTGAGCGAGGAGCGCTCGATCGCTCTGATCCAGAAGGTCGGCGAAGTCATACCCGGCAAGCCGATCAAATATGTCGTCAACAGCCATGTGCATTTCGATCACTCGGGCGGTCTGCGCACCTTCGTCGACGCCGGCGCGACCATTGTGACGCAGGACATCAGCAAGGCCTATTACGAGAAGGCCTGGGCGGCGCCGCACGCGCTGCATCCGGATCGTCTCGCGGCTTCGAAGAAGGCGGCGAAGTTCGAAACCTATGAGCATAAGCACGCGCTCGGCGACGCGCATGCGATCGAGATTCATCACATCGCCGGCAGCGGCCATTCGGATGATCTCGCGCTCGTCTATCTGCCGAAAGAGAAGCTCGTCATCGAGGCCGACGCCTATACGCCGGCCGCGGTCGGCGCGCCTCCGCCGGCGACGCCCAATCCCTTCTCGGTCAATCTCTACGACAATATTCAGAAGCTCGGTCTCGACGTCGAGCGCATCGCGGGCCTGCATGGTCGCGTCGCCGGCATCGACGAGCTGCGCGCCGCGATCGGCGTGAAGAAAGCCGCCTCCAATTGAGATAAGCCCCGGCCGCGTTCATCGCGCGGCCGGGGTTTTATGGTTCGGAGAGCTTTCGGAAAGAGCGCGACTTCGGGGCCCTGCGCAGCATTTGGCGCTTCGGCTCTGGGTCGCGCTTTCCGCACGGCTCTCGGGCGGCCGGATCGACATGATCGAGCCGCTGCGAGCGTCCGGCGGAAAACGCAATGAGAGAGATATCGTCACTTCAGGAAGCGACAACGAGCCGTCGACCGTCGTCGCCCGCGCGTGGTTTCCGAGGCTCATAAGCATTACCCGGCCGTCGCTCGGGATGCCGTCCTCGGCCGTCAATTCGCTGGTCGCTTTCCGCAGAGACGCCGAGCCGACATGCGTCGGCCCGACGACGCTTTCCGCTCAGCCGAGTCCGGCGGTCTTCAATATCGTGCGCGCGTCGACGAGGGCTGCTTCGACGCCTTCGTCTTTGTCGAGGGCTTCGACCAACTGCTTGAGACAGTCGATCGCCGTCGGTTCGAATAGGCGCTTCGTCGTCAGACTCTGCTCCCGCGACTCCTCGACGGCGCGAAGAATAGCTCGAACATGGCGCAGCTTATCCGCCAGCGGCTCGCCGATCGGCGATTTTTCGGCCCGTTCGTCTGAAAATGAGGGGAGCTGGCGCCGTCGCGCGCGCTCCTGGTTCTGTTCATAATTGATCGATGGATCGGTTTTCTTGGTCATCGTCGATTTCATCTGTGTCGTTTTGGCGCAGTGGTCGAGAGCTCCACAACGCAAGACTCTCAAATCATTGTTTTTACGCAATATTTTAACGCAGACGCCACGGCCGGCTCCATTCAAAATGGAACGTGCGCTCGATACAGGCGATGCTAACGCAATCGTTGTGCCTCGTTATCCCTCGAATGGAGGAGAGGCGGAAAAAATCGAAAACCCGATGTCGATCGGCGCCGCGAAGTCCATTGCGCTATTCGGCGATGCATGCGAAAATTTACAATTGTAAATTGATTCTTGTGGCCTGCGCCGCAGCCTATTGCATCGATATTCTACGACATTCATTTTCAAAAGGATGGCGCGGGTGTCGAATTATTCGCACCGGTTATTGTCCAATGTGATCGGATCGATCTACGATTGCGCTCTCGATCCTTCGCAATGGAGCAGAGCGCTCGCCGAAGTGAGCGAGATGCTCGGCTGCGAGAAGGCGATCCTGTCGCTGAACGATCTGCAACGCGACAAGATTCTCGTCGATGTGAGCGTCGGCTGGGAACCGCAATGGCTGATCGAGCGGCAAAAGCACGCCGCGGAAATTCACGCGCGATTGAGCGAATGGCTCGCCGTGCAGACGTCGCTCGACACGCCCTTCGTGGGGTCGCGTCATCTGCCGCCGCATTACGTCGCCCAATCGGCCTATGTGCGGGACTGTCTGGCGCCGCTCGGATTGGTGGATGTCGCGCATTTTTTCCTGCTGCGCGAGCCGATGCGCTTCTCCGAGCTCGTTGTCGCGCGCGACCGGCGCCGCGGCGTCGTCACCGACGAGGACATAGAACTCGGCGTGTCGCTGCTGCCGCATCTGCGTCGGGCCGTGTCGATCAACAATGCGCTGGACGCCGTCGCGATAAGAAGCGCGCGATTGGCCGAGACCCTCGACGCGCTGCGCTGCTGCGTGTTTCTCCTGAACGGGCGGGGCGCGGTGCTCGATCTCAATCGACGGGCCGAAGCTCTGCTGCGAACCGACGAGGCGCCCGTCGAATGCGTGCGGGATATTCTGCGCGCGCGCCGTTCCGTCGCGCGTGAGGAACTGCGCAAGGCCGTGGCGCTCGCCGCACGCAATGATGACGACATCGGCGGCGCCGGAGTGGCGATCCGCCTCGACGACGGCGAGGGCGCGCCCGTGTTCGCGCATGTCCTGCCGCTGGCGGGCGGCGAGCTGCGGGCCGGGCTGAGGCGTGAGGCCGCGGTGGCGGTGTTCGTCGACGCTCTGTCGCGGGCGTATGAGGAGGCGCAGCGGCTGCGCGATGTTTTCGGCCTGACGCCGACCGAAACCAAAGTGGTCGAGAATCTGCTCGCCGGGCGGACGTTGAATGAAACGGCCGACGAACTCGGCGTCGCCTTCTCGACGGCGAAAACCCATTTGGGCAATATTTTCGCCAAGACAGGCGTATCGCGTCAGGTCGAGCTCGTGCGGCTCGCGGCGCGACTCGGCCGGCCCGCCTGAGCGCGTCCAGAGCAAAACCGCGGTCAGCGCTGATCTGCTCGCCGATAATTTCGCCGGCGTGCCGGAGGCCATGATCGACGCGATGCGGCGAGCACTGTCGTGACAGCGTCGAAAGGCCGCGGATAGACTGTGTCGCTTTCGATTTATAGCCGAGATTGGATTTATAGCCGAGACGCCGAGCCCTCGGGCTCGAGCGCCGCCGCGAGCGGCGAATGCCGATCGAAGCGAAAAGGCCTGCCCAATGCAGAAAATCTACAGCAAAGAGATTGTCGCCGCCCGCAAGGCGACGCTCGTCGGCGCCATCGGCGCGCTGAAGGCGCGCGGCGTCACGCCCAAGCTCGCGGCCGTCGTCTGTTCGGCCGATCCGGCTGCGCTGAGCTATGTCGCCGTCAAGCGCAAGCACGCCGAGGAAGTCGGCGCCGCCTTCGAGGCCGTCGATCTCTCGCATGCGGGCTCCTATGCGGAAATCGAAATGCGAATGCGCGATATGTGCGCGCGGTCGGACATAGACGGCGTCATTGTCGTCATGTCGTCGAAGCCCGAGTTCGACGAGATCGACGTGACCAATCTCATCCCGGCGAACAAGGACGCCGACGGGCTCTCCGTCGGCAATCTCGGCGTGCTGCTGCAGCACGGGCCGCATCAGCGCTTCATCGCGCCCGCGACGCCGCGCGCCTGCATCGCGCTCGCGGAATCGCAGGGGCCGCTCATCGGCAAGAGCGTCGTCGTCATCGGCCGCGGACGCACGGTCGGCAAGCCGCTCGCGAATATGCTGATCAACGCCGGCGCCACTGTCACTATCTGCCATTCGGCGACGCCGGACATTCCCAAATTCTCGCGCGCGGCCGACATCGTCTTCGTGGCGACGGGCCGTCCGCATTTCTTCGGACGCGATTATTTTTCGCAAGGACAACTCGTCATCGACGCGGGCGTCGGCTTCATCGACGGCAAGCTCGCGGGCGATGTCGACGTCGCGGCGCTCGAGGAGATGAACATCCGCGTCACGCCCGTCCCCGGAGGCGTCGGCCCTTTGACCTCGGTTCTCATTCTCGAAAATCTTCTGCTGTTGATCGAGCACGCCGAGCGCGGACGCGGCGCCTAGCGCTTTCGGTCCCGGCGCGACCGTGAGGCTTTCGAGGAGACATCGGGCCTATTGCGACAATCAGTCCAATGTTTTTAGCGAATTTCGGCGCCACATTGATCGTTATGGCGCTCGCCATGCGATCCCGCCCGGGAGTTTCCGGTTCTCTCCGAGGCTCGAAGGTGCGCATCCGGGAGAGCATGGCGCCGCCGGCCGGTCTTCTCTGGTCCACAACTTGCGTGTCGCCTCGGGCAGCTTCTTCTATGAGGGCGACCCCGATGGCGTTCACCTTTATCTGTAACACCGGCGCCGTGAGCGAAGGGGCCATGGGCCTCTTTCAGGCCGGCCGCAAGAGCGTGCTCCTGGTCTGGCCGACGGGCGGCGAGCTCAAGGCCTATCGCGGCCGCTGTCCACATGCCGACATGCCGCTGAACGAATCCGCCTTCGACGGCAAGACAGTGCTCTGCAATTATCACAATTGGGGCTTCGACGGCGCGAACGGCAAATGCGTGACGCATCTCGTCCGCAACGCCCTGCATCCTTATGAGCTGCGGGTCGAGGGCGAGGAGATCCAGGTCGACCTCGGAGCGGCCAAGGCGGCGCGCGCGCCGGCCTGATCGGCTCCGCTCCCGGCTAGGCGCAGAAGCGACGCCCTGGCAGGGATGTTGCTTCTAATTCTGAAACAGGAGCGACAGCCGTGCCCGAGACGCGAAGCATCACGACCGAGAAAGAGTTCGAGCATCCGGTCGACGCAGTCTGGCGCGCCATGACGGATTCGGAATGGCTCGCCGTTTGGTTTTTCCCGAACGACATCCGGCCCGAGGTCGGGCATTCATTCACCATTTGGAGCCGCCCGATCGAGCGTTGGGACGGCGAGTTCCAGTGCAAGGTGCTCGAGGTCGTCCCCGGCGAGAAGCTGAGCTTCCGATGGAAGGGCGGCCATGAGGAGCTCAAGGGCTTCGGTCATTACATGGATGTGACCGTCACCTGGACGATCTCCGCGCTGCCGAATGGCGGCACGCGCTTCCACTTCGTCCAGGAGGGGATCTCCACCGAGCCGACCTCCGACGTGCTCTATGACATCATGCTCAAAGGCGCGGACAGCGTGTTGCGAAGCCTCGCCAAGCGCATTCCCGATCTCCTCGAGCACGAGCCCTGAAATTCGGCGCGCCGACGCTCGCGGCGCCTCGCCCGCAGTTTCACCGAAACGCGCCCTGTGCGGACGCGCACAGCGGCGCCCCCTCGCGTCGACGCATAAAGACGGCGCGCCATGAGGCGCGACCGTAAAAGGCAAAGCGTCGATGTTCCGCCCCTCCTTGCTGCTGGCGCTCGCCGCAGTTCTCGCGCTCGGCGCCGTCGCCGTCCCCTTCGTGTCCGTTTCCGCTTCGGCGGCCGTGTTCCCGTCTGGCCCGCGTTGATGTGTGACGCGTAATCGCGGCGCTCAGGACGAACGCAGCGCCGCCGAGGCAGACGCCCCGGCGGCGCTGTCGCATGTCTGCATGCCGGCAAAATGGGCAAAAGCCGGAGATGTCGCGCGGTGAGGCATTGGCGCGGCGGCGCATGTCCGCTCAGATCGCAAACTGTTCCGTTCGAGCAAAAAGCGCTCTAGAAACGGGCGCGCGCCTTTCGCGCGCGTTCGACGAACCGGAGGGCCAATGGAGGAAATCGCGGCATCGATCGGCAATTACGTCGGCATTTCGGCGCCGACGGCCCGTCTCGCCATCGGCCATATTTTCGTGTTTCTGGAGAAGCGCGACCCCGCTATCGGCGGCGAGCTGATCGCGCGCGTGCCCGGGGGCCGCGAGACCGTCGAGGAGGCGCTCGCCGCGCCGCGCCGCGGCATCCTCGGCTTGGCGCTCGGCGGCCTCGGGACTCTGGTCGGAAAAAATCAAAAGGATGTGATCGAACTGACGTCGCGGCTGACGAGCATGGGGCTGAGCGCGGCGCAGCTGCAGAAGCTCGCCAAGGCCGTTTTCGTGCTCGCCGAGCAGGCCATCGGCCGCGCCAAGCTGCAGACGATCACCGATACGATTCCGGGCCTCTCGAAATTTCTCTGGCCGCACGGCTGACGCCGGTCGTCGCTCGCCGCGCCTTCGTGGGGGGCGGCGAGGGGCGGATCTCCTCCGGTCGAGACGGCGTTGAGCCGGTCGCCGTCAAATCGACATCCGCGCGATCCGCCTTCGCCGGAGGCGCCGTCGGCAGCAGCTCGACTTGCCGGATCGCCGGCGCGGCGTCCATGACGGCGATCGCTGGCGGCTCGGTCTTGGTGGCGTCGACATAGGCCCGCGCGCCCAGCAGCGGGGCGGCGAGCGCGGTCGCGACGAAGACGCCGCGCATGATCGGGGCTCTGCGCGGCGCGGCGGGTTCGGCGGTCCGCGCAGCGGTTCTCGCGGCGAAGACGAGGTCCGTGGCGGTTTGGGGCGCGGTCCGTCTGTCCCTGGCTCCGTCCGCCCGAAAATTTCGGCCGACTTGAAAGCGCATCGAAATTTTAGTCCTGTCAGGCTCGCAATGGTTGTGAAGCTTAAGGGCGCAATGGTTAATTTTGATTCACCGTGACGGCCGCGCCGCGGCGCCGCGCCGCGCCCCTACATGCCGAGGCTTTCGGCCTTATATGCCTGCGCATCGCAGACATGACGCTGGAGCGACGAGGCGATGACGTCACGCGACGCCTCGAAAGGCATCGACCTCACGATCCGCGATCGGGAGCCGATCCATACGCCGGGCGCGATTCAGCCGCATGGCGTGCTCCTGGCGCTCGATCCGGACGACATGCGCATCGCCCAGATCGCCGGCGACACGCAGGCGCTGCTCGGCGCCCCGCATAGCGCTCTGCTCGGTCAGAACGTCGAGGCGCGGCTCGGCGCCGTGGCGGCGAAGCGGTTGACGCGCATCATCGCCGACGCCGCCGGGCCACGCTCCTGCCTCGCCTTCGAGTCCGAGGCGAGCGACGGAGCGGTCGCGCTCGAGGGCGTCGTCCATGTCGGCGACGGGGTGATCCTCATCGAGTTGGAGCCGCGGCGCGACGGCGCCGAGCGCGATCCGCTCGGACTCGTGCAGAAAATGCTCGCTGCGGCGGCGGCGGCAGAAACCGTGGAGGACTATGCCCGGGCCGTCGCGCGGGAGACGGCGCATGCGACCGGTTTCGATCATGTCATGGTCTATCGCTTCCTGCCGGATGGCTCGGGGAGCGTCATCGCCGAGACCGCGGCGGAGGAGCGCCCATCCTATCTCGGCCTGCGCTTTCCGGCCTCCGATATTCCGCTGCAGGCGCGCAAGCTCTATCTGACCAATTGGCTGCGCCTCATTCCCGACGCGCGCTACACGCCGGCGCCGATCGAACCCGCGCTCTCTCCAAAGACCGGCCGCCCGCTCGATCTCAGCCATAGCGCGTTGCGCAGCGTCTCTCCCGTGCATCTGCGCTATCTCGCCAATATGGGCGTGCGCGCCTCCATGTCCTTGTCCATCGTCGTCGGCGGCAGGTTGTTCGGCCTCGTCGCCTGTCATCATCGAGCGCCGCATTTCATCGACATTCGCCGGCGCGCCGCCTGCGAATTATTCGCGCAGATGATCTCCTTCGAGTTCCAGAGCCGCTTGGAGGCCGAGACCGCGAAGCTGCGCATGCGCGGGGGCGAGGTCCAGAGCCGTCTCGTCGGCGCCATGTCGGGCCGCGCCGAGCTGGCCGGCGCCCTGCTCGGAGGGCGGCCCAATCTCCTCGATCTGATCGAGGCCGACGGCTGCGCGGTTTTCGTCGACGGCGAATGCGCCACGCTCGGGCGGACGCCGTCCATCGAAAAGATCGGCGCGCTGCTGCGCTGGATCCACAAGCGATCGAAACAGGGCGTCTACGCCACGGATAGCCTGCCTCTGTCCTATGCCTCCGCAGAGGTCTATTGCGACGTCGCCGCGGGCGTCCTCGCCATCGGCGTCTCGCGCACGCCCAAGGATTATGTGCTGCTTTTCCGCGGCGAGCTGCGGCAGGTCGTCCGCTGGGCGGGAAATCCCGCCAAGCCCGTGGAGACCGAGGGCGAGACGCTGACGCCGCGCGCTTCGTTCGGAGCCTGGGAGGAGACGGTGCGTCTCCAATCGCGGCCTTGGAGCGACACCGAGATCGAGATCGCGAGATCGCTGCGCGCCGCCATCCTCGAGGTCTTCGTCCATGCGCTCGATCTCGCGGTGCGCGAGCGGCAGGCCGCGCAGGCGCGCCAAGATTTTCTGATGGCCGAACTCGAGCATCGCGTGAAGAATACGCTGTCGGTGATCCAGTCGCTGGTGCGCTTCACTGCGCGCTCCGCCGCTTCGCTCGAGGAGTTCAACGCGACGCTGCAGAGCCGGCTGCTGACCATGGCGCGCGTGCAGACGCTGCTGACGCAGAATCGATGGGAGGGATTGTCGATCCGCGCCATTGTCGACGACGAGCTGGCGCTCTTTCGTCAGGCGAAGGAGAACGCCTGCCGAGTGCGTGGCGAGCCCGTCGCCCTAAAACCGAAGGCGGCGCTCGCCGTCAGCATGGCGATCCACGAGCTCGCGACCAACGCCGCCAAATATGGGGCGCTGTCGGCTCCGGGCGGACGGGTGCAGGTCGAATGGCGCCGCCGCCGCGAGAAGAACGAGGAACGCCTCGTGTTGAGCTGGAAGGAGAGCGGCGGCCCCTTGGTCGCGCCGCCGAAGCGTTCTGGCTTCGGGCGCATGCTGATCGAGCGCACCATGGCGATCGATCTCGGCGGCGAGGCTGAGCTCGATTTCGCGCCGAGCGGCGTCCAATGCCGCCTGCGCATTCCCCTGTCGCAGATCGCCTTCGCCAAAGGATGTGAGAGCGAGGAGCGCGCTCCGCCCGGCGCCGCGGCCGAGCCGACGGCGCGATCGCTCTCGCATCGCCGCGTGCTGGTCGTCGAAGACGCCGCGCTCGTCGCGCTCTCCGTCCGCGAATTGCTCGAGGAATGGGGGATGGAGATCGTGCAGACCTGCTCGACCGTCTGGGACGGCGTGCGCGCGGCGCTGCGGCATGATTTCGACGTCGCTCTGCTCGACATAGATCTCGACGGCGAGCCGGTGTGGCCGGTCGCAGACGCGCTCGCGGAGGCGCATGTGCCTTTCGTCTTCACGACGGGATTTGCGAGTCGAATGGTGACGCCGCCGAGATTCGCCGGCCGCCCCGTCGTGCCCAAGCCCTATGCGCCGGAGGAGCTCGTCGGCGCCTTGTCGCGCGTCATGTCTCAGGAGGCCGCGCCGCCATGATGCGAGAAGACGAGAAGGCCTCGCCGGCGCGCGCGGCTTTGCGCAGCGCGACGCGCGCCGCGCATTTGAGGCTCCACGGTCATCCGGCGCTGGCGGCGCTCGCCGCGGGGACGATCGCGCCGGCGCAATATCTCCAATTGCTGGCGCGTCTCTACGGATTTCATCTGCCTTTCGAGCAGGCGTTGATCGAGGCAGCGCTGCGCCATGGCGCCGATCTGCGCATCGGCGCCCGCGCGCATCTCCTGGCGCGCGATCTCGTCGATCTAGGCGCGACGGGCGAGGCGATCGCCAGCCTGCCGATGGCGGAGGCTCCAGCGCTGCGCAGCCCGGGCGAATGGCTCGGCGCTCTCTATGTGCGAGAGGGATCGACGCTGGGCGCGGCGCGCCTCGCCGCCGCGCTCGATCCGCTGCTCGGCGCCGGCGCTCTGCGCGGCCGGCGTTTTCTTTCGGGCGGCGACGGCGAATGCTGGCGCAAATGCTGCGCGGCGCTCGAAGAGGGCGCGCGGCGCGGCCTATTGCCGGAGATCGTCGAAGGCGCGCGGGCGAGCTTTCACGCCATCGAGCATTGGCTCGCCGATCAGAATTTCACGCCGACCGCGCCGATCGCCTTGCGCGGCGCTCCGGGGAAATAGGTCAGCGCAGCTCGAGAAGCGCTGGAAAAGGCTGCGATAGTGGCGGTCGAAGAGATCGTCGACGTTGACGTTCGTCATGCGGGTTCGGTATGCGTCCTGCTAGGGCTCCACCTTGTCAAACGCGTTCGGCTGGACGAAAGTCCCGCCGGTATGGGGAGCCGCGTGGCGTGTCTCGGTTCACGTACGTTTCCAATGGTCGGACAAAAAGATGAAGCTATCGCTTTTGATTACGGGCCAGATTCGTAACGAGGATCAGTTCCGGATGCTAGTCAAAGAGGTGTATGATGCCGCGCCTAGATTCGAGAAAATTATATTTTCGTCATGGTCTGACCACATTAAACTAGCGAAAGACATTGTAGATGAAGTAGGCGGCGTCTCGTTGGTGGAGTTTTGCGATTGCGGGCAGCTTCTTCCACTTATCGACACGTTGCAGGGCAATTTTAGAAGCTTCTTGGCTCAGCACCAGCAGGTCGCTCTCGGCATCGATTGTTTCGATCTGGATAGTTACGTTTTGAGAATCCGCGCAGATTTCAAAGCTCAGGTGACCGGGCATTTTCAGCAATTCGTCGATGTTTTGGATGCGGCATGGCGTCTTGACGAATCTAAGTGTCTGGTTTTGGCGGCTGGCGGATACGTTCCTTGTTTTTTTGAAGACAGAATATTGATGTTGACCCCTGGCGCTGCATTAAAAATTAAAAACTTGCCGATGATTAACCTGTACTATAGTGATCATCATAATATGTATCCTGAATATTTGATATATTCGTCGATAATGCGGGATTGTGACTATGGGGGCGTGTTTCTGAATCATGACAGCCGATACCGGGGCGATCCGCTCCGTATTACGGAATATGATCGTCGCGCCTTTGGCGTAGACTACGAAACTCTCGTCAATGATTACATTGAGCGTTTCCAGAAAACTTTCGTTTTTTTGGCGGACGCGGCAGCAAGGGCTGGCGTGCATCCGCAGGGCTGTTTAGTTCTCTGATCTTTAGAAGGAGTTTCACGATTCCCATCGCGGCGGCTATGTGAATCTATAGGCGACAACCCGAATCAGAGGTTGTCGCATGCAGGTGTCGCTAC
>Ga0265328_10000133_pt1 | contig 34995 bp, 30 predicted proteins | sample 41624metaG_FD_202086 | JGI IMG/M metagenome (GOLD analysis project Ga0265328, IMG submission 202086) | Rhizosphere microbial communities from Carex aquatilis grown in University of Washington, Seatle, WA, United States - 4-16-24 metaG | ecosystem: Host-associated > Plants > Roots > Rhizosphere...
AGCTCGGCGGCCGAACCGCGCGGTCCGATGATCAGGTCGATATGCGCGACTTCATTGCCTTCGCCGACCAGCGACTCGCCGACCAGGAGCTTGTTGATCAAAGCCATGTGCGTTTCCTTTCAAGAAAACCGTTTGCGTCCCGTAATCCTTATGGCTCGGGCCGCCCCCCATTATCGTCGTCACGGCCAGGGGCCAATGCCCAGCCGGCCGATCCGATCCGCGCGAGACCATCCCACGCGGCGCGGACTCAACCATTTTTACAAGCGTTTGCCAAGGCGCCCACGACATAATCGGCGAAAAGAGTGGCGACGGTCAAATCCGCGCTGGTTCCCGGGTTTAGCCCTCGCTCCTTGAGCGATCTGTCCCATTGCAGCGCGGCGGCATACACATTCTCCTCGCTTTTCCGTGCGTTCAGCGAGGCCGTGAAGGCCCGCGCCTCGGCCAAAACGAGCGCCCCCGCGTCAGCGCCGAATTTGCGCACGACATGACTATCGGGAAAGGCGGCGAGAAAACCGAGGTGGAGGCGCAGCGTCGTCATGCTCTTGCTGCAGCCCTCTCGACGCGCTGCGAGAAGCGCCGTGTGGCCGAGGGTGAAGACGTCATCGAAATCACTGGCGTATTGATAGGCGATGCGATCACGGTCGGCGCTGGCGCGCATGGCTTCCAGCAAGGTGACGCGCGCCGGCTCGGCCACGTCATGTTGCGGCGCAGCGCCCAGTCCCCCCGGATTAGCCCGCGCGATCGCTCTGAAGGCGAGCTCCGCGTCGGCCCGGGTGAGCCCTTTCAGAACTCGGGCGACGCCCCGCCGCAAATCCTCGCCGGGAAATTCCAGCGCCGCCTGAGCCAGCGGGGCGCAAAGCAGAATGATGCCAAGATTGGTATTCTGCCCAACGCGCGCAAAAGTCGCCTCGACGGCGGCGAATATTCGCGCTCCGACATCTATGCCCGGCGTGGTGAGCGGAACGGCGGCGACATGGGCGCTGTCGATAAAGTCCTTGACCTCCATCCCATGGCCGGCGGCGAAGACATGCACATTGCCGGGCTTGGGCGCCTGCAACTCGTCCTCGCAGGCCGCAAGAAAGGCCTGGGCGAGACATATGGGGTCGGGGCCGGTCAATTTACGCTGCCTCCTGCCGACTTCGGAGGTCAAGACTTTATCATATCCAGCACGTCGGCGGCGAGCCGCTCCGCGATGGAAAAGCCGGTCACTCTTTGCAGCCCGCTCCAGCCGGCCATGCTGTTGACTTCCAACACCAAAGGCGCGCCGTCCGCGTCGGCGATCAAATCGACGCCGGCGCAATTCGCCCCCAAGGCCTTGGCGGCGCGCAAGGCGGCGTCGGCTTCGAACCGGGAGGGCGCGACCGCGATTGGCCTCGCGCCCTGGCGCACATTGGTGATCCATTGCTCCGAGCGCCGCCGCATCGCTCCGACGACCTCGCCTGCCGAGACCAGCACGCGCATGTCCTCGAAACGCGCGGCGTCAGAGCAACCCCGCGGTTCGACAAAGCGTTGCAGATAATAGACGCCGCGCACTTCCTGCAACGACGGCAACTCGGCTTCATTGCGGACGAGTTGCAGGCCCCAGCCCTGCGCGCCAAACAGCGGTTTCAGCACCAACGGTCCATGCGGACATTCGCGCCGCGCGATGGCGCGCGCCTGCGCTTGGTTTTGCGCGACAAAGGTCGGCGGCGTGCGCAATCCCGCGCGGACCAGAAGAAAGCTCGCCATGGATTTGTCGGTGCAACGCTCGATGGCGCGCGCGTCGTTGACCATGGGGACGCCGAGCGCGCCAAGAGCGTGCAACACCCCGAGGCGCATGGTGATCGCCTCCAGCGAGCCGTCGCCGATGGCACGGACGACGCCGGCGTCCGGCGGCGCCGCCCGAAATCCCGGAATGGCCAGGCCAAAAGGGCGTGTCGTGTCGATCTTGCAGTCGGACAGCCGCACGACGACGGGCTGCGCGCCGAGCCGCCTCAGCGCCCGCGCGAATGTCTCGACATGCCAGTCGATTTTGTCGGTGAAGACGGCGACGCGCGGGCGCATTGGGGTCAGAGGAACAACGCCTTAGCCAAATGAAGCGTCGAGCAGCTTCTCGTCGATGGCGCCGCCCCTAAAGGTCTCTCCGGTCTCGACCGCCGTCACCAGCGCCTCGGCGGGCGAGAACAGGCTCGGGTCGATCTTGTAGAAATCGCCCTTATAAGCCTTGAACACCTCGGCGAAGGGGCGCCCGTAATCGCGCGAATTGCTGCTCGGCAGGTTCTTCGCCAACTCCTTGGCCGCGTCGGCGGAGCCCCTCACAAAGAGATGCGCGCGGCCGGCATAGATGATCGCGTCGTTGGTGCGGCCCATCGCCTGCACGAAATCGGGATGCGGCGGCGACAAGGGCGCCGTAGCGATCCCGTCGATGATGTTTTCGAGCGGGAATTTCAGCTCATGCGCCTTGTGCAGCGCGACTTCGAGCACGCGGCCCACCACCTGCACGCTGCCGGCGAGACTTTGCGTCGGCGCGTAGACGAAGGCGACGTTTTTGGGGTCGACCTTGGCGGCGGTCGCCACCTTGGCGACGACCTCGGGCGGCGGCGGCGAACCGCTTTCCAACACGATGGTGACTCGGTCGGCTTTATCGCTATAGGGCAGTTCCTCGAACAGCTTTTCGACCCGCGCTTGAGCTCTGCCCGGGCCAGAGCCGAGCGCGAAGAATTTTTCGTGGGCGAGGCTCCAGCCGGCGTATTGGCTGGCGAGACAGGCGACGACCGGATCGTTGCTTGAGACGGTCAGCCAGAACGGCCATTTGGAGGCGCCGGGCGCCGGCGTTAGCGCGACGCGGCCAAGCCCGCCCATGCAGATTTCGACGAGCAGCAGGCCGGCGTCGATCCCGCCCGCAACCTTGGCGCCGGCGTCGATCAGCAATTCGCCGGAAGATCCGCGAGAAACCGCGACGCGATAGCGCGCCGCGCCGGCCGCCAGCCGGTCGACGATCTCACCCGCCAGAAGATTTACGCTCGCCGTGGCGCGATTGCTCGTGTCCAATGTTCCCGTCACTGTCCCGCCCCTTGCCTTTGTAATGAGTGCATAATGGTAGCCGGCGTCTCGCGCTTTTCGCGCGAATTTCCGCCCCGCTCGCGCGGAGACTTCTACAGGGCTTTGACGCGAAGCGAAAGCGCGCGCTCAAAGAGCGGCGGAACGCCTCTTTCGGTCTTGGAGGGTCGGGGTTCGACGTCGCGGCGCGCGGCGCGACCTGCTATGTCGGTCGCGGGAAAATCGACGCATAGAGGTCATTATGGAGACAGCCGTGGCGACGGACGGACATAAGGTCAGCGGAACCGGGACGCTGGCGCTCGGAGCCCTGGGCGTCGTGTACGGCGATATCGGGACCAGTCCTCTCTATACAATCAAGACGGCGGTGGATTGGGCGGGCGGCTCGATCGCGCCCGACGAAGCGCTCGGCGTATTGTCGCTGATTGTCTGGACGCTGGTGATCATCACTTCGGTCAAATATGTCGCGGTGATCATGCGCGCGGACAACGACGGCGAGGGCGGGATTCTCGCTCTCATGTCGCTGCTGGGCATAAAGCACGGGCGTCGTCCCTTCGTCATCGGCATCGGGATGCTCGGCGCGGCCTTGCTGTTCGGAGACGGAGCCATCACGCCGGCGATATCGGTCTTGAGCGCATTGGAAGGACTAAAGACCCCGACGCCGGCGATCGAACCCTATGTCGTCCCACTTTCCGTCGTCGTGCTCATCGCCCTTTTCGCCCTGCAATCGCAGGGAACGGCGCGGATTTGCAGAATCTTCGGCCCGGTCATGATGCTGTGGTTTCTTACCATCGGCGTGTTGGGCCTCGCGAGTATTTGGCGCCATCCCGACGTGCTCTGGGCGCTCGATCCGCGCGTGGGACTGCTTTACGTGACGACGCACGGAGCGGGCGGATTCCTGGTGCTCGGCGCGGTGTTTCTCTGCGCCACGGGCGCGGAGGCGCTCTATGCCGACATGGGTCATTTCGGCCGCCAGCCGATTCGCTTGGCGTGGTATGGGCTCGTCCTGCCGGCGCTGCTGCTGAATTACGCCGGCCAAACCGCGCTCTTGGTGGACGGTCCGGTCGGCCACGAGACAAATCCATTCTTCGACCTTTGTCCGGCGGCGCTGCAACTTCCGCTGGTCGCGCTGGCGACGGTGGCGACCGTTATCGCGAGCCAGTCGATCATCACCGGCGCCTTCTCGATGACGCGACAGGCGATTCAGCTTGGTCTCCTTCCGCGCATATATGTTTCGCAGACTTCCGCCGAAAGCTACGGACAGATTTACGTCGGCTTCGTCAATTGGGCCTTGATGGCGCTCACGCTGGTTTTGACCATCACGTTTCGTTCGTCCGACGGTCTCGCGGCGGCATTCGGCATCGCCGTTTCGATGACGATGCTGCTGACCAGCGTCCTGATGTTCATCGCGATGCGCGAAGTCTGGCGCTGGAGCCTGCCCTTGAGCCTGCTGGTCGCCGGACTCTTCATCACCGTGGACGGGTCGTTCGTCGCGGCCAATATGGTGAAGTTTTTCGAGGGCGGCTGGATTCCCCTCGTTGTCGCCGGCATATTGTTCTTCTTGATGACCTGCTGGAGTCAGGGCTACGCCGCCATGCGCGCCGCGCTGGAGCGCGACACCTTTCCGCTCCAGGGCTTCATCGAGAAATTCCATGGCAAGCCGCGCGTCGAGGGCACGGCGGTTTATATGTCTAGCCGCAGGGACGTGGTCCCGGTGGCGCTCCTGCACAATCTCAAACACAACAAGGTGTTGCACGAACGCATCGTCCTGTTGCGGGTCCTGACCGAACATTTCCCACGCGTCGAAGCCCCGCGGCGCCTCGAGACGACGGAATTAGCCGACGGCTTTCACGCGATGACCGTGAGCTACGGTTTCATGGACCAACCCAACATACCGCGCGCCCTCATGCTCGAATCCGCCGGTTGTCCGCTCAGTTTCAATATGATGGAGACTTCGTTTTTCGTCGGCAGACTGACAATCATTCCGTCGGGCCGTTCGAAGTGGTGGTTGCTCAAGCTGAGCGTCTTTGGGTTCCTGCACCGGAACGCGCTCTCGGCGACCGAATTCTTCCAAATCCCCGCCGGTCGAGTCGTCGAACTCGGAGGACAGGTCGAAATCTGAGCGCGACATAAAGGAGGAGCGGCGGCTAATAGTGGTCTCCTCGCGAACCGGGGTCAAACGTCTTAACGTGCAACCTATGCGGCCACAAAGCCTTGAAAGCGCTTCGTCGCGGCGAGTTCGCGTTATTCAAGACGGCCGCGCCGATCACTGGAGAATAATCGTGTTGATCGCGGAGATGACAGTTGTCTTTTCTTCCAGAATCGTTAAATGTCTACAAACCGCGCTCGTGAACAGTCCTTTGCTCTCGTCCTGCCTCGGCGAATATGCGAGACGCTGACTTCGAGCGCATAACGGTTGGTTTCTCGTCGCGAACGATTCTTCGCGAGGCGTCGCAGGCGGCGCCGAAGTCGTCGCGAAGACATGATCCGCAATTAGTTTCGCCCTCCCGCCGCGTCGTTTACTGGTCGAGGTTCCGTGCGCCGTCCCGTCCGTCCTTTCGTCATCGAATTCAAATCCCGCTCATCCAAATTGTCGACGCCGCGAGCGCCGAGGATCGATGACGCCAATAAGGTGGACGCAACGCCAGCGTTTCTGGACGTCGGCGTTTTCGCGTCTGGCCGGAACAGTCGCGGCGACGACTACGAAACCGCAATGAAAGCCGCGGACGCGGTTTTCGGTCGGAACGATTCCGCAGCGCTGGCGCCCGAGCCGATCGCATCATCCGACGCGCCAACGGGCAGGGTATTGCCGAGCCTTATCGAAAACATCGACGCAGCGACGACGCCTTCGACGGAAACCGAAGAAAAGCCCCGTCGCAATCCTGTCACGAGAAAAACCAAGACGGCGTCTCCAATTCCACCCAAATCTCCGGTGCGGTCCGATTCTCCCGTGCGGTTCAAGAAGCCGACCATTCGACCGCAACACGTCGCGCCGCAAGATGTCGCCAAAGCTGCGGCGGCCAAGCCGCAGCCGGATGCTTCGATCGCCGCCGAGCCCGATCACGAGCGCAGATCGCTCAAAAAGCGCCGCCGTCTCGACGCAGAACTGAAAGCCGGCGAGAGATGGAAGCGTCGCTTGTGCAAGGCGGCGCGCTGAAGACTCATCGACAAACGCGACCGCATCACTAACGCGCATTGTGGCGCAAGCGCAAAAAAGCATGCCCGAACTGCCCGAAGTCGAAACCGTCCGGCGTGGGCTCGCGCCTGTTTTCGAGAGCTCCCCGATTTCCCGCGTGGAGTTGCGCCGCGCCGATCTGCGTTTTCCCTTCCCGCCAAATTTTTGCGCAAGACTGAAAGGACGGCGCGTCGCGGCGCTGCGCCGACGCGCAAAATATCTCGTCGCCGAACTCGATAACGGCGAGGCGCTGATCATGCACCTCGGCATGAGCGGGTCGTTTCGCATCGACGCCGCTCCGCCGCCCGGAGAATTTCACTCTTCTCGTTCGAAACATCCCGCCCACGACCATGTGGCGTTCGATTTCGAGAACGGCGCCCGCGTGACCTATAATGATCCGCGCCGCTTCGGATTCATGCTCCTCCTCACGGCCAAGGAAATCGACAAGCATCCGCTGTTTGCGGAACTGGGCGTCGAGCCGCTGGACCCGGCGATGAATGCAGCAACGCTGGCGAAACTCCTGCACGGCCGTAAGACGCCACTGAAGGCGGCCCTTCTCGATCAAAAGAACATCGCCGGTCTCGGCAATATTTATGTCTGCGAAGCGCTGCACCGCGCCAGGCTCTCGCCGCTGCGAAGCGCCGGAAGCCTCGTCGCCGCGTCGGGAAAGCCACGAGCGGAGCTGACGCGCCTCTCGGCGTCGATCAAAGAGGTTTTGATGCAAGCCGTCGCGGCGGGCGGCTCCTCGCTGCGCGATCACCGCCAGACCGACGGCTCGCTCGGCTATTTCCAGCATAACTTCCGGGTCTATGATCGGGAAGGCGCGCCCTGCCCGACGCCGGGTTGTACGGGAACCATTTTGCGCGCGACGCAAGCCGGCCGCTCGACGTTTTATTGTCCCCTTTGCCAGAAATAGGGCTCAGTCCGACGCCGTTTTAGGGCGAAAAACCTTAGCGCCGCCCGACGTCTTTCTTCGGGTCGAACCATCCGAACAGCAACAGTCCGGCGAGGAATCCGCCGATGTGCGCCTCCCAGGCGATGACGCCCGCGCCGCCTGGCGCCTGCGGAACCAAGCCGAACAGCAGATTCGCCCCCAACCAGGTCAGCAAAAATATGGTGGCGCGCCGATCCAAGAAGAGATGCGCCAGCTTTTGAGGCCGCGGTCCTTCCCCCTCGTCATCCGCTTGCCCGGTCGCGTGCTCGCCGAGCGCTTCGCCGCGCGCGAAAGCAAAGCGCGCGATCGCCGCCATCGAGCCGGAAATCGCCGCCGAAGCGCCGACCACCGGCTCGAGGTCGAACGGATGCGTGGCGAGATGCGCAAAGGCGCCTGCGATGGCCGTCACCGCGAAAAACACGAGGAAGCGCGTCGATCCGAGACGCCGGGCGACCGGCGCGCCGAACGCCGCGAGCGTCACGCAATTGATCGCCAGATGGGTCCAGTTCGCGTGCAGAAAGGCGTAGCTTAGCGGCGTCCACCAGGAAAATTGCGCCGTGTTGAGAAAGGCCGCCAGTTCGTCGCCGTCCGCATCGGCGAGAGCCTGCAACACGTGAGTGGGCGCCACGAGAAAACTAAGGCGCGCGGGAATGAAAGAAAAATACACCAGCGTCCAGACGCCAACGGATTGCGGAAACAGGCCGACCACCAGTTGAATGACGACAAGGATCGCAACGAGAGCCGTGACGACGCCCGGCAGGTTGAAAATCCTCTCCCGGTCCACGTCGTCTCCTGTTCGACGGCTTGCACACGCCAATTTAGCGCGCCCACGCCCCCCGGAAGGCGGCTGCGCCATTTTGGCGCAATTTCAAGATCCGCCGCTGTTACGTCCTGAGCCGCATCGGCTCTTCCGCCAAGAGTTGCAAACGCGGCCTACAGGAGGCCGTCTGAAACGACGGGGAGGAACCGCCGGAGCGCGCGCTCCCTCCCGCCTTCGCCACCTGTCTGAAGCGCCAACCACTTCATATAGCAATAACTTACGGAGCCATTTCAGCCCCCAGGACGCTTTGCGTTGCAAGCGGAGCGTCTCGTTTCGAGCGCCTTGGGGACAGGCCGGAGAATGCCATGCGCAGACCCGAAGCGCAACGCAACTCTTTCGAAAGGGTTAACTCGACCGCTTTGGCGCGGTTGCTGCAATTAACTGCCGGGGCCCGCAATTTTAACCGTGAGCGTCCCGAAACGACGCCATTACGACCCAGCTTGCGAGTAGCAGGACCGATGATGAGACATTCTGTAAGCAGAGAACTTTATGCCTATTGGAATCGCCTGCGCGGAGCCCGCGCGGCGCCGGATCGAAGCGACATAGACCCTGCCGCGATCCGGCATGTGCTGGCGGATAGTTTTATTGTCGAAGTCGAATCGGCCTGCGTATTTCCGATCCGGCTATGCGGAACGCGGCTGAACGCGCTCTGGCTGTCGGAACAGAAGGGCAGATCCTTTCTCGATCTGTGGCGCGCGGAAGACCGCCGCAATGTCGCGGCCGCGCTGCTTACCGTTGTCGACGGCGCAACGCCGATCGTCGCCGGCGCGCTCGCCCGCTCGCCAAATGTGAACGACGATCGAAACGGCGCGATTGTCGCGGAATTCGATCGCGATCTAAACTTCGAACTGCTGCTGCTGCCGCTGCGCCATTACGGCAAGACGCATTCGCGCTTGCTGGGCTCGCTCTCCTCCGCCAATCAAACCTCGTGGTTCGGCCGTGCAGTCGCGTCTCCGCTCTTTCTCAAGTCGCTGAGGATAATCCACGCGCAAGAGCCAGCGCCAGCGCCCCGACCTGCGCTGGAAGGCGCTTACTGGCGCCGGACGGCGAGACCGACGCCGCATTTGATTGTTCACGAGGGAGGCAAGTCGCGATTGTAAACGTTACTTAATTTTGAGTGTAAGGCGTTGTTAAGCCGCCTTCCGTAGTATTCGCCCATCAAAGAGCGTATCCCCGCTCCACAGATGGCGGCCATGACACTCCCATTGCAAATACTTATCGAACAGGTTGAAGGTCGTCGATTTCAGCGCGTCCCTGTCGTGTTGTTCGGCCGTTACATGCTCGAGTCGAAGATGGAATATCCCTGTCAGACGATCGAAATGTCCCCCGGCGACATCTTGTTGTTCGCGCCTGTCAAGGCGAGCATCGGCGAAAAGGTGGTTGTCTATCTCGATGAATTGGGCCGATTCGCGGGCACGGCCGAGCGCATCACGCCAACGGGCTTCGCGATCGCGATGAATCTGCCACTGCTCAAGCGGGATAAGCTCGCCGATCAGCTGACCTGGTTCGCCACCCGCAACACGTTAGGCCTTCCCGAGGACCGGCGTCACGAACGCATCGTCCCGCTGATGAGCCGGGCCATCATGCGGCTGGAGGACAAACGCGAGTTCATCGTCAAAATTCTCGACATCTCGATCTCGGGCGTCGGCGTCGCAACAGATACGATACCGCCGCTCGGCGCCCAAGTTGTGCTGGGCTCGACCCCGGCGACGGTGGTCCGCCATTTCCCCGGCGGCTTTGCGGGAGAGTTCAAAAAACCCTTCGCCCCCGGCGCGATAGACGAACTGACGCGGCTTTAGCGGCCCGGATCTTAGAAGCGCGCCGCATCGGCGACTTTTCCTCTTTTTGCGCGACTGCCGCCGCGCTAATCCTTCCAACCGAGCGACCGGTCCACCGCCTTTTCCCAGGAGGCGACGAGGCGCTGGCGTTCGGCGGCGCTCATCCCCGGACTCCAACGCCGGTCGCAACGCCAATGGATGGCGATGTCGTCGGGACCGCGCCAAAATCCCACGGCGAGTCCGGCGGCGTAAGCGGCGCCGAGCGCAGTGGTCTCAAGGCTGCGCGGGCGCACGACCGGAACGTCAAGAATGTCGGCCTGGAATTGCATCAGCAATTCGTTCGCGGCCATGCCGCCGTCGACGCGCAGTTCTTTGATCGACGCGCCCGCGTCCAGGGCCATGGCGGCGAGAACCTCGCGCGTCTGATAGGCCGCCGCCTCCAGCGCCGCTCTGGCGATATGCCCCTTGTTGGAAAAGCGCGTGAGGCCGGCGATGACGCCGCGCGCGTCGGCGCGCCAGCGCGGCGCATAGAGTCCCGAAAAAGCGGGCACGAAATAAACGTCGCCATTGTCCGCGACCGAGCGCGCCAGCGCCTCCACATCCGCGCTGCTCTCCAAGACGCCGAGATTGTCGCGCAGCCATTGCACCAGCGCGCCGGCGATGGCGATCGACCCCTCCAATGCGTAAACGGGCTTCGCATCGCCGAGCCTGTAGGCGAGCGTCGTGATGAGGCCCTTGCTGGAGAAATGCGGCGTCTCGCCGGTGTTCATGAGCAGAAAGCACCCAGTGCCGTAGGTGTTCTTGGCTTGCCCCGGCTTCAGGCAGGCCTGCCCGAGCAGCGCGCCCTGTTGATCGCCGATCGCGCCGGAGAGCGGAACGCCCCCCAACGCCCCGTAAAATTCGCTGGACGAGCGGATCTGCGGCAGACAGGCGCGAGGGATGTCGAACAATCGCAAAATCTCTTCGTCCCAATCGAGCGTCGCGAGATTCATCAATTGCGTGCGCGAGGCGTTGGTCACGTCGGTCACATGCCGCCCGCCGCGTGGACCGCCCGTCAGATTCCAGATCAGCCAGGAGTCGATGGTTCCGAACAAAACCTCGCCATTTTCGGCCCGCGCGCGCGACCCGGAGAGGTTCTCGAACAGCCAGACCAGTTTGAGCCCGGAGAAATAGCTGGCTAACGGCAGGCCCGTGCGTGTGCGCAAGCGATCCGTCCCGCCCTCCAGCGCGAAATGCGCGACAAGCGGTTCGTTGCGCGTGTCCATCCATACGATCGCATTGTGCAGTGGCGCGCCCGTCGCCTTGTCCCACAGCACAGTCGTCTCGCGCTGGTTGGTGACGCCGATCGCCGCGAGATCGGTTTTCGCGATCGCCGCCTTGGCCAGCGCGCCGTCGATCACTGCGAGCGTATTGCGCCAGATTTCCCCAGCGTCATGCTCCACCCATCCGGGCCGCGCGCAGATTTGCGCATGTTCGCGACGATCGAGCGCGATAATCTCGCCCGCTTCGTCAAACAGGATAAAGCGCGTGCTTGTCGTGCCTTGATCGATCGCGCCTACATATTTGGCCATGATGCGTCGCCTTTAAGGATCGACCCTCGCGCGACGATCAAGATAGCGGCTCCGCGGCGAAGGGCGCAAGCTCTCGGCTTTGGGGCGTTTTTTGGCGCAGCCTTCCCTCTGGCGCTTATCCTCGCGCGACGCTACATTGGTTGTGCGGCGCTGCGGGGCGCGTGTTGGACTTTAATTCCCCGGGGCCTTATCGATCTCTATGGGAGCTGTCCCTGGCCTAGCTCGTGGGCTTGGCCAAATGGCGCCCACCTACTCTGTAGGTTCCCGGGATCGATGTCCCACGGCTTTTGTGGCCCGCACCTTTTTCCCAGGCGCGAAGATCGGGCGATGAACGACTTGAAGACCAATCTGCGCCGACACGCCCTCGCCCGCCGCGATCTGATCACGCAACACGAAGCGCACGAGGCGTCCCTCTCCATTGGCGCCAGCGCGCTGGCGCTGGTGGAGGCGCTCGCGGCGGAAGGCCCTAGGCCCAAGGTCTCGGTTTATTGGCCGATCCGCAGCGAGCTCAATACGCGCCCGTTGATCGAGGCGTTATACGATCGGGGCGTCGAAGTGGCGCTTCCCGTCATGATCGCCGTCAGGCGCCCGCTGCTGTTTCGCGCCTTCGCGCCGGGCGACGAACTGGCCAAAGGGCCATTCGGCCTCAGCGAGCCCTCGTCCGACAAAGCGGCGCTGGAGCCCAACATCGTCTTCGCGCCGCTGGCCGCCTTCGACCGCGACGGGTTTCGCTTAGGCTACGGCGGCGGCGTTTACGATGCGACTCTCAACGCCTTGCGCGCGAAACATCCAGTGACGGCGATCGGCGTCGCTTACGCCGTGCAGGAGGCGAGCGCCATTCCCACCGAAGCGCACGACCAGAAGCTCGACTTTATCGTCACCGAGCGCGAAACGATCTGTTGTGCATGAGAGGACCACCTGCGGAATCGCGCCGCGTGATCAACAGGCGTGGCCGTGAAGCCACAGCCGGAAAATTTCAACATATTAACTAAAAGTTTCGACCCCTCATTAACCGGCCATCAGCATTCTCGCGGCACAGCCTGTCGCCTGAGACAGGCGTCCCTAGGACAGCCCTATGGTCCGCCGCGTATCGCCTCTCTTTGTCGTTCTCTCGCCGGCTTTGCTCGCGGCGGCTCTTTCGGGCTGCTCCCTGCCGGCGAAGCCTCAGCGCCCCGCCTGGCGCACCCAGGCGGAAAACGCTTGCCTCGCCGAGCGACGGGTGCAGCCCTCCGCTTATGTGCAAATCGCCAATGAGATGGACGGTCCCGGCATTTGCGGCCTGACGCGTCCGTTCAAGGTCACGGCCTTGCAAGGGGGCGCCGTTGCGTTCAACGCCAAGGCGACGCTGAATTGCTCCATGGTCGCCGAACTCGACCAATGGCTGGCGGATGTCGTGCAGCCGGCGGCGCTGGCGCGCTTTGGCCAAAACGTGGCGCAGATCAATTCGATGGGGTCTTACGCCTGTCGCGGCATGAACAATCAGAGCAACGCGCCGCTCTCCGAACATTCCTTCGGCAATGCGCTGGATATCGGCGGCTTTGTGCTGGCGGACGGCCGCCCAATCTCGATCGTGCGCGACTGGACGCACGGCGACTTGGAGACCCGCGCCTTCCTGATGGATGTTCACGGCGGCTCGTGCCAACATTTCTCCACTGTGCTGGCGCCCGGCTCCAACCCCTTCCACTACAACCATATTCATGTCGATCTAGCGCTGCACGGACGCGGCGGCAAACATATCTGCAAGCCGGTTCCGCACGAGATCGCCGCTCCGACCGTCTCGCTCCTGCTGGCGACCAAAGGCCCCGCCCCGGTCGACGACGACGACAGCGACACCGGCGAAGCCCCGCCGCGCGCGGCTTTCGAGGGCGCGGGCGCGAGGGAGACAACGCTCGGCGCCTATGATGCGCCGCCTCTGCCGCCAAGGCGAGATGTCTACAACGGCGATCCGACATCGAGCGTCTCGGCGCGCAGCAGCCGGTAGAGCGCGGCGGCGCCGCGCCCTTCTCCCCGATCAGGCCTTCTTTTTTTAAGCGATCTGGACTCTCTCTGAGTTCTGGGCGGCGCCAAGCGTCTCCAGAACCCTGCCGACGATCGACGGCGCGTCGAGCTGGGCCTTGGCCAGCATGGTCTCGTATTTGTCGTGATCGATAAAAGTGTCCGGCAGGGTCATGCTGCGGAAGCGGAACACCCCGCGTGTCCCGTCAAGCAGCCCGTCCTCGGACAGTGCCTGAAACACCTGCGCGCCGAAACCGCCGATCGAGCCTTCCTCGATGGTGATCAGAACCTCATGCGAGGCGGCGAGGCGGCGGAGCAGATCGCGGTCGATCGGCTTGGCGAAGCGGGCGTCGGCGACCGTGGTCGAGACGCCGTAATTCTCCAGTTCATCGGCGGCCTTCAGCGCGTCGGCAAGCCGCGTGCCGAGACTCAGCAACGCAACCCTGGAGCCCTCGCGCAACACCCGGCCCTTGCCGATCTCCAAAGCTTCGCCGCGTTCCGGCAGTTCGACGCCGACGCCCTCGCCGCGCGGATAGCGGAAAGCGATGGGGCCGTCGTTGTACTGAACGGCAGTCGCCACCATACGCGTCAGCTCCGCCTCGTCGGCGGCGGCCATAATGACCATTCCCGGGAGACAGCCAAGATAGGCGAGATCGAAAGCCCCCGCGTGGGTTGGCCCGTCGGCGCCCACCAACCCGGCGCGGTCGATGGCGAAACGCACCGGCAGATGCTGGACCGCAACGTCGTGCACGACCTGATCGTAGCCGCGCTGCAGGAAGGTCGAGTATAGCGCGCAGAAGGGCTTATAGCCCTCGGCGGCGAGACCCGCCGCGAAAGTAACCGCGTGCTGCTCGGCGATGGCGACGTCGAAGGTGCGCTCCGGAAACGCCTTGCCGAAGATGTCGAGGCCGGTGCCGGACGGCATGGCTGCGGTGATGGCGACGATTTTTTCGTCGTGCTCGGCCTCGGCGACGAGGCTGTTGCCGAAAATGCTGGTGTAGGTGGGCGCGTTGGCCTTGGGCTTGATCTGCACGCCGGTGGCCACGTCGAATTTGTTGACGCCGTGATATTTGTCGTCGGACTCCTCGGCAGGCGCGTAGCCCTTGCCCTTCTGGGTGATGACATGCACCAGCACCGGACCGTCGTCCTTGTCGCGCACATTCATCAGCACGGGCAGCAGATGGTCGAGATTATGGCCGTCGATCGGACCGACATAATAAAAGCCAAGCTCCTCGAACATCGTGCCGCCGGTGATGAAGCTGCGCGAAAATTCCTCGGCCTTGCGCGCCTTATCATAGAAGAAGCGCGGCAGATGGCTGGCGAGTTGCTTGGCGGCGTCGCGGATGGAGCGATAGGCGCCGCCCGAAACCAGCCTCGCGAGATAGGCCGACATAGCGCCTGTCGGCGGGGCGATCGACATATCGTTGTCGTTCAAGATGACGATCAGCCGGGAATCAAGCGCGCCGGCGTTGTTCAAGGCCTCGTAAGCCATGCCGGCCGACATGGAGCTGTCGCCGATCACCGCCACGACGTGATTGTCGCCGCCTTCGAGATCGCGGGCGATGGCCATGCCGAGACCCGCCGAGATCGAGGTCGAGGAATGACCGGCGCCAAAGGCGTCATATTCGCTTTCGTCGCGCTTGGTGAAACCGGAGAGCCCACCGCCCGCGCGCAGCGTCCGTATGCGGTCGCGGCGACCGGTTAAAATCTTGTGCGGATAGGTCTGGTGCCCCACGTCCCAGATAATGCGGTCGCGCGGCGTGTCGAACACGTAATGCAAAGCGACCGTCAACTCGATCACCCCGAGTCCGGCTCCGAGATGCCCGCCCGTCACCGAAACTGCGTCGATGGTCTCCCGCCGCAATTCCTCGGCCAGCCTGTGCAGCTGATTTGGCGGCAGCTTCCGCAACTCGTCCGGCGTTGAAATCCGGTCTAGAAGGGGGGTCTTCGATGTGGTCAAAGCGGCTTCTCTACTCTGGATAGGGTTAAGGGCCGGCCATACAACGCCCGTCGCCAAAGGACGGGCTTTAGGTCGAAAGATGTTTTTAGCCATACACCGGTTAGGGCGGCGGGAGCAAATCACGCGGAGTCGCAGGGCGGAAATTTTAAGCGTCCCCATCGTCGCCAATTTCGAGCCCAGATTTGCTGTTCGCCGTCGAAAGACGGTTTGAAGTTATCTTGGTTGTCATGAGCGTTTGCTAACCGGGCAGGATCGTTCGCCGTCCGTCTTACTCCTCCGGGGCCGCGCCGCTTTGGCCGGAACGATCGCGCCCGATGGCCTTGCCGCTTCGACTTGCCCCGGAACGAAACTCGGCTTAAAAGCCCCTTGCGCCGACGAGGAGGTCTCGTCCGGGCGCTTTTTTCGTTTGCGCGGGCCATGGACCGCGCAGTCCCTCGAGCCAAGAAGACCGGAACACAACCTGCCGTGCCCGACAGAAGCGTCTTTTCATGGACCAATATCGGCATCTCGATTGGCGGCGGACTGGCGGGAGCGACCGTCTTCGCAGTGCTGAGCAAGGGGATGACCGCCGGGTTCTTCCTCGCCCATCTCGCGCCTCTGCCGATCATGATCATCGCGCTCGGCCTTGGCGTTGGTCATGGCGCGACGGCGGCGATTGTCGGAACCGCGCTGCTCAGCATCTGGCCGAGCCCGCTGTTCGGCATGGCTTATGGGCTGCTCGTCGCGCTTCCAGCCTGGTTGTCCTGCTACGCGGTCGCTGGGGCGCCCTGGGGCCGGCGCGATCTTTTGACCCGGCATCTCTCGTCATGGGCTGTTTTAGCGCTGTGCGTCGCGCTGTCCGCCGGCGTCGTGCTTTTCTTGGGAATCACGGCCCTTTCGCACGGGACGATCGAAGAGCCGTTATCCTATGTGCAGGGGCTCTTCTATTTCAAGCTCGACGCCATGCTCAAGGAGCATCAGCTCGGCGAGGATGTGACGGTGGCGGATCTGACACGCTTCACGCAGCTGTACCTGCCCGCGACTTTCGCGGGCTATGGGTTGCTGCTGCATGCGCTCAATCTTTGGATCGCCGGCCGTCTGACCCAGATTTCGGGCATGTTGAAACTCCCATGGCCGGACATAGCGGCGGACTTCGCGCTGCCCCGCCTCGTCGGCGTCGTCTTCGCGGTCGCTGCGGGACTGACCGCGCTCGCCGGATTTCCCGGCGTGGCGGCTCTTGCGACAGCGGTTCCGCTGGGGCTGGCGTTGGCTTTTCAAGGCCTCGCGGTGACGCATTTCTGGCTGCGCGGATCGAAATCCAGCATTCTCGTGCTGTCGATTCTCTACTTCTTCCTCGGCGTGCTCGGCCTGCCGATGATCCTGTTCGCCTTGCTTGGGCTGCTCGACGCCCTGCTGGATTTTCGCAACCGAAAATCAGCGGCCGACGCCGAACAAACCTCACCCCAATAACCTATCTACGACATCAAGAAACTCGGAGAACAACCATGGAAGTCATTCTGCTCGAACGCGTGGCCAAGCTCGGCCAAATGGGCGAAACCGTGCGCGTGCGCGACGGCTACGCGCGCAATTTTCTGCTCGCCCGCAAGAAGGCGCTACGCGCCACCGAAGCCAATAAGAAGCACTTCGAGACGCAGCGCGCCCAGATCGAAGCCACCAATCTGACATTGAAAAAAGAGGCCGAGTCGGTCGCTGAAACGCTGAACGGCCAGAGCTTCGTCGTAATCCGGCAAGCGGGCGAGAGCGGTCATCTTTATGGCTCGGTCGCGCCGCGCGACATCGCGGAAGCGGCGACCGCCGGCGGCTTCACGCTGAACCGCAACCAGATCGCGCTGGCGCAGCCGATCAAGGCGCTGGGCCTGCATACCGTGCCTGTGCATCTGCATCCGGAAGTCGATGTGAAGATCACCATCAATGTGGCGCGTTCCGCCGAAGAGGCCGAGCGCCAGGCGCGCGGCGAATCGACGATCGCGGCGCGGGAAGAGGCGTCGATGGACGACCTAGGCCTCGAAGTTGGCGCCGCTTTGGCGGAAGCCGGCGACGTCGAGATGTAAACCAGTCTCGCCCGCGTTCGTCGGGCGAAGCCGCCGGCTTTCTCCCCGCCCTTGCTCGGGCGGGGGACATTCCTGCATAACAGCAGGCGTTTCACGCAGCGCTTGACGTCTGGGCGCGGTCATCAAAGAGATAGGCCGCTCATATTTTGCGGCGATTGGCGGCTGTCGCCGCAAAAGGAAAGGCCCCGTCGCTCGAGGCGATCGGGGCCGACTTGCTCCGTGTCAAACGAAGCTCTCTGGGGGATTTCCAGTTAAGAATCGAGCCGTTCCGCTTGGCCTTCGCGGCATAGGCCCAATTGAGACTTTAAGGCTAGAAGACGGTTATCGAAGAGATCAGCGCTCGATTCTTCGAACCGTAGCGACCTGACGCGATCAGCGCAGGTCACATCTGACCCGGTGGCGTCATTCTCCTCTCGCAAGTCTTTTGCGATGACTTCGACGCCAAGACGACGCCGATAGTTTTGTCGCGCCCAAATCGAGGTCCCGCCCGACCGGCTCTTCGTCGTAGGAGCGCTTAACTCCCAATCGACGACTGCGATGACGTAAGACTGGACCCGCTTTGAGATTTGGTCAAGCCATATTTTTTTGTCGCTTTTCAATGCTTCCTTAAGACTTTAGCCCTTGGTCGCCGACACGTTCGGTCGAACAGATTCATCAGAGTCGGCGCGCCTAAAGCCTTGCGCAAGCGCGGCAAACGGAAGCCGTCTTCTATCGTCGCCAGCAACGAATAATGATTCAGGGGCGTGTCGTTCGTTGCCGGGGCGCGACAATTGGTCACAACTATGGTCGCGACTCGATCGCCGTCGTAGGCCCCGACGTGAGAGGCGGCGGACTTCGGCGCGTCTCGCGACTCGCCTTCGTCGAAGGTGACGACAATCGCCGAGTTCGGCGTCCAATTCGGCGAGGCCCGAATCGCACCGATGGTTCGTTTCACAAAGTCGTCGAAATCCTGCGCCAGACGCGCGGAGCCTATACAGTTTAGCGCACAGTGACCGTCATGGCGCAGGTTTGGAACGATGAATGCGAAATTAGGAGCCTTGCCGGAGAGATCCGCTGACAGAGCCTCAAGCGGCTTCGGCTTTTCGAGGCGCGCCGGATTCTTGGCGATCTGATCGAAATAAGCGAAGGGATTGTGCTTTTGCGCATAGAGCGCAATGCGGCAGGGTGGGGACGCCTGCGTCAGACTGCCGGCGGACGGAAGCGTCTCTGCATACAAAGCGATTGTGAGCCCGGCGGTCTCCAGTTGATCGACGAGACTGTCGCCCTCAATGTGACTGCAGGATTGCAAGGGCGAAAAGTCGGAAGCGAAACAACTTCGGGCGTCGTCCCTAATGCCGAATTCGTCGCCGCCGAGCATCGCGAGAGGGTTTGGCAGACTGGAATGCGTCACCTCCGAATAATGCGTCGCCAATCCTTGGCCGCGCGAGAGGTCGAGCAGAAAAGGCGACAATTCGGCATCGAGCGCATCCTCGAAATTGTGATTCTCGATCGCCATGACAAAGATGTTATCAAAAATTCTCGAACCACCGGCCTCGGCGATGCAGACGCCGAGGCCAAGCGGGATCGCAGCAATGAATAGAGCAAGACCGCGGAGGCCGTTACGAAAAGCGAATTGGCGCATTTACGAATCACTCTGCGCCGCTGGAACATTCTCCGACGGGCAGCCAAGACAAGTTTCACAAGTCCACTTCGCACTCGCCGCCCCGTCGACGTTTTCGATTCAGGACGGCGCCCCACAGAGCCCCAAGGTCAGGCCGCCGACACTCGCCAGCGCGCCCCAGACGCTCGGAGCGCGTTCCGGAACGGAAATCTGAAGGATCTCGAAGACGCCGCCAAGCGTTAGGGCGCAGCTATGCGCGTGTCGATGAATAAATTCTTTGCGCGCCACCTTGCAAATGGAAACCAGTGGTCGATCACGCGGAGCCCGAGCGGAAGCGTCGACGCCATGGGGCCTGGCGCCGGATCTCGCCGACGCCGATATACGCGAGAAAGTCCCGAATCGGCAAGATCCGTCTCGACCTCGTTAGGCGCGAAGAAGTTTCGCCATAAGCGCAGGACCGGCGATGGAAGCTCGATCCTCAAAACTTTGGATGGCGGGCCGCGAACGATGATGATGAGAACTGTGTTTACGCTACAGCCCTCTGACGACCCGGCAGCGTGCGAGGCCCCCTGGATGGAGTAAGCGCCGGGAGCTTGTTTCCTTTGGGGCGTGCTGGTCAGCAGAAAGATGCGAAGGCTGTCGTGCCGTTCCTTCGCCCCCAACGCCGTCCGTCTCCAGCTTCTTGCGCTCGCCTACAATCTTGGCAATTTCCTGCGCACGCTGGCGACGCCGGAGCCGATCAAAGACTGGTCGATGATGACTCTTAAGGAAAAGTTGATCAAGATCGGCGCCAAGGTTGTGGGTCACGAGCTATGTCTCGTTCCAGATGGCGGAGGTGGCGATTCCTCGAAATTTCTTCGCCGACTTCCCGCGCATGATCGCGGAACTTCGGCCGCAGCCGATTACATCGCCGGCATAATGCATTTGCGTGTCACGCGTCTGATCGAAAACGGCAAGAATTGGGTGTCTCGATGACTGCAATCGCAATGCTTCTTGGCCTTCGACGAGGCATTGGCCTGCTCCAAGAACCATCCGTAAAGCGAAAAGGCGCGCCCAGCTCGCCAAAAGCCATCAATCGGAAGAGACTTGCCTCGAAACGTGAAGCCATCCGGCGAATGTCCGTTAGAATGACGGATCCTAACCAGGTCGCGGCGTCGTTTCTTTCCGTTTTCCTCGTCATGGTTGGCTCTGCTGCCGCGCAACCGGGGGTCAGCCCGAGTTTCGACTGCGCTCGCGCCGCCGCGCCCGACGAGCGCCAGATTTGCAAGGACGATCGTCTCGCCGAGCTCGATCAAGCCGTGAACATCGCCTTCGGGCAGGTGTTGAAGGCGGCGGCTGAACCTGGCGAATCGAAGAAACAGCACCAAGAAAGCGTGAAAGAAATCGCAAAGGAGAACCTTGCCGATAGGCGCGCCTGCGGTAATGCTGTCATCTGCATCCTCGACGCGCAGGTTTCAGCGATTGCCTATTTCGCCCAATACGGCTCCAGTGTGCCGGTCCCGCCTTGGATTGGCGAATATCGTCAGCTCTACGCGAAGCAACATCCGGAGGTCATGGAGCCGAAGCTGCCGAAAACCCTCGGCCATTGCACGCGCACGAAGATCGTCTCGCTCACCGATCGTGGCGGCGAACCGCTGAAAGCGCCCCAACCGGAAGATGGATTCGGCTCGGGAACGACGGTCACATATGCGAACGACGCCTCCCAGGTTTCCTATCGATACGAGGAGCGGGCCGCCCGCTCGCACATCGGCGACGAAGTGTTGCTCTGTCTTTCTTCGATCCCGAGAGATTGTCCGCCGGGCGACGATCGCGGGCGTGTCTATTCCGGGACGAATCTCAAGACTGGGGGTTCGTGGATGCTGCCCGACTCCCAACACAGCTGCGGCGGCGCGTAACTAGCGCTGCCTCATTCCGCCCGCACCCGGCGCAGAATGAGGACTGCGCCATTCGATATCGCGGCCGACTGTGCGAGAAGCGGCCCGATATCCGTCCCCTACCCGTGAAAGGTCGCGCGCCGTTCCGCGCTCGATCGAAACTCTCGACGCATCCGCCTTAAATGCAAAGCGGGCTACTTGGCGAGCAGTGATCGCGTTAGCCGGCGCGATCGGAATGCATGGCTTCTTTCGGGTTATGTCTTGTGGAGCGGGTTTATTGTTCTGGATCGAGATGGAGCCCTCGTCGCCCATGCTCTGGCGTATCCGCCCGAGCATGCGGCGGTTCGGCATCGGGGTCCAGCATTGGTTGGAGCATACCTTCCCATTTGGTTATGACGGCGGTCGCAACAGCATTACCGAGCACATTCGTCGACGTGCGTCCCATGTCGAGGAAAGTGTCAATCCCCAGCAATAAAGCGACGCCTTCCGCCGGCAAACCGAACTGCGTCAACGTCGCCGCGATGACAACAAGGCTTGCGCGCGGCACGCCGGCAATGCCCTTCGACGAAACCATCAACGTCAGTAGCATGGCCGCCTGCTGTTCAGCCGATAAATGAACGCCATAAGCTTGCGCAATGAACATTGTCGCGAAGCTCGTGTACATCATCGATCCGTCGAGATTAAAACTGTAACCAAGCGGCACGACGAACCCTGAAATGCGTCGAGGCACTCCGAAACGGTCGAGCCGCTCCAAAAGGCGGGGCAAAGCTGCTTCCGAACTTGCGGTGGAAAAGGCCAACAGCACCGGCTCCCGAACATAGCGGGCCAGCGCCCACGCCCGTTTGCGAAGCACGACTGTCGCAAGACCGAAGAGAATAGCCCAGAGCACAAGGAGCCCAAAGTAAAATTCGCAAATCAGCACGCTATACGCGAGAACGATCTTCACGCCTTTGACAGCGACGGCCGAAGACAATGCGCCGAACACAGCAAAAGGCGAAAAGCGCATCACGTATCCAGTGATCTGCAACATCAGCCGCGCCCGTGCGTCGCAGGCGCGCACAAGGATGTCCGCACGGTCTCCAAGCGCTGACGCCGCCACTCCGGCGAACAACGAAAATACAAGAATTTGTAGGACGCTATTCTGGGCCATGGCGAGAAAGACGCTTTCCGGGAAAATCTCTTCCACGAAATGACGGAAGCTGAATGTCGAGACCGGAAGATCGCTCAATTGGCCGCCGGGCGTGAATTGCAAGCCTACGCCAGGCTGAAAAAGATTGATCAGCACCAGCCCAACGCCGATCGAGATCAAGCTCGCAGTCAGGAACCATGCGATCGCCCGCGCGCCGATGCGACCCAGCGCCGAGCTATCACCCATGCCGGCGATGCCCGTCACCAAAGTCGCAAAAATAGGCGGTGCAATGACCATTTTGACAAGTCGAAGAAACACGTCCGAGAGCAACTTCAAATTGTCGGCGATCATCGCCAACTCCGGATCGCCTTCCTTGAAGCTCATATAAAGCGCGATACCGATCGCTAAACCCAAGACCATACCGATCAAGATAAAGGTCGTTAGACGTCGCGACATTTTGATTCCCCCAACCTGAATTACAGCTCCCCCTGACCAGTCGACTTTACGCGCGCGGCTTCTGTTTAGCCGTGATGCAACTCGAAGCAATCGGCTCCACGTTGTCGAGGCGGATTCAGGCAGGAGCAATCGCATCAAACCCCACGGAACGCGCAGTGAACCAGAAGACGCATGATCACTGATGCAGTCCATTACGGATCGCAGATTTTTTCGACCCCAATCTGAGAAATCTTTTAGCCTTTGTCCGGCGCATGGAGTCTTGATAGATTAATCGATGGACGAGGCTTTAAGAGCGAGCTTCTTGAGCCGCCGGCCATTGCTGTCGCCGGTCGCGGGCTAGAAGAGATTTGTGCAGACTGCGGCACTAGTTTCCGCTATTCCGTTGTTGCTCGTCCATTTGGCGTTCTGCGTCCATCGCAGCTTGAAAATTACGAGAATCCTGATCGTCGGCGCCGACGCCGACAAAATCCCAGATGCTCGACTCTCGAGCGAGCGGCGTGGGCGAACCCCTCACTGCAAGATGCTGAAAGCGCCAACCATGTGCTCGCATGCATTTCTTGAACGCAGCGACATTTTCCCCGTAAGCTTCCGAAGCGCCGCAGGCGCGGCCCGCTGCGTGTAACACGGCGTCGCTTCGGCGATGGCCTCCTGGTCTCACGGCATCCTTGAATTCGTAACTGTAACTGAAAGCATTCGCGCTTGCTGACCAGAGTATGAACGCGAAAAGAATAATGACGCTGCGTTTCATAGCAGTCTCCCCCCAATGTACGGTGCCGAGACGGAACATCGCAGATGGCGCCTAACCCAACGATGGATGGCGTCTGAAGATTATTGAGCTCTGATCGCGATGGACGGATGTGTGCCGCAACACAGCGCGGGCCTGTCGCTTTATCGAAAACATCGCGAAGCGGCAGCCTGATCCTTTGGTGCACTGGCGTAAAGAGCCGCCGTGAACGCTCGCGGATGATCCCCGCCAGCGTTCAAACCTTGACCACCTTCCCCACATCGAACGCCACATTCTCCAGCCGCCGCCCGGGTCTCGTTGGACCATACCCTTTTGGGTTGCAGCCGATCCGCGTCCCTCCGACCCGGCAACCAATGCAGTCGTGCGTGTGGCCGTGAATCCACAGCGCCGGCGCGCGCCTTTCGACGACTTCTGTGAGGTCGCCGACGAAGCTCGGCGTCAGGGGGCGTTCGCGAACCGGCGCGCCACGGAGCCCGGACGCGGGGGGTGCTGCGTCACAACGACGTCATTTGCTCCGAAAAACAATGCGACGAAGTGCGCCACCGCACAAACTTTCCTTTGATCTTATGGGATTAGAAGAAACAGGCGCGGGTTCGAAGGAACGATCCCAATCGCTCGCCGGGAGCTCGCCAAATGATGATGAGGCTCAAACCAACTTTGATAGGTCTGGCCTGTTCATGCGTTGCCCAAACGGTGCTCGCCGCGCAGTCGCTCGAAGCGTCGTCGCTTTATAGGGAAGTCGCGCAGGGATGCCGGACCTTGGACCTCAAAAGCTGGTCGCATCCCACCCGGAAGGCGCTCCAACACGCTCACGTCCAGATCAACAAAGTCGAGCTGTGCAAACAGGATGTCTATCCAATTTTTACTGTCCGATTTGACGCTTCCCCGATGCTGGGGGTCAACGACAAATATTTCAACAAGCTTTACGTCGATATGGCTGTAGCTAACGCTTTTCATCCTTTTGCTCTTGTCGATCCGGCGTGGGGGGTGATTGTGGGCGTCGATATTACCGGCAAAAGGGAGATTTCGGTCTCCTATGACGAGTTCGACGCCCTCGAAGTTAAGTGACAGGCGGCGCGGTCGTCGCCCGGCCAGCGCTTCGCTGTTCAGGAAGCGCACAACGGTGTTCTCAACGCGAATGTCAAACCAGAGCCGCCGACGTTGACGCAATTCGAGTCGTCCCCGAAGCCTTCACTGATGGGCTCCTACGGAGACGGGTTTGTCGCGGCAATCCAAACAAAAGCGATGCAAGGCGTTGCCAGCGGCAGGCCGTAGAACAGTCCGCGCCGCAATCCCTTCCGATCGCGGAAACGGTTCGCCTCGAGGACGACTGCGAAAGCTGAGAATGCTGCAATCGCGGCGAGGCCGCCGGCGGTGATTAGCGTTGTTTATCCTCCCCTCCGTCCTGACGAGATGCTCAAGCATAGGATCCGAATATCAATCATCAGGCCGTGCGCAAGCGCTCTGCCAGAAGCGCTTCAGCGCCGCGTTCGCCGCGCCGGCGGCCGGCGGGTTCGGCTTACGCCCAAGTCCGTCGACACGGTACGACACTAACAGCATTTGCTCCTGCCGGATGCTGTGACGAAGTCTCCGCGATCGCTTTTGCCTCTCGCTAATATGGCAATGGCCCCGGATTATAGATGGTATTGAATTGGACTCCGGTTTGGATCGTGGCGGCTATGCCGGCATTGACCATGTCCTGAGCCGCCGCGTTGGCGGAGTTGTCAACGGGAGCGACAACGACGTCTGGCGGCGAGGTGGGCGGCGAGTCGTTATTTTGGCGGTCGCAATCGCTGATGCACGTTCCAACCCGACCAAATAGGTCTGATAAACCGGAGTCGCCCGGACGCGCCGCATTCCTTGCAGCTGCGGCGCGCGACGGGCGGTCCGCGGAGGCATATTGCCATTTGAACCCGCGCGACAGCATGCACTTCTTGAACGCCGGCGTGTCATCGCGGAACCGGCTGGCTCCTGTCTGTTTGTAACAGGCGTTCAGTTTCGCCTGGAAGACCGCGGCGCTTCTGTGATGACCGTGCGGACGGATCAAGTCGCGGTAGTGTTCCATTCCAAAAGCAGCTCCACCAAAAAGTCCACAGACCAAGGCTGCGACAGAAAACGCAATGCGTTTCATCGTAGCATGCTCCAGCTTGTGTAAATCCACCGCTCGCGAGACAAATCCAAGGACGAGCCAACTTTCTGCGACGTGAGCGCCGCATGAATCTGCAGTCATCTTTTTACATGATGTCGATGCGTCGAAAGGTCGGTGCGGTGACGCACATAGGACACACCCGCGCATCGGTCGCCCCGATCAGCGATCAAACTCCGATTTCGTAGGCCGGTGAATTAATTTGGATCGCCCGTGCGCCAGCACGGATGGGCGGATAAATCACTGATTCTCAAGTAGCATTAACTTATCAATTACTGTGGGCGCCATGTGTTGGCCGTTCAATCTTGCCAAGCGAGATCGTCATATCGATCCCCTTGGCGTCGAACTGCGCATTCACATGGAAGCTGCATTCCTTGGTCTTCAAGCACGGCGCCCGCCATGTGGTTAAAGTGCTATAGCGATCGGCGAGACTGAACATATCGTCGGGCTGTGAGAGCAGCACAGCTTGTAGATAGAAGGAAACACGGGCGGGAAGCGACGCCGGCAGATCGAGGACCATCGGCCGACCGACTTCCGCCTGTTCCCAGGAACGCTTCCACCTGACGCTGCACGCTCCATTGGGAAGCTTAACTGTCGGCAGCATGAGGTCGATAATCGGATAGCCGCCAGCGAGATCGGTGTCCTCGCGACCTGTCTTCGACAGGATCGCTGTATCCGGATACGCACCTTTGTCCTCGCCCCACCAATGGATGTCGCGCGTTACGACCCGGTAGCCGTCCGGGACGAGCCGCGCCGGCAGGTCACGCGTCAGGGGCTGGCTGAGGCATGCGAGTCGGAAAGTCTGCAAGACGTCGAGGAATCCTCGCAAATCAGAAGCATTCTCGAACGGAAAGACGATCCGGTCGGGGGTTGGTGGCGACGCCTGACTGGAGACGGTGAGCCAGGTCGATGCGACGCACGACACCAGGAGGCGGGACTGGCGTGGAAAACTCTAGGCGGAAATCATCATGCTCTCCATTAGCTGGCGCGGATTGATCGTTCGGGCGCCTCGTAGTTAGGTGGCTAGAGAACGCCGCCACGCGGTTCCACTTCAATGAGAAAAGTCGGAGTCGCGGGCCGTCTCATGAGTACAGCTCGCGGCTTATTGAAGACGAGGGGCCGCCCGCCTCGTGCGAAGCGCTTCGCCAGAGGGGTTGAGGCGCGCCCAGACATGCAAATCCCTCGACCGCCGTCGAAGACGGCGCTTCCACGCGTCAATCGAGTCTCACAGCGCGTTCAAGTCCGGCGCAGTCGTCTGGAGCGACGCGCGTGAGCCTGAAAGTGAGGTCGTCGTCTCCAAGTTTGAGGAATTGCGACGGCTTGCTCTGATCTCCTCCTCGCCAGCCGCCGAGCCCAATACCGGACACGTGAAGGCTGATCGTATTGCCGTCTTTTGCAATCTCGATCTCCAAGTCGCCACGGTCTTCCGCGGAGCCGTTAATCGCGGCGGTCGCGATGCAATTCACGCCGGATCCGTCAGGCGCCGTTTCCGCCGTGGGCTCAAAGTCGCCATCGCGATACATTGCCTTGATCCAATAGCAATCGCCGATGACGTAAAAGGAGACGGTCGATTGCTTTTGACGCAGCTCAATCCGCATGTCTCGTCCGTTCTCGCCGGTGGTCTTCCGGTCCTTGCGTAGGGAGACGCGAACAAATTCGATACTCTGCCGTGGATGCGCACGAAGATGAGGGGCGTCATATCGGCGCGCGAAGCACGCCCCGGACTTTGGAATCGTCGCGGTCAAGAGGTTTTCCTCGGCTCCAGCGGAGGCGACGACAAGCGACAAGGCGACGCCAAGGGCGCCATTTAATGCCCTAGGCGAACGCGCCATCGTTTGTTCCTTATTTCCGAACAAACCTTGAAAATCCGCTGTCCAGCTCGCGGCATGGCGAACGCCGCGACTTTGCATGCTCTCGTGCTCATTCATTCAGCGCGGAGTAGGGAATGATCGACCATTCCGGGTTGTCGCAATTCCTGGCGACACGGGGGAAAGAGGCGCCGACATACACTCCCCGAACGGTCAGACGCCATGCCGGAAAGCTCCAGACGTCTGCCTCGGAATAATCGCAGTCGTCATCGTGCGGAGCCATCTCCTTCGGATGGAAGCGCTTGAGCAAGGCGACAAGCGCCGGCGCGAAGGTTTTTGAGCGATATTCCAGCCAGGCGTCGGAATCCTTTTGAGGCGTGGCTCCCTTGCCGAATTTCAGGACATCATCGAGCCAGAGTTCCTTTCCCGTCCGAGCGTCGAAACTATGTCCCTCGCTACCGGAGTCAGGATGCGCGGCCCCGGCGCAGTCCCAACTAGTATTCAGCGCAAAGCTCACATAGGCGTCGGAAAAATATGGACTGCCGTCTACCGAGCTTTCGGCGCCCGGGCCGCCTTCCGAACTCAGGCAACCGAAATAGTCAGATATATTGCGCCATTGTACCCGCGTCAGCGCCTTGTTCATCGTCTCCATAGCGGGCGCGGCATAGCCGCTTTCGATTCGAAACAGACGAAGGCCGCTCACCGGCTCGACATACCAGCGAACACTCTTCCCAGCGATGGTCTCGGCCTTTTGCGGTTTCAGCGTCAGGCCAGAGGCGCGCATCTTTTCATAGAGATTGAGGCCGTCGGCCGCGTCGGCGGGAACATTGCTCGCCGCTTCAGGCCCGATGGCGCGCAACTCAACCACCAGGGTCTTGCGTTTGGCGGTGGTCAAGGCGCCGACGTACCCGGAAGCGGTGGGTTTAAGAGTCAACTTGTCGCCCGTCGCGTTCGACTTTAGCTGTAAGGCGCCCTTCTTGGCCTCGCCTTGGAGGTCGATATCAAACCACTTCCCGCTATAGAAATAATTGCCGGAGACCGAGTTTCCCGAGATGTCCAGCGTCACGACGACGGGCGCCGCGCCAACCGCACCTTCATAAACGTGGCTGGTCGGCTCGGCGCCCTTCGCCATGGCGTTACAGGGCCAGAAGATGACGCTGGGAGCAGTGAACGCCAAAATGGCGAGGGCGATACGAAACATGTGAAACTCCGAGTTGAGAGTTTGATCAAGCCGCCTGGCCGGCGGGGACTCGCGATAGTTTGGGCAAATGAAAGCATGCGGCGCCCAGGTCATGGCTCATGTGGACGCAGGGGTTTCTGCCGATCGAAGGCCAAATCTTCGCATTGCTTCAGGTCCGTCCGGACGAGGCGAAATACGCGGTCATCGGGACCGAACGGATTTTTGACGGTGTCATGGCGTTGATCTTGCGGTCCCGGCATCCAGAGATCGGCGCCGCGGGAAATGGTCATTATGACGGCTTGTCGCCCGCTAAGCGCGAGGTGCGTATGCGCATCACCCGGACCCGCGCAATGCGCGCCATGGCGTAGCGAATCTTTCGGCGTCCCGTCGCCACATTCCACGACCCCAGTTAGAGTTTCCGCGCGGTCGCGAAACCTAAAGGCAAGGGTGACCTGATACATATAGGAGCCGCTTGCCGGCCCCGCCACGGATTCTTGGAAAAACCCGTCGACCAGCGCTTTTGCAAAAGCGACTCGCTGCCGGGGATGCGCGGACAAATGGGCGTCGTCATATCGCTGGCTGAAGCAGGCGAACGATTCCCCTTGACGATCAAGGCGACCCAAGAGCTTCGTCCAAAATTCATTGCCCGATGCCGCGGCATATGCTTGCGCCGCTGGCGCCAATCCGGCGAAAGTCGCGGCTATCATCAGAGTTCGACGGAGCATCCCAACCCTCTCGATAAATGATCCACATGAGCGGCGCGGCCCGTGTAAAGGTTGGCCTGGATGGACCCGACACACGCTTCGTCGTCACCAACCTCGAGGGCCGCGGCCCTCGATACGGCGCGTTTCACTTCTTGCGGTCCGCGGCGGCCGCGAGGCGATCGGCGATGGCTTGCGCCTTTTTGATCAACTCCTGGAGAAAGGTTTGCTTGCGCGCCTCTCTGCCAACGCAGGCGCGGTAATCGGCGTCGCCCTTTTCTTCCACTTTCGACGAGACTTTCCTCTTTTCCATCGCGTCCGCGATCGGTTTCCAGATCGCCTCGCAAGCGGGAAACGCCGGCATTTTTTCGGCATCGCCGGTTTCAATGAGGGTATTGCCATCCTTGCGCAGAACGACGACGATTTGCTGATTGGGATTGGGGCCTATGTCCTGCGCCCAACCGCCAAGCCGCGCGAGGGCGAATGTCGCGCCGGCGGGTGTCGCGATCGGAATGTCCGTGGTCTTGCTGAAGGCGGCGTCGGAGTTTACGGCCACCCCAAAAAACTCGTCGTCGCGCAGCGCCGACTCCGCGCCCGGCGGCGTCTTGTGGGTTTTCTTCCACCAATCCGCCTCGCCGCGCAGCCAGCGGTCGAGCAGCCCGTCCGTCGTGACGACGATCTGCGGGCCGTTATCGTCTTTGCTAAAGCGTAATCCGTCGAGCATCTCGAAGCCAATGTCGCTTCGTGACAAGCTTTCGAGATTGAGCACGCCCTTTTTAGGAAAGCCCTCGACGTCGATTTCGCCAATGATGTCTTGCAGGCGTTTTTCGAGATCGGCGCGGGCCAGGCGCTGGGCTTCGTCGGCGGCGCTCTCGTCTTTCTTGGCCTCCAGCGCCGCGATTTTGGCGATCACCGCGTCGCGCGCCGCGATATAGGCGTCTTCCGGCGTCGCGGCGCGGGCCGCCGGCGTTAGCCAGAGAAGGGAGCCGACGGAAGCCCATCCCAAGAGCGCCATGCGTAAGCCCGTCGATTTCATCATTGCTGTCTCTCCCTTGGAGCGCATCGGCTCACTCGATCGGTGCGACCCGTTTTTTGCGTTGGCCGCGCGCGGCGTCGCTCGCCCGCGCATTGGATGCGTCATGCGCGGATTCATCTCGGAGCATAGCTGGCGTAACGCGCGGGGCAGGGCGGCGTTCCGGAGATCGAGATGCTGCCGCCCTCGCGCTGCACCATCTCGAACAGCTGCTGCGCATGCGCGGGTGAGAGCCGCACGCAGCCATGCGAAGCCGGGTGGCCGAGCGCCGCAGTCGCATAGGTGCCGTGGATCGCGTAACCGCCGCGAAAGAAGATCGAAAACGGCATCGGCGATTCATGGTATTTCTTAGAGTAGTGCATGCGCTCGAGACCGATCGGCGCGTAATGGCCGCGCGGCGTGCTGTAGCCTGAGCGCGCCGTCGACACCGGCCAGTCGTAGGAGCCCGTGGAGGACTCGACATGCATCGTCTGCGACGCGAGATCTACGTCGATAATCGCCGCGGCCCGCGCGGCTCCGGAGCCGATCGGCGTCGCGAGGCCAACGAGCACCGGAGCGGCGAAACGCGCGACCCATATTTTGTTCGTGAAATTCTTAGTCATCTCTTGCTCCCAATGGTTGGCCCATACGAGTTAAGCGACGCCAAATTAGAGCGTGTGGGGAAATTGTATGTGCGGCGGCGCACGCCTTACATGAAGCTGGAAACCGTCGCCGCTCTGAGCGATGATCTCATCGTCGGACCGCCTACCGCGACCGCCTGATCCGACCGGCTAACGCCAGTGAATATGGCGAGACCGCCCATGCTGGCGCGCCACGCGGGGGACACGCCGAGTTGGCCCCGGGGAATTTCACTCCGAGCCTCTCCCAGACCCGGACTTGATACTCTCGCATCATCCGGCTCGCGCTATTGCACGAAGGCTGGCGCCTTCCGCTGAACCGTTGAACTCCTCCCAGCACGACCGGTCGGTCCAATTTCAACGGCGATGACCTCTGCCCCTTCGCTCCGCCAGCATTTGCAATCCGGAGCCGTCGCCATATTGGCGATAGGCGAAGGCGTTCGCGGAAAACTCGGGCGCGACGTTAGCCAGAAAGGAAATCGCGCCGGCGCAACGCGGCGCCCTGGCGACATGGCGGGAACCGAAACCTGCCTGCCGCCACGGACTGATGCGGCGACGGATTTGGCTCAAATCAATTCGGCGCTTCTTGCGCCCAGATCGAGTCCGGCGCGCAGGCTGGCTGAGCAGCGTCATGGTTTCGAGAGGCGATCGCGCCGAAGGGCGTCACCAGCAGAGAGTCCGCTTTAGCCCGCTCGAACAGCTTGCGGCGTTCCACTTGGGCGACCCCAGTCGCGGCTTGCCGTCCATCCGTCGTGTCGATGATCACCAAACCGTTCGTCGCATCGCACCGACGGCCGCCTGACAACACCACGGTCAGGCTCTGCTCGCGCTCACTCCATTTTATATCTTCAATCCGAACAGCGCCCCAATCGGCGCTGGCGGTCGACATATCGTCCTCGCGAGGATGACGACCACGTGTTGGAATTGTCGTCGTGTGGTTGTCAGCCGTTGTGAAACGCGTATAGAGCGGGAACGTCCGACCGCCGACGCGACCGTGCGCCCGCTTCCAGCGCCTGTTCTCAAGCGTGTAGAGCGACGTCACCCAATATCCGTCGTCGAATGACTGGCGCACCAGAGCGGTGCGGCCGTCGCCCGCGAAATCAACCATGTCCTTCACGCCGGAGGCGTCATAGGCGAAATAACCGTCGAAAGTCGTGACCAGCGGTCGGCCGGACGGCTCGAAGACAAGCGTTAGGATTTGGGATGATGGCGCCCAGCCGTTTCCGGCCGTACTCGATACGAAGATCATGTCCCGCGATCCATCGTTGTTGAGGTCGGCCGTATACAAGGCTCCTTCGAGCGCCCCAACCCATGCCCAGCAGATCCATGGCTTGCCCGCCTTGTCCTGCCCGGAAAACACCGCAAGATTGTAGTCGCCGCCAGATTTTATTTCAATTTTGACGCCACTCACTTCAAGGACGCCGGGCTCGAACTTCAAAGAGACTTGTTGCATCTTCACGCGGTGGGCGAGTTCCGCCGGCGTCAAAGGCATGTGGCCTGTCCCCACGGCGCGTCCGAGCCTCTCCATGGCGCACCAGGCGGCGCCGACGAGAAGCGCCAAAACACACAATTGATTGAACTTCGGAAGCGAGCGGTAGGTCATTATGGCGCCTTTCAATCACCGGGGTTTCCGTATTAATTCAAAATCGTTCGTTGGTAATCCGCCATTCGCGGCGCGACGCAAGCGAGGATCGGCTCGCGGCGTCTCGCGCACACCGTGATCGAAGCCCCGAGCCCGCGAACACTCCATAGATCTCGAAGTGTTGCGGCGCACAGACCGCGTCTCGGATGTCACGGTAGAAATTCAATCACAAAAAGGGAGATTTCGCGATGGAAACGATCTTCGGCGTTATTTTGGGCGCAATCATCATCGTGGGCGTGCTCGCCTGATCCGTCCGACACCCATCGCCACGCAGGCCTCGTAACGAGTCCTGGCATGGCTTCGACACGACTGGCGGTGGCGGAGAATACAGCTCGGATCATTTTACGGACCACGGCGGCGGCTCTTCGCATGGCGGTTCATTCGACGTGTGATGAAAGCTGGTCGAGCTTCGGCTTGGCCGGGCGGCTTTCACCTCAATTCGGTGGGGGAGATCGATGGGCGAACCGCGGAAAGCAGACATCGACAATCATGCGCCGAGCACGCCCACGCGACTGCTTCGACGACTGCTCGTCACCTTCGGCGTGCTGCTCGTTTTTCTCATCGGGCGCCGTGTCCCAATTCCCGGGCTGGATAGCGATGTCGTGCGTGGGCTGATCGGCGCGGGCCGGCTGAGCGGCGAGCGCTTTTCCATTTTCACTCTCGGCGTCATGCCGGTTTTCAGCGCCTTGATCATATTTGAAATCATCAAGCTCGTCGTTCCGGCGCTCGATCGCTGGGAAACCAGCGACATCCGCCACGTGACGCGGCTGCGCCGCTATGTCATGGCCGCCGCCCTCCTTTTCGCGACCTTTCAAGCGCAAGCCTTGTCGGGGGCTTTCGAGGGAATTTCCGGGCTCATCGAAGAGCCTCGGTGGACCTTCCACGCGGTTGTCATCGCGACCCTCGTCGGGGCGACGGCTCTGCTCGGTTGGCTGGCCGATAGCGTCACGCTTCATGGCGTCGGCGACGGCTTTTGGCTGCTGCTGCTGACGCCTTACGCGCTCAAGCTGCCCGATGACGTTCTCGCCGGCTTCGAACTTTGGCGGCGCGACGCCGACGCGCCGACGCTTCTCCTGACTTTTGCCTATCTCGTGCTGGTGATTGCGCTGATCGTCGCAGCCTACCGGGCGCAGAGCAAAGCGATCGTCGGCAGCCCCCTGCCCTCTGAAGCCGCAGCGACGGAAAGCCGAGTCAGCGGCGCGCATTTCACGATCGCTTGGCCGCCACTGCTCGCCACATATGTCGGCGGCATCTTGCTCCTCGTCGCTCGTCTCGGGTTCTTGCGGAGCGCCGAAGCCGCAGAGAGCTCTGCGCTCACCCTCGGCGGCCCGCTTCATCTCGCCATCGTCGCCCTGTTAATAATGGCGATCGCCTTTCGGCAGCGTCGATCCGCGCCCGGCGGCTTGGCGCCGACTTCCGTCATTGATGAAGAGCCAAGCGCTCGGGGAGCACTGCCCCCAGGTCTCGTCGTCGCAGTGGCGCAGCTCATCGTCACTCTCGGCGGAGCGCTTCTGACCCGACACTTAGATCCGCCTTTCGCGATCCACGGGGCTTGGCTCTTTGTCGCCGGCGTCGCGGCCATGGATATCCTCTCGTCGCTGGGGTTGGATTTTTGGTCGCCACGACGTGCGCCGACTGCCTGTTAGTCGCGAGATGGGTCGGCGCGAAGGCTCCACGGAGAGCCAGGGCCGCGATGACGAAATCAGGCTTCCCGCTGCTTATTCCGCAGTGAACCAAAGATGAGAAGAGCGGCTTCGGAGCGGACAGGTCGAGCGTGTCGAGACTGAAATTCGCGCAGTTGGGAGGGATAATTTATGCGGAAAACTACTTGGGCCGCGCGCGCCGTCGGAACCTTGGCGTCGGCGACGATATTGGCGCTGGAGCTGACGGCCGTGCCGGCGCTTGCGGAAACCCAAACGCTGAAGGAATGGAAATGCACTGGTGCTCCCGACGTGCCGTGGGACGAGCAGATCGTCGGCTGCGCCAACGCGATCAAGTCGGGCAAATATGCCGGAAATGAACTCGCCGTCGCGTTCAAAGTCCGCGGCAACGTATATTTCGCTATGAAGAATTTCGACCAGGCGATCGCCGACTATACCGAGGCGATCCGGCTCGATCCAAATTTCGCTGGCGCTTTCAATAATCGGGGTAGCGCCTATCGCGGCAAGGGCGATCTCGACCGCGCTATCGCCGACTATTCCGAAGCCATTCGATCCGACCCGAATTACGCCGTCGCCTTCAACAACCGCGGCGTCGCGCGCCAAATGAAGGGCGAACTCGACCAGGCCATCGCCGACTACACGACCGCGATGCGGCTTGATCCAACATACGCGGCCCCGGCGGGCAGCCGTGGGTTCGCGTATCAGAGCAAAGGCGAATTTGATCGCGCCGCCGCGGACTGGGACGAGGCGATTCGGCTGGATCCCAAAGACTCGATCGCCATCAACAATCGCGGAATGGTTCGCCTGGCCAAGAACGATCTCGACCACGCCATTGCGGATTTCGACGAGACGCTCTGACTCGATCCCACTTACGTCTTCGCCTTCGCCAACCGCGGCCGCGCCTACATGGAGAAGAGGGCTTACGATCGAGCGATCGCGGATTACACGAATGCGATTGTTATTCGGCGTTCAAAATTGGCTCTGACTCACTTTTGATGAAGTTTGGGCGCCGGCTTGCGTTGGTTTCATGAAGGAATCAACGCCATGCCCTGCAGCCTGCGCCCCTCGGCTTTTGTGCCAGCC
>Ga0265328_10000135_pt1 | contig 34814 bp, 30 predicted proteins | sample 41624metaG_FD_202086 | JGI IMG/M metagenome (GOLD analysis project Ga0265328, IMG submission 202086) | Rhizosphere microbial communities from Carex aquatilis grown in University of Washington, Seatle, WA, United States - 4-16-24 metaG | ecosystem: Host-associated > Plants > Roots > Rhizosphere...
CCTCCATCCCCCACACCGCCCATGTTGGCGCGAGTTCGGCGATGGTGGGAGAGAGCAGCGGCGCGAGGCGCAGCGCGCCGGTGAAAAACGCGATCAGCGGCACGAGGCTCGCAAGCCCCGAGGGATTGGGCCAGCGCAGCGCGCGAAAGCGCTTCGTCGACAGATTCATGTAGCTCACGCCGACGAGGATCAGCGCGAAGCCGTAGACGATCGCATAGACATAGGCGGCGAGGATTTGCGGGGCGAACAGCGGGTCCTTGGCCAGATCGTGCACGATGTGGCCGCGCGCCCAGAGCCAGGGCAGCGTGAACGCGAAGACGAGGCCCGCCATCGCGCCCGCATGTTTGCTCCAGGTGGCGCGGTCGATTTCGCCGGCGTCCTCGCGAAACAGGAAACGGAAGCGCTGGGCGTCCATCAATCCCTCAAAAGTTCGTTGACGCCCGTCTTGGAGCGAGTCTGCGCGTCGACGGTCTTCACGATCACCGCGCAATAGAGCGACGGGCCGGGCGCGCCGTCCGGCAGCGGCTTGCCGGGGAGATTGCCCGAAACGACGACGGAATAGGGCGGCACGTAGCCGAGGTGAATCTTGCCGGTGGCGCGATCGATCACCTTGGTCGAGGCGCCGATGAAGACGCCCATCGACAGCACCGAGCCCTTGCCGACCACGACGCCTTCGACGACCTCGGAGCGCGCGCCGATGAAGCAATCGTCCTCGATGATCGTCGGATTGGCCTGCAGCGGCTCCAGCACGCCGCCGATGCCGACCCCGCCGGAAAGATGCACGTTCTTGCCGATCTGCGCGCAGGAGCCGACCGTGACCCAAGTGTCGACCATCGTCCCGGCGTCGACATGGGCGCCGAGGTTGACGAAGGACGGCATCAATATCGCCCCCGGCGCGATGTAGGCCGAATGGCGCACGATGGCGCCCGGCACGGAGCGAAAGCCCGCCGCCGCATGTTCCGACGCGCCCCAGCCGGCGAATTTCGACGGAACCTTGTCCCACCAGGTCGCGCCGCCGGGGCCGCCGGCGATCACCGTCATGTCGTTGAGGCGGAAGGAGAGCAGCACGGCCTTTTTGAGCCACTGGTTGACCTTCCAGCCGTCCGGCCCCTCCTTGCCCTCGATCTTCTCCGCGACGCGCAGCTTGCCGGCGCCGAGCAGGCGTAGCGCGCTCTCGACGGCGTGGCGGATGTCGCCCTGCGTCTGCGGCGTGATGTTGGCGCGGTCCTCGAAGGCGGCGGTGACGAGGGTTTCAAGACCCGTATGCGGCATCTGGTGCGGTCTCCCTTGAGCTGCGGCGGTTTTAGGCTCCGGGCCGGGGGAGTCAATGGAAGGATCGTGAAACTTGGGCCGCCATTGGCGCGAGGCGCGATCGCCAATGAGCGCGGTCTCAGATTTTTCGCAGATAGGTCGGCCGGGCTTCGCCCATCAGGAAGTCCTGGGAGACATGAATTCCGGTCAGCCTCTCGAGCAGCAGCATGGCGGAAGCACGAGGGTGCGGGAGCCCGAAATCCAGGTCGCGCTCCTCCAAGAGCGGCTCGCCGCCGTCGTCGTACATCAGCGGATCGAAGCAGCGCAAAATCCCGCCGTCGCGTGCGTAAACGAAGTCCATCCTCGCGTTCACGTTGACGAAGAAGCTGGCGTGGACGGGCGCGGCCAAGGCCTTCACGAACGGCGGATCTATCCCCTCCCAACCGTTGCACTCATAGGCGACGATGGCGTTCTCGAGAGCGCCGATTTGCACGCATCCGAGCCCTTGGTCGAAATGGGCCTGTATCAGCCCCCACATATCTGCCGCCGTCGCGAGTCTTTCGGTCTCCGGAAGAATGCCGAAAGCCTCCGCGACCCGCGGCGCGGTCGCGCCGACTAGGATGCTGATGCAAAAGGCGAACAGATCCTCGTCCTTCTCCAACCAGGCATAGTCCTCAATGCTCGACATCGTCGACCTCGTCCACGTTTCCGCGCCGAAGCCGATGGCTTCCGAGGCGAGGGGGCGCGACGACGATCATCGCTGGCGCGACCGAAAGGCGCAAGAGCGTCGCCGAGGCGCCGCGCGAGGCAAGTCACGCGGCCCAGACGCCGACGGCTCAAGCGGCCCGCGTCTCGCATCTCGTTTCCAGTTCCAAGGCCAACTGCTCCACCGGGCCCGCGACGAGCTTCGCCGGAGCGTCGAAGACGCGGTCGGCGTCCTCCTTCTTCATGGGTCGACCGAAGTGATAGCCCTGGGCGAAAGTGCAGCCCTGCACGGTGAGCCAATTGAGATTCGACGCGCTTTCGATGCCCTCGGCCGTCGTCTCCATGCTGAGGCTCGCCCCGAGTTGAATGATCGCGTCGATCAGCCGCGCGTCCTCGCTGTCGCGGGTCAGCGAAGTGACGTAGCTCTTGTCGATCTTGATCTTGTCGAAGCGCAGCTCCTTGAGGTGATAGAGGCTCGAAAAGCCCGTGCCGAAATCGTCCAGCGCGATCTGCACGCCGAGATTGCGCAAGGAGGCGATCGCCGCCCGCGCCGCCGGGAGATCGATGATGAGCGAGGATTCGGTGATTTCGATTTCGAGACGGCGCGGCGTGAAGCCGTTTTTGGTCAGCACGGCGAGGATGCGCTCGGGCAGATGCGGGTCGCGCAGTTGCGGCGGCGCGACATTGAGCGCGAGGCGCAGTTCCGGCGGCCAATCGCGGGCGTGACGCGTCGCTTGATCGAGCAGGCTGAAGAAGAGATCGGAGATGAGCCCGGTCTCCTCGGCGATCGGGATGAAGGAGTCCGGACCGATCAAGCCCTGCGTCGGGTGGTTCCAGCGCGCCAGAACCTCGAAGCTGACGATTTCCTCGGAGGGCAGCCGCACGATCGGCTGGAAATAGGGGGTGATTTCGCCGCGCTCGATGCCGAGGCGCAAATCGGCCTCCAATTGCGCGCGCGCCTTCAGATTCTTGTCCATCTCCTCCTGGAAGAAGCGGAAATTGCCGCGGCCCTCGCGTTTGCCTTCGTACATCGCCAGATCGGCGGCGTGCAGCACGGATTCCGCGTCGCGCTCCTCCGGCGCGATGATGGCGATGCCGACCGTCGCGCTCACGTCGACGAAGCCTTCGTTCCAGGGGATCGGGGCCTGGATGGCGGCGATCATTTGTTGCGCCAGCATGATCAAGCCGTGCTGATCGCCCTCATAGGGGGTGAAGGCGACGAATTCGTCGCCGCCCAGACGCGCCACCGCGCCGGTCGGCGGGACGAGCTGACGCAGCCTCTCGGCCACCGCGCAGAGAACGGCGTTGCCGGCGGCGTGGCCATGCACGTCGTTGATCGGCTTGAAGCGGTCGAGATCGATCATCATGACGGCGAATTCGTCGCGCGGACCGCGCGCCAGCAAGCGCTTTTCGAAGGCGTCGAGGAAATGGCGGCGGTTGGGCAGGCCGGTGAGCGCGTCGTGGCGCGCGGCGGCTTCGGCGCGCGATTCCGAATTGAGCAAGGCCCGCAACGTGTTGCGCAGCATGAAGGATTTGCGGATGGCGGCGGCGTAGACGCCGAGCGACATGCAGCCCATCAGGATCAGCAGATTGAGCAGGTCGTGGCGTATGGCGAAACTCAATATGTGGTCGAACAGTCCGAGCTCCACGCCGGCGATCCACAGGCAGGAGCCGATCGCCATCAGAAGCAAGAGTTCGTAAAGTTCGCCCTGTTCCCAGGATGCCTCGGTCTTGTTCGACACCGCCCGACTCCATTCTGCTGCGTCCGCCGCTCGCCCCGATGGCGCGAGCGACGCTTCGGCAGGCAAATTACAAACGGCGGACTAAAACCCCCGAACAAAAATCGTTAGATTTTTACGCAAACCCTGCTTGCGGGTTCGAAAGGCTTGGGATCGCATGGAGAAACGCGCGCGGCGAGAACGCGCGCCGACGCACGACAGCGGCTTTCGGCGCGGTTCTCGGCGTTTGACTGTGAATGAAAGGTGAAGTTCTCGGCCGAGGAGGAACCGAAGGGACGCCCCGGGCCGTCGGCCGTCGCCATTGGAAACCGACAGCCGACTGGCGTCGCGCGGGTGCGTTGCACCCGCCTTGCGCGTCAAACCCGCTCCAACACCGGCTCCGCCGGACGTTCCGCCTCCGCGGCCTTCTTCGCCGGCGCGTCCGGATCGTAGTCGAACAGCCAGCGCCATAGGAAATTCCAGCGGACGTAGAGATATTTGCGCACCGGCGTCTCGATGACGATCAGCAGGAAGCCGATCGAAAGCAGGCACCACACCGCCGGGGCCTCGTTGAGATTGTTGGTCAGCATGCGGGCCATGAACGGCCCCATGAAGAAGTGATAGAGGGTGAAGCGCCAGGAGCCGTACATCAGCGGCATGACGAAGGCGACGAAGCCGTAGCTGAAATAGCCGGTCAGGCCGTGGTCGTAGGTCCAATTGCCGATGCCGTTGGACGGCACGTCCCAGGCGATGTGCCAATTGCCGCTGACCGAGCACAGCCGCGCGGCGCAGAGCGCGCGGCCCGGCTCGCAAAGCCCGGCCCATTCGAAGGGATAGAGCTGCAGCAGCATGATGATGGCCGAGACGAAACACATGCCGAACACCGGCATGTAGAGGCGCTTCGCCACCGGCGCCGGCACGAAATGCAGCGAGATCGCGTTGATGAAGAAGGGCTGAAAGGCGATGTGCAGATAGCCCAATATGGTCGCGATCTGGTTCGCCGGCAGGGAGCACTGGTTGATGACGGTGTAGGTGTAGGCCTGCAGCGCCTCCATCGACGCGAAATAGAGCAGCGTGCCCCACAGCGAGGCCGGCTCCTTCTTATAGGCGGCGTAAAGCGCGCCGCTGACGCCGACCGTCGCGAGAACCGTCGACGCCTCACCGCTCCAACACATGTTTTTCTCGTCCCGTGGCGGGCCCCGCGGGACGGGACCGATAAAAATCGTCACAGGCTTGTAATCCAGGCGTCGCCGCCCGGGCAAGCGCCTCCGTCCCGGTTCGAGCGAACGATGCGTTAACCATCCTCGCATAATTTCGCGGACGGCATGGAGGAGCGTCGATGTTCGAAGTCAGGCCCTTGCGCGGCGAGAGGGACTCCGCCGCGGTGAGACTCGCCAAATTCTCGGTGGTCGCCGCGCTGCTCGGCCTGATCGTCGCGCAGATGCTCGCCGCCGCCACGCATCGGGGCATTCTCCCGCGCCTGGCGCTCGCCTGGTCCGACGACGACATGCAAAGATTGGCGAGAACGGCGCCGGCGCCGACCCGGCCGCCGGTCCCGGCCGGCGGCGTCACGATCTACCGCAGCGTCGGCCTCGACGGCGAGACGACGGCGGCGATCCCGCGCCTCGTCAAGGGCGCCGGGCCGCTCACGCCCTGCGGGGAGGCGCCGGACTGAGGAATTCGAGGCGAAGCGCCCGCCTGCGATGCATTTTTATATGAGATTCTTTCTCGATTGACTCTAGATCGCGGGCGGCGTTCGTTTTTGCTCGCCATTGCGACCCAAAGCCTCTAAAAGGGGGCTGGCGGAAAGATTCCGCCCATGCCCGCTCTTTTTCAGGGGCGCAGCGTCCCCCACGCAATCACGCGCGTTTGCACGGCCGGCGCGCGGGCGGGCTTCTCAAAAACCATCGCCGCCGTGATCAGGAAATTGAATGAAATTCGATGAAATAGGCCTTTCGGAAAAGGTCCTCGCGGCCGTGGAGGCCTCGGGCTATACGACGCCGACTCCGATTCAGGAGCAGTCGATTCCGTCCGCCTTGCAAGGGCGGGACATTCTCGGCATTGCGCAGACCGGCACCGGCAAGACCGCCGCCTTCGTTCTTCCCATGCTGTGCCGCTTGGAGCAAGGCCGCGCCAGGGCGCGCATGCCGCGCACGCTAATCCTCGAGCCGACGCGCGAACTCGCCGCGCAAGTCGAGGAAGCCTTCAACAAATACGGCGTCAATCACAAGCTCAACGTCGCCTTGCTGATCGGCGGCGTCTCCTTCGGCGATCAGGAAACCAAGATCATGCGCGGCGCCGACGTGCTGATCGCGACGCCGGGACGCCTGCTCGACTTCTTCGACCGCGGCAAGCTGCTGCTCACCGGCATCGAGATTCTCGTGATCGACGAAGCCGACCGCATGCTCGACATGGGCTTCATCCCCGACATAGAGCGCGTCTGCAAGCTCGTGCCCTTCACCCGCCAGACGCTGTTCTTCTCCGCGACGATGCCGCCCGAGATCACACGGCTGACCGAGGCTTTTCTGCACAATCCGCTGCGCGTCGAAGTGGCGCGCGCGGCGACGACCGCCGCGGGGATCCGGCAGGCGATGGTCGCGACGCACGGCCACGCGCAAAAGCGCGACACGCTGCGCGATTTGATCCGCACGGCGGACAACTTCAAGAACGCCATCATCTTCTGCAACCGCAAGCGCGACGTGGCGATCCTGCATCGCTCGCTCGAAAAGCACGGCTTTTCGGCGGGCGCGCTGCATGGCGACATGGAGCAATTGGCGCGCATGGCCTCGCTCGAAGCCTTCAAGAACGGCGACGTGGCGCTGCTCGTCTGTTCGGACGTGGCGGCGCGCGGTCTCGACATTCCGGACGTGAGCCACGTCTTCAACTTCGACGTGCCGACGCACAGCGAGGATTACGTCCACCGCATCGGCCGCACCGGCCGGGCGGGACGCTCGGGCGTCGCGATCACGCTGGTGACGCCGGAAGACAAGAAATACGTCGATCAGATCGAATCGCTGATCGGCAACGCGGTCGAGTGGGAAGGACCGAAGCTCTCCGAACTGCCGCCGCCCGTCCATGACGAGTCGCGCGGCCATGATCGGCGTCCGGAACGCGGGGCGCGGCGCGGCCGCGGCGCTTCGCCGCGAGGCGGCGCGAGCGAGACGGAGACGGCGCGTCCGGCGCGCCGCTTCGACGCCGAGCGCGCCCGTCCGCCGGCCCGCGTGGAAGCCGAGCGTCCCGTCGTCGCGGCGCGCGTGGAGGCGGCGCGACCGCCGGCGCGTGCGGAAATCCCGCGCGTCCCGAGGCCGCAGCCCATCGCCGAAAGGCGCGAACGCCGCCCGCGCTTTCACGAGGACGACGGGCCGCCGGTCGTCGGGCTCGGCGATCACGTGCCGTCGTTTCTGTTGCGTCCGGTGGTGTTCAAGACCGCGAAGGCCGCCGAGGAGTGACCTCCCGCTGAAGTGCGAGCTAAAGGCTCGCACTCCGTCACGCGACGAAATCCCCCAGCGCCGCCTTGATCTTCTCCGCCTGCGCGCGCAGCTTTTCGTGATCGCCCATCGCTCCCGGCGGGCGCAGAGCGACGCCGTCGAAGCGCGGCAAAATGTGGAAGTGCAGGTGGAAGATCACCTGTCCGCCGGCGCTTTCGTTGAATTGCTGCAAAGTCAGCCCGTCGGCGCCGAACGCCTGTTTCGCCGCCTTCGCCACATGCTGCACGCGCTTGATCAGCTGCGCCAGATTATCGGGGTCGATGTCGACGATGCCGCGCGCCGGCCGCTTCGGGATCACCAGCACATGGCCCTCCGCCCGAGGCATGATGTCCATGAGCGCCAGCGCGATATCGTCCTCATAGACCTTGTGCGCCGGGATTTCGCCGCGCAGGATTTTGGCGAAGACGTTTTCGGGATCATAGGCGACGGACATGGGCTCCTCGCGACGCTTGGCCTTGCAAACCGCATTTCCTCGCCCCTATCGCACAGAAATCCGGAGGCGAGAAGCGCGCCGATCCCTTTGCGCGCGGCGGCGGATTTTGTTATACGAATTCCATGAAACGTAACACGAAGGGCGAGGCTGCGACGCCCCGACCGCGATCTCCTGGACCTAGCGAAAGAACCGTCTCCTTGCGCCGCAGGAGCGTCGTGGAGACGGCGAAAGCCGCGGGGCTCTTCGATGGCGAAGCGGGCCGCATCGCCGGCCGCATTCGCCAGCCGCTGATCGACGCGGCCAAATCCCGCTCCGGCATAGCCTCCGACACCGAACTTCTCGAATACGCCTTGGCGCGGGTCGCGCTGGAGGACGACTTCGGCCACAGGCTGAATGCGCTCGCCGGGAGCGTCGATCCCGAGCTCGATCTTGAATTTCGACCTTGAGCGCGCGCAAAAGCGCATACGTCCGCAGCGCCGGGCGGAGCCCTTGGCCAGCGCTCCAGGGCCCGAATTTCTGAGCGAACCGGTCCTGAGCGGCCCGCAACTGCTGCTCGACAGCTGCGTCTATATCGATGTGTTGCAGGGCAAAGCTCCTTCGGCCCTGCGCCGACTGCTGGAAGTGCGTTTGGTCAATCATTCGACGGTGTGTCTCGGCGAACTCACCCATCTCTTCGGCCGGCTCGATCCGGCCGATGCGAGGACCAAAGCGGCTTTGGTGAAGATTTCGCGGGTGATCGAGCAAATCCCCGACCATCGTCTGATCGCGCCGACGGCGCAAATTGGCGGCGAAGCCGGAATGCTGGCGGGTCTCGCTCGACGCATGCGGCATGCGCCTCGAGACGCCAGCGATTGCGAACTGCTCAACGATGCGACGATCTTCCTGCAAGCGATAGAGCAAGGACAGATCGTATTGACGCGCAACATCCGCGATTTTTCGCTGCTGTCGACCCTGGTTCCGGCCGGGCGCGCGTTGTTTTACCGGACGTGAACGCCCTCACTCCCCATATTCGAACGCCCTGATGTTCGTCTTGCGGAAGGAGCTCGCCGGATAGACGCCCAAAATCTCGACTTCGCGCGAGAAGAAGCGCAGCTCCTCCAGCGCGCGGGCGAGCGCCGGCTGCTCGGGATGGCCGTCGACGTCGGCGAGAAAGCGCGTCGCGGCGAATTCGCCGTCGACCATGTAGCTTTCCAGCTTCGTCATGTTGACGCCATTGGTGGCGAAGCCGCCCAGGGCCTTGTAGAGCGCCGCCGGCACGTTGCGCACGCGGAAGATGAAGGTCGTCATCGCCCGCCCGTCGCCCGGCGCCGGCTGTTGCGCGCGCTTCGACAAAACGACGAAGCGCGTCGTGTTGTGCGCCTCGTCCTCGACGTTTTCCGCGAGTATGTCGAGCCCGTAAATCTCCGCCGCGAGTCTCGGCGCGAGCGCCGCCTTCGCCCTGTCGCGCCATTCGGAAACTTCGCGCGCCGCGCCCGCCGTGTCGCCGGCGGTGTGCGCGGCGAGGCCGAGTTCGCCGATGATCTTGCGGCACTGACCCAGCGCATGCACGTGGCTGTAGACGCTTTTCAGGCCGTCGCGCGTCGCGCCGCGCGGCGCCATCAATTGAAAATGGATGGGCAGAAAATATTCGCCGACGACGTGCAGCCCAGAATTGGGCAGGAAATGATGGATGTCGGCGACGCGCCCGGCGATCGAATTTTCGATCGGGATCATCGCGAGCCGCGCCGCGCCCGACGACACCGCCGCGAAGGCGTCTTCGAAACTCGCGCAGGGCAGGGGCCGCATGTGCGGAAAAGCGTCGCGGCAGGCGATGTCGGAGTTCGCGCCGGGCTCGCCCTGATAGGCGATGATGTCGGTCAAGCCTTTGCCCTTTCGCCCTCGGCCGCGCGCCGTGCGGCGTCGAGATCGGCCTTCGTATCCACCGAAGGTCCGGCCTTGTCCAGCAGCATCGCGTCGAGGCGCATGCCGTCCTCCAGCGCGCGCAATTGCTCGAGCCTTTCGCGGCCTTCCAGCTCGGATGGGGGAAGCCGGACGAAACGCTCCAGCGCCGCGCGGCGATAGGCGTAAACCCCGAGATGGCGCCAGAACGGCCCGTCCCCCCAAGGCGCGCGCGCCCGGGTGAAATACAGCGCGCGCAAACGATCCGGCGCGAGCCGCGTTCCGATCAGCTTTACCGCATTGGGATCGTCTTCCTCGCCGGGCAGGGCGGGCGCCGCCAGCGTGCCGATGTCGACTTTGGGATCGTCCAGCAGCGCCAGCGCCTTGGCCAGCGCGTCCTGCGGCAGGAAGGGTTGATCGCCCTGCAAATCGACGACCGCTTCGTAGAGGCCCCCCGGGTCGAGCAGCGCCAGCGCCTCGCCGATGCGGTCGGAGCCGCAGGCGTGCGCGCCGGCGGTCATCGCGGCGGTCGCGCCGGCCGCGGCGGCGGCTCGAGCGATTTCCGGGCAATCCGTGGCGACGACGACCGGCCCGACGCCGGCCGCCAAGCCGCGCGCCACCACATGCGCGATCATCGGCCGGCCGGCGATGTCGGCGAGCGCCTTGCCGGGCAGCCGCGTCGAGCCGCGCCGCGCCGGAATGACGACGAGGGTTTTCATCGCGCCGCGCCGCGGCGACGCCCGCAGATCCCGCTCAATAGGTCTTGCCGTCCTCGGCGCCCCATTCGCCCTTCGGAGTCCGGGAGAAATGCAGCGAGCCTTCGCTCTTCAAAATCTCGTTCTTGACGAATTTCTGGTCGGCGACGATGCCGAGCAGGGCGCAGGGGCCGCGGTCTTTCTCGTCCGCGCATTTCGCCTCGAAGCCCTCGGGGAACTGCACTTCCGATTCGTACCAATATTCGTACACGTCGGCGCCGCCGACATGCGCGCCGCGGCCTTGCGTCTTCTTGAAGGAGACGATCTTGGCCGGCACGCTGGAGCGCTCGAAGAGGTTGCGCAGCACCTTCGCGCCGTCCGCGTCGCCGGGATCGCGCGCGCCGTTGCAGGCGGAGAGCAGCGCGGCGCAAAGCAGCGCCAGGCCGAGGCTCGAAGTCGATTTTTTCATGCGCTTTCCTCCGCGGCGCGTTGGCCGCTCGCTTCGTCGTTTTTGCGGCGACGGCGGTCGCCGGCCTGTGGAAAACCCTCGGCGGGCGCCGCGAAGGACGCCAAATTCAAGGGATTTTGGCGAAATCTATACCGGATAGTTGCAATTTTGTGCAACGGATGTATTCTAGCTTCGTCACATGGATTGCGCGGGGGCGCAAACGGGCCGCAAGACCCGAGCATCCTCCCTGACACTCCCAGGACGCGAGATTTACGAATACCCTACGGAGTGCTCAGGTCCGCCGCATCTCCTGGGTCCGTGGGGTTGGCCGGCTGGCGCGGGTTGGAGTGGCCTCCTTGAAGCCCGCGTTAGCCGGCCGCCTATTTGGCGGCGGCAAAGCCCCCAACTCCTCCAAAACCAGATCGAAGCTGCATTCTCGCTCGGGGTGACGCCTGCGCGCGGCCAAATCCCGCGCGCGGCGCGAAATCACTTGATCTTGGTTTCCTTGAACTCGACGTGCTTCTTCACGACCGGGTCGTATTTCTTGAACACGAATTTCTCGGTCTTGGTGCGGGCGTTCTTCTTCGTCACGTAGAAATAGCCCGTGTCGGCGGTCGACAGGAGCTTGATCTTGATCATCGCGGCCTTGGCCATCGGGAGCGTTCCATCTAGGTCAAAAAAGAAAACGGAGCCCTTGCGCGGCCAGCGCGCGAAAGAGCCTCCGAATTTGCGCGCACCATAAGGAGGGGGGCGGTTTTGTCAAGCCGGCGCGCGACAGCCGCGTTCGGCCGCGGTGGGGTCGACGCTGAGCGGGTCGGCGGCCGACGAGGATCGGACATCCGCGCGAGGATTGCGCGCACCGATCAAAGGAACGGATCCAGGAACCTGCTCGGCTGTCGACGCGGGCGGAATAAGGTGTTATATATAACACGATATACAACATACGATCGTTTATATGAGACCGTAGCATGAGATCGACCGTCACGGACACACTGCCCCCGAAGGTCAAGCGCGCGCTCGAGAAGCTGGGCGCGGATGTCGCGCTGGCCCGCAAGAAGCGCAAGCTGACGACCATGATGATGGCCGAGCGGATCGGTGTCGCGAAGAGCACCTATCTCAAGATCGAAAAGGGCGATCCGACGGTGGCGCTGGGAACCTACGCCATGACCTTCTTCGTTCTGGGTTTTGACGACGTTTTGGGTGAGGTGCTGGACGCCCGGCGCGACGATCAGGGGCTTCTCCTCGACGCCGAGCGCATGCCCAAGCGGGTGCGGACGCCAAAGTCGCCGAGGGCGCTTTGAAACGGACGATCCGCGTCCATGTCGGCGACGCGGCGCGTCTGGTCGGCACGCTGCGCTACGACCAGCAGGGCGCGCGGGAAAGCGCCGTCTTCGAATATGATGCAACCTGGCTCGCCGACGCCGAACGCTTCGCCATCGAGCCCGGCCTGGCCTTGGTCGCCGGCCCGCAGTTTCATCGCAAAACCCGCGACGGGTCTGTTTTTCATCCAGTGATCGCGGACACCGAGCCCGACGGCTGGGGTCGGCGCGTCATCCAGCGGGACTACGCCAAGCGTCGCCGAGAAGCGCGCCGCGTCGGCGACGGGACCCCCCCGAGCCCGCTCAATTCGCTGGATTATCTGCTCGCCGTCGATGACGCGAGCCGCGTCGGCGCCCTGCGCTTCCGGGATGAAAGCGGGCGATTCCAGCGCGCATCCGAGGACGGAAGACGAACCTCGCCGCCCTTGATCGAACTCGCCCAACTCCTTGCAGCCTCGCGGGCGGTCGAGACCAACACCGAGACCGCAGCCGATCTGGCTTATCTGCGTGGTCGGGCCACGTCGCTCGGCGGCCTGCGCCCGAAATGCTCGGTGATCGACGACGATGGCCAACTCTCGATCGGTAAATTCCCCAGCGTGGCGGACGAACGGCCGGTGACCAAGGGCGAGGTGCTCGCCATGCGCCTGGCCAAACGCGCCGGGATCGACGCCGCCGATGCCCGATTGGTCGAGAGCGACGGCGCGCCGGTCGCGCTGATCCGGCGCTTCGACCGTCCGCCGGGAGGAGGTCGGCTGATGTATGTGTCGGCCGCCACGATGCTGGGCGCCGAACCGGGCGATCCGGGCGAGCACGCCTATACCGAAATGGTCGACGCACTGCGACGCAATGGGGCGACCCCTTCGGCCGACATCGCGGAATTGTGGCGGCGAATCGCTTTCTCGATCCTGATCACCAACGTCGACGATCATTTGCTCAATCACGGCTTCCTGCATTTCGGGCGGGGGCTCTGGCGCCTAGCGCCGGCCTTCGACCTCAACCCCTTTCCCGAGCGGCTGCGCGAACTGAAAACCTGGGTCTCCGAGGACGCTGGCCCAGAAGCGACCATCGAGGCGCTCATGTCGGCAGTTCCCTACTTCCGGCTCGCTCCAGCCAAGGCCAGGGCGATCCTGGCCGAGGTGGAGCAGGGCGTCGCGGCCTGGCGCGACGAGGGCCGGGCGCTGGGGATGACCGAGGCGGAGCTGGAGAGCTTCGCCGAGGCGTTCGAGCACGTCGAGCGGGCCGCCGGCCGACGGGTGATCGGAATGTCCGCATGAGATTTGTGCGCAATGACCGAAAAAACGGCTCCAGGCGCCGCAGATCGCGCGAACGAGGAACAGCGCGAGGCGAACTGTGGGCGCTCGCGTTCTCGGCGCCCAAGTGAGGCGTTCAGGGCCTTCGATCGCTGCGTCAGCGAGAGCTTTCGAGGTTTTCTCGGCAAACGGCGCGAAGCGCCCGGACGGGAAACGCTCCCATTTTCCTGGAGTGAAATTTTGGGACACGCAGCTTGACGCAACTCACCCGGCGCACCGAAGCCGCCGCCGTGGGCCGGTCGAGACGTCCGTCGAGAACCTCAGACGCGGGAAACCCACAAGTCCGGGTTGATGAGCAGGGAAAAGAAACGGGGCGACGCCCTCGCGGCCGAGGCTACCGCGCCTTTCCTCGGCTCTACAAATAAAATTCGCAGTTACCACGATATATAATTACTGTCTATATGTAGAACTAATCTTTCGCTATGCGCACAATTCTGCCAACTCAAATATTGAAAGGCTCACTGGATTCGCCATGTACGCGCAGAGGATAGGAGCCGTTGCAGGAGAAGGATATCCACCTGAATAACATATTGTGGTTTCTATTTTTAATATTACGCTTATCAAGGTTACCAGGAATAAGTGTTACTATAATGCACAATTTACCCGGTCCTACATGGCGGCGATTTTGTTTTACATCTTTAATACAAGTAGCTGATTCATTTATTAAACCGCGCCTCAGCAGTTTTCCAGAGACCACGTTTATAACAGTTTCTCCTACTTCCAGCCATCCGCCCTTTTGGCCATTCCAATAAGCCTTACCATCCAATTCGCGCGAGAGATTCCTTTCAGTCTATAAAACATTGCCACTTGAATCGATGTGATCTAAGCTCAGCGAGCGATTAATGCGATCATTAGGCAGTCGACCAGTTTCAATTTATTCTCATGTATATTGCGCTTTATCTATATACTTCAAATATTCTACTTGACCGTCTCTGCATGCTCTAATACCATAGTTCTTATTCTGACGATATGTTTCTGGCGCATAGGCATAACAATTATTGTCAGATAACATCTATGAAACAAATTCGCGCTCGGAGGGGAGTAAAAGTCCTAGACCAGCAGCTAATACAACAATCATAGAATCTCGCGCGATGCGGACGGGCACAAAAGCCGAATCTCGTTTCAATTTTCGAAGTGGTTCTATCGATAACACTAGTTTGTTATCATTCTGCGGATCGCAATCACGTCGATTGGAGCAAAAATCCCGCACCAAACGTAGCACTTGCCGGTAAGGCGGATCTTCTCTATCTTCTAGCTTACAAGAGTCGATATGATTTTTGTCAACAAAAAATGGATTCGTATTTAACCAAGTAACTGCGGGCGGAACTATGCGAAACCCAAATGTATCTATACCTTCCTGTACATCTAAGTTTTTCATATTTTCAGCGCGCGGCCATTGAATATACGATTGATGAAGCTTCCGTAGAGAAGAGTAGTTTGCGACTAAATTCTGCGTCGCCTCCGATGGCCAAACTAAAAATCTCAGCCGCACAAGCGTGCTCGCTTGGTAGGAGCCTGTATGTGGAGTTGCTATAAATATAACTGACATAACTCGCTTAATTAGGGCAATTGTATCTTTATCGTTGCTTTGTGCTCTACGATCTGCTTCCAGCAGAAGCTGTTTTACGATGAGGCCTCCCAGGCTATGGCATATAAACACTAAATTTGCATCTCGAATGTCATCATCAACAATTAATTCCTCTAGAACCGAGTCCGCCCGGTCATTGATTGAAAGCGAGTCTCCCAAAAAGTTGCTTATGGCCGAGGGGTATTGCACAGTATAGACGGCGAGGCCTGGAACGTCATTAACGAGCCATGCTGGCCAAAAAGCCTTACGATCTTTATCGCTTGCCCAGGTATCGTAAGGATGTCCGCCGCGGCCGTGTACGAAAATGACAATAGCGGCAGGGCGCGCGCCGCTCCACCCGCCAATTTAAATCAGCTTCGGCATTTGATGCTTCCTTGAGGTGGGTGTCCCCTAGGCCGTCAAATCAGGCGCCTTTCATGCCCCGATTTTGCCGATCGGACAATATTCGACCTCGGCTTTCGGAGCGACAGCCATCCGGGCTCCGCAGCCCCAAGGCGCGGAGTGACCGCCCCACCGTTCGCACGGGGTCGAGCCCGTCCACGCCCGCCCCCGTCCCACGCCGCGCGCCCCTTGCCTTTCTCTCGCCGCCCCCGCATACCCCGCGCAAACACCCCTCTCAACCACCCGAGATCGCCATGGGCTTCAAATGCGGCATCGTCGGTTTGCCGAACGTCGGCAAGTCGACGCTTTTCAATGCGCTGACGCAGACGGCGGCGGCGCAGGCGGCCAATTATCCGTTTTGCACGATCGAGCCCAACGTCGGCGAGGTCGCCGTGCCGGACGCGCGGCTCGCCGAACTCGCCCGCATCGCCGGATCGAAGCAGATCATCCCGACGCGGCTGACCTTCGTCGACATCGCGGGCCTGGTGCGCGGCGCCTCGAAAGGCGAGGGGCTCGGCAATCAGTTTCTCGCCAACATCCGGGAATGCGACGCCATCGCCCATGTGGTGCGCTGTTTCGAGGACGGCGACGTGACGCATGTCGACGGCGGCGTCGATCCCTTGCGCGACATAGAGACGATCGAGACCGAGTTGATGCTGGCCGATCTCGAAAGCCTGGAAAAGCGCGTCGTCGCGGCGGAGAAAAAGGCCAAGGGCGGCGACAAGGACACCAAAGAACTGCTCGATCTGATGCGCCGCTGCCTCGTGCTGCTGCAGGACGGCAAGCCGGCGCGGCTCGTGGAGATCAAGCCGGAGGAACGCGCGGCGCTCGCGGGGCTCGGGCTTTTATCGTCGAAGCCGGTGCTCTACGTCTGCAACGTCGAGGAGGCCGCCGCGCACGACGGCAATGGCGAATCGCAAAAAGTCTTTGCGCGCGCCAAGGAGGAAGACGCCGCCTGCGTCGTCGTCTCGGCCAAGATCGAGAGCGAAATAGCGGTGATGCCGGCGGAAGAGCAGAAGGATTATCTCGACGCCGTCGGATTGGACGAGCCCGGCCTCAACCGGGTGATCCGCGCCGGCTACGAGCTCCTGCATCTCGTCACTTACTTTACGGTCGGCCCCAAGGAGGCGCGCGCCTGGACGATCGAAAAGGGCACCAAGGCGCCGGCGGCGGCCGGCGTGATCCACACCGATTTCGAAAAAGGCTTCATCCGCGCCGAAACCATCGCCTATGCCGATTACACGGCGCTGAACGGCGAGGCCGGGGCGCGCGAGGCCGGCAAGCTGCGGCTGGAGGGCAAGGAATATCAGGTCGCCGACGGCGACGTGCTGCATTTCAGGTTCAACACTTGACGCTGGGCGAGGGCGACGAAGCGAAATAAGGGCGTCGAGCCGGCGCCTGCTCTCTCACCTATGCTTGCCTACCGCAGGCATATGTCTCGCAGAGCGCGTGGAACCGAGGCGCTGCAGGGAATTGGAACGGCCCTCATCCGACCCGGCTTCGCCGGGCCACCTTCTCCCACAAGTGGGAGAAGGGACGCGCCTTTGCTGTTTCTGTTTCTGAAACCCCAAGGATTTTAGGGTTGAATCTTGCGACGCGCGCTCCTTCTCCCACTTGTGGGAGAAGGTGGCCCTCGCGTTATCGAGGGTCGGATGAAGGACGCCGCGGTTTCCAACCACGAAACTTGCTGGACCCCTCGAGCCCAAAAATTTCCGCATAAATTCGAACGCTTCGCCGTCCCAAGCATTATTTCGACGAGTTCGCGGTGCAATCGTCCAAGCCCACGGTCGCCAGCGCGGCCGGGGCCGGCCTGGAACGCTCATGCCTCCTCGTTTCGCTCGTCTCACGGCCGTCTGCGCTTGCGCCGTCGGCCTTTGCATTCCGGCGTCGGCGCGGGAGAGCCTGGTGCTGCGCGCGTCGCCGCTGTCGCCGCTGCCGCTCGCGGCGCGGTTCGACGCCATCGCCGCGCCGACCGCGCCCGCCTCGAAGCTCTTCGACGCGGCGGGAGACGGGCTCGTCCTGAAGACCCGGCCCGACCGCGGCCTCGCGCCGGAGGACGCCGCCCAAGAAATTCGCCTCGCCCTGATGGGCGACGAGCGCCGCGCGCTGGCGTTGGCGCTCGCCGATCGGCTGCGCGCGCCGGCGCCGACGCTCGAACGGCGCCGCTTGCGCGCGAAGATCGCCGAGGCCTACGCCGCGCGCGATTACGCGCCGCTGTGGGCCGAGGCGTCCTCGCGCGAAGCCGTCGCCAAGCGCCTGCATCTCGCCGGCGAGGACGGCCTCGATTTGAGGGATTTCCCCATTCCGGCGGTCGCGGAGACGGGCGGCGCCTTGCGGGCCTCCGACGAACTGGATTTCTCCGAGGCGGTCGCGGCCTATGTCGCGCAAGCCCGCGGTTCGCGCATCGATCCCGAAAGCATCTCGCCTCTGATCGGCGCGAAGCCCGAGGCGCCCGACGTCGCCGCGGCCTTGACCGCGCTGGCGGGCTCCGGCGCCGGCGCGGACGAGATGCTGCGCGCCTATAATCCGCCGCATTACGGCTGTCGGCTGTTGCGCGAAAAACTCGCCGAGCTGCGCCGGCAGGGGAGCCTAGCGTCGCGCGACGCGATCGTCGAAGCGCGCGACGCGGCGTCTCTGGACGATTCCGGAGCGTCGCCGCCGCGCGGCAAGCGCGGCCGGGAGAGAACCGACAGGGATTATCTCGAAGGCGAAATTCTCGCCAACATGGAGCGCTGGCGCTGGCTGCCGCGCGATCTCGGCGCGGACCACGTCGAGATCAACATTCCCGAATTCGAACTCGCCGTCGTGCGCGGCGGGGCGGTGACGCATCGCACGCGCGTCATCGTCGGCAAGGAGGCGACGCCGACGCCGATCTTCTCCAACGCCGTGCAATACGTGATCGTCAATCCGGCCTGGAACGTGCCGGAATCGATCCTCGTCAAGGAGATGCACGGCGACGTGGGGCGTCTCGCGGCGCGCGGCTGGAAGGTGCGCTACGCGCACGGCAAGACGATGGTGCAGCAGCCGCCGGGGCCCGGCAATGCGCTGGGGCAGCTGAAAATCATGTTCCCCAACGATTTCTCGGTCTACATGCACGACACGCCGTCGCGCGGGCTGTTCTCGGCGCGTCGCCGCGCGTTCAGCCACGGCTGCATGCGCGTGCAGGAGCCCTTCGCGCTGGCGGAGGCCATTCTCGGGCCGGACAGCGGCTGGAGCCAGGCGCGGCTGCGCAGACTGATCGGCGCCAGCGAGCGCTACGTCACTTTGAAGACGCCGCTGCCGATCCACATCGAATATTTCACCGCCTTCGTCGACGAATATGGCCGCTTGCAGCAGCGCGAAGATATTTACGGCCATTCGGCGAAACTGCGCCGGGCGCTGGGATGGGGCGGGTGACGCGCGCGGTTTTCGCGCGCGCCGTTTCGCAACTTCCGAACCGCCGACGTTTTACCCCGCGAGCGCCGACGGCTTCGGGTCGAGGCCGGCGATCCCCCGCTTCTTGGCGGCGAAGCCCGCCAGGACGACGAAGGCCAGGCTGAACAATCCGGCGCCGGGAACGGGCGCGGGGGCCGCGATGTCGACGCCGCTGGTGGTGAGGGCCAGCGAAAGAGACGCTCCCGTCTGCGCGCGGTCCGCATAAAACACTTCGACCGAATGCTCGCCGACACCTAGAGTTCCGGAGGAGAAGGAGACGTTGTTGAGCGCGTGGATGCCGGGATTGCCCCCGATCAACATGCCGTCGACGTAGATGAAGGAATCGTCGTCCGAACCGAGCTGGAAGGTCACCGACCCGGGAGAGGACAAGGTGAACAAGCCGGTGAATTTCGCGGTTTCGAAATAGGTTCCGTCGTTCGTTCCCGTGCTGTTGGGCGCATACATGTTGCTGCTGAACGGGAGCGAGATCGCGCCCGTGCCGGTCTGCACGACGTGGGAGTTGAGCGTGGGGCTCCACCAGGTGACCTGATTGCCATTGGCGAGATCGTGCACGCTGCCCGCTCCCGCCACCGGCAGGCCGTCGGCGCCGAGCATGCTGCCCAGCGCTATGCTCGGCGTGTTGCCCGCACTGCCGAAGTCCAGATCGCCCGAAGTTCCCGCCACCTCGTAATAGGTCGCGGACAGATTGACGGTTCCGGCCGTCGCCACGCCGGAAAACGCGGCGGCGAGCAATGTCGCGCCGACGAGCGCATAGGCGAATTTCATGAGGTCTCATCCTTCTCGGAGCGCTTTGGCGCGCGGGTCAAGGCAGGGGAATCGTTACGCTCGACTCGAGCCCAAACCCGCGCCGGCCCAATCGGCCGCGGGGAAGGCGCTCCAAAAAATGACGCTACTTCAAGGGTTAACGATAGGCAGGAGGTGTAAACCAAAGGTTAATGCCTCGAACCCGGCCGGTAGCTTTCTTGCGCGCCGCGGCTTTTTTGCCGTAAGGGCGGAGGGTCGCCGCCGCGTGGCGTCAAAATTGGGCCATAATGCTTGGGCTCCTTGGGAGGCTCGTACTTCTCTTGAGGCCATCCGGGCCCTTGGCGGAGCGCCCGCCGCCGAGGCGCCGACGAATCGGCGCGCGCCGATGGCGAAGCGCCGGTCGCCGCAGGGCGTGATCGGCGCGCCGCACTCCTCGAAAGGGCGTTCTCGTGACGCAGACGGTAAAGGACGGCTCAAAGCCATGACGGCGTTCACCAGCGGCAGGCTGGGCCTTCCCGCCGGGTCGGGTTTCTCTCGCGCCGACGTCGGCGACGAGCCGGCGATCGAAGCCGACGGGCGCCGCCATTCCGCCGACGACCGCCGTCGCGTGTCGATCCGATGGCTGCTCGGCACTGTGCTCACCGGCCTCTCCGGCGCGCTGCTCATCAGCGCCGCGGCCTATACGGCGCTGGACCAGCAGACGCATTTCGCCGAGGCGCCGACGCGGGCGCAGCCCGTGCTGAAGGACGACAAGGAAAGCCAGAGCGTCAACCCCAAGAAGGGCGATCGGCTGATGCATGCGGTCGACGTCGTCGCGGCCAAGCAGACCTTCCGCACGGCGACCACCGCGAAGGCGGGCGACAAGGAGGTCGTGCGCACCAAGGCCTTCACCCATGTGTCGACGACGCTGACGCTGACCGAGACGAATTTCGCCGACGAAGTGCCGGCCTTCAATCCGACCAAGCTGTCGTCGGACCCGCATCACAGTTCGGAGAATCTGAGCGAGTCCGACATTGCGCCCGACGACGCCGAAGTGTCCTTCGTCTCGCGCGATCTCGGCGCGATCGCGATCGAGCGGCAAAGCGCCGTGCTGACCTTCGACGAGGCGCAGGCGCAGGTCGTCGAGCAATCGAAGTCGACGGTTTCCGCGGGCGGGGGCGCCGGCGCGCCGCCGCAGATTCCGGGGCAATTGCTGCTCTCGCGCACCAGCCGCGCGACCGTCAATCCGCTGGCGCTGCCCTACGCCACGGCCGGCGACGCGCCGACGACCCTGTCGGCGCCCTATTCGACGATCGAAGTGCGCATGGTCGCCGAGAACGTCACCGTCGCGCCGCGGATCACGGCGCAGCCGACGCAAATGGAGGAGAAGCTCGTCGTGGTGAAGCACGGCGACGGGCTCGCCGACGTGCTCGCCGCCGCGGGCGCGCCCAAGGCCCGCGTCGCCGCCGTCCTCGCCGCCTATAAGGGCCGGCGCGGCGAGTCGGCGCGCGAGGGCCAGCGCGTCAAGCTGCTCTTCGCCGATTTCGACGGCGCCGGCAAGGACATGCAACTGGCGCGCGTCTCGGTCTACAACGACGAGGATCTCGAATCGATGGTCGCCGCCACCGACGCCGGGACCTTCGTGCAAGTGCCGACGGCGCCGGCCATCGCCGCCAAAGCCCCGCAAAAGCGCCGCGCTCCGCAAGCCACGGAGGAGGGCGGCGACGACAGCGAAGATTCCGGCGGCATGCGGCTCTATGATTCCGTCTACGAAACGGCGTTGAAGCAGGAAGTGCCCAAGCCCATCATCGGCGAACTCATTCGCGTTTTCGCCAACGACGTCGATTTGCAGCGCGGCGTCGCCCCCGGCGACACGCTGAATCTCTTCTACGACGAGGGCGACGAAGGCGGCGGCGCCGCCGGCCGCGACGCGCTGCTCTACGCCTCGCTGACGACGCGCGGCGAGACCTGGCGCTATTATCGTTTCCAGACCGCCGACGACGGGCTCGTCGACTATTACGACGAAGCCGGCAAATCGAGCCGCAAATTCCTGGTGCGCAAACCCATCGCGATCGGCGAAACCCGCTCCGGCTTCGGCATGCGGCGCCATCCGATCCTCGGCTATTACAAGATGCACACCGGCGTCGACTGGGCCGCGCCGATCGGCACGCCGATCATGGCCGCCGGCAATGGCGTCGTGATCAAGGCGCAATGGGATTCGGGCTACGGCCGCCGAGTCGAAATCCAGCACGCCAACGGCTACATCACCACCTACAACCACATGTCCGGCTTCGCCCGCGGCATCACCGAAGGCACGCGCGTAAAGCAGGGGCAGACGGTGGGCTTCCTCGGCTCGACCGGCCTTTCGACCGGTCCGCATCTGCATTACGAGGTGATGGTCAACGGCCACTTCGTCGACCCGATGCGCGTGAAGCTGGCGCGCACGCGCGAATTCGACGGCAAGCTGCTCGCCGAGTTCAAACGCGAGCGCGATCGCATCGATCAGCTGATGGCCAAGGCCCCGAACACGCCGAAGCTCGCCGCGCATAAATGATGCGAGCCTGGAGGCTCGCACGGCGTCCAAGGTTTCCGACTCTCGGGTGGCCGCGCAGGGTTGTCCCCGCTTACGCGCTGCGCTTGCGCTCGAAGCTCGGCGCGTCGGGGCGGCGGCGCGGCGCGGCGCGGCGGTCGGCGTAGATGAGGCGTCGGCGCGCGCCTTCCAGCGCCACGGCGGTCAGCACCGAGCTGGCGAAGGCGCCGGTGTCGACGTTGATGCGGTTCTTCAACAGCTCGGGTTCGGCGACGGGCGTGTGCCCATGCACGACGACCTTGTCCCAGGAGCCTTGGAAATCGAGAAACTCGCCGCGAATCCACAAGAGGTCGCGCGGCGTCTGCTGATCCAGCGGCACGCCGGGCCGTGCCCCGGCATGGCAGAAGAAATAGTCTCCGAAGGCCGCGCTCAGCGTCGTCTCGAGGAAAAACCGTTTGTGCGAGGCGGGCATGCGCTCGATGAAGCTGCGCCGGACCTGTTCGTAGCCCGTGCCGCGCATCGCCGGCTGCACGTCGACGCCGTAGGAGTGCAGCGTTTCGAGGCCGCCGAAATTGCGCCAGCTCTCGAGCACGGTGGCGTCGGCGAGGAACTTCAGCAGCACGTCTTCGTGATTGCCGCGCAGGGCGATGAATTCCGTCGGAAAGTCGCGCTGCGCCAAGCGGTCGATCACGCCGGCGGAGTCCGGCCCGCGGTCGACGTAATCCCCGAGGAAGACGGTGATCGCCAGTCCGGACGCGCCGGCGGCGTCCTCCTCGATGCGCAAAGCCAGATCGTCGAGAAGATCGGCGCGGCCGTGCACGTCGCCGACCGCATAGATTCGCAATCCCACCGGCAAGGTGGGAGCGGCGGCGGTTTTCCCGGAAAGCAGACTCGCGAGTTTCGACAATGCCATGACGCTCAGTCCTCGGCCCAGCGATTCTTAAAGCCCTAGATGAGGCGGATTGTGGGCGAAACGGACGGGGAGGCGACGAAGGTCGCGAATCCGCCCTCATTTCAGGGAATGTAGACGCAAGCGATACCGATGTAAAAAAAATATTGTGTTAATGAAGTCTGCGGGTTACCCCTTGTCGCGAAAGACGGAAACTGCCTATGCGCCTACGTTCGCCCACGTCGAAATCGAAGTTCCGGGTGAAGCTCGCGCCCTTCGACGTGCTGTGGGCCGTGGCCTCGCCCTTCGCCGCCATCGCGCTGCGCGATCCGACCTTGCTCGAAAACGGCGACCTGCTCGGCGCGTTTCCTCCCGCCTATCAATACGCCTTCGTCACGATCTTTTGCGCCTTGATCGCCTTTCTGCTGTTTCGCGTTGGCGACGGGATGACGCATCTGTTTTCGGTTCACGACGTGCTGGCCGTCTGCGGCGCCGTCGCCACGGCGGTCACGTCGAGCAGCGCCATACTGTTCGTCTTGACTCGCCTCGACGGCGTGCCGCGCTCGACGCCGCTGATCTACGCCCTGGTGCTTGCAGCCGGACTCATCGCGGCGCGAACCATGGCGCGGGTTTTCTACAAGGACGCCCGCGCCGGCGAGCGGCGGCGCGCGGAGACGCCCTTCGGCGCGCCTTTGCCGCAACATCACCTGCGCCGCGTTCTGCTGATCGGCGCCGACCGCTTCGCCGCGACGACGATCCGGCTGCTCGATCTCCAGCAGCCGCGCACCACGCAGATCGTCGCGGCGCTGGATTTGCGTCCCGAATATCACGGCCGCTCGATCGGCGGCGTCAACATCGTCGGCTGCGTCGAGGATCTCGACGCGGTCGCCGGCGAATACGAGGTTCACGGCGTCGAAATCGACGAGGTGTGGCTCTCCGACGCCGCCGCCGCCGCCTTGCCGGAGGAGCTCCTGGACCGGCTGGCGGATCAATGTTCCGAGCGGGGCTACAAGTTCAAGCGCATTTCGACGGCCCTGAACCTCGAACCGCGCATCCCCGCCGCCATCGTCGAAGCGCTCGCCGAAGCCCAGGAAAGCGAGGTGAGACTCGGCGACTATTTCAAGGTGAAGCGCGTCCTCGACATCGTCGCCTCCTCGCTGCTGCTGGTGGCGCTGGCGCCGCTGGCGCTGATCACGGGCTGCATCGTGCTGTTCGACGTCGGCGCGCCGGTGATGTTCTGGCAACAGCGAATCGGCCGTCACGGCCGCAAATTCCTGCTTTACAAATTCCGCACCTATCACGCGCCTTACGCCCGCTCGGGCGCGCGCATCGCCGAGGAGCGCCGTCTCTCGAAGCTCGGCCGCGCCATTCGCGCCGCGCGTCTCGACGAAATTCCGCAGTTGCTCAACGTCCTCGTCGGCGACATGTCCTTGATCGGGCCGAGGCCGCTGCTGCCCATCGATCAGCCCTCCGACCCGCGCCTGCGGCTTTCCGTGCGCCCCGGCATCACCGGCTGGGCGCAGCTGAACGGCGGCACTTTCGTCAATCCGACCGAGAAGGACGCGCTCGACGTCTGGTACATCACCCATGCGTCTTTCTCCTTCGACATGCGCATCGCCATCGACACCGTGCTCTTCGCGCTGACCGGCGAGCGCATGAACCACACCGCCATAGAGGAGGCCCTGCGCTGGCGCGAGCAACTGCGGGGGAAGGGCGAGGAGGCGGCGGGCAAGGACGACACGGATTTGCGCTCGGCGGCGGAGTAGGGGGGCGGGGGCGGGGGCGGGGGCGGGAGGCCCCGCAGCGTTCGGCGACGTTGCGTCATAGCGCCCTCATCCTGAGGAGCCCGCGCAGCGGGCGTCTCGAAGGATGCGGCTTCCCGAACGCCGCGAGAGTTCACCCTTTGCCCATGCTTCGACACGCTCCTCGCGGCGCTCCTCAGCACGAGGGGCGTGGAATGGGAACATTCGCCTGTCCGTCCAGGGGGTGACACCGCCTCTGGAGGCGCGGGCGCGGCGGTGATAGGCTGAGGCGAGTTCAAAACACGAAAGCCCGGCCGCGCCATGGCGCATGACGTATTTCTTTCCTATTCGAGCAAGGACCAAGCCGCCGCCGCCGCGGTGTGCGGCGCGTTGGAGCGCAAGGGCGTTCGCGTCTGGATGGCCCCGCGCGACGTTCTGGCCGGCAAGGATTACGATCAGCAAATTTTGGACGCCATAGACGAAGCCAGAGTGATGGCTCTCGTTTTGTCCAGAAACTCGGACGCCTCCAAGCACGTGAAGCGAGAGGTGGAGCGGGCCGACAAGCGAAATTTGAGCCTCGTCCCTCTGCAGATCGAGGATTTCGAACCGAGGGGGCTTTCCTATTTTCTTGGAGCGACGCACCGGCATTCGGCCTATCCGCCGCCTTTGGAGGCGCATCTCGAACGGCTGACGAACGCGGTGACTCGGCTGCTGCGGCCGGATTTCGCGCCGCCGCCGCTGCAAGTGGAGAGAGCCGGCGCGCTACCGCACTCCGAGGAGGAACAAGAGCCCCCCGTGCCGCCAAAGTCGAAAGGCGGGCTGTGGGCGGCTTTGGCGATCGCGGCCACGGTCATTGCGGGCGGCGGCTGGTACGCCTACGCGCCGGCGCCACCCGTCACCGTCGCTTTGCAAGAAGAGTTCGAAACCGCGATGCAGGCGGAGTCGGTCGACGCGCTTGACAGCTTCGTCGCCAAGCACCTGTCTGGCCCGTTCACGAAAGCGGCGACGCAGCGACGCGACAAGTTGAAGGCGGAGCAAGCGGCGCGTGTGTCGGGCGGCGTCGCCGATCCAACGGTCGCGCCGCGCACCAAGGACTCGCGGACGCCCGAGGCGGGCAGCACCGTCGCAGCTCCCACGCCGACGCAGGTCGCGTCCGGCCCCTGCGGCGGCGTTACGCCAGCGTCGCTGGCCTCGCGTGCGCCAACACCCTTGTCGGCGCAGGAAGAATGCGCGCTGCGGGCCGGCAGCGAGTTTCGTGAATGCGAGAATTGCGGGCCGATGGTGGTGGTCCCGGCGGGGTCGTTCACGATGGGCTCGCCGGCAAAGGAAAAGGAACGTTGGGACGACGAAGGGCCACAGCACGATGTGCGTTTCGCCAATGCATTTGCCGTGGGGAAATTCGCAGTGACCTTCGACGAATGGGACGCTTGCGTCGCCGGCGGCGGCTGCAATGCATACAAACCCGAGGATCAAGGATGGGGCCGCGGCCGGCGTCCAGTCATCAACGTTAGCTGGACGGACGCTAACGCTTACGTGGCGTGGCTGTCGAAGAATACCGCCAAGGCATACCGACTGTTGAGCGAGGCGGAATGGGAATATGCGGCGCGGGGACGAACCAAGACGCCGTTTTGGCAGGGCGCGACGATTTCCACTGCGCAGGCTAATTACGATGGAAATTTTACATACGGCGGCGGGAAGAAAGGCGAATTTCGAGGGAGGACGGTTCCAGTCGATAGTTTCGCGGCCAATCCCTTCGGGCTGTACAATGTTCACGGCAATGCTTGGCAGTGGGTCGAGGACTGTTATCACGAGAAATATGACGGCGCACCCAAGGACGGTTCTAGCTGGACAACAGGAGATTGTGGTCGCCGGGTCCTTCGCGGCGGCTCCTGGGTCAATAATCCGTGGTACCTCCGCGCCGCGTACCGGTACGGGAACGACCCAGACGACCGGAACTCGAACACTGGCTTCCGTCTGGCCAGAGCGCTAACACATTGATATTTATTCGTATATATTGCGAAAAGAACATTCCCGCGCGGCAACAGGGATGGGGTACATGGACGACGCGTCTGGCAAGTTTTCTCTGGCGTGGCTGACGGGGGAAGGGGTGCCAATAGTGCTGTCAATAGCGCTGTCGATAGCGCTCGTCAAACCTCGGCTCCCGCGCTAAACTCCCTTTCATGAACGCGCTGCTCCGCCCCAAGGACATCTCGATGACGACGCAGGCCGCCGAGGGACTGCCGCGGCGGCGGTTTTCCGTCGCCGAGATCGAGGCGATGGTGCGGGCGCAGGTGATCGGCGAGGAAGAGCGGTTCGAACTGATTGGCGGGGAGGTCGTGCCCATGTCGCCCAAGGGCGCGCGTCACGAATGGATCAAGATCGAGCTTTGTCGCTTTTTGCAGCGTGTCGCCCCCGAGCATCTCAGCGTTGCTCAGGAAACCACGCTGCGGCTCGACGCGACGACCTATCTCGAACCCGACTTCTGCGTCTTCCGTCGCGATCTGGACCTGAAACGTCTCGACGGCCCGGCGGTCCTGCTGGCGATCGAGGTCGCCGATTCCAGCCTGGGCTATGACCGCGGCCGCAAGATCGGCGTCTACGCCGCCTTCGGCGTGCGCGAGGTTTGGGTGATCGACGCCAACCGGGCGGTCACTTGGCGGTATCGCCGGCTCGGCGCCGAGGGTTATGCCGAGATCGTCGAGGCGGCGGCGAGCGAAGTGCTGACGCCGATGCTGGCCATCGAACTCGCTTTTCGCCTCTCCGACCTCGGAATTCAGCCGCTGTCAGAGGAGTGACCTCTCGCAGCTTGCGCCGGAGCGTAAAGCCCAAATACTGCGCCGCCATTGACACCGGCGCGCCCCTATCTGGTCAGCCGCAACTTTCCCGCCACCCCTCAGAAGCATGACTCCAAGTCCGTGTGGACGAAATCCTCACCCTTGAACAGCAGCGGCGCGCCGCGAGACTTGGCGAGGGCGTAGGAGGCGCAGTCGCAGATGTTCAACCGCGCGCGCGGATCGACGCCCTTGCCGAAGGCTCCATAGGCTTCCGCCGCCAGACGCGCTTGAGTCTCGTCGAAAGCGATCGTCTCGATGTCGAGTTCGTGCAAGAGATCGCGAAGGTCTTCGAGAGCGCCAGCGCCGCGCTTGCGCAACACCACGACGCTCGTTTCCAGCATCGTGACGGCCGAGATCAGGCGACGGGGCGCTCTCAGAATTCGTTCGACGAGGACCTCGCGCTCGGCCTCCGCATAGAGAATGGCGATGAGCGCCGAACTGTCGACGACGATCATGCGAGGTCGTTGATCTCTTCGACGATCTCGTCGATGGGGCGCGGATCGAGAACCGGGCGCGCGGCGTGGCGGCGCGCGATTTCATCGATGCGCCCAACCAGTTCGTCCTTCGTCGCCGCTTTCGTGCGTCTCGCTGGGAACGCATCGGCCGAATTCGTCAGCGCGTCCCGGATCAATTCGTCGGGCGTCTTGCCGGCGGCGATCGCCCTGGCCTGGACGAGCGCCTCGGTTTCGGGAGACAGCGTGAGCATGACAATTCTCCTGTGAGCAAGGATATCACATCGTCAATCTGCATGGCGCCTGTCTCCGCCCGCTTCGCTGGGCAATCGGGTGAGGCCGTCTCGCCCCAGCGCCCTCATCCTGAGGAGCCCGCGCAGCGGGCGTCTCGAAGGATGCGGCTCCACGAACGCCGCCGGATTTCGCCCTTGGCCCATGCTTCGAGACGCGCCTTGCAGGCGCTCCTCAGCATGAGGGGCGTGGAATGGGGTCCTTCACCCGACTGCCGACCCCGCCCGCTTCGCCGCCGGCTCCGCCGGCGCGCCCACCCATTCCGAATGCGCGGGGATGCTCTCGCCCTTCATCACCACGGTCAGCGGCCCGAGCCGCGCGTAATCGCCGATGAAGGTGTCGTAGAGGACCGTCGAGCCCGCGCCGACGCTCACGCCCTTGCCCAGATGCACGCGGCCGACCTTCATGACGCGGTCTTCGTAGAGGTGCGTCTGCAGCGCCGCGACGGCGTTGAGCGCGCAATAGTCGCCGATGGTCACGCAGTCGAATTCGGTGATGTCGGTCATGTCCAGATAGACGCCTTTGCCGATTTTCACGCCGAAAAGCTTCAGCATCCACGGCAGGAAGGGCGTGCCGCGCAAATGCTCGAGCAGCACCTTGCCGGCGAGGCCCCAATAGAGCACGGCGCAGGCCTCGGTGCGCATCGCCCAGAAGGACCACATGGGCTTCACTTGCGGCTCGTATCTGCCCATCGTCAGCCATTTGACCACGACGACGACCAGCGTCATGCCGACGGAAATCAGCACCGAGTCGAGCATGAACAACTCCAGCACCGCTCTATAGTCGCCGTCGACCAGCGACTGGCCGAAGCTTTCGACAGCCCAGGTGCCGAAGGTCATGAACAGCATGGTCGGCAGCGAGATGTTGACCGCCTCGTAGCCGGCGCGCACCGCCTTCTTCCACCACGGCGGCTCATAGGTCCAGGTGGCGCCGCCTCCGTCGAACTTTTGGCGCACCGGCAGTTTGATCGGCGGCGAGCCGAACCAGGTGTCGCCTTGCGAGAGTTCTTCGTTGGCCGGCGGCCGCGATTTGATTCCGATCAGCGCGCCGGTGGGGATTTCGGCGCCCGGCGGAATCACCGCGTCGTTGCCGATGAAGACGCGGTCGCCGGTCTTGACGCGTTTCAGATACATCCAGCCGCGCCGCACGTCCTCGTCGCCGAGCACGACCTCGTCGGCGATGAAGCATTTCTCGCCGATCTCGACGATGTCGTAGCGCCCGGAGAGATTTGTCGAGATTTCCGAATCCTTGCCGATCTTCGCGCCCATCAGGCGATACCAGCTGCGCATGTAGAGCGTCGCGAACAGCGAGGAGAGCGTCTCCAGCGTGACTTCCGTCGCCAGCGCCACCGCCCATTTGCGCAAATAAAATCCCGACCACACCGAATAAGTGCCCTCGCGCACGCGCGTCGGCATCACGGTCCAGCGGAAGACGACGATGAAGGCGACGCTGACCAGCACCAGCACGAAGGCCGTCGGCCAGGCGAAGAGCGGGATCGCCGCGAGGTAGTAAATGTGGTTCGACTCGGCGATGCCCATCCAGGCGTCGAGCTTGTCGAAGAGATAGAAGGCCGGGAAGATCGGCAAGAGTCCCAGCGGCGGGATCGCCAGCACCAGCAGCGTGAAGAGGAAGGTCATCGCCGGCCGGCGGATCGGTCCGGCTTTGGCCTGCGGATCGAGTTCCTCCTGGTTCACGACGCCGACGCGCTTGGCCGGCGCGCCGCCCCAGATTTCGCCGGCGGGAATGCTCATGCCGGCGGGCAGCGAGGTCAGATCCTCGATCGCCGCGCCGTCGGCGACGATCGTGTCCTCCTCGATCGTGCAGGACGTGCCGATATAGGCGTCGGCGCCGATCTCGATCGGCCCGATGACCAGCTCATTGCCTTCCACGCGCGCGTTGGAGAGTTTCAGCCGCGCGCCGAGCGAGGCGCCGGCGCCGATCGTCACGAGATCGATCGCGCCCGCGTCGAATTCGCTGATCAGCGCGTCCTCGCCGACCTTGGCGCCGAGCGCGGAAAGGTAGAGATTCATCAGCGGCGAGACCTGGAACCATTTGGCGTGGGTCAGGCCGATGAGCCGCTGCGACAGCCACCAGCGGTAATAATAGACGCCCCACAGCGGATAGCGCCCCGGCTTGGTGCGGCCGATGACCAGCCATTTGCCGAGGATCGAAATCGCGACGGTCGCCAGATTGACGCACATATAGACGCCGAGCAGCGCCAGCGCCTCTTCGGGCAGGCTGGTCTCGGTCGTCGTCAGCAGCTGATAGGAGACGAAGACGCCGAGCCATTGCGCCGTCACCACGGCGAGGATGAAGGGCAGCGCCGCGGCCTGCGCCAGGCCGCACAGGATGCGCCGCAGCAGCGGCGGCGGGGCGAAGGAGAGATCGCGCGGCGTCAGATCGAGCTCGGCGCCGCCGGAAAGATGCCGGCCGAGCGCGCGCAGCGTGCGATGCGTGTAGAGGTCCTGCAGCGTGATCTTGGCGAGCCCCGGAGATTCGCGCACAGCGCCGACGAAGCGCGCCGCGAGCAGCGAATGGCCGCCGAGATCGGTGAAGAAATCCGCGTCGAAGGGAATGGGGCCGGGCGGCAGCACGCGCTTGGCCGCGTCCAGCAATTTCGCCTCGACCGCGTCGCGCGGCGTCTCCTGCTCCTCGTCGGCGCCGGCGGGGGCGGTCAGCTCGAGTTTCTTGAGCGCCTTGCGGTCGACCTTGCCGGAGGAGAGTTTCGGCAGATCGGCGACGAATTCATAGCGCGAGGGGACCATGTAGGGCGGCAGCGTCTCGCGCAGCGCGGCGCGCAAGTCGCGCGGCTCGGGCCGCTCGCCGTCCGCGGTGAGGAAGGCGACGAGTTCGTCGAGGCCGTTCTCCTGGCGCAGCACGACGGCGGCGTGGCGCACGCCGGAAAGATGCGACAGCGCCGCTTCGATCTCGCCGAGTTCGACGCGAAAGCCGCGGATCTTGATCTGGTCGTCGATGCGGCCGCGAAAGGCGATGTTTTCGTTCTCGTCGACGAGCACGGCGTCGCCGGAGCGATAGAGGATCGGATCGGAGCCGTCGGAGTCGAAGGGATTGGCGATGAATTTTTCCGCCGTCAGCGCATCGCGCTTCAAATAGCCGCGCGCGACGCCGGGGCCGCCGATCAGCAATTCGCCTTCCACGCCGTGCGCGACGATCTGCATCGCCTCGCTCACGACATAGCAGCTGTAGTTCGGGATCGGCTTGCCGATCGTCACGGCTTCCCTCGGCCAGACTTCCGCAATCGTCGCGACGACGGTGGCTTCGGTCGGCCCGTAGCCGTTGAAGATCGTGCGGCCGATGCGCGTCCAGCGCTCGGCGACGGAAGGCGGGCAGGCCTCGCCGCCGAGGATGATCGTGCGCAGCGTCTTCACGTCGCGCGGCAGCACGGAGAGCAGCGTCGGCACGGTGTCGAGCACGGTGACCCTGGCTTCCTCCAAAATGTCCGGCAATTGCTCGGTCTCGCCGAGGATTTCGGGCGTCGCGACGAACAGCGTCGCGCCGACGAGATAGGGCAGCCAAATCTCCTCCATCGACAGATCGAAGGCGACGGAAGCGCCCTGGAACACCACGTCGGAAGCCGCGACGTGGTAGACCTCGTTGCAGCTGCGCAGATAATGGCAGATGTTGCGGTTGGTGACGACGATGCCCTTGGGCGTCCCGGTCGAGCCCGAAGTGTAGATCAGATAGGCCGGGTGATCCGGCGTCGCACCGCGCGCGCGCGGATCGGGCAGGGGCTCGGCGTCTGGATTGGCGATGGTTTCGTCGATCCAGACGGGCGGCAGAGCGGCGCCATGCGTCTTGACGGCGAAGCTCGCGGAAGTGAGCAGTCCCTTGGCCTCGGCGTCGGCGAGGCAGACGGCGATGCGGTCCACCGGCGCGTCGGCGTCGAAGGGCAGCCACGCCGCGCCGGTCAGCGCGACGGAAAGCTGGGCGATCAGCAGTTCCGGGCCGCGCGCCATCCACAGGCCGACGACGTCGCCGGGGCCAATGCCGCGGGCGACGAGGCCCTGGGCGATGGCGGTCGCGAAACCCTCCACCTCGCGATAGGTGAAGCGACGCTCCAGCGTCGTCATCGCCAGGCCGCTCGCATGAGCGGCGGCCGAAGCGCGAAAGATTTCGCAGAGCAGTTCGTCGCGCAGCAGTTGCGGCGCAGGCTTGCCGCGCAGCACCGAAGCCTTGCGCTGGAAGGCCTCCGGCGGTTCGGCGCCAATGGCGGCGCCGGCGAGAGCCGCGTCGGGCGCCTCGAAATTCAACTGGTTCATCGGCCGAAGTTTTCCGCGAATCGGTCCGGCGACGCGCCGGCGCATCCGCCACCCCCTTAGCACGGATCGACGCGCCTCTCCTATGCCGCCCCGCGGCGGCGTTTCGCCGGCCTTTGGGGTCAGTTGCAGAATTCGACGCGGCGATAGCCGACCACATCGCCGTAACCGTCGGTGACCGGACGGTTCGCCAGAGTGCAGGAGCCGCCGTAATAAACCGGATGGCTGGCGGCTGCGATGGCGCCGATCGCGAGACCGCCGAGGAAGCCCGCTGCGGCCGGGCCGCCCCAGCCGCCGTGATGGTCGCCCCAGGCGGCGGCCGGCGTTGCGGCGCCCAGGCACGCAACCGCGACGATGCTGGCGATCGTGGCCGCGGCGGTCAATTTCTTGAAGTTGGCGTTCATGGCTGTCTCCCTCGTTCAGTCCGCGAAGGGCTCGAAACGAGCTCTCCCGGCGACGAAATGGAGCCTAGCCCGGCGCGGCTGAACGCTGCATGGCCGGGGCGTTCATCTCCCGCTCAGTTTTGGGGGGAGCCGCGAAACCGCCGTCTTCGCGGCGCAGAAGGGCGCGCGTCGAATTGCGGGAGTTCGGTTGCGGGCCTTCAGGCTCGCATTGCGCAGGAGAAGTTTCGTGAATGCGGAATTGAAGGACTTCGTGCGCCGCGCCTTGGAGCAAAAAGCCGCGCGCGGCGACATCGTCCGCGTGCTGGAACAGGCCGGCTGGCCGGCGCCGGAAATTTCGGCGGCGCTCGGCGCCTTCGCCGACATAGACTTCGTCACGCCGGCGCCGAAGCCCAGGCCCTTCCTCTCGGCGCGCGAGACGTTCCTCTATCTCCTGATGTTCGGGGCGCTCTATCGCCTGCTGTGGGACTTGGGCGCGCTCGCTTTCGATTACATCGACAGCGTCGTTCCAGACCCCGCCTTCTCCCGCGCTTGGAGCATTTCCGACGAAATCCGCTGGCGCATCGCTTCGCTGGTCGTCGTCCTGCCGCTGTTCGGCTATGTTTTTTGGCTGATCGAAGGCCAAATCGCCCGCGATCCCCTGAAGGCGCAATCACGGCCGAGAAGATGGTGCACCTATCTGACGCTGCTGCTCGCCACGCTGACGCTCGTCTGCGATCTCGCCTATCTGGTTCATGACGCGCTCGGCGGCGAATTGGGCCCCCGCATCGTCCTGAAAATGCTCGTCGTGGCGGTGCTCGCCGGCGGCAATTTCATCTATTTTCTGAGCGAAATGCGCCAGGGAGAACGCGAATGAGACGTTCCGCCACGCTCTTCCTCGCCTTCGTCGTCGCCGCCGCCTTGGCGGCGGGCGCGGCGGGCGTCTCCATCATGGACAATCCGCAGGCCGCGCGCTTCAAGCGCCTCGACGCGCAGCGCCTGCAGGACTTGCGCGCGCTCGGCAATGCGATCGACGGCTACAAGCGGAAAACCCACAAGCTGCCGGAGTCGCTGGACGTGTTGGCGCAGGACTCGCCGTTGCAGCGCCTCAAGCTGCTGGATCCCGAGCAGAAGGCCTATGTCTATCGCGCGAAGGGCGAGGCGGCCTACGAACTCTGCGCGCATTTCGACATGGCGGCGGACGAGAACGCGACGCCTTACGGTTTTCCGGGCGGCGCCAAGCATCCGGCCGGCGACCATTGCTTTGCGTTGACGAGCGGGCAGGCGTCGTAGCGGCGCGCCGCCTCAATGCCGGTTGTCGGCCCGCGCGCGATAAAAGCCGTCGTCGGCGCGCACGAAGGTCTCCTCGACCTGGGGATGGCGCACCGGATCGCCGGACTCGTCGGCTATGAGATTTTGCTCGGAGACGTAAGCCACATACTCCGTCTCGGCGTTTTCGGCGAAGAGGTGGTAGAAGGGCTGATCCTTGCGCGGGCGCACTTCTTCGGGGATCGACAGCCACCATTCCTCGGTGTTCGAAAACACCGGATCCACGTCGTAAATGACGCCGCGAAAGGGGTAGCGGCGATGCCGCACCACTTGGCCGATCGTGAATTTGGCGAAACTCTGGATGGGCATGGTTCCAAACACTGTTTACGCGCGCAAGCTCCCAGCGGATTGGTAGCGCGGCTCCTTCCGATCGTCAACGCCAACGCGCGAAAAACGCAGCGCAATGGGCGATGGACGCCGCCGCCGATAGCCCCACGCTTCGCCCTGGGAGCGCCGGCGTCCTCGGCGGCGCGCGTCGCGAGGCGCAACGCCATGTCGCGGGGGCCGAGCGTATAGCGCGCCAGCCAATCGACGAAGTCACATAGATGTTGCGAGAGCGGGGGCGGTCGTAAACCGCCGCGACGCTTTTCAAACTGATCTTCTACAGTTCGGGCCTCCGAGGCCCGTGTAAGCCATTGATTTTCCGACTGCGGAGGGTGGGCGAGGCCGGGAATGTAGTGCCACGTTTTGTTTTAAATCGCTTGACGTAGCGGTCATT
>Ga0265328_10000136_pt1 | contig 34764 bp, 37 predicted proteins | sample 41624metaG_FD_202086 | JGI IMG/M metagenome (GOLD analysis project Ga0265328, IMG submission 202086) | Rhizosphere microbial communities from Carex aquatilis grown in University of Washington, Seatle, WA, United States - 4-16-24 metaG | ecosystem: Host-associated > Plants > Roots > Rhizosphere...
CCTGCGCATCAACGGCGCCTGGGACGCCTATTGGCGGAACCTCGCCCAAAAACCCGACGCCGCCAACGACAACGCCCCCAAATCAAAAAACCACGCCGCTTGACCGCACAACTTTGGTTCGCACCCTTTCGTTTCGACGCCCTTTGGAAGCTTACGAAATTGCAATGGCGACGACCGCGGCTTCCGTGCGCTGCGGAAAGCCGCGAGGCAAAATCGGCGCTCGCGCGGCGTCACTCCATCGGTTCGGGTTGGCGCTCTTCGAGCGGATGTCCGGCCTTTTCCCAGCCGTCCGCCCCCAAAGGATACCAGGAGACCTTGGTATAGCCGAGCGCGAGGGCGCGCTTGCCGGCGTTCCAAGAGGCCCAGCAAAAAGTGCGGCAGTAGAAGACCAGCGGCTTCGCCTTGTCGCCCTGCGTGGCGCGCGCCAGGGCGTTTTCGAAATAGCGCGCGACGGCCGGCGTCAATGCGCCGAAGCCCGTTCCCGGGAGCCATATGCTGCCGGGAATGTCGCGGCGCGGCGGCTCGCGCCATTCCGCCTCCTTGGGCAGATCGGCGGGGCGCGCCGGATGCGCCAGAGCGTCGACGAACACCGCCTCCTTCGTGCTCCAGACGTCGAAGGCGCGCGCCGTGTCGAGCACGGTCGCGCCCTTCAGCGTCTCCGGCGTCGGCGCGTGATATTTTTCGAGACGGTAGCCCTCGGGCTCCGGCGGCGGCTCTTCCGCCGAGGCCGGAAGCGCGAAGAGCGGCGCCGCGACGGCGGCGGCGAATTTCGTCCAGCGCAAAGCGCGCGATAGTTTCGTGTTCATCGTGACCGTGCCCACAAAGAGTGCTCGCCAAAGTCAAATCGCCCCATCCCCAACCCTCCCCCGCTCCGTGGGAGAGCGGGCAGATTCGACCCTTGATGAATGTTGCGCGAAGCGCCTGCCGTCCCCTCTCCCGCGAAGCGGGGGAGGGAAAGGGAGGGGCGTCGCGCTTTCAAGTTCGCTCGACGCTTCCCTGAAAGCTCCCACGGTCCGCCGCGCTTGTCCATGGCTCGAAAGCGCCGCCACGGCCGCACCATGCTCCTCGTACTGGCGAATGTCCTTGCGGCCAGCTTCGCCGTGACGCGCCCGGGCGCGCCGTGCTATTCCTCCCGCCATGCCCGATCTTCCCGACAAAGCCCGCGCGCGGTTGAAGTCCGTCTTCGGCTACGACGATTTTCGGCCCGGCCAGGCCGAGATCATCGCCGCCGTCATGTCGGACGCGCCGGTGCTGGCGGTCATGCCGACGGGCAGCGGCAAATCCTTGTGCTTCCAGCTGCCGGCGATTCTCGAGGAAGAACTCACCATCGTCGTCTCGCCGCTGATCGCGCTGATGCGCGATCAGGTGCAGCAGCTGCGCGCGCTCGGCGTTCCGGCCGCCAGCCTCAATTCGCAAAACGTCGGCGGCGAGAACGCCCACACGATGCGCGCCTTGCGCGCCGGCGAATTGCGCCTCCTCTACGTCTCGCCCGAGCGTCTCGTGATGGACGGCTCGCTCGATGAATTGCGCGAGGCGCGTCCGCGGCGCCTGGCGATCGACGAAGCCCATTGCGTCTCGGAATGGGGCCATGATTTTCGCCCGGAATATCGCGAGCTGGGGCGCGCGGCGCGCGCGCTCGGCGGCGTGCAGGTCGTCGGCTTCACCGCCACCGCCGACAAGGCGACGCGCGCCGACATCGCCCAGCGCCTGTTCCAGAGCCCGCCAAAGCTCTTCCTGCACAGTTTCGACCGCCCCAACATCGAACTGAACTTCGCGGCCAAGCAGAGCCCGCGCGAGCAATTGCTGAAATTCCTGGACGCGCACAAAGGCGAGAACGGCATCGTCTATTGCGCCTCGCGCAAGGCGACGGAGCAACTCGCCGACCTGTTCAACGCCAAGGGCCACCGCGCCGCGCCCTATCACGCCGGGCTCGATCACGCGGTGCGCATGGCCAATCAGGACCGCTTCCTGCAAGAGGACGGCGTGGTGATCGCGGCGACGATCGCCTTCGGCATGGGCGTCAACAAGCCCGACGTGCGCTTCGTCGCCCACGCCGACATGCCCTCCTCGGTCGAAGCCTATTATCAGGAGATCGGCCGCGCCGGCCGCGACGGTCTGCCGGCCGACACGCTGACGCTCTACGGCCTCGACGACATGTCCTTCCGCCGTCGCCAGATCGACCAGAAAGACATTTCGGCCGAACGCCGCCGCATCGAGCACGGCCGCCTCTCCGCGCTGATCGATCTGTGCGAAAGCCCGCGCTGCCGGCGCCAGACGCTGCTCGCCTATTTCGACGAGGACGCGCCGGCCTGCGGGCGCTGCGACCATTGTCTGGGGCGCGTCGCCATGCGCGACGGCACGGTGGAGGCGCAAAAGATTCTCTCCGCCGCGATGCGCACCGGCCAGCGTTTCGGCGCCGGCTATCTCGCCGACATATTGGTCGGCGACGCCAGCGTCGCCGTGCTGCGCAACGGTCATCAGACGATCAAGACTTTTGGGGTCGGCAAGGAGCATTCGAAAAAGGCCTGGGGCGGCATCGTGCGCCAGCTCTTCGCCGCCGGCGCGCTGCGCACGGCCAGCGAGGAACATGGCGGCTTCGCGCTGACGCAAAGAGGCGAGGAGATTCTTTACGGCCGCGAAAAACTCATGCTGCGCGAGGAAGCCGCCCCGCCGCGCGCGCCGCGCCCCGCGCCGGGTTCGGCGCCCGCCGCCGTGCGCGACGACGATCCGATTCTGCGCGCCTTGAAGCGCAAACGCCTGGAGCTGGCCCGCGCCGAAGGCGTCCCGGCCTTCATGATCTTCCCCGACCGCACGCTGCTCGACATGGCCGCCAAACGCCCGGCGACGCTGGACGCGCTGCGCGAAATCCACGGCGTCGGCGAACGCAAGCTGGCGCTGTATGGCGAGGCGTTTCTGGCCGTGCTCGACGAGGCGCGGGGGTAAGGCGCCAGCCGCCGCATGATGCGCGCGCGGCCGGGATCAGGCGGAAAATCCACTTATCGAACTGTCCAAATTTGCGGGGCCAGCTCTGTGAGCCGCGGAATTCAGTGGGAATTCAATGGGAAAGGAATTCAATGGGACAATTGCTCCCGTTTTGGGAGCGTGCTAGCATCTTTAAATGCGTATCATCGCCCGCCGCACGTTGCGCAGTTTTGTCGAGAGCCGCGAGGGGCGTAAAGACCACGCCGCGTTGAAAGCGGCAATCGACGCTTGGTTCGACGAAGTGCGCAAGGCGCAGTGGGCGAGTTCATCGGATGTGAAGCGTCGTTACCGCACGGCCAGCATCGTGACCGCCGAGCGCGTCGTCTTCAACATCAAGGGCAACGACTATCGGCTGGTGGCGTCGATCGACTTCGAGAAGAGCATCGTCTGGATCAAATCGATCGGGACGCACGCGGATTACGACCGAATCGATGTCAGGGAGGTGGAGCATGATGGATGAGGTGAAACCCATCCGGTCGCCGGCCGATCACAAGGCCGCTCTCGAGGAAATCGAGCGCTTGTGGGGCGCGAAGAGCGGAACGCGCGAAGGCGACAGGCTCGACGTGCTTGCGACGCTCGTCGACGCCTATGAAAACGTGCACGAACCCTTCGATCCGCCCGACCCCATCGAAGCCATCGAATTCCGTATGGAGCAGCAGGGATTGACCCGCCGCGACTTGGAAGAGGCGCTCGGCACCCGGGCGCGCGTCGCCGAGGTGTTGAATCGCAAGCGCGAATTGTCGATCGGCATGATCCGGCGGCTGCACGCTCGGCTGGGCATCCCGGCCGAGGTGCTGATCCGCCCTATCCGCAAGAACGTCGCCTGATCATGGTCGGAGCGGAGGTCGGAGCGCCATCGGGCAATGGGGTGACACGCGCGACTGGTAAGCGCAAATGTCACCTCCGCTGCCCGACACTCTTTGGCGTCCAGGACGGCGTTTCGGCCAGCGGGCTGGCCGCGCCCTTCCAACTGAGCAGTTTCATGCCCAGCAAAAAGCTGGGGCGGCGGTAGCGCGCGGCTTCCGCTTGAATCGAGCCAACCCATGTCTTAATTTGCCGCGAAAGGGTGCGAGTATCGTCCCGTGTCGCCGGCCCCCGACCAACGCGGTCGCTCCCCGGAGAGAATCTCGCGCTTCGGGCGCCTCGGGAGAGAGCGGGATGCAGCACCTTCTTTTCAACGACCTCGAAGCCCTGAAATCGGTTTGTCGGCGACGCCACATCCGGCGCCTTTCGCTCTTCGGCTCGGTCCTGAAGGGCGAAGCGCGACCGGACAGCGACGTGGACTTGCTCGTGGAGTTCGACGCGCAAGCCAAACCCGGCCTGCTGGGGCTCGCCGAAATCGAGATCGAACTCTCGGCCTTGCTCGGAGGCCGAAAAGTCGATTTGCGAACCGCGCAAGACCTCAGCCGCTATTTTCGCGAAGAGGTCGTCCGCACCGCGGACGTCGCATATGCGGAGTGACGACGCGATCCGTATCCGCCACATGGTCGAAGCGGCGGAACTCGCGGGGCGCTTCGTTGCGGGTCGGCGCCGAGGCGATCTCGACACCGACCAGATGTTGCTCTTCGCCCTGACGCGCGCCGTCGAGATCATCGGCGAAGCTGCCTCCAAGGTGAGCGCCGAGACCCGAGGCGCGACGCCTTCCGTGCCCTGGGCGGCGATCGTCTCGATGAGAAATCGTCTCGTCCACGCCTACTTCGACATAGACAGCGACATCCTATGGAGAACGGCGGAAGAAGAAATCCCGCAACTCCTCCGCTCCTTGAGAAGCGTCTCGCTGGAGTAGCGCCCCCGCAATCTCTCGCGAGGCGCGCGGTCCCAGTCCTCACGCCAAGAGCGTCGCCAGCTCCGCGACGATCGCGTCGCCCATCGCGCCGGTCGACACCGTCGCCGCCGCGTCGCCCTTGATGTCCGCCGTGCGCAGGCCCTTGGCGAGCACGGCGGCGATCGCCGCGTCGACCGCGTCGGCGGCCTTGGGCAGATCGAAGGAATAGCGCAGCGCCATGCCGAGCGAGCCGATCATCGCGATCGGATTGGCGATCCCCTTGCCGGCGATGTCGGGCGCCGAGCCGTGGCAGGGCTCGTACATCGCGGGGCGCTTGCCATTGGCGTCGGCCGCGCCGAGCGAGGCCGAGGGCAACATGCCGAGCGAGCCGGTCAGCATCGCGGCTTCGTCCGACAGCATGTCGCCGAAGAGATTGTCGGTCACGACGACGTCGAACTGCTTTGGCCAGCGCACCAGCTGCATGGCGAGCGCGTCGGCGAGCATGTGCTCGAGCTTCACGTCGGCAAATTCCCTGGCGTGCAGCGCGGTGATCACCTCGCGCCACAGACGGCCGGATTTCATGACGTTGTTCTTTTCGGACGACGTGACCTTGTTGCCGCGCTTGCGCGCCAGTTCGAAGGCGACGCGGCCGATGCGCTCGATCTCATGTGTCGTATAGACCTGCGTGTCGACGGCGCGCTTCTCGCCGTTTTCCAGCGTGACGATCTCCTTCGGCTCGCCGAAATAGACGCCGCCGGTGAGTTCGCGCACGATCATGATGTCGAGCCCGTCGACGAGCTCGCGCTTCAACGACGAGGCGTCGGCGAGCGCCGGATAGCAGATCGCCGGGCGCAGATTGGCGAAAAGCTTCAGGTCCTTGCGCAGGCGCAGCAGGCCGGCCTCGGGCCGCACGTCGTAGGGAACGCCGTCCCAATTCGGCCCGCCGACGGCGGCGAGCAGCACGGCGTCGGCCGCATGGGCGCGCGTCATGTCGTCTTCGCTGATCGCGACGCCATGCGCGTCATAGGCCGCGCCGCCGACGAGGCCCTTTTGCGTCTCGAATTTCGCGACGCCGGCCTTGCTCAGGAGCGCAATCGCCTTTTCCGCTTCGGCCATGATCTCGGGACCGATCCCGTCGCCGGGGAGCAGCAGCAGCTTGAAGGCGGGCATTCGAGAACCTCTCGTCGTTGTGAATCCTGGCGCGTGGCGCTGGCCGGCTCAATAAGGCGCGGGGGGCGGGGACGCAACCTCGTCCCGCCTAGCCCCGCGACAATTCGTCCGAGGCGGGTCGCTTGCCGAAATTTATCGGGCCGTGCAGCTTTAAATGTGCGAAAAACGGCGCAACGCGGCGACACAAGCCCGGCCAAAGCGGCGACACAAGCCCGGCCAAAGCAAAGACAACGGAGGAGATGCCCAATGAGAAAGCTTTACGTCCTGGCGCTGGCCGCCGCCGCCGCGACTTTCGCGTCCGCGCCGGCGAGCGCCTTTTGCCTGCTGAAATGCGAGCCGACCGAGGACAATGCGCGCACGGTGTTCAACAACCTCATCCATAAGAAGTTCGATCCAGACGCCAAAATCGTCGACTTCAAGATCGACCGCTTCTGGCGGCTCGACGTCGAGGGCGCCGGTCATGAGGGGATCGAATATTATTATACGGTGAAGGTCGAGTTCCCCAAGGGCGCGCATCTCGAATGCAAGCCGGACGCCGAGGGCAAGGTCGCCACGGGCTGCTCGCCGAGCACCTATTACTCGACCACCATCCAGAACAAAATGATCAAGGAAAATCAATATATCGAGCCCGGCAAGGTCGTCGAGTTCAAGGACGAGACCCGCTTCGACAAGGGCGACTCCGGCTGGAAGGGCCAGGACGGCAACTTCTACTGAGCGCGAAACCGCGCGCTCGAGTTCCCGGTCGCGGCGCGAAAGTTTCGCGTCGCCGCCGTTGACTTTATATCCCCGGACGTGAAGTGTCTCGGCGCACCAAGGGACGCCTCTTCAGGCGGAAAGGGAAAAACATGAAAATTAGCGCTCTCGCGACTGCCGTGCTCCTGCTTGCGGGCACCATGGCGCCGGCATTCGCCTTCGACCACGCCGCCCCGGCTCCGTTCGCGAAAAAGGGCGGATCCCTTTCCGGCGGTCTCATCCTGAACGTCGACTGCGATCCCAATGGCGACGGCAAGCAGGCCAACTGCATGAGGGACTGCGAGGAGGAGGAAATCCGCCAGCGCGCGACCTACAACAAGAAGACCGACGAGGAACGTCTGGCTGAAAAAACGGCTTGCAACAAGAAATGCGGCTGCTGAGTTAGACGCGGGCTCCGAGAGCTTTAACGCGCCCTCTCTCGATCCGAAATTTTCCCGAGGCGCGGCCCTGCGGAAGCGGGGCCGCGCCTTCTTCCTTGTGCGCCTCCAAGGAGCCGCCCCTTTGCGCGGCGGCGCCTTTCGTGTAGAACCCGCCTCCAAAGCGAGAATGTCGCGCGAGCGCGCGGAAGGGACTGGATTTCGTAATGCAGCAGGTCATCATGGCGATCCACCTGATGGTGGTGATCGCGCTCGTCGCATTGGTGCTCTATCAAAAGTCGGAAGGCGGCGCGCTCGGCCTCGGCCAGAGCGGCTTTTTCACGGGACGCGGTCAGGCCAATGCGCTGACCCGCGCGACCGGCATTCTCGCGACGATTTTCTTCGTCACCAGCGTTTTGCTGACCGTTCTGCCCGCCTATGAGCGACGCACGGCCGGCGGCGGCGATTGGACGAAGGCCGTCGAGCAGCAGAAGACGCAGGTCAAGGAGATCGAGTCCAAAGCCGCGCCCGAGGCGGCGAAGGAAGTCGAAATCCCGAAGGAAAAAGAGAGCGTCTTCGAGCAGTTGAAGCGTGCGCAGGAGAAGCGCCAGTCGAGCGGCGCCGCCGCCCCGGCGCCCGCCGCCCCGGTTCCCGCGCCGGTCTGGACGCCCCCGGCGCAAAGTGCGCCGGCGCCGGCCGCCGAGGCCGAAAAGCCGGCTTTGCGTCCCAGCGTCTCCGACCCCGCCCCGGCGCCCAAGGCCGAAAACAAGCCCACCGAAGCCACGCCGCCGGCGCCCGCTCCGGCCGAGGCGCCGAAAGCCGAAGCCCCGGCGAACGACGCCAAGGCCGCCGCGCCCGTGACGAGTTGGAAATCGCCGACGGCGGCGCCCCCCGCGCCCGAGGCCGAAAAGCCGGCTCTGCGCCCCAGCGTCTCCGAACCCGCCCCGGCGCCGAAAGCCGAAAACAAGCCGGCCGAAGCCGCGCCGCCGGCGCCCGTTCCTGCGGAAACGCCGAAAGCCGAAGCCCCGGCGACGGGCGCGGCCAAGCCCGCCGAGCCAGCCCCGACGATCTGGAAGTCGCCGGGCCAATAAGTCCCGAGCGGCGAACGCAAGAACCGCGAAGGACGCATCTTTCTCAAAGGGGCGCATCCCCTCTCCCCGCCGAGGGAGAGAGGGTATGCGCTAATCTTTCGCGTCGACGCACGACCCCCTAGCCGAATCGGATTTTACTCGTTAGGCGTGAGGCCCCATGGCGCGCTACATCTTCATCACCGGCGGCGTGGTCTCCTCGCTCGGCAAAGGCCTCGCGTCCGCGGCGCTCGGCGCCTTGCTCCAGGCGCGCGGCTACAGCGTGCGGCTGCGCAAGCTCGACCCCTATCTGAACGTCGATCCGGGCACGATGAGCCCCTATCAGCACGGCGAGGTCTTCGTCACCGACGACGGCGCCGAGACCGATCTCGACCTCGGGCACTACGAGCGCTTCACCGGCCGCCCCGCCTCGCGGGCCGACAACGTCACCACCGGCCGCATCTATCGCGACATCATCGCCAAGGAGCGGCGCGGCGACTATCTCGGCGCGACGATCCAGGTCATCCCGCACGTCACCAACGCCATCAAGGAATTCGTGCTGGAGGGCGGCGACAGCGCCGATTTCGCGCTGATCGAGATCGGCGGCACGGTCGGCGACATCGAGGGCCTGCCCTTCTTCGAGGCGATCCGCCAGCTCGGCAACGATCTGCCGAAGGGCCATTGCGTCTACGTGCACCTCACGCTGCTGCCCTACATCCCCAGTGCGGGGGAACTTAAGACCAAGCCGACGCAGCATTCGGTGAAGGAGCTGCGCTCCATCGGCATACAGCCCGACATTCTGCTGTGCCGCTGCGACCGCGAGATTCCGCGCGAGGAGCGGCGCAAGCTCGGCCTCTTCTGCAACGTGCGCGAAAGCGCGGTGATCGAGGCGCGCGACGCCGACAACATTTACGACGTGCCGCGCCTCTATCACGCCGCCGGCCTCGACGCGCAAGTGCTCGCCGCCTTCGGCATAGAGCCCGCGCCGCGCCCCGACATGAGCCGTTGGAACGCCGTGGCGCAGCGCGTCAACAATCCCGAGGGCGAGGTCACCATCGCCATCGTCGGCAAATACACCGGGATGAAGGACGCCTACAAAAGCCTGAGCGAGGCGCTGGCGCATGGCGGCATGGCCAATCGCGTCAGGGTCAATCTCGACTGGATCGAGTCGGAGATTTTCGAGGGCGCCGACCCGGCCGCGCATCTCGAGCATGTGCACGGCATTCTCGTTCCCGGCGGCTTCGGCCAGCGCGGCGCCGAGGGCAAGATCAATGCGGCGCGCTTCGCCCGGGAGCGCAGGGTGCCCTATTTCGGCATTTGCTTCGGCATGCAGATGGCGGTGATCGAGGCGGCGCGCACGCTCGCCGGAATCGACAAGGCCAATTCCACCGAATTCGGGCCCTGCGACGAGCCGGTCGTCGGACTGATGACCGAATGGCTGCGCGGCAACGAATTGGAGCAGCGCCGCGGCGAGGAAGACAAGGGCGGCACGATGCGCCTCGGCGCCTATCCGGCGCGGCTGCGCGAAGGCTCGCGCATCGCGCAAATCTACGGCGCGCTCGACATCTCCGAACGCCACCGCCACCGCTTTGAAGTCAACGACGCCTATCGCGCGCGGCTGGAAGAGAAGGGCATGATCTTCGCCGGAACCTCGCCCGACGGCAGACTGCCCGAAACGATCGAAATCCCCGACCATCCCTGGTTCGTCGGCGTGCAATACCACCCCGAACTGAAGAGCCGCCCCTTCGACCCGCACCCGCTCTTCGCCAGTTTCATCGCGGCGGCGAAGGCGCAGAGCCGGTTGGTGTAGCCATGTCGATGGAACGTCAATTTCGAGATGTTTGGGAGCGTCTGCGTGGGAAAAAACCGTCCATTCGCGATTATCTCGAGGGCGTCCACGTAGAGCAGCTGAGAGGAATAACCGATCTAACGCTACAGTTTCCCTACCCCGTCATGGTGATTGGCGGAACCCAGGGCACTGGAAAGTCGACGATCATCGCGGCTCTCGCCTGCGCCTACAAGGTTCCGAAAGCAAAAATCAGGGACTTCGTCCCATCGACTTTTTTTCCGCAGTTGAAGCTTTCCCCGAGCGGCGGACTTCCGAGCGACGCGAAACAAAAAGTAAAGATCACGTACAGCTATATTTCCGAAGGGAAACGTTTGGAAATGACGTGGGCTCGGAACGAGAGCTGGAGCCGCTCCTTCGCCGGTCGACAGAATGCGAAACAGCCGGAGCGCCATACTTACGTCCGAACGCTAGCGAGCTTGACGAATCCCTCCGAGGTAAGAGGCGTGCTGCAACTGGATCGTCGCAAACCCACCAGCGACGACATAGACCCCGCGCAAATCGCCATGGCGGCGAGAATACTGCCGTTCCGTTACAAGCGATTATCCCGAATTTCGGCGGGAGCACGCGACATTCTTTTCGCTTGGCGAGAGTCTGCCCAAGAAGGAAAGGAGTTAAGCTACTCGGAATTCCACATGTCCGGAGGAGAAAGGTCCTGTCTGCGCCTTTCCAGAGACGTTTCTCACCTGGACAACGCGATCGTGCTGATCGACGAAGTCGAAGCGGCGCTTCATCCCTATACCCAGCATGTTCTGATGCTCGAATTACAGCGCATGGCGCTACGACAAAACATTCAATTTGTCGTTTCGACACATAGCCCGGCGATATTCGACACAGTTCCGCCCGAGGCGCGCGTCTTCCTGGAGCGGGGAGACGACGGCGTCGTCGTGCAAACGCCCTACAGGGACCTCTTGCAGAAAGCGTTCTACGGCAGATCCTTCGATAAATTGAGTATCCTGTGCGAGGACGAAGCCGCCGAGGCAATACTCCGCGGCGTCATGGACCACCTGATCCCAAAAATCAGGATCCGGCAGGAGGATGTCGAGATCGGCCGAGACACGGGCAAGAACGAATTCCCAAGCCATGTTCGGGCCGTTGCCAAGTTCAACGAGTTGGAGGATTTTATCTTTGTAATGGACGGAGACGCGGCCAAAGAAAAGCTCGAGGCGGAATCCGCGGCGGCGCCTAAACGGATAAACGCGCTCCTTCTGCCGGGAAGTTCGGGGCCGGAAGCTTGGTGTCTCGAAATGCTGGCGGAACACGAAACCGACTATAAAAAAGTTTTCGGATTCCCGGAATTGCGCACGGAGAAGGAACGCCTCGACAACCTTTACGCAGTTGCGACGACGAGGCAGCAAGACATTCCCAAGCTCATACTCAACGACATCGCCGGCGCTTTGGCGCGCTCGTCTTCCGAAGTGCTTCGCGAAGTCGCAAAAATGGAGGCAGGAGTTGGCCGAGGTCACATGAAGGAATTCGTCGATAAAATCGGCGACCTGATTCAAGATTGGCGATCGAGATAGCTGCTTGCGTTGCAAGGGAGTCGACTCGTGCGAGGGCATCGCTTTTGACGTTTTGGCGTCCGCCTTCCAGTCCCTAAAAATCGTAAAAAGTTCGAGGCCCTCCATGCCGCGCAACGCCGGACGGGCTGGCCGCCAGGGGCCCACGGCGATGAATCTCCAACCGGCCGCCCCCGCTTTTTCTTGCCGTTGCGGCTCTCGCGCCCGATAGTGTCGCCTCGCCGCCGCGCTCCTGGAGACGCCGTCATGCGCAAGACACGCCTCGTCGCCTTCATCGTCCTCTCGTGCTTCCCGCCCACGGCGGCCGCCCTGGCCGACATCGCGCCGCCTCCGCCGCCTCCGCGCCCCGCGCCGCCGCCCGAAGAACGGCCCGCCGCGCCGGCGGTTCGGCCGCGCGCGCCGCCGCCGCAAACGCCGCCCGCACGATGAAGCCCGGCGCGTGAGCGAGGGCCGTCTCTTCGCGCTGGTCCTTTTGGGGCTTGCGGGTTTTTCGGTCGCGGCGGCGCGGCAGCCGCTCGCCGCCCATACGCTGGCGCTCGGCCTCTTCGGCCTGCCGCATGTGCTCTCCGAACTGCGCTATGTCGACCGACGCTTCGGCGCGGGACTGCGCAGCCGGCGCGGCGCGGGGCTGGCGGCGCTGCTCGCCTGCATCGTGCTGGCGCGCATCGCGGGCGTCATGGGATGGCTCGGCGCGAGCCTTGCGGTTCCCTTCGAACTTTGTTGCGCGGCGCTGCTGGCTTTGGTCTGCGCGCAAGGCTCGGGGCTGCGCCGCGCCGTCGCGGCGCTCTGCGGCGCGGGCATCGGCGCCGCGACGCTGGTTTCGCCCTTCGAGACGCTGGTCGTCTTTTCGATCCTGCATAATTTCACGCCGCTCGGCTTTCTCTGGCAGATCGCGCCGCGCGCCTTGCGCCCCAAGGTCCTGGCCTTCGCGGGCGCGGCCTTCCTGTTGCTGCCGCTCGCCGTCGCGCTGCATGCGCCCGGCGCCCTCTTCGACGCGGCCGGCGCCGATCCGCTCGGCGCGGGGCCGCTCGTCCAGCATCTCGGCGTCTACGTCCCGTCGCGCTGGCTGCATCTCGTCGCGGCGCGCGATCTCTTCGCGGCTTGCGTCGCGGCGCAGGGCGCGCATTACGCCAGCGTCATCCTGCTGCTGCCGGCGCTGCTGGCGCGTATCGAGCCGAATGCGCGAGGGCTCGTCGCCTGGCCCCCGGCGCGCGTCTTCCTTCCCGCGATCGCCGTGGCGGGCGCCGTGGCCTTCATCGGCTTCGCCCATGATTTCCAAGAGGCGCGCGCGCTCTACGGCGTCGTCGCCGCCCTTCACGCCTGGGTCGAAATCCCGATGCTGATCCTGGCGCTGACGCCCGGCGACGCCGCCTCGATCGCCAGCCCGGCGAGCAGCGAGCCGCCATTGGCGCAAAGCGAGACGAGCAGCGCGCGGTCGAAGCGCAGCGTCGCCATCCACGCGATCAATCCGGCCTCCACGACGACGACGAGGCTCTCCAGCGCCAACAGCGACGGCCAATGGCCGAAGCGCTCATAGGCCCACAACGCCGCGGCCCAGAGTTGCGGATGCGTCATCGCCGTGGCGGCGGCCGAGGCCGCGCCGACATGCGCCGCGCCGCGACAGGGCCAGGCGCGCCAGCGCGAAAGCGCGAAGGCGATCGACGCCTCGATCGCGGCGGACAGCGCCATCGCCTCGAATTCCGACATAGGCTTCGTCCTCCGGGCCGCGCGCCCTCCGCTCGGCCATTGCCAGGCGCCGGCGGCGCGGCTACCAATATGCGTCCAATGCGCGAGGCCCGACAATGGCCGAGACCGAGAGTTCGCATCCGCCCAAACCGAGACTGGCCCTGCGCGTCGGCGTCACCGGCGCGCGCCGGCTCGTCGCCAGGATGCCCGAGGGGGCGAGCAAGGAGGCGCTTGCCGATCCGCCCGACCTCGCGCCCGAGCGCCAGGCCAAAATCCGCGCCGACGTGGCGGCGGCGTTGCGCCGCGTCGCCGATAGACTGCACGCGCTCGAAAACAAATCCGGTTTTCGCGACTACTATGCGGACGGTCCCGCCATTTTGCGTCTGATCTCCCCGCTGGCCCTCGGCGCCGACCGCATCGTCGCGCAAGCGGCGATCGAGGCGTGCTACGAATTATACGCGCCTTTGCCCTTCGCCAAGGCGACCTACGCGACGGACTTCCCGGAGGACGACGCGGAGTTCGACGAACTTCTGGAGCACGGCGTGGTTTTCGAACTCGACGGCAGCCGCGCGCAAGAGGAAGAGAGCTATCGCGAGGTCGGGCGCTTCGTCGTGCGCAACAGCGATCTCGTCGTCGCGATCTGGGACGGCGGCGCGGTCAAGAAAGTCGGCGGAACCGCGGAGATCGCACGCTTTGCGCTGCAGTCGCGCGTGCCGGTGCTGTGGATCGACGCCTATGGGGAAGCAGCCCCCCGGCTGCTGCTTTCCCCAGCCGAGCTGCGCAAGGCGATCCATCCCCGCGACGAGAAGGAGGCGCCGCCAGAGGAAAAATGGGATGTTGCGCTCGGCGCCCGACTCGACCGGATCTTGCTTCCGCCGCGGGACAAGCGCATTCTTGAGCGCCTGAAGCTATATCTTGAGGAAGTCGTCTCGACGGAAACCGGGATCTGGCGGCGGCTCACTTTCTTCAAAGCCTCTTACGCTGCGATGTTGTCCCTGTTCGCCGCGGGTTCGCGGCGGTTCCCAAGTTTCGGACAGCAACCCAAAGGGCGTTGGCGTCCCTATGCCTCTTGCGCCGACAAGTTGGCGATCGACTACGCCGACGCTTACCGCAACACCTATGTCTGGATCGCGATCTTCGCCTTCTTGGCGCTGACCGCGCCGGCTTTCGGACGTTTCCTCCCCGCGCAGCGCGAGGCGGCGTCCTATGTCGAAGCGGCGTCGCTCCTCGCCATCCTCTTGCTGTTTTGGCGGAGCACGACGCAAAACTTTCACGAGAAGTGGATCGCTTACCGCCTGCTCGCGGAGCTGACCCGGCAGCAATTCGTAATCTCCCTCACCGGCAGATCGATCCCTGTCTCGGAGTGCGAAAGCATGACGCGCCGAACGCAAAACGACGCCGAACGCGAAACCGAGCCGCCGTTCGAGGCCTGGACCGCCTGGTATTTCTCGGCGGCCCAGCGCGCGGCGCTCTTGCCCCAAGGCAAGATTTCGAAACGCAACGAAAAAGCGCTTCGAATCGGCAAGAGCCTCGTCGAGGAGCAACTCGGCTATCATCGCAACCGCTTGGAGCGCCAACAAACGGCCGGCGAGCGTATCGGCGCGTCGGCGCGCGCTTGCTTCGAGATCACCTTGACGCTCGTGTTGGCGTCCTTGCTCGCCAATACGCTCCACGTCAAGTTCATCGAGTCTTTCAAGGAGCACATGGAATTCGGCGTCGGCTTGTTCTCGGCGCTGTCCGCCGCGCTGCTCGGCGTGCGCGTCTATGCCGAATTCTTCCTGCTGACGCGGCAGTCGCAGCTGATGCTTCGCGCGCTGGAGGAAGCGGAGCGCGAACTGGACTCGATCGATCCGGCGGCTCCCTTGGCCTCGCGCGATCTCGGACGCGTGCTCTTTGCGCTGGCGCTCGCGATGTTGCAGGACCTCAAGGGCTGGTCGCAGCTCTATGGCGTGAAGCACATAGAGCCCGGTTGAGCGAGGCGCCGCGTCCTGCCGTCACGCCGTCGCGACGATGACGCTGGTCGCCGTCGGCAGGCGCGCGTGCAGCAGCTTCGCCTTCGAAAAACCGGCGGCCTCCAGCAGCGCGGCGATGTCGTCGAAGCGGCGCGGTTCGCCGCGGCCCATCGCCAGCGTGTAGAAGGCGTAATAGGCGTCGATCGGCTCGGCCCCCTTTTGCCCGGAGAGCGCTTCGACGATCAGCAGCGTCCCGCCCGCCGGCAAGGCGCGGCGCACGTTCTTCAACAGGCGCAGCGCCGAGGCGTCGTCGTGATCGTGCACGATGCGCACCAGCGAGACGACGTCGGCGCCTTCGGGCAAAGCGTCCTCGAGAAAATTGCCGCCGAAAATTTGCGCCCGCGCGGAGAGGCCGGCGGCGCCCAGACGCGCCTTGGCGCGCGCGGCGACGGCGGGCAGGTCGAACAGCATGAGCTGCAGCTCCGGCGCCCGCGCCGCGGCCAGCGCGAGGAACACGCCCTCGCCGCCGCCCACGTCGAGCAGCCGGCGATGCCGGGCGATGTCGTAGACCGCCAAGGCCTCGCCGCCCCACAAGGGCTGCGAGGCGGCCATCAGCGCGCTATAGGGCGCGACCGCCTCGGCGCTCAAGCCCTGCGGCCGCGCCGCCGCGGAATAGGGCCAATAGTCCGCCAGCGCCGCTTGGCTTTCGCCGCGCAGCAGCGCGACGGGGTCGGAAAGATCGGCGTAGAGCATCGGCTGATGGTCGATCAGCGCCAGCGCCTCGGGACTGCCGAGCAAAGCCGCGCCGAGATCGCCGAGCCCGTAGCGTCCCGCTTCCCGCCGCTGCGCCAGCGAGAGGGAGGCCGCCGCGCCCAGCAGCCGCCGCGTCGCCTCGAGCGACAGCGCGAGTCTCGGCGCGAGCTCCTCGGCGGTTCGCGGCCCCTCGCGCAGCGCTTCGAAGAGCTTCAGTCGCACGCAAGCGAGCAGAACCTGCGAATAGACGAAGCCGGCGCACAGATCGAGCATCGCCCGGGCGCGCCGGCGCGCGTAGGCGCGCGTGAGGGGATTGGCGAGGGTGAACTCGCGAAATCTTGGGCTCGCGAAAAGCCCGTCGCGCCAGCGGCGCAGTTTTTCGCGTAAGGAAAGCCGCTCCGCCTGCGTCACCACCGGCTCCAACTCTACCGCTCGCCGCCGAGCATCAGCTCCAAATTCTGCACGGCCGCGCCGGAGGCGCCCTTACCGAGATTGTCGAGGCGCGCGACGAGAACCGCCTGGCGGCGCGCCTCATTGGCGAAGACGAACAATTCCATGTCGTCCGTGCCGCTCAGCGCCGCGGCGTCGAGCCGGTCGGCGCCCGGACGCGCGACCCGCACATGTTTCGCGCCGGCGTAATGCGCGGCGAGCGCGGCGTGCAAATCCTGCGCGCCGGCGCGCTGCGCTAGAGAGTTCAGATGCAGCGGGATCGACACGAGCATGCCCTGGCGGAAATTGCCGACCGACGGGACGAACAGCGGCGGCGCCGTCAGCCCCGCATGCACGGCGATTTCCGGCAGATGTTTGTGTTCGAGGCCGAGCGCATAGAGTTCGAAGGGCGGCGCGCTCCCCGCCTCAAAGGCCTCGATCATCTTGCGTCCGCCGCCCGAATAGCCGGAGACGCCGTTGATCGACACGGCCATCTCGGCGGCGATCAGTCCCGCGTCGACGAGCGGGCGCAGCAGCGCGACGGCGCCCGTCGCATAGCAGCCGGGATTGGCGACGCGCTTTGCGCCGGCGATGCGTTCGGCCTGGCCCTTCGCCAGCTCCGCGAAGCCATAAACCCAGCCGGGCGCGACGCGATGCGCGGTCGAGGCGTCGAGAATGCGCGGCGCCTTCTCGCCGAGGCCGGCGCAGAGCGCGACGCTTTCGACCGCGGCGTCGTCCGGCAGGCACAAGATCGTGACGTCGACGCCGGAAAGCAGTTCGCGCTTGGCGTCCGCGTCTTTGCGCAGTTCCGGCGCGATCTGCACGAGTTCGATCCCGGCGCGGCCCGCGAGCCGCTCCCTGATTTCGAGGCCCGTCGTGCCGGCCTCGCCGTCGATGAAGATTTTGGCCATGCTCGCCGCCTGGGTGTGGGTGCGCCGTGGGAATGGGGCAGGGGGACGGCGCTTGTCAACGGCCATCCGGCCGGACAAGCGTCATCGAAACGTCTCGATGCGGCGGGAGAGCACGGCGCCGGGAATGGGATATAGACGCCAATGCGCTCGCGCGGCGCGGCGCGTCAAACCAAACGATCGGCTTCCCCCATGCGAGCATCCGGCGCGCGCCCTACTCAAATGACGCGCTTCTCCCGCCGATGACCGCTCCCTGGCTTTGGGCCGCCTTCACTCTCGTCGCCGCGGGCGGGCAGGCGTTGCGCAACACCGCGCAGCACGATCTTACGCCGCGCATCGGCGCGGCCAATGCGAGTTTCGTGCGCTTTCTCTTCGGCCTGCCTTTCGCGCTCCTATTTCTGCCGTTCGCCTGCCTCGTCGCGGGCGAGGCGCCGCACGCGCCGAGCCCGGCGGCGCTGCTCGACCTCGCCGTCGCCTCGGCGGCGCAAGTGCTGGCGACGGCGCTGATGCTGCTCGCCATGCGCGGCGCCTCCTTCGTCGTCGCCACGGCGCTGGTGAAGACGGAGGCCGTGCAGATCGTCTGCGTCGGTCTGCTGTTCTTGGGCGATCCCGTCACCGCCGGCCTGGTCGCCGCCGTGGGTCTGGCGACGGCCGGCGCCTTCCTGCTGTCGGCGCCCTCGGACGAAACGCTTTCGCGCGCCGACGCGCGCTCCAGGCAATGCGCAGCTTTGCTCGGCCTCGCCTCGGCGTCGGCCTTCGGCGTGTCGACCGTGGCCTTCCACGCCAGCGTGCGGGAACTCCGCGGCCAAAGCTTCGTCGTCGCCGCGGCCCTTTCGTTGGCGCTCGCCTTGCTCATGCAAACCGCGGCGATCCTCGTCTGGCTGGCTTTCGCCGACCGCGCCGGCGCCAGAGCCATTCTCGCCGAGGCGAAGGCCTCCTTTTCGGCCGGCTTTCTCGGGGCTTTCGCGACGCTGTTCTGGTTTCTCGCCTTCGCGCTGGAGACGACGGCGCGCGTGCGCACCTTGGGCCTCGTCGAAGTGCTCTTCGCCCAGGCGCTGGCGCGTCGACTCTTCGCGCAGAGCGTCAGCCGCCGCGAGATTTTCGGCGTCGGACTGATTTTGGCCGGCGTGGCGTTGGCGTTGAACGGGCGCTGACTATCGTCCCGTCCCCGGCTTGCAGCGCCGGAGAGGCCCCCAATGCACGCCGTTCTCCGACATATGCAGCTTTCCGCCGGAGAGCCTCGCGATCACGACCGCGTCATGGTCCGGTTCCGGATTGCCGCACTTGCCTCGCCAAGTGACGGTGTCGCCTTTGCGGACGACCGATTGGAACGTGCAGTACCAATCCTCGCCCCCGACGCTCATCGGCTCGACGTCCATGCGGTCGATTTCCTTGCAAGCCTTGGTCGTCGACCATGCGCCGACGATGCTTTCCCCGGCGCAAAGCGGCGAGGCCGCGAGGCCGATGAAACAGACGGATGCGATGACGGCGAACGGCCGCCGGAGGAGCGTGTTGATTTCAACCTGATTCATGGCGCCGCCGTCGATCAACGCATAGCCCTCGAAGCCGAGTTTCACCGGACTCACCGCACCGTCACGTCGTAGACGAGCGTCGAGCAGCCCTTGCGCGCGCCGGCCGTCGCGCAAGCGCGAATGACGTAGCGATCCGGCCCGCTATAATGCGCAAACGGGTGATAGGCGAAATGATTGGGGCCGAGCGTCGCGATCACCCCGTGCGGCGGCGCTTGGACCACGGAGACCTTGGTGAAGCGATAGCCTGGTCCCTCCCGAAAAGAATTGTCGCAAAAGCTCGCGGCGTCGGTCTCGACGGCGATGCGCACGCGATCGTTGCGGTCGGGAAAAAACGCGTAGGGGCTCATCGAACATTTCGCGCGCGCGGGCGCGCCGGACAGCAGAGCCAGGAGAGTGGCTGCGGCCGAGAGACGCGATTTGCCGTGCATGTCGAAGCTCCATCCTTCTTCACTTCGAGCTTGGTCATGCGCGCATCATGCGATCCGTTTCCGCGCGGGGCTGTGTGAGCGCGCACCTCGCGAAATTCTGGTGGGACGCATGCGGCCGAGCGGCTTGCGTCCGCGACGAAATTCTTCGAACTCGCGACGATCGCCCGCGGCGCCTCACCGAATTGCTTCGGGTTCGAGACGCTTGGCCGAAAGGACTTTTTCGATCACCAGCGGGCCGTCGGGGTTGACGGCGGCGCTGGCCTCGACGACGCACGGCGCGTGCGGACCACAGGCGTCGCGCACCCGGCTCAACGCTTCCGAGGCCGCCGCGAGGCGGCACTTCTCTCCGAGCTGGGCCATCGTCTTTCCGGGCGTCTCAATGAGCACGCCGACGCAGGTCACGGCGGCTGTGCGGTTTTCCGGACCGCGCGCCGGCTCCAGTAAATCGTTCGGAACGTCGCGCTCCCGGCAACTGATCGCGGCGTAGCCGCCGCCCGCCGCCATCTTCACATGCATGGGCGACAGACGTTCGGCGACGAATTTTGGATCTTCATTGATCGAACAGGCGTTCTGCGCCGCAAAGCGCTTCAATTTCTCCAAGCCGGCGTCGCTTTTCACCACGGCGCCGACGCCGGCGTTGACGCAGCAGCCGATGAATTTCGTTTGATATTCCTCCTCGATCGTCACGAGGCTCGCTCCGAGCAAATGCGCGGGCTTGCGAAAAGCGCGAAAATCGACGTAATCCTCTCGCCGATCGGGTTTCAGCGGCAAAAATCCATGTTTGGCGTAGTCTCGGATCGGAACGTCGGAGCCATAGAGGCGCTCCCACGAACCGGCCACGCGCGTCATCGCCAAGACGAGGCTTTGTTCGAGCTGGCGATCCTCGATTTGCGCCGATTCCGGCGCCGCGGCGGCGGGCGGGCCGCAAAGCGCCAAGGCGAGGACCGGCCCGCCTGCGAGGGCGCCCAGAAGTCGGTTGCCGGCGGCGAGGCTTCGCCGGGGAGAGCGAGCGTGCATTGCTTTGTTGCGCCCGTTGCGTTGCGCGCCGATAATGCCCGGCATGGATCGGAGGTCATGCGCATGCTCGGTCGCGTTTGGATCGTCGCCGCGATCATTGCCGGCTTGGCGCCCGCGACGCAAGCGCGCGCCGCCGGAGCCGACAACGCCTTTTTGGAGCGTCTCGTCGGCCCTCTTCAACGCGATGGTCAGAGCTTCGCCTGTTTCAGCCGGCACTATGACGCGGCGCATCTTGCGAAGCATCCCACGCAGCGCGTCACTTTCGTCAAGGCGCTCGTCGACGCCTATTTCCGAGAATCCTGGCCCGGAAACGGCGCCTATGAGTATCAGGTCTCCTTCGCCTTCCGCTTTCGCGACCGGGCGGAGACTTTGACCGGGGTCGCCGAATGCGGCGGCGGGACGACGAAGGATTCGGCGCGCCGCGGCGCGCATTGCGCCGGCCCGGGCGCGACCTCGCATCTCCAGATGCAGGGGCGGGGGGTGCTCGTCCTGACCATCCCCGGCGGCGCCGACCTTTGGGCGCCCGGCCCCGTCGAGCAACGCCACGACACCGTCAAGAACCCCTTCGGTCCGGACGACGAGGTGTTTCATCTCGCGCGAACAGAGCTGAAACAATGCGAGGATCTGGCCTTCGACCGTCAAAAGCCGCTACGCCCGCACGAGCCTTGAGGGCTGCATCGTCGCGGTGAGACTCGTCGACGTCGCCGACTCAGGGACCGGGGTTGCAACTCACCGGTCCATTGTCGATCTGCAATTGATTGCCGCCGGAGTCGACGACGAACTGCCCGACATATGCGCCCTTGGCTTTGTCGAGCTGCGCCGAGATCACCAGGCGCACGCGGGAAGAATCGGACTCGTCCACGGCGACGATCAGAAAATTCCCGTCGCGGAAGCTGAAGAGCGTGACTTTGGAAGGATAGTCGAGTTCGATCTTCGGCAAATCGCCGAGCTTCGCCGGCGCGGCGAAGGTCAAAGCGCCGCCCGGCAGCGGGCAGGCGATCGTTTTGTGAACCCGCGTCGCCGCGGCGACGCCTTGCGACAGCAGCGCCAAAGCGGCGATGCTCATGAATGTCGAGATGCGTTTCATTGGCGTCAACCTTTCTTGCCGCAGATCAAAGCGCTCTTCGCCTCACCCGAACTCCGCGCGAATCGGCGCGTGATCCGAGGGCTTCTCCGCCGCGCGCAGCTCCTTGTCGATCGAAACGCTGCGCAAGCGATCCGCCGCCTGCGGCGACAGCAGCAGGTGATCGATGCGCAGGCCATTGTCCTTTTGCCAGGCGCCGGCCTGGTAGTCCCAGAAGGTGTAGAGCTTCGGGGCGTCGCTGACGGCCCGCAGCGCGTCGGCGAAGCCGAGGTTCTTCAGCGCGCAGAATTTCGCGCGGGTTTGCGGCAGGAACAGCGCGTCGCCCGCCCAGGCCTTGGGGTCGTAAACGTCCTCTTGCGAAGGAATCACATTGTAGTCGCCGGCCAGCACGAGCTTTTCTTCTTGCGCGAGCAGCCGGCGCGCATGGGCCTGCAGCGCGTCCATGAAAGCGAGCTTATAGGGATATTTGTCGCTGTCCGTCGGATTGCCGTTGGGCAAATAGATCGAGGCGACGCGCCAGACGCCGCCGGCGCCGTCCCCGGCCAGGCCTTCGATGTAGCGCGATTGCGCGTCCTCGAAGCCGGGCAGGCCGCGCGTCACCTCTTCGAGCGGCGTCTTGCTCAAAATCGCAACGCCGTTGAAGCCCTTCTGGCCGAAGGTTTCGACGTTGTAGCCGGCCTCTTCGACCTCCTGACGCGGAAAGGCCTCGTCCTGGCATTTGAGCTCCTGCAGGCACAAGACGTCGGGCGCCGTCTCGCGCAGATAGGCGAGCAGGATCGGCAGTCTCAGCCGCACCGAATTGACGTTCCAACTCGCGATTCGCATTGCGTCTCCTCGCCCTTGCGGCGCCCCGCCCAAAGTTTCGGCGCCCCGCGCGAATTTACACGAGGCGGGCGACGGCGGCGGCGCCTTTTTCGCTTCGTCTCCCGTTGCGTCGGGAGCGAATGCAAACTCTTCACAACCTTTTCGACGCGGCGCGTTGCCGCGCGCCGAGCGAAAGACTATCGATGAAGCGGCTGCGATCGAACGCGGCGCGGCAAAGGCCTCGCGCGGGATCGAACGCCGGGCGAGGCGCCCCGCAAGCCGGGACGGGCGACATTTTCGCTGCGGAGGAACGGAAGTCTATGACGGAAATTCGCGTGCCGACGCTCGGCGAATCGGTCACGGAAGCGACCGTGGGCCGTTGGTTCAAGCAAATGGGCGACGCCGTGCTGGCGGACGAACCGCTCGCCGAACTCGAAACGGACAAGGTGACGCTCGAGGTCAATGCGCCTTCCAGCGGCGTGCTGTCCGAGATCGTCGCCAAACAGGGCGAAATCGTCGCGCCCGGCGCGCTCTTGGGCCAGATCTCGGCGGCGGCCGCCAAGCCCGCTCCAGCCCCCGCTCAGGCCGCCGCCGCCGCCGCGCCGGCCGCGCCGCCCGCCTCTGCTCCAGCCGCGGCCCCGCCGCCGTCGCCGGCCGCCGCCAAAATCGCGCTCGATCACGGCGTCGACGTGCTGACGCTCGACGGGTCCGGCAAGCACGGCCAGGTTTTGAAGAGCGACGTGCTTGCCGCGGCTTCAGCCGTTCAGCCCGCCGCGCCGCCGCCAGCGCCTGCGCCGCCGCGGGCGGGGCTCTCCCCGCCGACGACGCAAAGCGCCCCGCTTCCGGCGCCGCGGCCCAATCTGCCGACGGCGGCGCGGCAGCTCCTTTCCGGCGAGGGCGAGCGGCGCGAGGAGCGGGTGCGCATGACGCGCCTGCGGCAAACCATCGCAACGCGGTTGAAGGAGGCGCAGAACAACGCCGCCATGCTAACGACCTTCAACGAGGTCGACATGAGCGCCGCCATCGCCTTGCGCAACCGCTACAAGGATCAGTTCGAGAAAAAGCACGGCGTGAAGCTCGGCTTCATGGGCTTTTTCGTAAAAGCCTGCTGCCGCGCACTGGAGGAAGTCCCCGCCGTCAACGCCGAAATCGACGGCGCCGACGTAATCTACAAGCATTATGTCGACGTGGCGGTCGCCGTCGGCACGGAAAAGGGGCTGGTGACGCCGGTCGTGCGCGACGCCGACCGCATGGGCTTCGCGCAGATCGAAAAGAGCATCGCCGAATTGGGCCTGAAGGCGCGGGAGAACCGGCTGACGATCGAAGAGCTCAGGGGCGGCAGCTTCACCATTTCCAACGGCGGGGTTTACGGATCGTTGATGTCGACGCCGATCCTCAATCCGCCGCAATCCGGCATATTGGGCATGCACAAGATCCAAGAGCGGCCGGTCGTCATCGCCGGGAAGATCGAGGCGCGGCCGATGATGTATCTCGCTTTGTCCTACGATCACCGCATCGTCGACGGCAAGGAGGCGGTCACCTTTCTGGTGCGCGTCAAGGAGCGTTTGGAGGAGCCGGAGCGCCTGGTGCTCGATCTGTGAGATTCGGCATTGGCGCGGATCTTTAAAAGACGCTAACGATGCGTATGTAGTCTAGGCGGCGCGCTGCCGGGGTAGGCGCCGGAAGGGCGGGCTCGACGGAGCCGCCGTGGAGGTCGACATGCAGCCGAAGGATATGATCGTGGAGCAGATGTCTCGGCTTACGCCGGAGCAATTCGCGCAATTGGGGGACGGCGCGCTCGCCTATGTGCGGCCCATGCGCTCCGAGGACGTGACCCGCCTCTATCCGCAAGCGCCCGACATCGAACCGGGCCTCACCGTCTTCGCGCTGCTCTCGGCCGACGGCTCGCCCATCGTGCTGTCCGACACCAAGGAAGGCGCGCTGGCCAACGCTCATGAGAACAAGCTGATGACGGTCAGCCTGCACTGAAATCAACTCTTTAAAGAGCGAGCCTGGAGGCTGGCGGTCCAGAGGAAGATGGACCGCGAGCCTCCAGGCTCGCATTCTCAAATCCCGAAGATCGACGGCTTAGACGGCGGCGCGCAGTTCGACCAGTTCGGCGAGCTTCTCGCTCGAAGCGCGGCGCCCCTCGTCGGTCTTGGCGTCCGACACGTCCTCGCGCGCGTCCTTGATGTCCTGCTCGAGCTTGGCCACGTCCACGTCCTTCAGCGCGACGGCCTGTTCGGCGAGGATCGTGAAGCCCTTTGCGCTCACATCGGCGAAGCCGCCGCGCAAAAAATGCTTTTCCGCGCCGGCGGCGGAGGCGATGGTCACGACGCCGGGCTTCAGGGTCGTCATCACCGGCGCGTGATTGGCGAGCACGGTGAACTGCCCATCCGAACCCGGGGCGACGACGGAGTCGACTTCGCCCGAAAACAGCAGTTTTTCGGGGGAGACGAGTTCGAAGTGAAATGCGGTCATTGCGCTAGCCTCGACTTTTCTTGTTCGGCGTCCGAGCGAGAGCCCATAGCCCGCATGAGACCGCTCCGAAGAGTGACCCGCTCAGCGCACCTGCAAACCCGACGCTCGACCATTCGGCCGACGAGCAGTTCTCGTTACGATACGGCAACTGCTTGTAGAAGCATTGAACGGCGAAGGCCGAACTCTCGGCGAACCAGCCAATGCCTCCGCAGACGGCCATGATGACGCCGCACCAAATTTTGGCGCGGCGCGAAATCATTTACGCCGCTTCCTTCGCCAGCTTGGCCGCCTTTTCGACGGCTTGCTCGATCGTGCCGACCATGTAGAAGGCGGCTTCCGGCAGATGGTCGTATTCGCCGTTCACGAGGCCCTTGAAGCCCTTGATCGTGTCGGCGAGCGACACCAGCACGCCGGGCGAGCCGGTGAAGACTTCGGCGACGTGGAAAGGCTGCGACAGGAAGCGTTCGATTTTTCGGGCGCGGGCCACCGTCAGCTTGTCCTCTTCGGACAATTCGTCCATGCCGAGAATGGCGATGATGTCCTGCAGCGCCTTGTAGCGTTGCAGCGTCGACTGCACCCGACGCGCGACATCGTAATGCTCCTCGCCGACGACGATCGGCGACAGCATGCGCGAGGTCGAGTCGAGCGGGTCGACCGCCGGATAAATGCCCTTTTCCGCGATGGAGCGCGACAGAACCGTCGTCGCGTCCAAATGAGCGAAGGAGGTGGCCGGGGCCGGATCGGTCAAGTCGTCGGCCGGCACGTAAATCGCCTGCACCGAGGTGATCGACCCCTTGTTCGTCGTGGTGATGCGCTCTTGCAGCGCGCCCATGTCGGTGGCGAGCGTCGGTTGATAGCCCACCGCCGAAGGAATGCGGCCGAGCAGCGCCGAGACTTCCGAGCCCGCCTGGGTGAAGCGGAAGATGTTGTCGACGAAGAACAACACGTCCTGGCCGCGGTCGCGGAAATCCTCGGCGACGGTGAGGCCGGAGAGCGCGACGCGCATGCGGGCGCCCGGGGGCTCGTTCATCTGGCCGTAGACCAGCGCGCATTTCGAGCCGGCGGTCGAGCCGTTGACCGGCTTCTTGTTGACGTTGCCCTCGATCATCTCGTGATAGAGGTCGTTGCCCTCGCGCGTGCGCTCGCCGACGCCGGCGAACACGGAATAGCCGCCGTGCGCCTTGGCGACGTTGTTGATCAGCTCCATGATCAGCACGGTCTTGCCGACGCCCGCGCCGCCGAACAGGCCGATCTTGCCGCCCTTGGCGTAAGGCGCGAGCAGGTCGACCACCTTGATGCCGGTCTCGAGGATCTGCGCTTCGGTCGCCTGCTCGGAATAGGAGGGCGCCGGCTGATGGATGGCGCGGCGGCCCGAGGTGACGATCGGCCCCGCCTCGTCGACCGGCTCGCCGATGACGTTCATGATGCGGCCGAGAGTCTCGTCGCCGACCGGAACCGAGATCGGCGCGCCGGTGTCGCTCACCGCCTGGCCGCGGGTCAGGCCCTCGGAGGTGTCCATGGCGATCGTGCGCACGGAATTTTCGCCCAGATGCTGTGCGACTTCCAGAACGAGCCGCTGCCCCTGGTTCTCCGTCTCGAGCGCGTTGAGAATTTCCGGGAGATGACCGTCGAACTGCACGTCGACGACGGCGCCGATGACCTGCGTGATGCGTCCGGTGGCGAGATTGCCCGATGCCATGTTACGTCCTCTGTCCCTTACAAGCCAAGCGCCACGGGCGCTTCGTGCTTACTGCCATCCCCACGTCCGGATTGGAGAACCGTCAGCTCTCCACCAAATCCAGGCGCCGTTCGATTCGGGCCATCCGCTCCTCGAAGCGGTCCATGCGAAGATTCAAGGAGCCAAGCTGAACTTGGACCTGCCCGAGGTGTTGCTCGACGCTCGACATGCGCGTCTTGATGTCGGCGACATCGAACTCCGTGCGCTCCACCGCGCCGCGAATGCGACGCAGATGCTCGAGAACGAGATTGGCGCTGTCGTCGGTCATCGCGCAACTCCACCCTTCGGACAGTTCTCCCCTTCGTTTCCTATCCTATCAACTCAGCCCCGCGAAGGCTAACCCGCATTGCGGCGTAGCCTCTACCGACCCAGTCAGAGCGCCTCGGCGCCCGAAATGATTTCGATCAGCTCCTTGGTGATCATCGCCTGGCGCGAACGATTATATTGCATCGTCTGCTTCTTGATCATGTCGCCGGCGTTGCGCGTGGCGTTGTCCATCGCGCTCATGCGCGAGCCCTGCTCGGAGGCGGCGTTTTCGAGCAGGCCGCGGAAGATCTGCACGGAGATGTTGCGCGGCAGCAGGTCGGCGAGAATCTCGTCCTGGCCGGGCTCGTATTCATAGGCGGTGCGCGGGCCGGTCGCCTCGGGCGCGTTCTCATTCGCCGGAATTTGCGCGGGGATGAGTTGCAGCGCCGTCGGAATCTGCGCGATCACCGATTTGAAGCGCGAGAAGAACAGCGTCGCAACGTCGTACTCGCCGTCCTCGAACATCTTGATGATCTTCTTGCCGATCGGATCGGCGTTGTCGAAACCGATCTGCTTCAAGCCGCGCAATTCGATCAGTTCGACGATGTCCTTCTCATATTGTCGGCGCAGCTGGTCGTAGCCTTTCTTGCCGACGCAGAGGATTTTGACGGTCTTGCCGCGCGATTGAAGGCTCTGAATGTGCTCGCGCGCGAGGCGCACGATCGAGGAGTTGAAGGCGCCGCACAGACCGCGTTCGGCCGTCGCGACGACGAGGAGATGCACCTCGTCGCGGCCGTTGCCGGAGAGCAGCGCCGGGGCGCCGCCGCCGGAAACGCCGCCGGCCAGATTGGCGAGCACGCTCTCCATGCGTTCGGCGTAGGGACGCGCCTGTTCGGCGGCGGTCTGCGCGCGGCGCAGCTTCGCGGCGGCCACCATCTGCATGGCCTTGGTGATCTTCTGCGTCGCCTTGACGGAAGAAATACGGTTGCGAAGATCCTTCAGCGAAGCCATGGGCGTTCTTCTTGCCTGATGTTCGGTTGCTGGGCGTGTCCTTCTCCCGCAAGCGGGAGAAGGGGAAACCTCGTTACGCGAAAGTCTTGGCGAAGCCTTCGACGACGCTCTTCAGCTTCGCCGCCGAATCGTCCGAGAGATCCTTCGAGGCGCGGATCGCCTCGAGCAACTCGGGGTGCGAACTGCGCAGCAGAGCCAGCAGCCCGTCCTCGAAGGCGCGCACGCGGTTGACCGGCAGCGGATCGAGATAGCCGTTGACGCCGGCGTAGATCACGCAGCACTGCTCTTCCATCTTCAGCGGCGAGAACTGCGGCTGCTTCAGCAGCTCGGTCAGGCGTGCGCCGCGGTTCAGCAGGCGCTGCGTCACCGCGTCGAGATCGGAGCCGAACTGCGCGAAGGCAGCCATTTCGCGGTATTGCGCCAATTCGCCCTTGATCTTGCCGGCGACCTTCTTCGTCGCCTTGGTCTGCGCCGACGAGCCGACGCGCGACACCGAGAGGCCGACGTTCACCGCCGGGCGAATGCCCTGATAGAAGAGATCCGTCTCGAGAAAGATCTGGCCGTCGGTGATCGAAATCACGTTGGTCGGAATGTAGGCCGACACGTCGTTGGCCTGGGTCTCGATGACCGGCAGCGCCGTCAGCGAACCCGCGCCGCGCTCGTCGCTGAGCTTGGCGGCGCGCTCCAGGAGACGGGAGTGCAGATAGAACACGTCGCCGGGATAGGCTTCGCGGCCCGGCGGGCGGCGCAGCAGCAGCGACATCTGGCGATAGGCGACGGCCTGCTTCGACAGATCGTCGTAGATGATCACGGCGTGGCTGCCGCTGTCGCGGAAAAATTCGCCCATTGCGCAGCCGGCGAAGGGCGCGAGGAACTGCATCGGCGCCGGATCGGAGGCGGTGGCGGCGACGACGATCGAATATTCCATCGCGCCGCGCTCTTCCAGGACCTTCACGAATTGCGCGACGGTCGAGCGCTTCTGGCCGATGGCGACGTAGACGCAGTAGAGCTTGGCCTTCTCGTCCGGCCCGTCGTTCAGCGATTTCTGGTTCAGGATCGTGTCGAGCGCGATGGCGGTCTTGCCGGTCTGGCGGTCGCCGATGATCAGCTCGCGCTGGCCGCGGCCGATCGGGATCAGCGCGTCGACGGCCTTGAGGCCGGTCGCCATCGGCTCATGCACCGATTTGCGCGGGATGATGCCGGGCGCCTTCACGTCGACGCGCGAACGCTTCGCCGCATTGATCGGGCCCTTGCCGTCGATCGGATTGCCGAGCGCGTCGACGACGCGGCCGAGCAGTTCGCGGCCGACCGGCACTTCGACGATGGCGCCGGTGCGCTTGACCGTCTGGCCTTCCTTGATGTGCTGGTCGGAGCCGAAGATCACGACGCCGACGTTGTCGGCTTCGAGATTGAGGGCCATGCCCTGAACGCCGTTCTCGAATTCGACAGTCTCGCCCGCCTGGACGTTGTCGAGGCCGTAGACGCGCGCGATGCCGTCGCCGACGGCGAGAACCTGACCGACTTCGCTGACTTCGGCTTCATTGCCGAAATTGGCGATCTCGTTCTTGAGAATCGCGGAAATTTCCGCGGCGCGGACGTCCACCATCAGCCGACCTCTTTCATGCGTGTGCGAATGGAATTGAGCTTGGTCTTGAGCGAAGCGTCGACCATGCGGGAACCGAGCTTGACGACGAGTCCGCCGAGGATCGACGGGTCCGTCTTCACGTCGAGGTTGACGGTTTTGCCGCCGGCCGCGGCGGCGAGCGCCTGGCGCAGCGCCAGCTCTTGCGAAGGCAGCAGCGGCTTCGCGACGGTCGCCTCGGCGCGCACCAGACCCTTGGCCTTTTCCTCGAGACGCTCGTAAGCGTCGATGATGCCGGGCAGCGCGAACAGCCGGCGCTTGGAGGCGACGAGCTTGAGGAAATTGGCGGCGACGCCGGTGATGCCGATCACGGGCAGCAGCGCGCCGAGCGCCTTGAGCTGTTCGGCCGCCGAATAGGCCGGGCTCTGGACGAGACGGCGCAAATCCGCGCTCTCGTCGACGAGCTTCCGGAACGCGTTCAGCGCCTCGGACACTTCTTCTGTCACGCCTTTTTCGGAGGCGAGTTCGTGCAGAGCGAAAGCGTAACGCCCCGCCACGCCGGAAAGATCGATTCCGTCTTGAGCCACTGTGTCTCGCTCTCGGATCGGCATCGCTCGGCGTCTCCCCGTTCGCGCCACTGGCGCGGCGGCGATAAGAAATGGAGCGCGAAGCGACGGTAAGGTCGGAAGGAGTCTGGACAGCAACGCCCTGGGCTCCGATGCGCGGGTGACCTAACACAGGCCTTTTTATGGCGCAACCCTGCCGCCTGTTCATTTGCGCGGCGCTCGTTTCGGGGAAAGGCCGCGACATCGCCCATTTCGCGGGCTAATGGATGGGCGGCGCGCGCGGCCCCGCGCGCGCCGCGACAATATGCGCATTTCAGCGGAAAGCGCTTTAGCGGGAGATCGACATGACGGCGGCGGTAGTGGGCATCATCGGCGGGTCGGGAGTCTACGATCTGCCGGGGCTGGAGGACATGCGCGAGGAGCGGATCGACACGCCTTGGGGGGCGCCGTCGGACGCGCTGCGCTTTGGACGAATCGGCGCGACGCCGGCCGTCTTCCTGCCGCGGCACGGGCGTGGGCACGCGCTGTCGCCTTCCGGCATCAATTACCGCGCCAACATCTACGCGCTGAAGAGCGTCGGCGTCACCGACATCGTTTCGGTCTCGGCTTGCGGCTCGTTCAAGGGCGAGCTTTATCCGGGCCTCTTCGTGCTGGTCGATCAATTCGTCGATCGCACTTTTTCCCGCCAATCCTCCTTCTTCGGCAATGGCTGCGTCGCGCATGTCTCCCTCGCGCATCCGATCGCGCCGAAGCTTTCCGCGCGCATTCATGCGGCGGCCGTGGCGGAGGAGATCGCCTGCGTGCAGGGCGGGACATACCTCTGTATGGAAGGCCCGCAATTTTCGAGCTACGCCGAATCGCTGAGCTATAAAGCCGCGGGCTACGACGTGATCGGCATGACCGCCATGCCGGAGGCGAAACTGGCGCGGGAGGCGGAGATTTCCTACGCGACCATCGCCATGGTCACCGACTTCGATTGCTGGCATCCCGAGCACGACGACGTCGACGTGGCCGCCGTGATCCAGGTCGTGCGCAAGAACGCCGCTTCCGCGAGCCGGCTGCTGGCGCGGTTGCTGCACGACTTCCCCAAGGAGCACGAGGCCTGCCCCATCGGCTCGGACCGCGCGCTGAACAACGCCATTCTGACGGCGCCGGAAGCGCGCGACCCGGAATTGCTGAAAAAGCTCGCGGCGATCATGGCGCGTGCGAACGAGTCCAAATAGCCGCCGCAGGATGGCGCTTGCGTAAACGCTCGTTCGCTTTATTTTCCTCCAAGACGCGCGCCGCGTCGATCGATGCGGCGCGCTTCAGATGGAACCCCGCGTTGGGAGCGTTGAAATCTTGTCGCAATTCGCCGGGGGTCAAAGAAGCGCCTCTTCGCCACGCGAAGAATTTCAGCGCGTCAAACCGCGCTGGCTGACCCCGGCCGTGATCGCCGGAGTTACGCTCGCGCATCTTGGCGTTGCGCTGTTCTTCATCGCGAGGCCGATCGGCGGGGAGAACATGCTGACCGCCGACGAGCTGAGCCTCGACCTCGTGCCCGAAGGCGACATGTTCGAAAGCGAGGAGTCGGCGGCGTCCGACGAGGCCCCGCCGCCGGAGGAAATGGCGGCGGCGGCCATAGAGGTTCCCGCGCCGGAGGTGATGGATCCCGAGGCCGACGCCGCGGCGCAAAAACAACAAGCCAAGAAGGATGCGCAGGAAGAGGCGCGCGAACGCAGCGAGGCGCAGGATCAGCGTCGCTTGGGGATGAAGGGCGGCCGCGCGCAAAGCGCCAGCGTCTCCAAGCTCGCTTACGCCGCCATGCTGGCCCAGTCCGTGCGCAGGCATGTGGCGAGTCATTCTTCGCCCGGCGCCGGCGTCGCTTCTTGCTCGTTCAACGTCGACGCCGGCGGCGGGTTGTCCGTCGTCTCCTGCACGGGGAGTTCGAGCGCGCATCAATCCGTGCTGCGGCGCGCCATCGCGGCGACGCGAGCGCCGCCGCCGCCGGGCGGAGCTTTCTTCGCCTCGCAGAGAATCATCTTCCAATAAGCGCTTCCGCGCCGACGACCCGCGCTCGCGCCGGCCGGCGCGAGCGTTCGCGCGCGCTCCAGCAACGCATGGTTGACGGTCGGTTAATGGTAAAGCATAAAACGACGCTATTAATATTTAGATTGTTAATCACAACTTAATTTCCCAATAGTCGCTAAAATTGTCCGGGTATATATTCCGTTACCAAAGCGAATAAGCTTTAGCTAAAGATATGAGGAGGGCGACAATGAATCGTGCACCGCGAACCAACGCCAATCGACGTCTTCCGCAGCGGTTTCTTTCCGACGAACGCGGCGCCTCGCTGATCCTGTTCGGCTTGACGATTCCGGTGCTCGTCGGCGTCGCCGGCGTCGCCATCGACTATTCGCGCGCGGCCAGCATGCAGAGCCGCATCCAACAGGCCGCCGACGAAGCGGCGCTCGCCAGCGCCACGCTGGTCCGCAACGGCGCGAGCCAGGCCACGGCGGCCGCCGTCGCGCAAAACGTGTTCGCCGCGAATTTCGGCGGGTTTGGCGGAACCGCGTCGACGCCGCAGGTGCAGTTCAACGTCCAGGGCACGCAATTCACCTCGAGCGTTTCGGTCCAGGGCTCCGTGAAAACGACGCTGGGACAGGTGCTCGGACTCTCTTCCGTTTCGGCCGGCGCGAACGCCACGGCGCAAGCCTCGACCGGGCCGACCGGCGGCGCGACGATGGGCCAGAATCTCTCGGGCGGCGGGTCGATCTGGGGCGATCCCCATCTCGACTACACCTCCTCCAGCGGGGCCAGCTCGAGCACGACGCTCACTTGCGCCGGCGGCTCTTGGTACAATCTCCTGAGCGATTCCGCGATCCAGTGGAACTCCGTTTGCCTCAACGACGGCAGCAGTCTTTATTTCGGCGGCTCGCAGGTGAAGGTCGGCGCGCACACCGTGTCCTTCGTCCCCTATCAAGGTCCGGGGTTCCAAGGTTGGACCAACGCCGTCGACTCCTTCCAGGACGACTGCGTGCTGGGCGTTTCGACCTCGATCAACGGCTCCTGCGGCGTCGCTTACGCGGGCACGCTCGTCGTCGACGGACAGACGATCGATCCCACCCAGTATCAAGCCTCCACCTTCACCGTCGTGAACGACGCCGGACAGAGCGTCACCGTGAAGGTTCAGATGTCGCACCATCCGCTTCCCGCTTGGTTCGGGACGGTTCCGGCCGGCGTCCACAATTATCTCGCGGTCGACGTCGCCGACGCCAATTACGAACTCACGCTCGTGATGCCCGCCGGCTATCAGAGCGCCTATGCGACGGTCAGCAACGCCGGCATGTGCGGCAGTCCCGGCGGCTATTTCGGGGCCTTCATCGCCGGCGGAAACTCGGTCGATCTGGCGAGCTACGTCGTCCCGGGCCCGACCTACCAGGGCGGCCAATTCGGCTGGACGGCGGCCTGCGGCAACACCGGCGGGCAGATCGCGCATTTGATCCAGTGAACGGCGGCGACGAAGGGGAGGCGCGGCGCCAGCGGCGCCTCCCGTTTTCTCGCCGCCCGTCGCCGGGGCGACCCACGCGGCAAATCTTGCGGATAAATTAAAGCCGTGCGTAAATATTATCGCATTTATATTCGAATCGTTAGTTGCTTCGCCAAGTCTTGATCGCCTCTGGAGCGCGACGGGCGTATCGTCTTCCATCGAAGCCAATGGGCATTGGCTGAAGATACGGGGAGACATAAAATGTCGCATGCGCCAGGGACCCGCGCCGTCTGGTCTTTCCTGCGAAGCTTCCGCTCCGACGAGCGCGGCGCCTCGCTGATCCTGTTCGGCCTCGCGATTCCGATCCTCGTCGGCGTCGCCGGATTGGCGATCGACTATTCGCGCGCGGCCAGCGTGCAGTCCCGCGTGCAACAGGCCGCCGACGCCGCCGCGCTGGCCAGCGTCGCGCTGGTCCGCAACGGCGTCGGTCAGGACGTGGCGACCAGCGTCGCGCAAAGCGTCTTCGCCGCGAATCTCGGCGGCGGCGGCGGCGCCGCGCCGACCGTGCAGTTCAGCGTCGCGGGCACGCAATACACGGCGAGCGTTTCCGGTCAGGGCAGCATCGGCACGACGCTCGGCCGGGTCTTGGGGCTTGCGTCGCTCCCGGCCGGCGCGAACGCCACGGCGATGGCGCTGCAAGGCCCGAGCGGCGGCGGCTCGATGTCGCAAAATTTCAGCGGCGTCGGCTCGATCACCGGCGACCCGCACACTTTTTATCAGACGAGCGCCGGCGTCCAGACCTATCTCTCGATCACTTGCGTCGGCGGTTCTTGGTACAATCTCTTGAGCGACGCCGGCGTCCAGTGGAACTCGACTTGCCTCAACGACGGCAGCAGCCTGTTCTTCGGCGGATCGACCGTCCAGGTCGGCACGCATAGGATTTCCTACATGCCCTATCTGGGCGCGGGCCTGTGGCAGCCGGATCAATTCGCCAACGACTGCATCACGATCAGCGGCCTGGCCGGCGCCGGCGTCTGCAACATGGCCTATGCGGCGAGCCTCGTCGTCGACGGGCAAACCATCGATCCGACATCGGGGCAGTTCGCGGGCATGACCACTTTCACCGCGCTGAACGACACGGCGCAGGGCATCGTCGTCACGGTGCAAATGTCGAACAACGCCCTTCCCGCGCAGTTCGGCGCCGTGCCGGCCGGCGTGTTCAACTATCTGGCGGTCGACGTGAAGACGCCGAACTACGAGATTCTCGTCGCCCTGCCCTATGGCTTCCAGAACGCCTATTCCACGGTGAACAATGGCGGGATGTGCGGCTCTCCGGGGGGATATTTCGGATCCTTCATCAACGGCACGCCGGCGACCGACCCCGCGCCCTACGTCGTCCCTGGCCCGACCTATCAGGGCGGCCAGTTCGTCTGGACGGCGATGTGCGGCAACACCGGCGGTCAGATCGCGCATCTCATCCAGTGACCCGCGCGCGGGTGCGATTCAAAGTTGTGCGGAGTAAATTCGATGTGATTCGCTTTGGGAGGGGAAGGCCGATGACGGGCTCGCATTTGAGTGACGAAGCGCTGGTTGCGTTTTTACGCGGGCATCCCGAGCTT
>Ga0265328_10000141_pt1 | contig 33940 bp, 27 predicted proteins | sample 41624metaG_FD_202086 | JGI IMG/M metagenome (GOLD analysis project Ga0265328, IMG submission 202086) | Rhizosphere microbial communities from Carex aquatilis grown in University of Washington, Seatle, WA, United States - 4-16-24 metaG | ecosystem: Host-associated > Plants > Roots > Rhizosphere...
CCCGCCTTCATTCCTGGCTTCAAGCATGGCATCAGCCATCGGCTCACCCCTTCCGCCCCGTCGAATCAGGAGCCGAGTGTCGCCCCGTAACAAAAAAATCGCGAGGTGGGCGAGCCGCACCGCTTACCGCGCTCTCGCGCTACGGAATCGAGGCGCAGCATCCCGATAGCTTCCTCCTCGATCTGCTCGATCAAGATCCGGAAAAAGTGATCGCCGCATTGATCGAGCTTCGTCACTCCCTCACGAGGCCGCCCTATTCGGCCGCCCAACTTCTCGAAGCCATGTCGCGCCAAGGGCTGAAGGCGACCGCCAATGCCCTCGCGCCCTTCCTCGGAGACCCGTAAGTCGCGGCGGATGTCTACGCCAAAAATGGCTTTTTGGATCAAGTGGCGGCATATGGTGAAAAATTCTTGAATGATGTGGCGGGCCGACGTGTTCGCGCAGCACGTCCCGGCTTCTCGGCTTGTCTCTCAAAATGGCTCGGACGAGAGAGGCTGTCCAGACAGACTTGTCGGCGTGCGGCTCTTCGCCGTACAGTATGATGACTCGGTAACACGAAGGTCGACGTCATGACCAAAACCGCGTGGCTCGAAGCCCGCATCACGCCCGACCTGCAAGCCCTGCTCAAAAGAGCGGCGGAGCTCGAAGGGCGGAGCGTGACCGATTTCGTCGTCACCGCCGCGCAAGCGGCGGCGGAAAAACGCACCGAACAGACGCAGGTGATCCGCCTCTCCCTCGAAGATCAACGCGCCTTCGTCGAAGCCATCCTCAATCCGCCTGAACCTACTCCGGCGCTTCGCCGCGCATTCCAGCGTCACCGCGAGTTGGTCGAAGAGTCGCGGTGAGCGGCGGTTTTATCATGAAGCCGCTCGGCGCTCATGACCGCTCCGACTTCTCCTGCGGCGTGGCGGCGCTCGATGCCTATCTCCGCAACCGCGCCAGCCAAGACGTGAAACGGCTCATGGCGAGCTGTTTCGTGCTGGTGGAAAAGGCGACCAACACCGTCGCCGGTTACGACACATTGTCCGTATTCAGCGTCCCCGTAACCGACATGCCGCCGGAATCCTTGAAGCGCCTGCCACGCTGCCCGATCCTGCCCGCCGCGCTCGTCGGACGACTCGCCGTCGATCGGCGGTTTCAGCGGCGCGGGCTTGCAAGCGTTCTGCTCGCCGACGCCGCGAAGCGGGTGATGAACGGCGATATGAAAGCCTTCGCCCTCATCGTCGATGCGAAAGACGAAAACGCCGTCGCTTTTTACCGCCTGCAAGGCTTCCGTCCCTTCGTCAGCCGCCCGATGTCGCTTTTCCTCTCTCTGCAAACGGCCAAAAAGGCCGCGACGGACTAAAACGCACAGAATTCTCTCACGAACGGCCTTTGCGAAGGAGCGCGCGGGTCGCCGTTTGGCCGTCGACCCGTGTCGCGGGACGGTCCGAATTGCATCCATCGCCGACGCCCGCGACTGGCGTCGCCCAGGCCTCTGTCGCCCAAATCTCTCCCCACGGCGGGCGAAATGCGTTAGGATAGATGCATGAACGCTCACACGCTCGTCTTCGACAAGCTCTTCTATCTCGACCGCCTGAAAAGCGCCGGCGTGTCGGAAGAGGTGGCGCGCGCCCACGCCGACGGGCTCGATCAGGCCTTGCGGGAGTCCGTCGCGACGAAATCGGATGTCGAGGCGGTTCGAACGGATCTGCGGGCGGACGTGCAGGCGGTCAAGGCGGACGTGCAGGCGGTCAAGGCGGAACTCGACGCCAAGATCGAGGGCGTCGAGCGCAGGCTCGACGCCAAGATCGAAGGCGTCGAACTCAGGCTCGACGCCAAGATCGACACGACCGCCGCACGGCTCGAGACCAAGATCGCGGAGGCGCAGATCGCGACGACGCGCTGGATGGTCGGCAGTTTCGTCGCGATGACGGGGCTGTTCTGGGCGCTCGTCAAATACGCGCATTGACGCACGTGTGGGCTGAACCGCTGGAGCCCCTCCCAAGCCGGCCCCCTCTACCCCCGCGGCGCTTTGAACGCCACCCGCGCCTCCTCCGCCAGCGCCTTGGCGCGTTCGGCGGTCATGCGGCGGCGGGGCGTGTCGATCTCCAGGGTCGCGGCGACGCGCGCCGGGCGCGGCGTCAGCACGAAGATGCGGTCGGCGAGCGCGATGGCCTCGGAAAGATCGTGGGTGACGAGCAGCGTCGTCACATGGGTTTCGTCGATGAGTTTTGCAATGTGCTCGCGCAGCTCCAGCGCCAGCGCCGCGTCGAGCGAGACGAGCGGCTCGTCGAGCAGCAGCAGTTGCGGGCCGATCGCCAGCGCGCGCGCCAAAGCCGCGCGGCGCGCGAGGCCGAGCGAGAGCTGGCCGGGGAAATGCTTTGCATGTTCCGCGAGGCCGAAGCGCGCGAGCAAAGCGTCGATCTCGGCGTCGCTCGCCTGCGGCGCGGCGATGCGCACATTGTCGAAGAGGCTGCGCCAGGGCAGGAGCCGCGGCTCCTGAAACACCATGCCGAGCCTTGCGTCTCGCGGGAGGGTCACGCGCCCCGCAAAATCCGGATCGAGTCCGGCGACGATGCGCAGAAGCGTCGTCTTGCCGCAGCCGGAGGGGCCGACGACGGCGCCCGCCTCGCCGCGTTTCAAGGCGAAGCGCAAGCCTTCGATCGCCGGGGCGCGGCGGCCGGCGGCGTCGGCATAGTCCTTGGAGCGAACATCGACGTCGAGCAGCATGTCAGCGCCAGCGCGAAACGCGCCGCTCGAAGGGCTGCACGAGAAAAGTTTCGACGCACAGCATCAAGCCGACGAAGGGCAACGCATAGGCGAGCAGCAGGCGCACGTCGAACAGCTGAAACGCCATGTTGATCTTGAAGCCGACGCCGTTGGGTCGGCCGATGAGCTCGACGATCAGCACGATCTTCCAAACCAGCGACAGGCCGGAGCGCGTCGCCGCGGCAAGGTACGGCGCAAGCTGCGGCAGCACGAGATGCCGCAGGCGCGCTCGCCACGGCAGGCGGAAGGCCCGAGCCATTTCGTCGAGCAGCGGGTCTTGGGCGCGCGCGCCCTCGCGGGCGACGACCATCGCGCCGGGCAGCTTGTTCAACGCCACCGCGCCGACCGCCGCCGCCTCGCCCAATCCCGCCCAAATATAGGCGAGCACGATGACGACCAGCGCCGGCAGATTGAGCAGCGCGACGAGCCAGGGATCGAGAATCGCGTCGACGCGGCGGTCGCGCCCCATCCAATAGCCGAGCGCCGAGCCGAGCGTCATCGCCAGCGCGAAACTCGCGGCGACGCGCGCCAATGTCGCGCCGAGATTCGAGAACAGCGCGCCGCTGCGCGCCTCCTCCCAAATGGCGAGCCCGACGGGACCGGGCGCCGGCAGATGGCGCGGATCGGAAAGCAGCGCCGCGCCCTGCCACAGCGCCAGCATCGACAGGAAGGACAAAAGCCGGATCAAGGCGCGCCTTTATAGAAAACGCCGAGGTCCAGAGTCTTCGAAGGCCCGACCAGGGCCTCGCCGCCGGTCGCCGCCAGCACGGCGAAGAGGCGGGCGGCGTCCGCCTCCTGCTCGCCAAGCGAGCCCTTGGGCGCCGCCTCGACATAGCGCTTGCGATAGAGATCGAGCGTCGCTTTATCCTTGGCCGGAATGCGCGCGGCGGCCTTGGCCCAGGCGTCGTCGTTCGCGCCGAGCAGTCCCCGCGCCTTCTTCATCATTGCGAAGAAACGGGCGAGCGCGTCCTTGTGCGCGCTGGCGAAACCTTCGTCGAAGACATAGCCGGTCACCACCGGCGCGCCCTTGGCGCCGAGCGCCGTTTCGACGTCGCTCATCGCAATGGCCCGCCGAAAATCGCGCGCTTCGAGATCGAGCGCGAAATTCCAAAATTCGAGCGCGGCGTCGATCTCGCCCTGCGCGGCTTTTTCGGCGAGCAAGGGCGACGCGGCGTAGACGATCGTCGTGCTCTTTTCGAGGTCGACGCCCTGTTTCAGCGCCAACGCCTTCAGCAGCAGCCAGCTCTTGTCGAGCGGGCCGCCGGCGACGCCGAGTTTCTTGCCGGCGAGATCCTTGACGCTTTTGATCGCGGGGTCCTTCGTCATCACCGCGCCGATGCCGGTCGACGCGGGATAGAAGACGAGCTTGCCGCCGCCGGCGCGCTCGCGCGCCGCCCACAGCCAGTCGGAAACGATGAGATCGGCGGAGCCGCCGATCAGCGCGATCTTGCCGGCCTCGGTGGACGCCAGTTCCGCGATTTTGAGGTCCAGCCCCGCCTCCTTGTCGAGGCCGAAGGCGGTGACCGCCGCCATCTCCCAGACCGTCGTGCCGGTGGCTTGCAAGGCAAGGCGGAGAGTCTCGGCGCCTTGCGCCGCGCCCGCAAGGAGAGGCGCCAAAGCGAGGAGCAGGCCGAGTAGTCGATAACGCATGGTGGATACCGTTTCGCGGGGTGGCTGTTTCGCAAGCCCGCTCTTAGCGCAGGATGCGCACGGCGTCGATGCGGCGCGCTATCCCGCCGCATCCCGCAGGAAAGCCGCCGCCTCGCCCAGAGAAGCGCGCGCCTCCTCCATCAAACCCGCCGCGAGCTGCCAGCAGTGCGGGACCTCCGGCCACAAAACCAGCCGGGCCGTGACGCCGCAAGCCTGCCCGCGCTCCGCCAGACGAACGGCGTCGTCGCGCAGCAATTCGTCTTCGCCGGCGTGGAGGAGCAGCGGCGGCAGGCCCGTGAGGTCGCCGCAGAGCGGCGAGGCGCGCGGATCGTCGGCCTTGGCGCCGGCGAGATAGGCGCGCGCGGCGATCTTCAGCATGCGCCGGGTGAACAGCGGATCGCGGCCCTCGTTCTCGCGCGCCGAGGCGCCGGTGACGGAGAGATCGGTCCAGGGCGAGAACAGCGCGGCGGCGACCGGCAGTAACAGTCCGGCGTCGCGCCGCGCCAGCATCAGCGCCAGGGCGAGCCCGCCCCCGGCGGAATCGCCCGCCAGCGCGATCGGCCCGCCCCTGCCCGCCAGCGCCTCATAGGCTGCGAGCGCGTCCTCCAGCGCGGCCGGGAAGGGATGACGCGGCGCGAGGCGATAGGCGGGCGTGAAAACCTCGAAGCCGCGCGCGGCGAAAAAGCCGGCGATCGGCCGGTAATGGCGCGGGCCGCCAGCGAAATAGGCCCCGCCGTGCAAATAGAGCAACGGCGTCCCGGCCCCGCAGACTTCCGTGCGAACCCCGCCGAGGCGCTCGGTTCGGAAACCGCCCGCCGGCGGCTCGAAGGGGAGCTTCAGCGCGAAGGCGCGCGCCGCCTCCTTCAGCGTCGCCGCGCCGATCAGCCGGGGCTTCACGCGCCGCGCCAGGAGCTTGCAGGCGCAGCGCGGCGCGAGCGATTTCATGGGGCGGACGTCACGGTTTCTTGGCCAAACCCTCGTCGGCGATCAGCCGATCGAGCTTCTCGTCCTTCAAGCCGGCCTTGACGGCGCGGTCGCGCCATTGCGCGGCCTTGGCGAGGTCCTTGTCGATCCCGCGCCCCTGCGCCAGGAGATAGGCGATGCGGTTCTGCGCCACGGCGTTGCCCAAATTCGCCGCCTTGAGGAACAGCTTGGCCGCGCCCGCCTCGTCGCGATCGGCGCCGGCGCCGTTGAATTTCAAGATCGCCAGTTCGATCGTCGCGGCGACGTGACCGTCCCCGCTCGCCGCCTCGAACCAGCGCGCCGCTTCGGCGCCGTCCTTGGCGACGCCTTTTCCGTGCTTGTAGAGTTCGCCGAGCGCATATTTGGCGTCGGTGTCGCCGAGCTCCGCGCCGCGCCGGAAGAAACCGGCGGCGCGTTCGAAATCCGCAAAGGAGCCGTCGTTTTCGAGCGAGAGTTCGCCCAGCAGATTGAACGCCGCCGCGTGATTTTGGTCCGCGGCTTTTTGCAGATAGCTCCGCGCCGTGGCGCGATCGCCGGCGCTCGGCGCATTGGCGAGCAGCGCCGCCGCATAGACATAGGCCCCTTGCGCGTCGCCCAAATCCGCAGCGCGGCGGAACCAGACCGCGGCCTCCTTGGGATCGCGTTTGACGCCGGCGCCTTCCGCATGCATGCGCCCGATCAGGATCAGCGCGGCGGCGTCCGCCGGATTGGCCGAAAGACGCGTGTTGGCCTCGCGCATCGCCCGGGTGAAATCGCCTTCCTGATAGGCCTTGAAGGCCAGATCGGGCGGCGGCGCGCTCGGCGTCGTCACCGGCGGCGGGGCGGGCGGCGGCGCGACCGGAGATGCGGACTGACGCGGCGCCGCTGCGGCGGCCCCGGCAAGCAGCAAGGGCGCCAAGATGAAGAATCGCATGCTCATCCCTTTCGCCCGTCGAGCGCACTTCGCGCCTCCGCCAGCGCGGGCGCGACGCCGCGCGGGTCGCGCCAAATGCAATCGCCCAGCATGACGAAATCCGCGCCGGCCTTCGCCAGCGCTTCGATTTCCGCGAGCGCGGACACGTAAGCGACGCAGGGCGTCGTGAACAGCTCGGCCCACCACGCGACGCGCGACGCGCATTCTTCGGGGTCGAGCGGCGCGTCCCAGTCGCCGAAGACGACGTAGTCCGCCCCCGCTTCGCCGGCGCTCATGGCGTCGTGGCGCGTCGGGAGACCCCCAGCGCCGACGATATGGCCGGGCGACAGGCGCTTTATGGCCGCGTCGAGCGCAGCGCCCACGCCGCGAATGTGAACGCCGTCCGCGCCGCATTTCAACGCCAATTCCGGCGCGTCCTCGATCACGAGCGCGGCGCCCGATTGCTGCACGCGCGGCGCGATCGCGCCGATCAGGGCGCCGGACGCGGCTTCGCTCGCGGGCGCGAGACGGAGCAACACGCTGGCCGGCGCGCAAAGGTTCAGCGCCTCCTCCAGGCAGGGCAGGAAACCGTCCGCCTCCGAAAGCACGGGGGTCACCAGATAAAGGCCAATTTCGGTCATGAGCTCCAGCGGCGCGCGCGATGACAATCTGCTTCGCCGCCGACCGCCGCGAAAAATCGACGCGCCTATCCAGCTTCGCGCAAGCTGCGGGGCGTATCGTCGATCCGCAATCATTATACTGCGCCGAGACGCCGAGATGAAAGAAGGATCGAGAAGCACGGCCGGCCCGCCGGGCGAATCGCTTTGGCGCGGGGTCGATTCCCCCGTCGGCACGCGCCCGCCGGGTCTTCGAGCCGCGCGAACGGGCTGACGCATGACCGCCGCGCTCACTCAACCCAGCGTCGAGGATGAGATCTACGGCGATCTCGTCGAGACGCTGTTCGAGACGCGGGGCTCCTTCGCCGCCGCGCTCCTCGGCGGCTGCGCGCCTTCCGTCGCGGCCTGGATCTTCCTCGGAGACGTCGCCTGTCGAGATTTCGCGCTCGCCATTGCGCTCGCGGCGCTGTATCGCGCCGCCGTGCTGCTGCGCTATCGGGCCGCGCCGCCGGTCAGCCGGCGCCGGCGGGCGCGAATGTGGGAAAAGCTCTACGCGATCGGCGCCTTCGCCTTCGTCTTCGCGGTCGGCCTCGCCACGGCGGCGCTGTTTGAAGAACACCACGCCGACGTCTATTTCCTGCTCGCTCTCGCCGTCACGATGGCGGGCGTCGGCGCGCTGGCGGGGCGCGCCGCCGCCCGCCCCAGAATCGTGCTTCTGCAACTGCTGGGGCTGTGCGGGCCGCTGGCCTTCGTCGCCTTGCAGGACGACGACAAGCGCTATGCTCTACTGACGCTGATCCTCGTTCTGGAAATCGTTTCGATCCGCTCGGTGACGGCGTTCTGGCACGAAGTTCTGCGGACGGCGCTGCGGCGACGATACGACGCCGTGCTGCAAAGGCGAACGCTGTCGCTGGCGCTCAACAGCATGAATCAGGGATTGTGCATGGGCGACCGCGACGGCGCCGTCACGATCCTCAACAAGCGCATGCGCGGCCTGTTCGACCTCGCCGCGACGCCGACGCCGATCGCTTTGGACGAACTGGCGCGCGCCGTCGCGCGTTCGGCGGCTTTGTCGCCGGGGGAGGCGGAAGCTTTCGCGCGCCAATGGAGAGCGCTCTCCCGGCGTCCCGCCGAGGGCGGGGTCCTGTCGCTCGAACGGCGCGGCCGGGTCCTGGAGTTTCGCTGCGAGCCCGCCGACGCCGGTCGCTTCGTGACGATCGTCGAGGACGTGACCGAGCGGCGCGAGGCGGTGGGCGCGATCAGGCACATCGCGCATCACGACGCGCTCACCGGCCTGCCGAACCGCCTGCGTTTCCAGGAGAGGCTCGAACGCGAGCTGCGCGACATCATCCTCTCCGAGCGCCGCGTGACCGTGCTGTGCATGGACCTCGATCGCTTCAAGGAAGTCAACGACATGCTCGGGCACTCGGTCGGCGATCTCCTGTTGCGCGCCGTGGCGCAAAATCTTCGCCAATGTTCGCCGACGCCCGATTCCGTCGCGCGCTATGGCGGCGACGAATTCTGCATCATGCTGGACTCGAGCCACGGCGGATCGGAGGCCGAACGCATCGCCGAACTAGTCGTCGCCGCGATGAAGCGGCCGCACGCCATCGAAGGCCGTTCGATCGTCGTCGGCGCGAGCGTCGGCATGGCGCAGGCGCCCCGGGACGGCGTCACCGTGGAGAGCTTGATGAAGCGGGCCGACCTCGCGATGTATCGCGCCAAGGCGCTCGGCGGCGGCAACGCCTCGTGGTTCTCTCCGGACATGGAGGCCGAGCTGAACAGCAAACGCAAACTCGAATTGGAGTTGCGCGACGCCCTGGCCGCCGACGATTTCGTCGTCCATTATCAGCCGATCGTCGACGCGCGCGATGGGCGCACGACGGCCTGCGAAGCGCTGCTCAGATGGCGCCACCCGAAGCGTGGGATGGTTTCGCCCGCCGAATTCATTCCGGTCGCCGAGGAAACGGGAGTGATCGTCGCGCTCGGCGAATGGGTGCTGCGCCGCGCCTGCGCGCAAGCGCGAGACTGGCCGAGCGACATACGCGTCGCGGTCAATTTCTCGCCCAAGCAATTTCAGCAGTCGAACCTCGTGCGCGTCGTCGCGCGCGCATTGGCGGACAGCGGCCTCGCGCCGGAGCGACTCGAAGTCGAGATCACCGAGAACACCTTGATGATCGACACGGAAGACGTCGCCGCCAAGATCGAGGCGCTCGACGCGATGGGCGTGCGGCTGTCGCTCGACGATTTCGGCACGGGCTACAGCAGTCTGAGCTATCTCAACCGCTTTCCGGTCCGGAAACTCAAAATGGACCGCTCCTTCGTGAAAACTCTGCTCGAGTCGCGCAAGACGCAGGCGATCGTCTCCGCCGTGGCCCTGCTGGCGCGCGAACTCGACATAGAGGTCGTCGCGGAAGGCGTCGAGACGCAAGAACAGCTGGCCTGCCTCGCCACCAAGAACGTCTTCCTCATTCAAGGCTATCTGTTCAGCCGGCCCAAACCGGCGGAGGAATTGTGCTTGGCCGGCGCAACGATTTTGGAGCGCGAACGCGTGTCCAGCGCCGCTTGAACGAGAGCTTGGGCGACGCGGCGGAACAAGTGAATCCAATCGGCGCGGACTCTCTCTACGCCCGGGGCTACTGCATGCACACATCCCAAGGGAGTAAGAAACGGTGGGCGCGCCCCTTCTCCCGCGAGGGGGAGAAGGGAAGTCCCGCGTTCGGATGCCGGAGCCGCGCCCTTCATGGAGATGTGCGACTCCCTTAGGCAAGCGGGGAGAGGGACGGCGCGGCGAAAGCGACGCATTCATTTCGCGTCGCCGCCCCAACTCACATCCGCGAAACCTTCGGGCGCGGAGTCATGATCGGCGGAACGTCCGGCCTGCCCATCGGCGCGAAGGACTGCCAGCCGTTCTTGGGCGTCTCCACCTCATTGGCGTCGCGTCTCAGCTCCTTGACCTTGAAGCTGTCGACCAAGGCCTTCGCCGCCGCGAGATCGCGCGACTCGAGCCGCGCGCCGACATCGTCGCGCTTCTTGCCGGCGTCGGCGTCGCCCTGTCCCGCCGCGACCGAGAACCACATGTAGGACTGCACCAGATTCTGTTCGACGCCGAGGCCGCGCGCGTAAAGGATCGCGAGGTTGAACTGGCTGTCGCGCACCCCGTATTCGGCGGCCTTGCGGAACCACACCGCCGCATTGGCGTAATCCGGCTTGCCGTCGCCGCCTTCGACGAAGAGCACGGCGAGATTGTGCATGGCGCGCGCATTGCCCGCGTCCGCGGCCTGCTGATACAGAATGCGGGCGCGTTCGCCGTTGCGTTCGACGCCAATGCCTTTTTCGTAGAAGGAACCGAGGCGATACTGCGCCGGCGCCATGCCCTGGCTCGCCGCTTTGCCGAACCACTCCGCCGCCGCCTTCGCGTCGCGCGGCAACCCGCCGCGGCCCTCCGAATAGCGCACGCCCATTTCATATTGCGCGTTGACGTCGCCGCGCGCGGCGAGCGCCTGAACCGACGTCGGCTCTTGCGCGACGTTCGTCGAACGATCGATCGCGCCGACCGGGGTCTGATCGATATGCTCGACGAGCGAACTCTTGCCGTCGGGCTTCGCCATCGACGTGGGGGCTTTCGTCGCTTCGCCCGCGTCGCCGGCCGGCGCGCCGCTCTTGCCCGACAAGGCTGAGGCCGGATCCTTTTGGCCGCTCGCGAGCGGGCCGGCCGACGATCCGATCTTGTCCTGCGAGACTTGACCCTGCGCGTCGTTGCGCGAAACCACCTTGCTAGGGATATGCACGAACTGCATCAGTTGCAACGCCCCGACGAGCAGCACGACGCCGGTCAAGCCGAGGAGAATCGGGCGCTTGCGCGCCGCGATGGCCGCGACGACGCCGAGTTTGTCGTCGCCAGCGGCGGCCCCCGCCGGCGCGTTGACCGCGGCGCGGCGCGGCGCGGCGTCGACGCTCGGCGCCTGGCGATCCTTGCCTTCCGCGTCGGCGGCGGCGCGTTCCGCCGCGCGGCGCGCCGCGGCGATGAAATTCGCCTGCACGGTCGTGTCGGCCTCGACGCCGCGCGTCGACGTCGTCGTGCCGATCGCGCTGAGATCGAGATCGTCGACGTCGCGACCGCGGCGCATGCGCGGCGCCGGCGCCGGCGCCGCTTCGGGCGAGATTTGCGATTCGGCGCGCTCTTTCGCCCGGCTCGCCGGTTGCGGCCGGGCGGCGGCCTCGCGCGGCGGAGCGACGGCTTCGCGCGGCGTCGCCGCTTTCGCCGCCGCGGGCGACGGCGTCGCCATGCCGCGAACTTCCGAGAGCTCTTCCTCGAAGACCGCGAGCCGGTCGACGACGCGCTCGAGCGTGTCGTGCACCGCCGACAGCGTTTCATGCGTGCGCGCGCCGGTCTCGGTTTGCGCCTGCCGAATTTCGTCGAGCTCTTCTTTCACCGCCGGGCTGAGCGCGCTGCCGGCCTGACGCAGCACGTCGAGCGTCGCGCGCCGCACGGCCGCTTCGGCGGCCTCCGTAGCCGAGCTGCGGGTTTCCTCGATCCGCGCGAAAAGATCGGCGATCTTGGCCTCGATCGAGGCGAGCGCCGCGCTCGCGCCCGAGCCGGCGCCGTCGCCGACGTTGCGGTCGAGACGCGTCGACAGATCGCGCAGCTGTTCGCCGAGCGCGGTCACTTGCTCGGGCCCTGCGTTCGATTCCATGGCGCTGTTGGCGCGGCGCGCCAATTGCTCGACGAGATCGGAGAGTTGCTCCTTCGAAGCGTCGGTGCGCTGCCGGGCGCCTTCCTCGATGCGCGCCGCCAAGGCCTGGTGCATGAAGTCCAGGCGCTCGGAAAGATCGGCGAAATGCTTTTGCTGAAGCTGCGCGTCGGCGCCGTCCGAGCGCGAACGCCCGCCGTCGTCGATGCGCGTCGCCAGCGCGCCGCACATTTGGTCGAGGCGCTCCGAGATTTCGCGCAACTGCTTGTGCTGCAGCTGGAAATCCACGGGATCGATTCGCGTGCGCAGCCCCTCTTCGAGCCGCGCCGCGAGGGCGCCGTGCATCCGCTCCAGACGCTCGGAGACCTCGCGCAATTGCCGCGCCTGCTCCAGCGTCTCGCCCGAGCCGCCGCGCGCCAAGAGCGTCTTTTGCATCTCTTCGAGGCGTTCGCCGATCGCGCGAATTTCCCGCTGCTGTTGCGGCTGCGGCTTCGCCAGCAGCTCCTCGATCCTCGCGGTCGAGGGGAGTTCGCCGATCCGATCGAGTTTTTGATGGATCCGCTCGACCTTGCCCTCGAGCGCCTCCACGCCGCGACGGGAGGAACTCGACTCGAGCGCCGAGTCGATCTTCTTCGCCAGGCCGGCGACGAGGCTTTCGAGCGCGCTGGTGTCCACCGCCTTCTGCGGCATGCCGCGGTCGAGGCGCTGCTGGAGCGCGCGATGCATGTCGTCGATGCGCGCGCCGAGTTCGTCGAAACGCTTGCCGCCGAAACGCGCCATGGCCTGTTCGAGCTTGTCGGACAGCCGGTCGAGTCGCTGATTGAAGGCGTTGAGATTGCCGCCCGTTTCGGACGCGAGGATCGCGCGGATGGATTTGGCGACTTCCGTCACGTCGCCGATCCGATCGCCGGCGCGCGCGCCCTGCGGCCCGCCGAGCGACAGCTTGTCGACGCGCTGACTGAGGTCGTAGAGCCGCGTTTCGATCTGTTCGAGCGGCAGCGGCCGCGAGACCAGCGTGGCGAGGATATCCTTGATTTCCGCGGTTTGCAGGCCGAGTTCGCGCAGCGCCGTCGCATTGGCTTCGCCCGGCCCGCGCAGCTCTTCGATGCGCTCGGCCATCGCCCGCAGATCCGCGTCGAGCCCATGCACCTTCGGCGATGGATCCATGTCCTTCAGCACGGCGCGCAATTCGCCGGCGATGCGTTCGGCCGGGGCGAGCGCGCCGTCGGCGACGCCGCGCTGGCGTTGGGCGTCGATACGCTCGATGAGTTCGCGCAACGCCGTTTCGATCGCCGCCGTCGAGGCGCGCGGCGCAAGATCGCCGAGCGCGCGCGTCATGTCGGAGATTTCGTGGCGCAGGCCCTCGACCTGGCGGGCCATCGCTTGTTCGCGTTCGGCGCCGCGGCCGATCTCGGCGCGGATCGCTTCGGTCTGCCGCGCGAGATCCTCGACCACGCCGCGCAATTCCGCGAAACGGCCGGCGGAGGCGAGCGGCTCGCCGCGCGAGGTCTCGTCGATCTGCCGGCGCAGCAATTCGATCTGCCGCGTCATTGCGAGAAGCTGATCGGAGCGATCGCCCTCGGCGAGTTGAAGGCTCTCCACGCTCTTCGTCAGCGCGCCGACAGCCGCCTGCAATTCGTCGAAACGCCTGTCGGAGCCGCCGGACGCGGTCTGCCGCGCCAAATTCTCGACCACGATGCGCAATTCGTCGAAGCGCCGGGCCAACGCCGGATTTTCGTCGCGCGCCGCCTCGTCGATCTGGCGGCGCAGAAGGTCGATCTGCCGCGTCAGAACCAGCAAGTGCTCGACGCGGTCGCCGTCTCCGTTCTGCACGCCTTCGACCTTGCGCGTCAGCGCGGCGACCGCGTCCTGCAATTCGTCGAAGCGCTTTTCGACGCCCGTCGACGCGGTCTGCCGCGCCAAATTTTCGACCAGCAGGCGCAATTCGTCGAAGCGCCGCGTCAGCGCCGGATTTTCGCCGCGCGCCGCCTCGTCGATCTGGCGGCGCAGAAGGTCGATCTGCCGCGTCAGAACCAGCAATTGCTCGACGCGGTCGCCGTCTCCGTTCTGCACGCCTTCGACTTTATGCGTCAGTGCGGCGACCGCCTCCTGCAATTCGTCGAAGCGTTTCGTCGCGAGGCTCGCCGCGAAATCCGGCGTTTCGACGCGCGGCAGCGCCGCGGCCTTGTGCTCGCGCTCGAATTTACGCGTGAAGGTCGGGACCGGCCCGTCGAGCGTCGCTTGCCTTCGCGTGATGTCCAAGATCGCGTCGGCGAGCGGTCGCCCGGCGCGCGTCGACGGCGCGTCGAGGCTGCGCTCCATGGCGCGCACGCTGGAGGCGCGCAGCGCGCCGCCGCGCGGCTCGCGGCGGGAATCGGAATCGAGTTTCGCGGCGAGGTCAGCCAGGCGGCGGTCGAGGCCAGACAGGGCCTGTTCGAACTCCGACGCGCGCGGTTCGACAAGCGGTCGGTCGGCGCGCGGCGGCGCCACGGGCGCGGGCTTGGGGCGCGGCGCGGGCGGTTCGGCCGGCGGCTGCGCCAGCTTGGTTTCGATGCGCCCCAGGCGATCCAACAGGACGTCGAAGCCCTCGACGTTGCGCGCGCGGCTCTTCGCCTCGGCGCCGATCATTTCGGCGATGCTCTCCAGCGCCTTGGCCGTCTTGCGTTCGCTCTCGCCGACTCTGCGGTCGAAGGCCTGCATGGCTTCCTCTATGACCTCGGGGCCAACGACTTCCTCGCGGCTGCGTTCGACGAGGTCGGCGATGTTTTCGAGCGCCTTGGCGGTGTGGCGCTCGCTCTGCACGACGCGTTTCTCGATGCAGCTCACCGCCTGCTCGATCGCGGCGGATTCCTGCTTGCGCTGGCCGCTCTCGATGAGTTCGGTGAGATTTTGCAGCGCGCGCGCCGTTTGGCGCTCGCTGTCGGTGACGCGCTTCGACACCAGCGCCGCGGCGCTCTCGGCGATCTCCCTCGGCGCCGGCGCGCGCGCGCGCTCCGTCTCGACCGCGGCGCGGCGCTTGGCGCGGGCGGCGCGGCGCGCCACGCCCTCGAAAGGATCGTCCTCGTCTTCCCGGGCTCGCGGATCTTCGTCGACGGGATCGAACTGCGCCTCGTCCTCCTCGTCGTCGAAGTCGCTTTCGGAATCGAGGTCGCGCCACTCGTCGCGACGCGGATCGGCGCGGCGGCTCGAGCTTCGGCGCGAGCGCGAAACCTCTTGGTCGGAAGTCTTGACGTTGCGAAAGAGCGGCCTGTTCATCGGAGGATCCAGCGGGTCCGCCCCTAATGGCGGAGAGCAATCGACTGAGGGGACCGACGCGGGCGCAAACGAATCGCGCAAACTCACAGCCTTGTGCGGCCTTCGCCGCCGACTTTCCATTGAACGCGGTAAACAAGCGGTTAACTCGCGACGCCGGAACGTCGAAACGCGGCCAAAACATGGCCCGGACGGATGGCGGATTCGTTACGACGCGCGGGCGCCGCCGCCAAAACGAATCAAACGCGATCATCTTTGCCGCGCCCGCCGCGCGTCGACAATAGGCCCCGGCGCCGAAACGCCGCGCGGCGCCGCCCTTCCGGGGCGCCTATTGCGCCTCGGCGACCGTCACTTTAAGCAGGCATGGGCTGGCGCGCCGAGGAACGCCCGCCTGGATTTCCCGGTCGGGTGGGGTTTTCGTCGGAAAACCCCATGGGTTGCGCTTTTGCGGGACCCTACTTGGCCGTTGCGTATCTGCGTAGCCGTCTGGAGGCGCCGCCGTCCCAAGGGCCGGTCGTCGCCGACGCCCCGCTTGCTGCAACACCGGAGACCGCGATGTCGACCTACAAAGCGCCCGTCGAAGAGGCGATTTTTCTTCTCGAAGACGTTTTGGATTTCAACGCTTACGGCCAGCTCCCGGGCTTTGGCGACGTTTCCGCCGACCTCCTGGCGCAGATTCTCGGCGCGGCGGCGCGGCTGTGCGAGGAAACGCTGCATCCCCTCAACTGGATCGGCGATCAATTGGGCTGCGTGCGCCACGCCGACGCGGGCGTCGAGACCCCGCAAGGTTTCGCCCAAGCCTATCGCCTGGTGGCGGAGGGCGGCTGGGTCGGCCTCGCGGCGCCGTTGGAATATGGCGGGCAGGGGCTGCCTTACATGCTGAGCGCGCTGGTGAACGAATTCGCCTCCGCCGCGAACATGGCCTTCGCCATGTATTTCGGGCTGACGCAAGGCGCGATGGCGGCGCTGCTGCGTCACGGCGACGAGGCGCAAAAACAGCTCTACGTGCCCAAGATGGCGAGCGGGGCCTGGACCGGAACGATGAATCTGACCGAGCCGCAATGCGGCACGGATCTCGGGCTGCTGACGACGAAGGCGACCCCAAACGCCGACGGCGGCTATGCGATCACCGGCCAAAAAATCTTCATCTCGGCCGGCGAGCACGATCTTGCGCAAAACATCGTCCATCTCGTGCTGGCCCGCATCGAAGGCGCGCCGGCCGGCGTGAAGGGCATCTCGCTCTTCGTCGTGCCGAAATACGAACCCAATCCGGACGGCTCGCTCGGCGCGCGCAACGCCGTGTCCTGCGGCTCGATCGAGCACAAGATGGGCATTCACGGCAATTCGACCTGCGTGATGAATTACGAGGGCGCGCGCGGCCATCTCGTCGGCGAGCCCAATCGCGGCCTCAACGCGATGTTCGTGATGATGAACGAGGCCCGGCTCGGCGTCGCCATCCAGGGCCTCGCCATTTCGGAAATCGCCTATCAGAACGCCGCCGCCTATGCGCGCGAACGCCTGCAGGGCCGCGCGCTGTCCGGCGTGAAGAACCCGGAAGGCAAGGCCGACCCGATCCTCGTCCATCCCGACATCCGCCGCCTGCTGCTGGAGATCCGGGCCTTCAACGAGGCGGCGCGCGCGCTGGCGCTCGGCGTCGCGCTGGACAGCGACGTCGTGCATCGCTCGCCGGATGCGGCGGCGCGGCAAGCCGCCGAGGACCGCCTCGGCCTGCTGACGCCTGTGCTGAAGGGCATGTTCACCGACCGCGGCTTCGAGAATGCGGTGAAGGCGCAGCAGGTGTTCGGCGGCATGGGCTACATCGCCGAGACCGGCGTCGAACAATTCGTCCGCGACGCCCGCATCGCGATGATTTACGAGGGCGCCAACGGCATACAGGCGCTCGATCTCGTCGGGCGCAAACTGCCCAAGGACGGCGGCCGCGCCATCATGGCCTATTTGAAGGAAATCGCCGCCTTCATCGGCGCGGCCGGGACCACGCCCGAGCTCGAGCCTTACGTCAAGCCGCTGCAGGCCGCCGTGTCGGATTTGCAAAAGGCGACGATGTGGCTGATGCAGCATGCGCTGGCCAAGCCCGAGAATGGCGGCGCGGCGTCGACCGACTATCTGCATCTCTTCGGTCTGGTCGCGCTCGGCTACGCCTGGGCGCGCATCGCCAAGGCCGCGCTGGCCAAGAAGGCCCGCGATCCGGAGAGCGCCGCACGGATGGACGCCAAGCTGACGGTCGGCAAATTCTTCATGGAGCGCATGCTGCCGGAGACGACCCTGCGCCTCGCCCGCGTGTCGTCCGGCGCCGACACGATGATGTCGCTGAACGCGGAGATGTTTTAGGGAGAGGAGCGGATAGCCGATCGAAAAACTATTCCCTATTTGCTACGTGCTACTCGCTCATAAAGGAGCCGCCCATGACCGACGCCTATATCTACGACGCCGTGCGCACGCCGCGCGGACGCGGCAAGGCCGATGGATCGCTGCACGAAGTCTCGACGCTCGGCCTCGCGGTCACGGCGCTCAAGGCGATCAAGACGCGCAACGGGCTCGCCGGTCCCGAGGTCGACGACGTGATTTTGGGCTGCGTCGACCCCGTCGGCGAAGCGGGCGGCGACATTGCGCGGGCCGGCGCGCTGGCGGCGGGCTACGGCGATCAGGTGCCGGGCGTGCAGATCAACCGCTTTTGCGCCTCGGGCCTCGACGCGGTGAATTTCGCCGCGGCGCAGATCATGTCGGGCCAGCACGATCTCACGATCGGCGGCGGGGTGGAGAGCATGAGCCGCGTCGGCATCGGCGCCTCCGGCGGCGCCTGGCCCGTCGACCCCGCCATCGCCATACCTTCCTACTTCATGCCGCAGGGAGTCTCGGCCGATCTCATTGCGACGAAATACGGTTTTTCGCGCGACGACGTCGACGCCTACGCGGTCGAATCGCAAAAACGCGCCGCGCTGGCCTGGGAGGAGCGGCGTTTCGAGCGCTCCATCGCGCCGGTGAAGGACGTGAACGGGCTGACGATCCTCGAGCGCGACGAGCACCTGCGGCCGGGCACGGACATGCAGTCGCTGGCGTCGCTGAAACCCTCATTCACGATGATGGGCGAGTTGGGCGGCTTCGACGCGGTGGCGATCCAGGCGCACCCGGAACTCGAAGCGATCAACCATGTGCATCACGCCGGCAATTCCTCCGGCATCGTCGACGGCGCGGCGGCTGTGCTGATCGGCTCGAAGGAGGCGGGCGCCCGCCTCGGCAAAAAGCCGCGTGCGAAAATCCGCGCCTTCGCCAACATCGGCTCGGAGCCGGCGATCATGCTGACCGGCCCGGTCGACGTGACCAGGAAGCTCCTGGCGCGCGCCAAAATGACGATCGCCGACATCGATCTGTTCGAGGTCAACGAAGCCTTCGCCGCCGTCGTGCTGCGCTATCTGCAGGCTTTCGGGCTCGATGCGGGAAAGGTCAACGTGAACGGCGGCGCCATCGCGCTGGGCCATCCGCTCGGCGCGACCGGCGCGATGCTGGCCGGCGCGGCGCTCGACGAATTGGAGCGGTCGGGCAAAGCGATCGCGCTGGTGACGCTGTGCATCGGCGCGGGGATGGGGACGGCGACGATTATTGAGAGAGTGTGAGCGATGACGGAAGACGAAAAGCCGCCGAAGAGCGAGGAATTGGTGCGGGACGCCAAACAATCTGAGACAACGCCGGCGCGAAAAGGCACTCTGGTGGAGTTTCTGATGGCCTCGCCTTTACGTGGCGCGGATATCGATCTTGAACGTCTGCATGAACAACCGCGCGAGATGAATTTCGACGATCCGAGCAAAGACGACGATACCCATGAGTGACCGCCGTCATCGCGAGCGCAGCGAAGCAATCCAGAGTCCGCCCGGTCCTCTGGATTGCTTCGCTGCGCTCGCAATGACACGGCGCCAACCCTGTCCATTCATTCCGAACGCTTAGCGCAAGGGAGTTCCATATGAACCTCGCCAACTTCCGCTTCGACCTCGGCGCCGACGGCGTCGCGCTGCTCACCTGGGACATGCCGGGCCGCTCGATGAACGTCATCACCGAAGAGGTGATGGCCGAACTCGCCGAGGTGGTCGAGAAGGTCGCCGGCGACGCGGCGGTCAAGGGCTGCGTCATCGCCTCCGGCAAGAGCGCCTTCTCCGGCGGCGCGGATCTCTCGATGCTGCAAAGGAGCCGCGCCGCCTATGAGCAGGCGCTGGCGGCGAACGGTCCCGACGCCGCGAACAAAATGTTCTTCGACGGCGCGCGCAAGCTTTCGCAGCTCTATCGCCGGCTGGAAACCTGCGGCAAGCCCTTCGCCATTGCGGTGAACGGCGTCTGCCTCGGCGGGGCTTTCGAACTGGCGCTCGCCTGCCATCACCGCGTGCTGGCGGACAACGACAAGACCAAGGTCGGTCTGCCCGAGATTCAGGTCGGACTGTTTCCGGGCGGCGGCGGCACGCAGCGCATCGCGCGGCTGCTGCCGACGGGCGACGCCCTGCAATTCATGTTCAAGGGCCAGGCGCTCGCCGCCAAGAACGCCAAGCTCGCCGGCCTCGCGCACGAGCTTGCGCCGGAGGGCGAAATCGTCGAGCGCGCCAAGGCCTGGATTCTCGGCGGCGGCAAAGCCGTCGCGCCCTGGGACCAAAAAGACTTCAAGCCGCCGTCAGGCCGCATCTTCTCCCCCGGCGGCATGATGATCTGGCCGCCGGCCAACGCCATCTACCGGCGCGAGACCTACGACAATTATCCCGCCGCCAAGGCCATTCTGCACAGCGTCTATGAAGGCCTGCAACTGCCGATGGACCAGGCGCTGACCGTCGAGGCGCGCTGGTTCGCGCACATATTGCGCTCGAAGGAAGCCGCCGCGATGATCCGCACGCTCTTCCTGTCGAAGGGCGAGCTCGAGAAGGGCGCGCGCCGCCCCAAGGACGCGCCGCCAACTCATCTGAAGAAGATCGGCATTTTGGGCGCCGGCTTCATGGGCGCGGGCGTCGCCTATGTCTCGGCCGCGAGCGGCCTCGACGTGGTGCTGATCGACCGCGACCAGGCGAGCGCCGACAAGGGCAAGGCGACGATCGAAAAGCTCATCTCCGGCCAGGTCTCGCGCGGCAAGGCGACGCCCGCCGATAAGGAGGCGCTGCTGGCGCGCGTCGAGGCGACGCCGGACTACGCCCGGCTCGAGGGCTGCGATTTGATTCTGGAAGCCGTGTTCGAGGACCGCGCCGTCAAGGCGGAGGTGACGAAGCGGGCGCAGGAGGTGGTGGGGCCGGACGTGGTCTTCGCCTCCAACACCTCGACGCTGCCGATCGGCTCTCTGGCGGAGACCGCGCTGCGGCCGGACAATTTCATCGGCGTCCACTTCTTCTCGCCGGTCGAGAAGATGATGCTGGTCGAAATCATTCTCGGCGAGAAGACGGGCGACAAGGCGCTGGCGACGGCGCTCGATTTCGTGCGCGTCATCAAGAAGACGCCGATCGTCGTCAACGACTCGCGCGGCTTCTTCGCCAATCGCTGCGTGCTGAACTATGTGCGCGAGGGCCAGATCATGCTGATGGAGGGCGTGCCGGCGGCGATGATCGAAAACGCCGCGCGCATGGCCGGCATGCCGGTCGGCCCGCTGTCGCTCAACGACGAAGTCGGGCTGGACCTGGGCTGGAAAATCCTGCTGGCGACGAAGAAGGATCTCGGCGAGGCGGCGATCGACCCGGCGCAGGAGCGCGTGCTCGGCTTCCTGGTCGAAAAGAACGAGCGTTTCGGCCGCAAGAACGGCAAGGGGTTTTACGACTATCCGGCGAGCGGCAAAAAAACGCTGTGGCCCGGTCTGTCCGGACTCGCCGCCAAGCCGCTCGATCCGGACGCCATCGACGTGAAGGAGCTGGAGCGGCGCTTCCTCGTCGTGCAGGCGGTGGAGGCGGCGCGGACGATGGCGGACAATGTCGTCACGGACCCGCGCGAAGCGGACGTGGGCTCGATCCTCGGCTTCGGCTTCGCGCCCTTCACCGGCGGCGCGCTGTCCTACATCGACGGTATCGGGCCGCGCGCCTTCGTGGCGCTGTGCGACGGCCTCACGGTCAAATTCGGCCCGCGCTTCGCCGCGCCGCAATTGCTGCGCGACATGGCGAAGAGCGGCGAGACTTTTTACGGACGCTTTGGGGCGAAAGCGGCGGCGTGAGGGTGAGGGGCGCAGCGCCAACCTCTGCGCCTCTCGTTGGTTGCGAACCGGCTCGCGCGACCACGAGGGTCTCGACGGGGAGTCAGTGCGCGTCCGACATTGCAACTGGCGGACTTTCCCAGTTGACCAAGACTTGCCGCTTCATTTCGCCGCGCATCGTCGTGACGACCTGCCACGCTCGCGGCCCCTGCGTCGTCAAGAGCCGGGTGGCGTCATAAGTCGCATTGTCGCTTGCGCACTCGAAACTCAGCACGACCAGCACGCCTTCGTCGTTTGCGGGATCCTCGCCCGCCCGTGCGACCGTGCTCGCGCATACGGCCCCACTATCGTCGCGCATCGTTACACGATTCCCGACGAATTTGCCGATCTCGCGCTCGAGTGCGCCCGATTTCGACAGATCCTCGCCGACGCGCTCACTCGCTTCCATCAGAAACATCCGCTCGACGTCGGTCGCCAACATCGCGATGTCGACGACGTAGCGTTTGTTGTCGCGAACGATTTTTGCAGCGGATATGTCAGACTGAATGAAAACCTCGGGCTGGACGGAATTCATCAAGAGCCTTCCCCCGAGCAATGTCGCAAGGACGGCGACCAACAAGGCCCAGATCCGCCAGCGGTTCATTGAATCCCTCCCAAATCAGCGGCTTGACGCGTGAGCGTTTTTACAATAATTATCTTACGATCTCCGTTGCTGTCAATTTGACCGCCGGCCTGCCGAAGTCCGCCGACTCTCGGGGGTGGGAGACCCGCTGGCTTGCGGGCCTCCGAAGCCTGAGCGCACTCCGCCTTCCCCCGAAAGGAAACTTCGCCGATGATTGGTGGGATGGCTGAAGGCGACATCTCGGGGAACGACCCTCCCAAGCCCGCACCCGCGCGTCGGCGGGAATTCGCTCGCGGAGTTTTTCTGCAAATTCATCGAACCATCGGGCTTTTAGCGGGCGCGATCTTCGTCTTGGTCGGACTGAGCGGCGGCGTCCTCGCGTTTCGCGAGGATATCGACGAATGGCTGAACGCGCCGCTCATGCGCGTCGCGACTCCCGCGCAAGCAAACTACCGCCCGATCGACGAGATCTTCGCAGCGGCTGTCGCGGCGATGCCGCCGGAGGGGAAAGCGGAAAGGTTGACGCTGCCGCGCCATGCTGGTGCGGCCGCGGCGATCGCCTATATCGTCGAAACCGACGATCTGGACACCTACTCCTACGAGATATTCGTCGACCCCTACACGGCGAGGGTTACGGGTCAGCGGCTCCTTCTGCATGGCGATCGCGTGTTGTCGCAGCCGCTCGTTCCCATCGTCATGGCGTTCCACTGGACCCTGCTGCTCGGCGCCAATAACGCTTACATCGTCGGGGCCGTCGCAGGTCTCGTCATCCTCTCGGTGCTCGTCGGGCTGTATCTCTGGTGGCCGCGCAACGGCGATTGGCGGCTGGGCTTGAAGATCAAGTGGCGCGCCAGCCCGGAGCGAGTCGTCTACGACCTGCATCGGAGCGTCGGCGTCTATCTCGGCGCAGTCTTGCTGGTGATGCTGTTCACGGGAGTCGCGATGATCTTCAAACCGGCGACGCGCGCCGTGGTTTCGCGGTTTTCTTCCCTGGGCGCGGACCCGGATTTCGGGAGGTCGACGCCAATTCCAGGCAAGGCGCCGATAGGCGTCGCGGCGGCGGTCGCCGTCGCGGACAAGGTCTTCCCGGATGGAAGGCTGCATTGGATTCTGCTGCCCAGCTCGCCGACCGGCGTCTATGTCGTCGGCAAGCAGGCGAGCGAGGAGCCGAATCGCACCAAAACTCATCGAAACGTCGGCGTCGATCAATACGAGGGCAGAGTCCTGCACGTGCAGGATCGCGGAAAGTTCACCGCGGGCGAAAGGTTTCTCGAGTGGTTGTTCCCGCTCCACAGCGGCGAGGCATTCGGAGCGATCGGCCGGCCGCTCGCGCTGCTGATCGGGCTTGCTCCCCTGACGCTGTTTGGCACGGGCTTCATGCGCTGGCGGTTGAAACGCCGCGCGCGCAAGCGCGAGTGACCTGCTTCACTCGATTTGACGCGATCGAGATGCGAGCCTGGAGGCTCGCGGTCCAGTGGGCGCCTTGGACCGCGAGCCTCCAGGCTCGCACTCCTTCCCCCTCACTTTCGATGACGCAAGCGCTAGACCTGAGCGCCGCTCATTGCCCAACCAGGATGGGCATGTCGATCATGTCCTCCTTGCTTTTCCCTTCGCCAAACGCGATCCGCAGGAGATATTTTCCCTTGTGGGCTAAGGTCGCGGACACGGACATCATTCCGCTCGAATAACGAGTCGGGGGCAGGGAGTTCAGCTCTTTCAAAGCCCCGGCCGAGTCCGTTTGGAAGAAAGAAAGTCCGATGCGCTCGTTCCTGACTTCCTTTTCCATGAAGGTGACGGAGAAGATGACCTTGCCCGTTCCCGGCACTCGATCGCAATACTCGTCATATTTGCGCATGTCGTCCACGGCTCCTCCCGCGCTTTCGTCGGAGTCGGCCAGGAAATAAGTCGTGAGGTGCACCGAGTAGAAGTCGCTCACGCCGAGACAGTCGGATGCGAGGCGGTCGCCCGCCTTGACTGCCGGCTTCAATATTTTTTTGCTCCAATAATCGTTCCAGGAAACAGTGAGGGCCGGCCCCCATGATTTATAGGTAAAGGCCGCCACGTTGCCGCCAACGAGGAGAACGGCCGTGGAGAGCAGGATCAAATTGAGGCGGGTGTTCGGACTCATTGCTTACGCTTCCTTTCCCTGTGCAAGAGAGCGATTTTTTTCATCTCTGGTCCGAGCTGACTGCTTTCACGTTTGTCTCGGGGCCTCTGGCGAAAACCGCCTTCGGCCTTTGCAGCCGGATGCGCTTCACGGGCGCACTTCGAATTCCCAAGCGCCGCTGACGAGATGGCCGTCGGCAGAAAGCGCGCGGTAGCGCACCGTGTATTTGCCCGGCGCCAACGGGTTCACGCTCACCGACACATGGGCGGGATCGGCGCTGTCGATCGCGGCGTCGCGCTTGTCGACTCGTTCGCCGGACTCGCTGACGACCGCCAGGGCCGCGAAGGCGTCCCTTATGCCCGCGTCGTACCATACGTCCACTTTTCCGATGTCCGCCGCGCCGACGCCGCCTTGCGCGGGGGAAGTGCGGACGACGATGGCGTGCGCCGCCGCGCGCTCGAACGTCCCCGCGACCCAAAGCATCGCTGCGACGAACGACAGCGCGCGCCCTCTCCGGCTGGTGGGTTTCCAAAACGAGCTTTTTCCACCCACGGTTGTTCGCCGCTCATTCTTCGTCATGTCGGTAAGACCAATTTCGTCACAGTGGAGAACGATTCACAGCCGACCTCGGCGAGCGATCGATGGGGCGCCCGTAATACTTCGCCTTCCCGTCTCGTCGCAAATTCGAGTGGGCGGCGCCATTCCGAAACCGCGACACGGAACAACGCGCCTCGTTCGACGCGAGAGCTCGCCTTCGACTTGCACGAAAACCGCAACATCCTCATGCGCGTCGCCCTTGACCGTTCCGGCGCGGATCGTGCTCACGAGAAACGGGTTCTCGACTTGGCGACGCCGCAAAGCGAGGCCTTGCCTTTCCGTCACGTGTATGCACTTTATACGTATAATGCATACGCCGTGACCCCGCGCGGCGTCAAGGGAGTCGGTCCGGATGGTATTCTTGCAAAAAATTGCGCTCGCCGTCGTTTTGGCCGTCTTCGGCGTTGCGTCGACGGCAAGCGCCCATACGGCTAATATTTCCAGCAGCCGTATCGTGCCGGAACCGAACAATCGTTATCGCGTCGAGGTCGGCTTTCTGGGAGCCGACATCGAGCGCATGTTCGCCGAGAACAAACCGAGCCAGGCCGACGTCGATCTCACCGCGCCGGGCGTGATCGAGGGCATGATCGGCAAATTCATCCAGAGCCGCGTCGAGCTGCGCAACTCGGAAGGTCTGACCTGCGCGAGTACGGTCGTTTCGGTAGGCGAAGATCCGGCCAACCCTTACGACTCGAAAGCCGTGCTGTGGATGGATTGCAGCGCCGTTCCGGGGCAGATTTTTTATGACCCCTTCAGACTGCTCACCGCGCAAGGACCGCGCGCCAAACATTTCGTCAGCATTGGCGAGAAGGTCGACGAATCCGAGCTGACCGAGGCGCAGCGCTTGGGCAAGGAGCCGTCGCCAGGGCAAGTGATGATCTTTCCCGGAGATGCGCCGATCGATCTCTCCCAGCCGCTGCTGACGCCCTGGGAGATGGCGCCGAAATTTCTCTATGCCGGCGTCGAGCACATCATGACCGGGTACGACCACTTGTGCTTTCTACTGGCCGTGGTTCTGTGGGCGCGACGCGCCTGGCCGGTCGTCAAGATCGTGACCGCCTTCACCGTCTCGCATTCGATCACGCTGACGCTGGCGGCGCTCCAGGTCGTGAACATTCCAAGTGCGTGGACGGAAATCGCCATCGCCCTGTCGATCATCTACGTGGCGCTCGAAAACTTTTTCACCCGCAAGGTCGACGGGCGCTGGCGCGACACCTTCATCTTCGGTTTCATCCACGGATTCGGCTTCGCCAGCGGTCTGATCGAGCTCGGCGTGCCACAACGCGCCATCGTGCCGGCGCTGGCGAGCTTCAACATCGGCGTCGAGATCGGTCAGATCGGCGTCGTGCTCTTGGTCATCCCGCTGCTCATCTTCATCGACGGACGATTCACCGGGGGGGAGCGTAGCCCCCGTCTCGTAAAGGTCTGCTCGGCTGTCATCGCCAGCTTTGGGGCCTACTGGCTGCTCGTGCGCGTTGGAGCGTTGGGCTGACGGACGGCGCAGCGGTTGGCGCGATCGGTCCCAAAGGTCGCCTCGGCGAGCGCCGCTTCGACTTTGCGAGTATCTTGCGATCCGGATTGCAAGGATGCGATGGCGCCGAGCCGCAAGGCGCGAAGTGTGACAAAAATACATCGCTGCCGGCAAATCTAGCGACCAGCGCCATCGGAGCATTGACTGCGAAGGTCGATGGATAAAATATGCGCCAAATAAGCGAACTGGCGCAATTAATCATACGCGCCGTCAGTGAGGAGGGGCGCGATGCTTCGTCGTCGGATCGGAAACATTTCGGTAATCGCCCTTGCGACCGCGGGCGCGGCGCATACCGCCGGCGCCCAGACTTCGCTGCCGGACATCACGATTGCCGGACGGCACGCCGCGCATGTCGCACACCATGCGAAGCCCGCGGCGAAACCCGCGGTCGTGGCGCACGCCAAGCCCGTCTCAAAGCCCAAGCCCGTCCGGGTCGCCGCCCCCAGACCCGCGCCGCCGTCGCCCGCTCCGGCGCCGGTCCCCGCGAAGCCCGAGCCGCAAATTTCGGCCGCCAGCGAAAAAATCTCCACCGGCGCGCAAATCAACGCGCTGCCCGTGCAGCGCCCCGGCGAGGCGCTGGAGGCGGCCGTGCCGGGTCTCGTGGTCACCCAACACAGCGGCGAGGGCAAGGCCAATCAATATCAGCTCCGCGGCTTCCAGCTCGACCACGGCACCGATCTCGCGCTGACGCTCGACGGCATGCCGCTCAACATGCGCACCCATGCGCATGGCCAGGGCTACGCCGACGCCAATTTCCTGATCCCCGAACTGCTCTCCTCGGTCGTCGCCCGCAAGGGACCCTATTTCGCCGAGGAAGGCGATTTCGCCTCGGCCGGCGCGATCCGCATGCAATATGTCGATCAGCTCGAGAAGGGCATTTTCTCGGCGACGGGCGGGATGTACGGCTATGGAAGGCTGTTCGCGGCGAAGTCCGAAAAGGTGGCGGGCGGCGATCTGCTCTCGGCGATCGAACTCGGCAATTGGGAAGGCCCTTGGGCGCGTCCCGACGAGGCGCATAAGATCAACGGGGTGATGCGCTGGTCGAAGGGCACGCAAGAGGACGGCGCCTCGGTGACCGCGATGGCCTACGCCAACCGCTGGTATTCGACCGATCAGATTCCGCAGCGCGCCGTGACCGAAGGGATACTCCCGCTCAACGGCGCCGTCGACCCGACCGATGGCGGCAACACGACGCGCTTCAGCCTCTCCGGACGCTGGAGCCAGGTGGACGGCGACCACTCCACGCGCATCGAGGCCTATGCGGTCCGCTCGACGCTCAATCTCTACAACAACTTCGACTATTTCCTGACGCAGCCGGTGCTGGAGGATCAGTTCCGCCAGTTCGATCGCCGCACCGTGCTCGGCCTCAACGCCAAACACTCGGTCAAATATGAGGTCGCCGGATTTCCGTTCGAGACGCAAATCGGCTTTCAGGGGCGCTACGACAATATTCGCCTCGGTCTGCAAGACACCTGGAAACGGCAGCCCTACGACACTTTGACCAACGATCAGGTCCCGGAAGGCAGCGTCGGCCTGTGGACCGACACGACCGTGAAATGGACGCCCTGGCTGCGCACCACCGGCGGCTTCCGCGTCGATGTCTACCACGCCAGCATCGGCAATTATCAGGACGTGCTTTCCTCGCCCAAGGACGCCACCGGCATGCCGGTCTGGACGGGGCCTTGGAACTCGGGCCAAAAAGCCGCGGCGATCACCAGCCCCAAGGCGGCGATCGTGCTCGGCCCATGGGAGAAGACGGAATTCTTCCTCGACTTCGGCGAGGGTTTCCATTCCACCGATGCGCGCGGAACCGTCACGTCGCAAAACACCGCCGACGCCTCGCAGGTAGCGCCGATCCCGCTGCTGGTCAAATCGCACGGCGCCGAGGTGGGCGCGCGGACCAAATTCATCGACGGCCTGGACACGACGCTCAGCCTCTGGTGGCTGAACTTCGACTCCGAGAACCAGTTCGACGGCGACACCGGCAATACGGTTTTCGGCCGCCCGTCGCGGCGTTACGGCATCGAACTCAACAATCATTATTCTCCGACGAGTTGGGCGCATCTCGACGCCGACCTCGCGCTCACGCATGCGCGTTTCCGCGGCGTCGATCAACCGCAATGGCTGGCGTGGCTGCCGCTCGTCGATCCCGCCGCGGTGGGCTATTTCACCTATCTCGGCAATGCGCCCGGCAATTTCATCCCGGAGGGGCCGTCGATCGTCGCCTCCGTCGGCGTCGAAGTCGGCGAGGAGACGGGCTGGTTCGGCGCGCTGAAATATCGTTACAAGGCCGTCTATCCCCTGACCGAGGACGGCTATTTCAAAGCCCCGGCGACCGGCGTCGTCAATCTGCGCGCCGGCTATCGCTTCCAGAACGGCTGGAAGATCCAGGCGGACGGCTTCAACGTGCTGAACTCGCGCTCCGACCAGATCACTTACGCTTACGGCTCGCTGCTGCCGACCGACGCGCTGTTCGCGCCCTGTCAGAGCGGCGCAGCGCCGGCGGCGGTCTGCGCCATCGGCCAGATGGACCGGCACTTCCATCCGCTGGAGGCGCCCTCGGTGCGCATCACGGTCAGCGGCCCGCTGTCCTTTGGCGAAAACACGCCGATCTTCGCCAAATATTAAGCGCCCAAATCCGCTGCGTGGGAAGGGCGTTCCCCGTCGTCATAGCCCCGGTTTCCGCTCCTCTTGCGACGCCGGGAACTCACGCACCGCCGCAGCTGTGCTCGGCGTCGGGAAGCATCCAGTTTCCCTTGGTGCGCAGATTGGTCGTGCGATACATCTTGCCGCGATTGTCGCCCTTGGGGCAGTCGACCGGCCGGTGGACGAAGCACATGCGCACGCGGTCGCCCTTTTTCGACGCCTCGATCGCCGGAACCGTGTCGTAGGAGACCTGATAGCCGCCATTGGCGAAGCGCACCGCGCTGCCGGAGCCGGGAATGGGCTCCTTCGTGCCGTCGTCCATCAGCCGCGTCTCGACCGACTCGATCGTCGTGACGACGCAGGCGCCGACGCGGGTGGGCAGAGAATCGGCGACGGCCGGAGACCCGGCGAGCAGCGCGAGCGCGAGCAGCGCGAAACGAGCGGACATGTCTTTCTTCCCTTCCTCGGAGCGACGCACGGCGCCGCCAAGCCGCGCAAAGCTAGAGCGCATTGCGCTCGAGGCGCAAGGCTTTTGCGAAAAGCGCCGACCGCTTCGGCCCCGTCGCTCCCCGGCACGTCAACGCTTACCGATAGTTCATGATTCCGCGGTCTTGTCACGCGGTTCGGCTCGGGCCATATTCGTCGGCAGCGCCCGAGCCGATGGCTGGAGCGTTTTTGGATCGGGCGCAATGATGCGCAAGAGACGAAATCGCTCCGGATCGACGGCCGCGGCAAGGCCCGGCCTGGAGGCGTCGCCTCATACGGAGCTTGCGCCCGCCGCGCGGCCAGATGGAATGTCAACGAGGAACCCATGTCAAACTTCGACCGCAACACCCGCTTCGGCGCCCAAGTCGGCGGCCGAGCCAGCGCGGACATCGACCAGGGTCTGCGCGCCTATATGCTCGGCGTTTACAACTACATGACGCTGGGCCTCGGCGTGACCGGAGCCGTCGCGCTCGGCGCGAATCTCCTGGCCGTCACCCACAACGCCGCCGGCCGCTTGGCGCTCACGCCCTTCGGCCAGGCGATCTACACGAGCCCGCTGCGCTGGCTGATCGTCTTCGCGCCGCTCGGCTTCGTGATGTTCTTCGGGGCCAAGGCAGGGTCCATGTCCGCCGCGACGGCCCGCACCATGTTTCTGGCCTTCGCCGCGCTGATCGGCCTGTCGATGTCCTTCCTGCTGATGGTCTACACCGGCGGCTCCGTCGCCCAGGTGTTCTTCGTCACGGCGGGCGCCTTCGGCGGCCTCAGCCTCTACGGCTACACGACCCGGCGCGACCTCTCGGCGATGGGCTCCTTCCTGATCATGGGCGTCTGGGGTCTGGTCATCGCCGGCATCGTCAACGTCTTCCTGCACAGCTCGAGCCTGCAGTTCGGCCTGTCGATCCTGTCGGTGCTGATCTTCTCTGGCCTCACCGCCTACGACACCCAGGCGATCAAGGATCAGTATCTCGAGTCCGACGGTTGGGAAGTCGCGCAAAAGAAGAGCATTTTCGGCGCGCTGAGCCTCTATCTGGACTTCATCAACATGTTCCAGTCGCTGCTCTATCTCTTCGGCCAGCAACGCAGCAACTGATCGGCCTCCCGGCCCTCGAAAGCCCCGCCCACGCGCGGGGCTTTTTTCATGGCTGGTTTTTTGGCCTCGCCGGAGGCGGAAGCTCTTCGTGAAACGAAGTTCGCGCCGGCCCCTGCCGGCGTTACGATTAAAATTGTTAAAATCAATTAACAACATTTCATGATTTGGCCGGGATTAGGCCACTTGCAAGCCAGACGAAGCCGCCAATATTCCACTCATTGCTCCGAACGGCGATCCTGCGTGTTTCCGGTTTTCGTCAGCCCCCCAGCCCCCCGGAAGGGCGCAGGATTGATGCTCCGGCTAGTTCGAGGCGATGGAAGGGTCGGTGGAGAGGTCCCCTCTCGCCGGCCCTTCTTGTTTTCCCCCTCAGCGCGGCGGCGCATCCGCGAGCGGGCGCGTCGCGCGCGCCAGCCAGGCCCGCGTCGCCTGGTCCACGCGCGGCGCCAGCGTTTCCCGCACGCGGGCGTGATAGGCGTCGAGCCACTCTACTTCTTCCGCCGTCAGCAGCGCCGGCTCGACGAGTTTGAGATCGAAGGGCGCGAGCGTGATCGTCTCGAAGCCGCGCATCTCGCGCTCGCCCCCGGCGATCTCGCGCGGCGCGACGATCACGAGATTTTCGAGCCGGATCCCATATTCGCCGGCGCGGTAATAGCCGGGCTCGTTCGAAAGGATCATGCCGGGCTCCAGCGGCGCGTGACCCAATTTGCTGATGCGCTGCGGGCCTTCGTGCACAGAGAGATAGGCGCCGACGCCATGGCCGACGCCATGGTCGAAATCCAGCCCCGCCTCCCACAGATGCCGCCGCGCGAAGGCGTCGAGCTGCGCGCCGGAGGTCCCCTTGGGAAACACCGCGCGCGCAATGGCGATGTGCCCCTTGAGCACGCGGGTGAAATGGTCGCGCATCATCGGCGTCGCTTGGCCGACGGCGATCGTGCGCGTCACGTCGGTCGTGCCGTCGACGTATTGTCCGCCGGAATCGACGAGATAAATTCCCTCGCCGATTTTCAGATTGCTGCGTTCCGTCACCCGGTAATGCGGGATCGCGGCGTGCGGCCCGAAGGCCGAAATCGTCGGGAAGGAGATGTCGCGCAGCAGGCCGCCTTCGCGCCGAAAAGTTTCGAGCGCCTGCGCCGCCGCGATTTCGTCGAGCCCGCCGCGCGCCGCCTCGGCCTCGAACCAGGCGAGAAAGCTGGTCAGCGCCGCGCCGTCGCGGATGTGCGCCTCGCGCGCCCCCGCGAGCTCCACCGGGTTCTTCACGGCCTTTGGGAGAGCGGCGGGATCTTCCGCGAGTTTGGGCGCGCCGCCGGCGGCGCGCAGCGTCTCGACGAGTTTCGCCGGCGCCGTCGCCGCGTCGAAGAGAACCGCCGCGCCCTTGCCCCCGAGCGCTTCGAGGTCGGCGATCAATCTTTCGGGCCGGGCGAGGATCAGCTCGCGCGCAAGAACCTCGCGCGCCTCCGCCGGGACTTTGGCGTCGTCGACGTAGAGCGTCGGCGCGCCGTCCTTCGGCAGCAGCGCGAAAGCCAGCGCGATGGGCGTGTGCGCCACGTCGGAGCCGCGGATGTTGAAGGTCCAGGCGACGGCGTGCGGATCGGAGAGCAGCAGCGCCTCGGCCGCGCCGAGCGCCTCGCGCAGCTTGGCGATCTTCTCCTGCGCCGTCGCGCCGGCGACCTCCGCCGGCTGCAAGAGCAGCGCGCCCCGCGGCGGCGGCGGCCGGTCGAGCCACAGCGCGTCGATGGGGTTGCCCTCCAGCGCGACCAGTTCGACGCCCTTGCCGGCGAGCGCCTTTTCGATGGTCTCGAGCTGGCGGCTCGTGTGCACCCAGGGATCGTAGCCGATGCGCGCGCCGCGCGGCGCATGTTCGGCGAGCCAGCGCGACGGCGGCGTCTCGGCGACGTCCCTCCGCTCGAAGAGGTGGTCGTCGACCTCGTCGCGCGCCTGCAAAGTGTAGCGCCCGTCGACGAAGACGGCGGCGCTCTCCTTCAGCACGACGGCGAAGCCGGCCGAACCGGTGAAGCCGGTCAGCCAGGCGAGGCGCTCGGCGCCCGGCGGCACATATTCGTTCTGATGCTCGTCGGCGCGCGGGACGAGGAACCCGTCGAGCTTCTCGTCGGCGAGGCGCTCGCGCAACGCCGCGAGTCGCGCTCCCGCATCGACGCTGCGCGGGGCGTCGGCGAAACTTTGGAACTTTGCTTCGAACATGATGGAAGGCTAGTCCCGCAAGTAACGAGACGCAAGCGGCGGTTGGTCTTCGCAGCCAATCGGACGATGGAAAAAGATGCGGGCCTGGAGGCTCGCGGTCCAAATTCGGCCCTGGACCGCGAGCCTCCGGGCTCGCATCGTAAACGCTGCATCGCCATGGAGGACGCTTCCGTCCCCTCACTTCGCCGTGTCGGGAAAGGGCTCCAGCGGAGGATAATTGGCCGGGACCGGCCCCGTCAGCGCGCCGAGGAAGGCGACGATGTCGGCGACCTCCTCGTCCTTCAACTCCTTGCCGAGCTGCACCCTGCCCATGATTTTCACCGCGCGCGGCAATTCGGACACCGAGCCGTCGTGGAAATAGGGGGCGGTCTTGGCGACGTTGCGCAATTGCGGAACCTTGAAGACGTAGAGGTCCGCGTCGTTCTTGGTCACGTCGGCGCGGCCCTTGTCGGGCGGGTTCGAACCGGTCTCCTTCCAATAGTCCGCGGCGACGCCGAATTTCTTGAAGGAATTGCCGCCGAGCGTCGGGCCGTCGTGGCAGCCCGCGCAGCCGAGCTCCACGAATTTCTCCAGCCCCGCCTGCTCCTTGGCTGAGAGCGCCTTGACGTCGCCTTTGAGGAAGGCGTCGAAGCGGCCGGGCGTCAGCAGCGTGCGCTCGAAAGCCGCAATGGCCGCGCCCCAATTTTTTTGGTTGATCGGATCGGCGTCGCCGGCGAAGGCCTTTCCGAAAGCCGGAGCATAGCCGGGGATCGCCTTGAGTTTGGCCACGACCGCGGCGAAATCCGGATTGCCGAAACTCGCGGCGCCGGTCGGCGATTTCTCGGCCTGGTCCTCGAGCGATTCGCGGTCGCCGCGCCAATGCTGCTTGAAGTTCAGGCTCGCGTTGAAGATCGACGGCGCATTGCGCGGATTTTCCTTGCCGAACACGCCGATGGCCTTGGGCAGGCCGTCGCTGGCCGCGAGATCGGCCTGATGGCAGTGGCTGCAGCTGACGTTGCCGTCGGCCGAGACGCGGTTCTCGTAAAAGAGGCGCCGGCCGAGCGCGACTCGGTCGGGATTTTCGCTCGGGATGGCCGGGAGCGGCGCGAAATGCGCCTTGGCGGCGGCCAGCGCTTTCTCGGCGCCGCCGCTTTCGGCGAGGGCCGTCGCCGGCGCAGCCGAAACGAGAAGCAAAATCAGCAGAGACGTCGTGCGCATCGTTTCCTCCGTCACGGCGTTCGCTTCCCAAAAATTATGGGATTCCAAAGCGCCCGACATGAAAAAACCGACGCTCTCATCGAACAGCCGTGGCCGGCGGTTCGGATGCGCGTCGGTTCGAATTCCGTAACCCGGGCGAGGACCCGGGCCGTCGCGGAAGGCTTAGATTTCCGCCGAAGAATAGGCTGTGATTTCCATGCCGACGCAGACTTCGACGATCGTGGGGGTGGTCCAGGCCATAGTTTCCTCCAGTTGCATAAAGCTGGCCTCGTCCCGTCTGCCGTTGGCTGTGGCGACGGGTTCGAGTTCGACAAAACCTCTATCATGGGCGCCGAGCAGGCGCAATTCGCCTTTTCGTTTCGGGTGCGATTCAAAGTTGTGCGGAGTAAATTCGATGTGATTCGCTTTGGGAGGGGAAGGCCGATGACGGGCTCGCATTTGAGTGACGAAGCGCTGGTTGCGTTTTTACGCGGGCATCCCGAGCTT
>Ga0265328_10000143_pt1 | contig 33778 bp, 37 predicted proteins | sample 41624metaG_FD_202086 | JGI IMG/M metagenome (GOLD analysis project Ga0265328, IMG submission 202086) | Rhizosphere microbial communities from Carex aquatilis grown in University of Washington, Seatle, WA, United States - 4-16-24 metaG | ecosystem: Host-associated > Plants > Roots > Rhizosphere...
AAGATCCATCGACAGCGTCATGATCCCCTCCCAGGCGCTCGCGCCGCTCAATGCCGATCAGCGCTCCGCTTGAGATATGGGAATCCTTCCCGCTTTATTGAATCGCCCTGCTCGGACGACGCTCTAAGGCGCAAGCCGCGTCGAGAATGGCGCGCTCGACGTCCGCCTCTCTGCCATCTTTCGATACCGCGTTTGTGGCGGCAGCGCGCGCCATACGCTCGAGTTCGATCATGGCGTCGTGATTATGCGCCTCGGTAGCGAATAGCCGTTCTAGCGCCGTTGCTGCGAACGGCGACAGGCGCTCGCGCACTGCGGCTTCGAAGTTGTCGAGAAACTGTGCGTGCGCGTTATTCAATTCGCCGAACACGTCTTGCATGGTGTCGCGTTCCTTTCGTGGTTCGATCGGCGGCGAGCATATCGGCTGCGACCTCACAGTCAAGCTTTAGGTTGTAATGTCAATAGGTTGCAACTCATGACAAACGCGACGCCAAAAGAGCCCCGCCACGGCGCGCGCCGTAACGGGGCCAAGTTCTCGAATGTCGCTATCTCGTTTATGCCACTGAGCGCACGCAATGCCGCGCGTAGGCCGCGCTTAGGGCGATCGGCCCGAGGCGCTTCGCAAGCTCTGCGAACGGAACGCGCCGCAGCGCGGCAGATACGACGGCCGGACGATAGAACGTCGGACGCCGCAGCATGTCCGCCACTACGTCGACGTGCATGGTCTCGGGAATGCTCTCGTCGAAAAGCGTTGCCAGTTGCTCGGGCGTCTCGGCCTTCCCACAAACCGCGAGCGCCGGTAGCAGATAATACGGTAGCTCGGTTATTTCGGGCTCGCCGTTGGCAAGAATGCGCGCGAGTTCGCCCTTTGCAGCGGAATTGCCTTTGGGCTTTCGACCAAACATCTGCATGTCGTTTCCTTACGGTGCTTTGAGGCCGAGCTTCACAAGGCCGTAATAGTTCCGCGAGACGCCGTCGGGCCGAGCGTATTTGACCTCGAAAAGCTCGTCGGTCGCGTAGCGATAAAACTGGTCGCCGTGATTGATCGCCACTGGCAAACTGCGATGCGCGATTGAAACGCACGGCGACGAGCTTTCGACGGCGATCATCTTGTGTCCATGATCGTCGTATGTGTTTCGGAAGGCGTCATACGGCGGGTCGTCAAAGATCGCGACGACGTCGAAAGCTTGATCCATGAGCGGGAGCGCTTGTCGGTTCACTCTGGATTGCGTCGGTATGACCTTGAAGCGTTCCCCGAACTGTTCATCTTGATCGGCTTCCGCGGCGTTCATGGCTTCCCGCCATGTGGTGCGGTTGAAAGCGTTTGTCACTGCGGCGGCCTACCTGCGAACATTGACGACGGGAGAGTGTGAGCGCCGCCGTGCGGCGGCGACGCGCCCGACGTGCCTTGCATCGTGCGACCGACATTCGGTGACGGCGCGTTCAAGCCGGACATTGTGTAGCCGACATTTGCCACAGTGCCGGAAAGCTCCATGATCGCGCGTTGCATTCCCGAGACGGTCGTTTGAAACCACGGGGAAGGCGTCACGCTTATGTCGCCCTTGATCGTTCCCTCGCCCGTAACTGTGCCGGTCACGTTTGCTTCGATCTTCGCGGGTCCGCCCTCGCCGAACCATGAACGCCCGAAACTCGGATGGCCCGCGCCGATAGGATCAATTCCCATAGCGTGAAGCGCTGCGGTCAATTGACCTCGATGCAACGTCGTCGGCGGCGAGGTCGAGCCGGGCGGCGGCGTGATATCGAAGCCGAAATGAGGCCCGTGTCCGATCGTCGCAAGTCGCGCGTCGTCGCCCGTTGGCGTGCGAAACAAGCCGCCCTTCGCCGCCATGCCTTCGTCGGCGCTCCACCAGTGTTTCAATTCCTCCAAACGCTTTTTGAACTCGGCTTCTATGCCCGCGCCGACGCGCTTCTTTCCGTCCGGCCCTGTTTCTTGGTTGTCGTCGAGATAGCCGAAATAAGAGCCGACGAGCGCGACAGCGCCAGCGACGCCGGTTAGAACCTTGGCAAGTCGCAAAGCTCCGGCGGCGGCGCTCGAAAGACCAGCGACGAGCCCACCTTCCGCAGCGGCTTCACCCATGGGCGCGAACTTGCCGACAGCCTCGGCCGCCGCTTCCATCGGACCCGCGAGCTTGCGCGCGGCGTCGTTTACCGTCTTCAGGAACTTTACCGTCGACGCGACGCCGTAGGCCCCGCCGAGCACCGCGGCCGCCGCGCCAATGCCGCCGATTGCCTTCATATGTTCGGGCGAAATAGCGCCGACCGACGAAGCGAGCCTCGTCGATAGATCGGCGAGCGACTTCAAAACGTCCGAGTTCGCCTCGACGAATTTATTCGCGGCGTCTTCATAGCTCGCCTTCATACGATCGATTGCGGCGGCGAGCCCTTTCTGCCTTTCCTCGGCGATACGATCGGTAGTGCCGCGCTCTTGAACCTCTTTGAAATAGTCGTGATACTTCTCGAGTTGCTGCAACATGCTCGCGATTTTCGAGCCTTGCTTGACGCCGAGTAGCATCATGCCTTGCTGAGCGGTCATCTTGCCGCCCATGAGTTCGTCTAAAACCTTCGCGCCGTCGACGTGATCTTGTGAAGCCTTCCACGCGTAGCCTGCCGTAGTTCCGAGCTTCGCCCTATCGCCGGCTCTCTGGCTGCCGTGCTGTGCTTCGTAAGCCGCAATAACCTGTTTCGCGAACTCGGCTTGCGTCCTTATCGCGCCGCCATCGAACGCCTTTTGAATATCGCTCAAGCGTTCGGCGTTGAGGCCGCCGCCGAACTTCTCTTGAAGCGCGACGTTCAACCCTTCGCCGCTGAACTTCCCGCGCGTCACGTAGCCGTTGAAATCGAGACCGGCGGCGGCGAAGGCTGCTCGACCTTCGGCCGTTGGCATCATGAGGCGCGCGCCGAGGGCTCGCTCAAAGACGCCGATTTCGGCCCCTTGGAACTGTTCGCGCTTCAAAACCATCGCCATGGCGAAGGCTTGTTCGGGCGTAGCGCCAGCGGCGCGCATTGCGGCAGCGCCGTATTTGTTCATTTCCTCGACGTCTTGAACCGACATTGCGCCTTTCTTTTGCGCGTTTGTCGCCAAGTCGAGATAGCGCGGGACGATCGCGTTTACAGCTTTCGCGTTTTCGACATGCTCGCCAAAGCCGAAAACAATCGACTCCAACGTCTTCGCCGCCTGCGCGACGTCGACGCCCCATGCCTTCGCAGCCTTCTCCGCTTGCACCATGAATGCGGACGTCGTTTCCGCGTCCATATGGCGCTTCACAAATTCGCCTTGCGCGTGCGCGGTCGCGTCGGGAAGCTCGCCGTAAAGACGAGCGAACGCCGATTGCTGCTCTTTGAGCTTCGCCATATCCGCGGCGCTGAAATTGCCCGCGGCTTGATTGACGATGTTCGTTCGTTCGAGCGGCAGATAGTTGTGAATCGCCTCGGCCGCAATGTGCGGAAACTTCAACGCCGCATAGGCGGCGGCGGACTTAGACAGGTCTTTGAACGCGCTCGACAGTCGCGAGACCATAGACAATTGATGGTTTAGCGCGCCGTCGCTGGCGCGCAAATGTTTGGAGATATCGGCCGCCGCTCCGGCCTTCTCCAATTCTCGCGCCATGTTCTCGGCGGTCTTCGCCATGGCTTTGAGAACGGCCGAGGCTTTATCCTCGGCCGTGATGATCGCCTTTACCTGAACGTCACCCATTCGCGTAGTCTCTTTCGCAAGAGAAGCGCCGGGCTATGCGTCCCGGCGCTCCTTAAGGAAGCTCAACAGTTGTGAAACCCAGTGATGCAATTCGGTCATGTCCATTTCGTCGACTTCACGCGGCGACGTGTGAAAATCGACTATCAGCCATGAGCCGGCTTTCATCACTTCTCGGTAGGGTTTTCCCCGCCGACTCCCATGATGAGGTTGACCAGCGCCATGCGCGCGGCGAGATAGTCCTTCGCCGTCACCTCGTCGAACAATATCGGATCGATACCCGTGCATTCCGACAGGAAACCGCCGATCGCCTTGTCATTGAAATCGAAGACGACGGAGCCGTCTTTCATGCGCGCCTTGAAGGGCTCCCCGTGTTTGCGGAACTGCGCATATTTCGGCTCGCGGATCGTGAGCGATTTCGTCTCGCCGCCGTGAGTGATGATCGGGGTCGATAGCGGAACGGTAACTTCGGCCATGTGTGTTTTTCCTTGTCTATGTGTGATTAGGCGTTGCCGCGCAACGCTTCCAGGTCCGCGCCAGCCTTGCGCAAGGCGTCGATTATCCCGATGCGCGGATTTTGGGATTTCATCGAAAGCGCGTAAGCGAGCTTTCGTCTTTCCTCGGCTGCCGATCGCCGTCGAGTGTCGGACAGTCGGCCGTTTGCCGCGTTCGTTTCGAGCGCGACGATGCGCAACTCGACGCGACGAGTCATGATCCGGTCACGTTCGCGAAGCTCGGCGGCGCTCGGTTGCGGCGCGACTGGTCGCGTTTCGATCTGAAGCGAGCCGAGCATTGCCCTCGCCCTGTGAAGGGGAAGCGACTTCGCGTCGTAAACCTCGGCGATCGTCGCGGCCGCCTTGCGCCGCTCGCGAGCCTCGGGAAGCGCCAAAACGGCGGCCCGGTAGGACTGCCGCTCGGCCTCGGCGGACGCCGCTCTGTGCGCCGCTCTATCGATCGGCGAGGGCTCGACGGCGGCAGGCTCGGGCGAAGGAAACGGCTTCGATCGTTCCGTAATGGTGAAGCCGCGGCGCTCGGCGGCCGCACGCGTCACGATCTCGCCCGAGGGCATTTGAACGTCTTCGCCATACGCCTCGGCGAACAGCTTGATACGTGCCATCGTCGAGCCCTCAATAGCCGTAGCCGTAGAGCGGCCGACGATAGCCGCCGGCTCGAATAGCGCGGCCTTGTCCGGCTAGGCCCCCGTTTGTGCATATCGTTTCGAGCCGGCGGATTTCGTCGCGCAAGAGCTTCGCGTCTCCGCGGTTCCATTCCGTCTCGCGGTCTTTGTGGCGGACCTTCGAAACGCTTTGGCCCGACAGCAATTGGTAGTAGGCCGCGCGCAACGTCGGTAGGACGCTGCAATCATCGCCGTAGGCTTGCGCCTGGGGGAGAGGATAGCCGCCTTGCTTCATGGGCGGCCGCGCGAAGCGAGGGTGATAGTAGGACATGGATCGATTATCCTTCACTGTCCGAGGGCGAGCGCGCCATCAAAGCCGTGGCGAAGGAAACCCGCGGGGGGCGGTTCGCGACGATACGGTCCCGAGTGGCGAGGAATTGGTTGAGTAGTGCGCGCTTGGCGCGAAGGTTCGCTAGCCGCCCTTCGCGCTCGGCAATGAACTCCTCGAATATTCCGCGCTCGACGACAAACTCTGCGAGTAGTTCCAACTCCGTGGCGAGCGAGTCGATGTGCGTCTCTGCATCTTCGGCCGAGCGGCGTTTCTGCGCCATCACCGCGCGAGTATCGAACGGATGCTGCAAGCCGTGCTTCGCGAGTAGGTCGCGCTCGGCGGCAAGCGCTTCGACATGCGCCTGTAGGTCTTTGCCTTCCTCGCCGATGATCTCGGCGAAGGTAGCGAGGCCGGTTTTGATTTTGTTCAGTTGAGCTTCCGTGTCGTTGTTGAAGGTATTGGACATGGTTCGATTATCCTTCGTTCAGAGGGCGAGCGCTTCGTCGGCCGAAAGACCTTCGGGCTCGTATGGTTCGAGGACGACGAGATTCGCTTTCGCCGATCGGCGGCGCGTCTTCGGCTTCGCCGGCTGCGGCTCGGGCTTCGTCTTCGTCGGCTTCGTCGGCTGCGGTTCGTCCTCGACGTCCTCGGCCGAGAGACGTTTTTGGGTCGTCGTCTGGCCAACATAGAACGGCTGGTTTAGGCCATGCTTCGCAAGTAGGTCGCGCTCGGCGACAAGCGCCTCGATGTGCGTTTCCAGGTCTTTGCCTTCCTCGCCGATGATCTCGGCGAAAGTCGCTAGACCGTTCTCCATTCGCATGAGTTGCGCTTCCGCAGATTTTTTCGGGTCGGGCTGAATCATGCCCTTCCCGAGGAACTTCGCGCCGCAATATGCTTTCTTCGTCTCACGAGAGAACGGCGGCGCGTTCGGCGGCAGTTCGATCAATTCCCGCTCTATGGCTTCCTCGACGAAAGCCTCGTAGGCCGCGCGGTAAAGATGCTCGCAAATGTTCTTGCGTCGCACGAGATTGATTTCGTGCGGCAGGCCGGCGGCCCAACGTGAAGCCGAGAACGACGTTTGGCTGAAGTCGCCGGACACGTCCTCGACCGACGAGCCTGCGGCCTTCGCCGCCTTGCGAACAAGCGAACGATCGAAACTATCGAAGGTGTTATTCGGCGTTTCGCTCTTGTGAAAGTGCAGCTTGTCGCCGGGCGCAAGATGATTGATCGTTCCGGGTTGCGGCGTGATCTTCGCCTTGCCGTAAATCTGTTCGCGCATGGCGAGCCAATTCTCTGTGTGGCCCGCAACGTCGTTCACTTGCAAACCGTCGAGCGCTTGCGCGGTCGGAAGGTTGCTTTCGACGCTGATCGCAAAACTGTTATCGAGAAAGGCTTTCCCGAGAACAAACTCGCCGAGCGTTTCGCGTTCGTGCGCGGGCGTGAGCGCAGAGACCAGCGGCGACAATCCTCGGACCTGTTGAGGATCGATAAATTGATAGGTATGGAGAACCTTGATTCGCCCCCAAGAACTCCGCGCTGGAACATACTTCGCCGCCGGCGCGTTCGCGCGGGAGCCGAGCGGCACATCATGAAGCATGTAGCCGACAATACGTCCCGCTTGTGTCGTGCAAACGCCGTAAGAGACGTTCAGATTATACGCATCATGCCGCTTAAGCGTTCGGTCCAACTGTGTCGGGTCCAAAAGCTTCAACTTTGTTTTGTATTTCGTCTCTCCAAAATCCTCCCATTCGAAGACCGTGACAGCTTCGCCCGAATGAATAGCGGAAAGAAAATGCGCGTTTGCGATCTGAGACAGCGGAAAGCGCCCCGTCCAGTCGCATTCGAGAGGATCATCCGCCCATTCCGAGAACGCGCTTTCTAGCGCCTTCGACAGCTCGCGACCTTGCTCGGGCGTGATACCGAGCGCTTTCGCGTTCGGCTTTGCCGTCAGGGTTAAACCCTGGCCAAGCGCCTGCGTCGAGAGGTTGAGGGTAAGCGCAGCGATTACCGGATTGCTCGTCGACAAGGCTGTAGCGACGGCCGCGGCCGGTCCTTGCTCGCGAGCCGTGCGGCCGCCGAGCAGGTTGTAATAGACAGGACCGTAAGCGCCGAAACCGAACGCGCCGCCGCCATACGCCGAGCGCGCCCAAGATAGCCTTTCCTCGGTTCCATTCGTCGCGCGTTGGAACGGCGCGGGAGCGCCGAACCGATTGGCGCGGCCGTAATGGTAATCGTCATCGTCGTATTCGAGCGACGCCGAGGGCTGCATAGCGTTGGCGGTCGTCGCGGCGGTGCGATGGCCCCCAAAGGACGCCGAGGGCTGCAATGCGGCGGCAGTCTCAACGGCGGCCGTTGCGGCGCTCGGCGCGATCGTCGCCGTTTGGCCCTGGTGCTTGGTTATGCGGCCGCTGGTTGCGGCGCGATCGACGCGCTCGGCGGCGGCCCGCGGCGTCTTCGGCGCGCGAGTGGTTGCTTTTGCCATGTGGAGAGTTCCTTACCGGCGGACGTGCGGAGCGCCGCGAGAATCGAGATACGAGCCGAAGTCGGAAAGCGTCTCGCCGAGCGTCGCAATCCCGTCGACAAAGCCGTTTTCGAGCGCGTCACACGGACCGTAGACCGCGGCCTCGGTAGCTTTGACCTCGTCGGGCGTCATGTCGCGACCTTCCGCAACGGCCTCGGCGAAAGCGTCGTATATCTCGTCGAGTTCGGATTGAATGCGGGCGCGCACTTCGTCGGGAAGCGGCTCGTAAGCGTTTCCGTCGACCTTGTGGCGTCCGGCATGAATGAACGTCGAGACGACGCCGCGCTTTTCCATCGCCTGCGAAACGTCTTGATGTAGGACAACCACGCCAATGCTTCCGACGCGCGCGTTCGGCGTTGCGATAATGCGCGGCGTCGAGCTTGCCAGCCAAAAGGCGGCCGATGCGCAAAGCGAGTTCGCAATAGACCATATCGGTTTTTCGTCCGCGAAGTCGCGAAGGGCGGCCGCCGTCTCGGCTATGCCGGACACTTCCCCGCCGGGCGAGTCGAAGTCGAGCAAAACGCCGCGAATGTTGTTGTTCACGACGAGTTCGGCAAGTTGGTTTTGTAGGCCCGTGTAGCCAATGCCGCCGCTTTCTGCGTCAAAGTCGCCACGATGGCGCAAGCCGCCGACGATCGGCACAACAGCAATCCCGCGCGCCTTGTCGACCATGATCGAACGGCGCGGCCTCTTGTAGGCGTCGAGCGCCGCCTGCGGCGCAAGGGGCTCGACGTTGAGCCGATCGGCGATTGCGGTCGCAACCACGCCTGCATAATCGGCGGTTGCTAACAGCGGCGTATTGAACAGCCGGCCGGCTATGTGGTGAAGCAACATGGTTGCGACCTTTCGTCTTATCGAACCGCGAAGCGGTTGCCGGCTTTGGCTTCGGACTTGAAGCCGTTGGCGCGGTTCACATTGCCGGCGGCGGCGGCGATCTCGGCGCGGCGACGCTCCTTAGCGTCCGGCGCGGGATTGGAACCGAGCGGCGAATTGACGCCGGTGTGGCCCTCGGCCGACATGCGGCGATCGAAGTCACGGGCGGTTTCGGACGGCGCGTCGCCGAGAATGTCGACGGCCATCTCGGCGCTCATGTCGGTATGAAGCGCCAGCTTCAAAGCCTGCTTCGGATGCGCTCGGCCTTCGTCGCTTTCGAGAATGGCGGCGATGCGAGCGCGCTCGGCCACGATGGTTTCATTGCTCATGTTGTGTGCTTTCCTATGTCTGTTTGTAGAGGTTTTGCAGCCTCTCGCCCGGCGAGAGTTGCTGCGGTTCTTGCGGCCGTGCGCCGATCGGCGGCAGAGCCGGAAGCGGTTTTGTCTTCGTCGCGAGAGCGATGTTGTAGACAAGGCAATCGAGCGGTTCGTTATGCTTGACGCCTTCCTTGCGAACCCACTTCGCTTTCGCGCGACCTTTGACAAATTCGACTCGGTATTCTTCGGACGCGACGCCTTCGAAATACGACGCTTCAAGCGACGCGTTGAAGTGAATGCGTCCAGCCTCGCCCTTCGGTTTCGAGACGCGGCGCATGACGTTATGTTTCACGCCGTCGACGCCGATAAGCCAAAGATCGGTGAGCTTCTTTAGGCCGTTCGGGCTTCGCCATATTGTCGGGTAGCCGTTGCGGCCGTCTTCGCTTCGATCGCCAACGCCTTTAATCGCAACGCATATGTGGCTTTTTTGCTTCTGCGAATTGACGAAGTTTGCGACGTCGGTTGCGTGGTGGCCGCCGGAGTCGACGCAAGAGGCGGATATCGGAAGGCGCGAGCCGTCCTTACGTTTGAAGGTTGCGGCGAGCAACGCGTCGGCTTCACGCCATACCGCCAACTCGCCGGGCGAGCCTGTGAAGACATGATGTTGCAATACCCACGCTTCGCCCTCGCCGCCGTGTCCGACGATCGTCGCCTCTAGGCGATCGTCCTGTGTATCGATCGCGCATGTTATGAAGCGGATCGGCGGCGGCAGGAACTCGCCGAATGGTTCCGCGGCGTCTTCGATCGCCGAGGACTCGACCGTCACGTTATCGCCGAAATCATACGGCTCAGCGAGAAACGTGTTATAAAACGACTTCACTTCCTCGAGTTTACCTTCGCCCTCTTCATACTTTCGCGCAATTTTCTCCAACGTCTCAAATTTACTGATTAGCGAGGTCGCGTGAAACGATCGAATGTTAGGCTCGGCCGACTCATTCGTCACATGCCACGCGCCGAGTTCGATCGCATGTTGTCGCTCGGCCTCGGACATGGCGTGTCCACAATGGACGCATTCGAGCTTCGCCTTTTCCGGCTCGCCCTTCGGCCATTTGAGATTCGGAAAGCGCGGATAATCGAGGACGCCGCATTCCGGGCATGGAATGTGAAAGCGCTCCATTGTGCCGCGACGGAACCATTGGTCTATACGGCTCGTCTTTTTGAGCGTCGGCGTTGAGGCCATTGCGATTTTGCGATTGCGGAACGTCGCTGTTCGGCGCATTGCCAGCGCCAGCGGGTCGCCCTCTTGCCGAACGCTCGAGGGATATCCGTCGATCTCGTCAGCGAACAAGTAGCGTATCGGCAATGCGCGAAGGTCTTCAGGTTTCTGGGATGACGCTGTGACGACGAAGCCGCCGGGGAAACTTTTATGCGTGTTCGAGTCGCCGCCGTTTGTATTCGCGCCTAGGCCGATAAGATGCTTGATCGTCGGCGCGGCGTTTATCAGCGGGTCGAAACGGGTCTTGACATACTGCTTAACCTTGCCTTCGGTCGGTTGAAGCAACATGGTTGCGCCTGGATCGTTTTCGATCATGTAGAGAAGCGCGGCTTCGAGCGCGGAACTCTTTCCGGTTTGCGCACCCATTTCGAAGACCAAAATTTCCGCGTCTTCGTCTTCGAAAGCTTCGATCAATCCCGCCTGATATCGCGTCGGAACGAAAGGCCCCGGCTCGGCCATGACGTCAGGAAGCCGGATGTTTGCTTTGCACCATTCGACAATCGGCGGCCGCGGCGGCGGACGAAGCGCGGCGAGCGCGCTAGTCCACAATCGATAGTCATACATCGTCATGTTAGCGGGTCTTCGTCGGCTTTATCGGCGAGCTTGTGGAGCGTGCGCTTAATCTCGTCGTCGAGCAGTTTGCGGATTGCGCGCTCGTCTTTCATCTCGACGAGCAACGGCGCGAGCTTGCGCGGCAGGCCGAGCAACGCTTGTCGGATATCCGTCGAGACCTGAAGAAATGTCGCCTCGACCTCGTCGCGAGAGACGAGCAAGCCGGCGAGCTTTCCATTTTTGAGCTTCAACGCTCGGGCTTGCTCGGCGGCATAGTCGCGCTTCGATCGCGCCAGTTCGTTCGCAACGTCGACATGTATAGGCGCGTGCCTTATGCCCGCCGCCTGCCCGGCGACTGCCGCGGGGCGCTTCGTCGCGGCGAGCGCATCTTTCGCTTGCTCTTTCGGAAAACGGCCCTCGTCGTCGGACTCTATGCCGGCTCGCGATAGAACTTCGGCGGCCCGGCTCGGCCTCATACCTTCCCCCGCGGCGAGTGCGCGTAGGCTTATGCGCTCCTCGTTTCGCATTGATTTTCCTAGTGTTTGCGGGGGTTTTTCGGTTTGCGGCCCATGGCGAACAAATGACTTTTTTCCTAAAAATGCAAAAAAGTCGCGGCAGCGGACCTCACAGGGTTGCGCTAGATCGCGCGGAGGACCCGTAAACGTATGTTATTGCTTGCTATTGTGCGGCCGCTCGACGTAGACCCATCACTTTCGACCACGCGGACCAAAGTCCTATTCATACCCGCGAGGTATGATTTGCATGTGCCGGGCGCGCGCGGCTCGCCTGCGCTGTTTCGCGTCGAGCGCTATAGGCATAGCGAGACGCCGCGTTGAGCGAATGTGCGCGCCCGCCTGCCCGCCTGCGTCGAGCTTCAATCGTCCGGGGTATTGTCCGGCTGGACGTGTCCGCCGTCGATGGCGACTTGAACGCCTTCCGGCAAGGTCGCCGCGAGATTTGCGTTTGCGGTCTTCTCCCACTCGCGCCGCGCCGCGCCATCGCTTTGTTTCATCGTGGCGAGTGTCGACATGCCGTAAATCGCCTTAACATCCTTGCGGCCGCGGCCGTAGCGCACCATCAAAGCGCGGCCGCCATTCGCCGCCAACGTGAAGACTTTCGGAAGCGAGAGATTCGTCGAGCCGCCTTGCGTCAAGCGATACGTCCCGCTCGACATATCGAAGCGGCCCTTATTCCATGCGACGACGGGCGTAAAATTGCCGAACCGGAACGCCGAGAACGCTTTGCGTTTGATCGTCCAAACCGCTTGAAGATTGCCGGGGCGCGTCGTCTTCACAGGCGGAACGAAAGGCCGAATGTCGGCCGGCTTTACGCCCATGTCGGCCGCCATTTTCTTGACGGCTTCCTTGCGGGCAAGGCGCGCGCTCTTGTCGACGCCGCGGCGAATGGCGTTTTCCGTCTCTTTTGCGCCGCCTTCCATTCGCTCTACGAGTTCGCGAACGTCGAGCTTGATTCTCAGGTCTTCGGACATGTTGCAACCTTGTGATGTTAGGCCATTGGCGGCGAGCGGAGCGCATGGCTTACGCTCTCGGACGCTCGCCGCCGGCCTATGCGCCGCCACGGGAAAGGATAGAAAGCCGCGGGGGCGCAATCTCTCGTTCAGCGCCGCCCGAGCGAGCGCATCGTCTCTTCATTGCGCCGGCCGATCGCTTCGCGCTCGTCGGCCTTCGCCGCGAAGTTGCGAACGAAATCGCCGATCGTCGAGCCTTCGATAGTGCGCCGGTTGCGCGCTTCGATCGCGAAATAGTCCGAGCCGCCATCGTGAGCCTTGCGCAGCGCGGCCGCCGCGTCGGTAGCGCGTGAATATTCGCGCATCGCTTCGAAACTGATTTGCATATTCGAATCTCTCTGTTGTGTGGCGTTCAATCGATCAAGCCGGCTTCGCGAAGGCGTCGTAGTTCGAACGCGGGGAGCTGCACGCCGTCGCCGCTTTGCAATTCAAGAGTCATGCCGCCGAGGCAAACGCCGATACCTTTCGATCGAACAGGCGTCGCGCCGTAAGAAACAAACGTGTCGCTCGAATTATTGTTCACAACGTCGATACCGTTTCCGAGAATTGAGGCGTTTCGCACGACGGAACCGATGAACTCGAATGACGCACTCGCGCTGAGCGCATCTGTCACGGTGACGACGAAACGATAATCCCCGACTGCCTGGGGCGTGCCGCTGATATTGCCGGTTGCGCCGTCGAGCGACAGGCCGAACGGAAGCGCGCCAGCATTGCCGCTATTGAGGGCGGACTCGTTTCCTACGGGAGCGGCGATCGGCGCGGCGGCGAGCGCGTAGACGTAAGGGCCAGTTCCCCCGCTCGCGCCGAGCGCGACGGGAATCAATGCGACATTTTCGGTAAGCGTCCCGAGAGCGGTATGGTTGAGCGTAATTGTCATTCGATTGTCTCTGTTTTGCGCCGATCGGCGCGAGCGTCCTTTAAACGAGCAGCGCGCTCGGAATGCCGGTCCCGGCATTGAGCGACGCGAACAGCGCGACGGCGAGCGCTTGTCCCGCGGCGCGCGTGGCCGACTCGGAGACAGGGGCGTTCGAACTGGTCGCGAGTGTGGTGAGCGTTGCCGGGCCGATCGTTCCGACTTTCGTGGTAGGCCAGCCGGTCCCGAGCTTCGGCCCGTAAAGATTGCCGGTTTCCTCGTCGAGCAAATAATCGCCGTTCGGCTTGGCGGCGCGCGCTTCCGAGCCGAGGTTATCGAACGCGCTGGCGCTGCGGCCGCCGAATGGCTTCGTGACGAGCGTTTGCCAAATGTCTTGATCGCCGGATGCGTTGAATCGGCCGCCGCTATCGACGACGTTGGAGAAAACCATAGGAGGCGTTCCTGTGAGCGCCGTTTGGCGCGGGAATACAAAAAAGGCCCTTGCCGGGAAGATCGGAAAGAGCCTGTTTCGTTCGCGCCTTATTCACGCCCTGGGGGTCGGTTTCGGTCGCTCGACTTACGCCCCTTGCAGCCGCAAGTGCTTCTCAACTCGCCACTTCGAAGGGGATAGCTTCGGGCGGCGGCCGGACGACGGGTCGATGCGCAATCGCCTCTCGGTTCACCTTGCGGCCGAGCGCGGGCGGTTCGGGGAATTGCGCGCCCCTAGCCGTCGCGAATGTCAAGCTTCACTTCGGCCCTATCTTTATCGGTAGGTATAGACGCCGCGGCAAGGCCATTTTTATTCGCTTTATCATATACATGAGAGGGTAGGTGCAAACTATTGAGCCCTCGAGGCTTTTTCCGCTTGGCACGTTGAAAGGTTATTTATATCAAAGCCTTGTCGCTGTGAGTTTTTCGGCCTGGCTCGGGCGCCAGCCGCGCAAGCGACTCGGCGTAAAATCAGGGGCTTATGAGCAAGGCGAGGCTGATTCTCGGTCGCCGTTCGGGCAGGTCTATACCTGCCCAGGTGCGCAGGACGAGGCGAGCCGCCTTAGCCGGTTCGGCGCTCGACGGTAGGCTTTCGCCTTTTGGCCGATCGCCGGCCACCGATCGCCGCTCGCCCTTATCCGTCCGCCTATAGATTCCCGCCACAGCGCGGCCCCGTGGTAATTTTTTCGGACCCGCCGGCTACATCGGCAGCGGAGCGCCGGGCGAGCGCTACAGGCGGCCGCGCCACGGGTTTGCGGACGTTCGAAGGTAGAGACGCCGCTGATTAGGGATAGGCCGCTCGACATGGCCCGGAAGTTTCTGCGTCACGATTTGCACGTCACAAGCCGCAAGCCTCACGCGATAACGCCCTAGCCCCCCGCCCCTTAAGGGGCGGTGGGTCGGTCTTAGACGTTCGGTTTCCGCGTCATGACGTGCAAATTTCCGCGTCATGACGCGGAAACCCCCTAGAAGAATATGGGGTTTTCTGCGTCACGCCCAATTTCGGTTTGCGCGTCATTTTCCGCGTCATGACGTGCAAACCGTGACGCGCAAATCCGTGACGCGGAAATCTCCTAGAAGAATATGGGGTTTTCCGCGTCACGGCCCCTAAAAACACGTTCTAAGGTATCCCGCCGTGACGCGGAAATTGACGCGCAAATCCGCCCCCCGTGACGCGCAAATCAGCGGCGTCTTTTCGGCGCAACTTCGCAAGGTTGCCGTCAAAACGGGAGAGGCACAGGCGGCAGGGCGTCCGCCCCGAAAAGTGTCTCTCGCGCCTTTTGCGCCGCTCGCTCGGCGCTTTGGCTGCTAGCGATCGTCCGCCATCCTTCGCCGCCGCCGTCGTCGACGCGCACAGAAAAGCCCCTCGACGTCTCCACCAGCCGGACCCGGTTTCCGCGCCGCTCTATGTCGAGCGTGAGCCGTTCCCTGTCCTCATCGTCGAGCGCCGTCCGCCGGCTCCACAGGCGCGAGCGCATGAACTTCGGCAAGGGGAGCGCCATTACCTTTTCAGGGCTCGCGTCCGCCCGCTGGCAAGCGTCCCGGCGGGCCGTCCATTCGGCGAGCGCCTTCTCTCGCGCCTCGACGATCTCGGGGCGTTCGCGGTCGTCTTCGTCGTCGACCTCGCCGGCAAGCCATAGCGCATCCTCGGCCGCCTGTTCGCGCGCCCTCCCCTCTTGTCTCTCGCGCCGTGAAGAGGCCGCTTTCGCAACCCGCTCGCGTTCCTTCGCGCCGTCTAAATCGGCCGTCAAATGGCCCGAGCAAATGCAGCCGGCGGCCATGATCTCCGGCCATCCGTCATGTTCTAGGCAATGCTCAAAACGAATAGGCGTGCAACAAAAGTCGCACGCCTCTTTCGATTCCCTGCCGTGATCCGTAACCCCGACGCATCGCCAGCCTTTGCGCGGCAGGCTCTTGAAGCGCGCATATCCGCCGCGCACTTCAAAGACGGTCGGTTCCGTCGCCTCTATCATGGCTCGCCCTCGTCGAGTTCAGGCGGATAATCGAAGGCGAGTAGGAACCAACGCTTCAACTTGTTCGCCCCGGCGGTAAGGTCCGCCACGTCTTTGTCACGTAGCCGCCGCAGAATGCGAAGCGCCGTCGCCGTGCTGATCTTCGTCCGCGCCTCGCCGTTGTAAGTCTTTGTCGCCTCGTCGGACGTGCAATGCTTCGCGAGCTTTTCGAGCGCCGATTTCATGCGGCTTTCTTGCTCGTCGAGCGGCGTCGACGGCTCGGGCGTAAACTCGACGCCGATCGGCCTCTCGCCAAGGTCCGCGGCGTCTTCATCGTCGGCCGCTGGCATGGCCGCGGCTTTCTTCTCCGGCCGGAATGCGAGCGTCGTTACAGCCTTGCCGCGTTGGTTCGTTCCGACCTCGACGAGTTCGGCCGTCATCGTCAGGCTCGTTTTGTCCGGCCCGTCTTTCTGCTTCTCGACGCTGAACTTCGTGACGAGACCTTTGCCACGCTCGACGAAAATACGAAACGCCGCGTCGGTTTCATAGACGTTCGAGCCGCGCATTCCGAGCGCCTGATTCTTGCCTGTGTGTCCGACTGCAACAATCGTAATGCGCAACTCGCGCGCTATATCCTCCATTGCTTTGATGATCGGCGACAGTTCGAACTCGTCGCCGCGCTCCAAGCGAACGCATTTGTTCCATATGTCGAGAAACATAACCTCACAACGTCGCGGGGCGGCCGCGTCGTATGCGCTGATAAGCTTCTTGATCGTCCGCTTGAAGTCGCGAGGGCTCGCCGCGTTCAGCGGCATGTCGCACAAGCCGACGTGATTTTTCTCGACGCCATAGGTCTTCGCCCATCCTGCGAAGCGGCCCGCGATGTTCTCTTGACCTTCGCCCGCCCAATAAAGGACGCCGACATGCTCAGAGTCGACGCCGCGCCACGCCATGCCGTTCGCAAGGTGCGAAGCCATGTCGATCGCGCCGAACGATTTGAGCGCCTTCGATGCGCCGAACAGGAAGCCGAACGAATTGCGCGGCAACCATCCGTCAATCAAATATTCCGGCGGTTGCCATGCGGCCGCGGCGTCATGAGCGAAGACGAAAAGCGGTTTGTCGCCTTTCGCCGCTGGCTCGTCGTCTTCGTCGTCTTCGCCTTCAACCGCGCCGAATGCGCGGCCGTCGCTCGGCTCGCGATTGCGCTTGAAGTCACAACCAATCGGTTTTTGGCGGACGTCGTAATGACGCTGAACAAAAGACGCTATGTCGCCTTCGTCGAGCGCATCGCCGTTGAAGATTTCGCCGTCGCCGTTCAGCTCCAAAAGGATTTCCGTCGTGCGCTCGCATGACAGGCCGAAGTCGCCGGCTCGGCCGACGATAACTTGCAACGCATCATGTCGCTTATCGGAAGATCGCGAATGCGCAAGGTAGCCGCGCAAACGTGCTTCCGCGTCGGGCGTGTCGACTTCGAAGCCTTCCGGCGCGACAGTGCTCTGCGACGACAGCTTAGAACGCAAGCGCTCGGCCGCCTGCGATTGCGTGAGCAAGCCGCCGAATGAAATCACGCTCGGCGGCGGCGGCAAGATCAAGCCGACTTCATATGTTTCGTAAAAGTCGACGTGTTTCTCGTCGCCGATGTAGCGAGCGCCGTCGATACGCCATGCGCCGGGCGCGAGTATTTGACGCCCTTCGCCGAGAATGTCGACGGAATAGCCTGCGAAGCCAATTCCCTTTTGAATCGGGTCGGGCGAGTCATTGCTGAAGATCAAATGATAGCCGCCGCTTTGCGTGCGCGTAAGCGGCCAATGGCGAAGGTCTTCGGCCGCGAGCATTTCGGCGACGCGTTCAGCGCCGTTCTTTTTGAGCAGCCGCAGCGCATCGGCGTTGAAGCGGCGAAGCTTGCGCGCCTCGTCGTGAAAGACGAGGTCGTCATCATCGGACATGCAACGGCGCTCGACGCCGTCGACCATGATCGAATAGCGCGAACCTTTGCGCGTGACGGTTCGAAGCTTCGTCTCGCCGTCGAGTTGAACGTGAAACGTCGCCTTATTGTCGCCGTCGACGACGCCGAGGCGCGAAGGTCCGAGGCTGATCGCAGGCATTGCGTCGGGAAGCGCCGCCCATATTTGCTTGATGCGATCGGCGTTGCACGTCGAGCCGTAGGCCACGAAGTCGGGCTCGTATTCACGTTCGCCACGCTTACGCGCGGCCTCGTTTGAGGCGCGCACGCTGGCCCAATGAAGGCGCTCGGCCTCTTCGATATCGGCCGGCTCGATTGACTGCCAGCCGCGCGTGAGCGGACGCTTGCTCGCGCCGTCGACTGCGAAGACATAGAGGCCCGCGGCGGCCGCTTTGTGCGCGACGGAAAGGTTATGCGCTCTGCGTTCCGCGGCGTCATCGTGCTTGCGTTTTGAGACATTTGAAGACATAATATTTACCGCCTCAGTAGCCGATTTGTGATTGTCGGCCATGTAAATCGAGCGCCGAGCGGTTCGCCCCGCCCGGCGCTTTTTCTTTGCGCTTCACGCCCCGAGCTTCGACAGGTCGAAACGATCGGCGGACTCGTCACCTCCGCGCGAAGCTTTGATGCGCCTCCCGAGGCGAGCCGCACGCTCTGGCGCGTGGTGACGCATCGAATGCAGGATGCGCGCGACGTTCAAGAAAGCATCGAGGCTATCGAACGACTCGGCGACGCCGTCGCGAGCCCATGGAATCCAACTCGGGTCGGGCACAATGACGGAACCGTTCTCGCACAAGATCGCCTCGACGCATTCGGCGAGGTCGACGTGCGAGTCCGCCATTTCGTCGAAATCCGACAACGGCCGACTTGCGCCGATCGGCTTCGCGCCACGCCAGCCGGCGAGCGGAACGCATTCGAACCGCGCCCCGTCGCGGTCGGACAGGTCGACGCGAATTAGGCCGAGCTTGTTCGGCTCGTCGCGCACTTCATGCGGACGTGCGAGCCGCCGCCAATCGACTTCCGCAAGCGCGAAGCGGCGTCCCGAGTTCAGGACCGCAAGGTAAAGCTTGCTCGGCGAGCCGAAAGTGTCGGCAATAACGAGCTTCGCAACCGTGTCGGGTCGCAGATATGACACGTTCGGCGAGACGTGGCGGCCGTCGAAAAAATGGCCTTCGATAAAGTCGCTCATGATCGTTTCTCCTTCAATTTTCAGTTGGCGCGGCCGTTCGGTTTCCAGCTTTCGAGCGACAGCTCGCCGCCATAGAGAAGCCGCTTCGATGCGGCGCGCGCTTGGCGCTCGACGTGACGCCGTGCGAGTTCGGCCTGCAACGCGTCGCGGATCATTTCGGCGGCGAGCGAATCGGTCCCCTCGCAACGCGCTTCAAAGGCGTCGAGGCATTCGACGACGGTCTCTAACGGCGCATCGGCCATGACCTTGCGCACTTCGTCGGCGGTGAGCGACGCAAGGTCGTCTATTTTGAAAGGCGCGTTCATGGATCAAAACTCCGCGTGAGCGCGACGAAGCCGCGGCGCGCCGGGAACGGTGACAGGCGTATTCCAGCGCCGGACCAACGCCTCGGAAACGTGCTGCCAGTTCGCGCCTTCGGGCAGGCCGAGCGCTTCGATGATTGCCGGGTCGGGACGTCCGATAGCCGCCGAAAGGCGAGCGCCGATGCGCTGGCGCTCGCCGCCGTCCGGCGCGCGGCCCGAGCGGGCGAGACGAAGGATTTCGGCCGTGAGTTCGGCGCGGCGATCGTCGCACGTCAAAAGGTATGCGGCGGCGGACGTTGCATCGTCGCCGAGAAAGCCGGCGACTTCGATTCCGAGCGGCAGCGTATCGCCGGGTCTGACGAGGGCGAGCGCGTTTCGGACCTTGCGCGGCAAGGCTCGCCCGTTGGCGTGACGATCGGCGGCAATGGAGAAGGCGTTAACGACGGTAGGTTGCATTGGTCAAAGCTTTCCTGTTCGCGCCACAGGGGGCGCGTTGAGTTGAGGGGGTTGTGTCCTGGTCTTTGGTCTGTTCGGTCGGGGGATTAGGCGGCGACAGTCGCGCCGTTGGACGCGAGCCAAGCGTCGACGACAGCCTTCGCCCAACGGCGGCGGCCTGGAAGCGGCAACGGCGGCGGCAGCACGTCACCGCGTGCGACCCAAACGTCGACGCTATCGCGAGATACGCCGAGGACGGCGGCTAGCCCCCTCGCGTCATAAACCGCTGGCGCGGGAGTGGTGGCAACGGAATCGGAAAGGGGAAGGGTGGTCGACATTAGGAAGGAACCTCGAGGCGCGAACCATGCGAGCCGGCCACAGCGCGCGCCTTAGCGCCTGCGTCGACTCGTGGTTGCCGCCCTTCCGGGTCCAGTCGGTTCCGACAAGAGGGGCTTGGCCCTCATACTGCCCTACCGATTTCGCTCGACGCTGCGACAGCGCCACGCGGGGGAGGGCCACGACGCCCTTCTCACGCCATTGCTGCATCTTGCGACCGCGGCGGCGTGAAGCCCTATGTTTTGTGTTTATGCCTCGACTGACGGCGCGTCAAGCCGCGGTTCGGCCGGCTTCGGCCGGTGACGGTTTTAACCCGGCGCTATCCCCCGAGCCCCGGCGGCTCGGTTATGACAAGGGCTCTACAGGCTATAAGCCTTTGATTTTATTGGTCGGAGTGGCGGGATTCGAACCCACGACCCCTTGTCCCCCAGACAAGTGCGCTAACCGGGCTGCGCTACACTCCGATGGCCGCTCTTATAGAGGCCGGAGCCGCCGCTGGCAACGCATGTAAGCGCCGAAGAAGCGATGAATTCACCGCCGCGTGAGCTCCAACATGCGGCGGCACTCGGCGAGGTCGGCCAGCGCCTGCCGCAGACGCCTCTCGTCCTGCGGGCGAAGACCGCCAGCGGGAGCCTCGGAGAGCCGCACGGCCGGCAGCGTCAGCATGGGCGGCGGATCGCGCGGCGCGAGCGCGACCAGAGAGGTGGCGGTCGCCCGCTCCTCTCCCTCGATCTCGCGCAGATCGGCCGGGGCGGGCTCCCCCTCCTCCCGACTCGGTGAATCGGCGTAGGAGAAGAGCGAGATCTCGGCCGCGGGCAGCTCCCGCTCGTCGAAATCGGCGTCGTGTTCCGACCGCTCGAGCCCGGCGCCGGCGCCGCGGGCGCTCTCGATGACCGCGCGCACGCCCTGCTCGCGCAACAGGCGCTGCACGCCCTTGATCGTATAGCCGCGGCCATAGAGCAGATGCCGGATCGCCGCGACGAGCTCGACGTCGCGCGGCCGATAGTAGCGCCGCCCGCCGGCGCGCTTGACCGGCTCGATCTCGGAGAAGCGCGTCTCCCAGAAGCGCAGCACATGGGCCGGAAGGTCGAGGCTCTCCGCGACCTCGCCGATCGTGCGGAAGGCGCCCTCGCTCTTGCCTGTCAAAGTCTTTAGCTCCGCTCCCTGCCCGCGCGACGATTCGCGCGCTGCTATTTTCCTCCCTGGCGTGGCGTTTTTCAGCCGGAATTTTCCCCCCGCCGCCGTTTCCGCTCCGCGGCCCCGTGGACAAGGGCGCGCGGCTCCCCTTAATTGGCGCGCTATGCACTATCCGATCCGAATGGATTGGATAGTGCTCTAGCTTTCTTTCGTTGGAGCGAATTCTGATCGATCGAACGATTCCGTTCGATCGGAAAGCGCTTAGAGCCTCTCACCTCGAGCCGCCCACATGACCGACTGGATCCAGTTCCCCGGCCAAACGCCCGCCATCGTCGCGCCGCCGAGTGAGGAGAGCGCCACCGATGTGCGCTTGTGGCTGTGGATCATCGCCGCGCTCGTCTTCGCCATGGTGGTGGTGGGCGGCGCGACGCGGCTCACCGAATCGGGCCTCTCCATCACCGAATGGAAGCCGGTGACGGGCGTTCTTCCGCCGCTCTCGGAGGCGCAATGGGCAGACGCTTTCGAGGATTACAAAAAAATCCCGCAGTATCGCGAGATGTTCCCCAATATGGACCTTTCGCGCTTCAAGGTGATCTTCGCCTGGGAGTGGAGCCACCGCCTGCTCGGCCGGCTCATCGGCTTTGTTTTCGCTCTTCCGCTCGCCTGGTTCTGGCTGCGCGGTCGCTTGCCGAAGAGCGTCAAGCCGAAGCTCATCGGCATATTGGCGCTGGGCGCGCTGCAGGGCGGCGTCGGCTGGTGGATGGTGTCCTCGGGCCTGGTCAATCGCGTCGAGGTCGCGCAGGAGCGGCTCGCCATTCATCTTCTGCTGGCCGCTTTCATCTTCTCCGCATGCCTCTGGGTCGCGGGCGGGCTCGGCTATGGAACGCGCATCACCGTCGCGGGCGGACGGCGGCGCCTCTCCTTTTTCGCGACGTCGCTGCTCGTTCTCGTCTTCGTGCAGATCGGCGCGGGCGCGCTGGTCGCGGGGCTTCGCGCGGGCTACGCCTATAATACTTGGCCGCTGATGGACGACAATTTCGTTCCGCCCTCGGACGAGTTGCTGCGCCTGTCGCCCTGGTGGAGCAATCTCGTCGACAATGTCGCGCTGGTGCAGTTCGACCATCGCATGATCGCTTACGTGCTGCTCGCGCTGGCGCTGTTCCACGTCATCGACGCGGCGGGTTCGGCGGGCGGGCGCGCCGCGCGCGGCGCAGGCCTCTTGTTCGGCCATATCGGCGCGCAAGCCGTGCTCGGCATTGCGACGCTCGTTCTCGTCGTGCCGCTCTGGGCCGCGCTCGCGCATCAGGCGCTCGCCATGGGCGTGCTGGCTGTAGCGACGCTGCATGCTCGTCGTCTGCACACGGCCGAGGCCGCGGCAGACGACGACTGACGTCGAACATTCAAAACCGCGCCTATCGCTCGGCGCGGTCGGATGAAGTCAGTTCACGCGCTCCGACAACATCAGCGACAGATTCTGCACGGCGGCGCCCGACGCGCCTTTGCCGAGATTATCGAGACGCGCCACGAGCAGCACATGCTTGCGCTCCTCATGCGCGAAGACGAAAATTTCGAGATCATTGGTTCCGTTCAAGGCGAGTGGGTCGAGACGTCCCGACTTCGGCGCCGGAACGACGCGCACATGCGTCGCGCCGGCATAATGTCGCGCCAGCGCCGCCTCGAGATCCACGGCGCGCGGCCGCGCATCGAGAGACTCGAGCGCGAGCGGAATCGAGACCAGCATGCCTTGACGGAAATTGCCGACCGAGGGAACGAACAAGGGCGCCGAAGCGAGGCGCGAATAGGCGGCGATCTCCGGCAAATGCTTGTGCTCGAGCGAAAGGCCATAAAGCTCGAAGGCCGGCGCCTCGCCTTTCTCATAGGCCTCGATCATCTGCTTTCCTCCGCCGGAATAGCCGGAGATGGCGTTGATCGTGAGCTTCTCCTGTGGCGCGATCAGCCCCGCATCGACGAGCGGTCGCAGCAGCGCGATCGCGCCCGTGGCGTAGCAGCCGGGATTGGCGACGCGACGCGCCTCGCGGATCGCCTCCGCCTGTCCGGAAGCGAGCTCGGGAAAGCCATAGGCCCAGCCGGGCGCGACGCGATGCGCGGTGGAGGCGTCGAGAATGCGCGGGGCGTCGTCTCCCAATTCATCGGCGAGCGCGACCGTCTCCTTGGCGGCGGCGTCCGGCAGACAGAGTATCGCGACATCGACGCGCGCGAGAATGTCGCGCTTGGCGGAGACCTCCTTGCGCAGCTCGGGCGCGATGGTGACGAGCTCGATATTCTTTTCGCCCGCGAGCTTCTCGCGAATTTCCAGGCCCGTGGTGCCGGCGTCGCCGTCGATGAAGATTTTCGCCATTGGTCTTCGTTCCGATCCCCGATGAGACAAATAAAAAGGGCGGCTCGCGCCGCCCTTCGTAGTCGATCGCCGATCGAAAAATAATCAGCGCTTCGAGAACTGGAAGCTGCGGCGGGCTTTGCGCTTGCCGTATTTCTTACGCTCGACCACACGCGAATCGCGGGTCAAGAAGCCCTCACGCTTCAGCGCCGAGCGGAGCTCGGGCTCATAATGAGTGAGCGCCTTTGCAAGACCGTGACGGACTGCGCCGGCCTGGCCGGAGAGGCCGCCGCCGGCGACGGTGACGACGAGGTCGTATTGGCCGACGCGATTGGCGACGCCGAGCGGCTGCTGCAGGATCATGCGCAGCACCGGACGCGCGAAATAGACGGTGACGTCGCGGCCGTTGACAGTGATCTTGCCGGCGCCCGGCTTGATCCACACGCGCGCCACGGCGTTCTTGCGCTTGCCGGTGGCGTAGGCGCGGCCGTATTTGTCGAGCTTCTGCTCATATTTCGGCGCGTCGGACGCTGCCGCGACCGCAGCCTGATTGAGCTCGGAAAGAGAGGAAAGCGTGGTCTCGGCCATGGTCAGGCGCTCTTAGCGTTCTTGCCGTTGCGGGCATTCTTGGAATTGAGGGCGGCGACGTCGAGCGGCTCCGGGGTCTGCGCGACATGCGGATGCTCCGGCCCTTTGTAGACGCGCAGATTGCCGAGTTGCTTGCGGCCGAGCGGGCCGCGCGGCAGCATGCGCTGCACCGCCTTCTCGACGATGCGCTCCGGGAAACGCCCCTCGAGAATGAACTTGGCCGAGCGCTCCTTGATGCCGCCCGGGAAGCCCGTATGGTGATAATAGACCTTCTGCTCGCGCTTGCGGCCGGTCAGGATCACCTTGTCGGCGTTGACGACGATGATGTTGTCGCCGTCGTCGACATGGGGGGTGAAGGTCGCCTTGTGCTTGCCGCGCAAACGCAGCGCGATCAGGCTGGCGAGGCGACCGACGACGAGCCCCTTGGCGTCGATCAGCACCCATTTCTTCTGCACTTCGGCGGTCTTCGCCGAATAGGTCTTGCCAAACATGGGAGAGCTATTTCCGTTTTTCTCGGGTCTACGCCCGTGGGATGGGGCGTGATAAGCGAGCCGCGCCCCCCTGTCAAACGGAATCGGGCGCCGATCGGCGCCCGAAACCCCTGTGTTTCTCGGCGAGAGCCGCAGTAGGTATCATAATACCTGTACCATCAGGGCATGACGATCGGCTTGCCGCGCGGGAATTTGGCGATCGTCGCCTCGTCTATGTTGAGATGCTGGGCGACCATGGCCGGCGGCGTATGGGTGAGCCAATCGACGAGCGAGACGTCGCGGAAATGCGCGGCGCGGAACACCTCCAGAAATTGCAGCTCGCCGTCGCCGACATTCTGAACATAATGGCCGTGGGCGCGCTTCACATAGCCGATGTCGCCGGCGTGGAAATCCTGGGTCACGGCCTTGGGCCCGGCGTCGAAGAGGGTCATGCGGCCATGACCTTTGATCCAATATTGCCACTCGTCGCCATTGGGGTGCCAATGCATTTCGCGCAGCGCGCCCGGCGCGAGCGTGACCAGCGCCGCCGCTATGGTGGAGGAGACCTTGAAATTGTCGCTGTCCGCGACGCGCACCTCGCCGCCCTTCGTCTGCTTGGCGGCGGCGCTCGCTTTCAGCGAAAACGTATAGGGATAGGGCGGCGCGCCCTCCGTTCCGGCGGCGGAGGCCTGATCGGCGCCCAAGGGGCCGGGAACCTCTCCTTGAAAAATATAGAGCTGATTGAGCGGGATATTGGCGAAGGTCTCGGCCGGCAGGCCGAAATTGGCGGCGAGAATTTCGGGCGGTGTGTGAGCGATCCAGTCGGTCACGAGCAAAGTATTGTATTCGGTCGCCTTTCCGTTGTCGAAACAGAGCAGGAACTCGCAGCCGTCCGGCCCCAGTCCCTGCAGCGAATGCGGCTGGCCGGCGGGGAAATACCATATGTCCCCTTCCTTCACGTCGGAGACATAGGCGCGGCCCAGATCGTCGAGCACGGTGACGCGGCAGGAGCCGTAGGAGACATAGCCCCATTCGGCGGCGAGGTGCCAATGCATCTCCCTTATGCCGCCGGCGGTGAGCCGCATATCGACGCCGGAAATCTCTTCGGCGATGGCGAAGTCATATTGCGTGACCTGCCGCGCCCAGCCGCCGTTCTGCACGCGCTTCGGGGCATTGTTGAAAGAGGCCCAGAACATGGGCATGTCGCTGACGTCGGTCGGAGGCGGAAACTGCGCCGAGGGGAACTGCCCACCGATCGCCTCGCTGCGCGGGCCGGGATCGGTGAGGCTCGCCTTGTTGCGGGCGTTGATCGCCCCCTGGGGCGGCAGATCCGGATTGCCGAAGGAGGGGGTGGGGCGTTTCGCGATCGGCTCGCGCTTCGATGCCGTGGCCATGTGGTTCTTTCTCCGCTGGAACTCGAGGGAAGGCGACCGCTCCTTTCAGATTGCGCCGACCGGGCGAGGGTCAACGGCGCGGCAAAAAACGCCAGATCGATAAAATCCGAGCGTTCGGATTGGCGGGCGAGCAAAGCGCCACGCGCATTCTCCCTCCCGATGGCGAGGCGCCCTGCGCGGGCTCCCCGCTGGGGTTTCGGGGGTTCGCGTGGTCTATTTTCTTATTCGCGTCTTGAGTCCGCTCGCTCTGGCGTTCATCGTCTTCGGCGCCTCCGCCGCAAAGGCCGAGTTCGGCGGCTCCGCCGCCAGGGCCGAGTTCGGCGGCTCCACCGCCAGGGCCGAGGTTCCGCGCGCGAGCTTCGTCGCCACCGGAGAGCCCACCTCCATCCCCTATGGCTGGATGGATTTCTGCGGCCGCCAGCCGCAGGAGTGCCGGCAGACGACCCTGCCCGCGGCCGACCTCGCCCTCTCCCGCGAAGCCTGGACGCGGCTGAACGAGATCAATCGCGAGGTGAACGCCTCGATCCAGCCGCTCTCCAATCTCGAGCACTGGGGCACGATCGCCGATCATTGGGACTATCCCACCGACGGCAAGGGCGACTGTAAGATCTATGCGTTGCAGAAGCGCCGGCTGCTCATGGAGCTGGGCTTTCCGCGTCAGGCGCTGCTCATGACGATCGTGCGCGACAAGAACGACCAGGGCCACGCCGTGCTGACCGCGAGAACGAGCCGGGGCGATTTCATCCTCGACAATCTGACGGATGAGGTGAAGCCCTGGGACGCGACCGGCTACCGCTTTGTGAAGCGCCAGTCGCAGGAGGATCCCAATGTGTGGGTCACCATCGAGACACGGCGGCGGGTGGGCGCGCGGTGAGAAGCATCGAGTCGCCGAAGGGTTTATACAGCACGCTTATGGTTCCGAGTCGTCCCTCAGCCAAAAGAGCGTCACGAGCACGCCGCCCATTTCGTATGTCCACGCAACTACACAAACGACGTGGATGACATGCCAGTCGATGCTCGCACCGAAATATTTGTAGAGGGCAAAAAGGACGACGAATACTTTTAGGCTCTCACCGACGCTTCGCGAAAACCCGAGCAATAAACGCCGTTTCAAAACAAGTTCGTTCATTCCGGCCTCCGGAACGGCAAATCTGACGTTGCTAGCTTTCGATCACATCCCGATAGATTTCCGCGAGCGGCACGCTCACACCGATCGCCGGCAGATCGAGCTCCGCCGCGAGCCCATCGAGAATACGCACGCCCGACCAGACCTCGCCCGCGCGGTCGAAGGTCTCGATATGCGCCCGGTCGCGCTCGACCAGCACGTAATGGCGCAGGCTCGGCAGCTTCTGATAGACGGCCCATTTCTCGAAACGATCGCGCGCCTTGCTGCCCTCGGACATGACCTCGACGAGGACGGCCGGATCGTTCAGCGACGCCGCCCCGGGCTCGAGCGGGCGGCAGTGCACGATCACGTCGGGCAGCATGGACGATTCCATCGGGGCGTCGCGCAGCCGGAAGCTCTCGATCAATGTTCGGCACGACGACCCATTCGCCCTCAGCCTCTCGCGAAGGCCGGTCGAGAGGTTCTGGATGATGTAATTATGCTCCCATCGCGCGCCGACCATCATGCGCACGACGCGGCCGCCGATCAGCTCCCACTTTTCATTCGCGGGCTTGTCGGCGAGAAGTTCCTCGAAATCATCGAGGGACATATACTCGTATTGCGACGAGAGGCGGCTCACGGGCTTTTCTCCTCATGAATAGTCTATCATAACGCGCTTCACAGCGCATCCGACACAATTGGAGCCCGATTCTTTGACCACCCCTCCCCGCCGGCTGGTGACGCCCGAAAAACGCGACGACGATCCGGACGTGTCGCTGCGTCCGCTCTCGCTCGGCGATTTCACCGGCCAGGAGGCGGCGCGCAAAAATCTCAAAATCTTCATCGAGGCGGCGAAGACGCGCGGCGAGGCGCTCGACCATGTGCTGTTCGTCGGCCCGCCGGGCCTCGGCAAGACGACGCTGGCGCAGATCGTCGCCCGCGAGCTCGGCGTGAACTTCCGCTCCACATCGGGCCCGGTCATCGCCAAGGCCGGCGATCTCGCCGCCCAGCTCACCAATCTCGAACCGCGCGACGTGCTGTTCATCGACGAGATCCACCGCCTCAATCCCGCGGTGGAGGAAATCCTCTATCCGGCCATGGAGGATTTCCAACTCGATCTCATCATCGGCGAAGGGCCCGCGGCGCGCTCGGTGAAGATCGATCTCGCCAAATTCACCCTCGTCGGCGCGACGACGCGCGCCGGCCTGCTGACGACGCCACTGCGCGATCGTTTCGGCATTCCGGTGCGGCTCAATTTCTATACGGCGCAAGAGCTCGAGCTCATCGTGCGGCGCGGCGCGCGCGTGCTCGGCGTGTCCATGACCGAGGACGGCGCGCGCGAGATCGCGCGGCGCTCGCGCGGCACGCCGCGCATCGCCGGGCGGCTCTTACGCCGCGTGCGCGATTTCGCCATCGTCGAGAATGCAGGACAAATCACGCGCGAGCTCGCCGACCGCTCGCTCGCTCTGCTCGAGGTCGACAGCATCGGGCTCGATGTGATGGACCGGCGCTATCTGGAAATGGTGGCGGTCAATTTCGGCGGCGGCCCGGTGGGGATAGAGACGATCGCCGCCGCGCTCTCCGAGCCGCGCGACGCGATCGAGGACATTATCGAGCCCTTCCTGCTGCAGCAGGGCTTTCTTCAGCGCACGCCGCGCGGCCGGCTGCTGACGCCGCACGCCTTCCGCCATTTGGGCCTCGCCGAGCCGGCGCAGCCGGCGGCCCAATTCGGACTGTTCGGCGAGGAGGACGCGGAGGGCTGAAGAGGCCCCCTCCCCAGCCCTCCCCCGCTACGCGAGAAAGGGAGCGGACGCCGCGCTTCATCGAGGTTTCGCGTGACGCTTGCCGCTTCAGCGCTCCCGCGCGGCCGCGGCGTCGAAATCCAATATTTCGTTCGTATAGGTCTCGCGCACTTCGGAGATCGGCTTCCCATCGCCGCCATGCACGATCGCTCTATGCTCGAACAGCGCATGCGGCGCGTCGAGCTCCTCGCCCTTGGGTCGCTCTTTCATGATCGTCTCGCGCGTCTTGTCCTCCCAGCCCGCGGGCAGAGGCGACCAGCGCAATTCGACCGAGAATGTGCGGCGGAACGGACGCAGCGGCGCGATCACTTTGCCGAAGGGCGCGTCCGTCGTCTCCAGCGCGCTGTTCATCTCCGGCGTGAGGCGCGAGGGCACATACCAATTATCGGCTTCCGAGAGCGTGTGCTCGCCGCAGAGGAGCGACACGCGGCGATATTTCACCGTCTCCTCGGCGCCGATGCCCAATCGCTCGCGCTGTTCGGCGCTCGGCGGCGCAACGGCGCCCGTCTGGACATGCGCGACGATCTTCGGCTCCGCGGCCATGTGATGATCGGCGCACCATTTCTCCAGCACCGCCGTGGCGCTGCGGCCGGCGAGCAATTGCGCATTGAGCGTCTCGACGAGCGCCAGAGCCTCGAGACGGCCGACGAAATCATCCGGCCAGGGGGCGCGCGCACGCGCGCTCGCCGGCGCCACTGTGAAAAAAATGGCGAGCCCCACGCCAGCCGCTTCCCATAGCTTCGATCGCATCGCAGAACCGCTCCCCGAATTGTCGCGACGCGTGAATAACGCAAGAGTGCGCCCCTGTCGCGCGCGGCAGACGACGGCGATTTCGCGGCGGCCGCGTTCCGGCGTGGCGACACTGTGACGGTTCGAAGGTATTCCAGCGAAGTCCGTGTTTTTGCTTATTGCTAAGCTTGTGAACCGTAACGGCCTCGCATAGTCCTGATCTCGAACGAGACAAGAGGACGCAATGAAGAACGTCGAATACCGTCTTTTCGCTGCCGCCCTTTGCTTTGCGGCGGCTCCCCTTACACCCTCCGCGGCGGAAGCCGGCGTGACGCAGCAGGCGAAATTCTCCGCGGCCGCGCGGCTCGAGCCGACGAAAGTGCTGGTGCTCGGCTCCGAGCGTCGCGCCAATGCAGAGCAATATGCTTCGCGTCAAAAGCTCGACGCCGCCTCGCTGAAACAGGCGCACGCCGCCTCCGGCCTCATCCAATGCGGCCGCGCGCATGGCGCCGGGCAGCTGACGCTCGCCAATAATGTCATCACCACTGCGGCGCATGTGTTCCTGGACGAGCGCGGCGCGTGGCGCGCGCGCAGCTGCCAATTCGTCACCGAGATCGACGGCAAGAAGCGCCGCATTCCGGTCGACATGACGTCGATCGTCGCCGGCGCCTCCAAACCCTATGCGGTCAAGGCGATCAATGATTGGGCGGTGGCGCGACTGACGCATCCGCTCGACGATGTGAAGCCTTATGATCTCGCCGACCGTCTCGCCGTCGAACAGACGGTCGAGTTCGTCTCGCGCGGCCATTCCGATTGGCGCGACGCCGAGACCATGTCCTTCGAGGCTTGCCGTCTGCGCGCGCAGACCAATCAGTTGAAGGGCGGCGCGCGCGAATTCGCTTTCGACTGCGGCACCGGCGACGGCGCCTCCGGCGGCGCGGTTCTCTCCGGCGACCCGCGCGCCAAGCTCGGCGCCATTCTCGTCGGCTGGCGCAGCAATGATCCCTCGCGCATCGGGCCCTACTCCTCGACGAATTACAATTTCGTCGTCTCGGTCGAAGGCGCCTTCCGCGAGGCGGTGCTGGCCGCAGCAGGCCGCAACGACGTTCCGGCGACGGCGAGCGCCGCGCCCGCCGACGAGAAGGCGGCCGATGGCGACAAGGCCGCGGCGGAGGGCGACAACCGCCGCTCCGCGGGCCGCGACTGACGGGAAGAGGATTTGCGAGCCCGAAGGCTCGCAATCTCCGCCACGCATTCAAAACGCCCGGCGCGTCGCTCTCAGCGTCGGCCGGGCGTTTCGATTCCGCCCCAGGAATCCTTGACCGCCTCGAAATGCGCGGAAGCGTCATAGGCCGTGACAGTGAGGCCGAGCTGTTGCGCCGAGAGGCGGCCGATCGCGGCGAGCACGGCATAGGAGGCGACGACGCGGTCGCGCTGCGCGACGACGAGCGCCATGCGCGCGCCGAGCAGCTCCTGCTGCGCGTTCAATATCTCCAGCGTGGTGCGCTTGCCGGCCTTGGCCTCCTCGCGCACACCCTCGAGCGCGCGCTCGGCGGCGGCGATCTGCGCGGCGGCGGCGGCAATCTGCGCCTTGGCGGCCTGCAGCCCTCCCCAATTGGCGCGCGTCAGCGCCATCAGCTCGGCGCGCGCGGCGTCGACGTCGAATTTCTTCTGCCCCGCCGTCTCCTTGGCCTGGCGCAGCCGCGCCGAAGTCCCGCCGCCGGAATAGATCGGCACCGATAATTTGCCGAGCAGCTGCGCGCCGAGGGCGCGATTGCCGCGGCCGTCTATGTCCGACTCGGTATAGACCTTGCCGACCATGGAAAGGCTCGGCAGGAAATCGCTCTCGATCACCCTTATGTCGAGATCGGCGGCATCGGCGTCATGCTGGGCGGCGCGCACCACCGGATGCTCGGCGAGCGCGATGCGCTCCGCCGCCTCGCGCGATTTCGGCAGCAGACGATCGATCGGCTCGGCCGGCGCGAGACGCTTGGCCTCGGCGCCCATGATCTGCGTGTAGCGCGCGAGGCTCGCGTCCAGCTCGGCGCGCGCCGTCGCCGCGTGGGAGCGGCCGGCGGAGAGCCGCGCCTCGGCCTGCGCTATATCGGTCGGCGTGATCTCGCCGGCCGCATAGCGCTCCTTGGTCTGGCGCAACTGCTCCTCGAGCACCGCGACATGATTTTGCTGCAGCCGCAGCGCCGCCGTGTCGCGCAGCACATTCATATAGACGGAGACGGCCTCGAACAGCAGGCGCTGCTCGAGCAGGCGCAGACGCTCGCGTCCCGCATGAACATTCGTCTCCGCGGAGAGCGCGGCGTTATGCGTGCGAAAACCGTCGAACAGCGGCTGCTCGACACTGAGCACGGCGGAGCGCGGCGGGCCGCCGCCGCGATTGTTCTGAATGCTCTCGACCCATATGGGCTCGAGATAATTGCCATTGTCGAACTCGAAAGATTTCTGCACGGAGCGCCGCCGCTCGACGCCCAGAAACGCGTCGGTCCTCACGCTCGGGCGAAATTGCGAGAGCGCGCGCGGCACATTCTCGTCATTGGCGCGTTGCCCGGCCCGCGCGGAATTGATCGTCGGATTGAGCTCATAGGCGCGCGCCAGAGCGCCGGCGAGCGTCTCGCCGAGCGCCGAAGCGGGCGCGAACAGCCCGAGCGCCAGAGCGACGAGCGAAACGCGCCTCATGCGTCGGCGCCCCGCGGCTCGATGACGACATCCTCCGCCGGAGCGGCGATGGCCTCGTCGCGCCCGAACAGCGTATAGAGCGCCGGCAGCACGAAGAGAGTGAGGATCGTCGCGCTGACGAGGCCGCCGATGACGACTGTGGCGATGGGCTTTTGCACTTCCGCGCCCGTACCTGTCGCAAAGGCCATGGGCAGAAAGCCGAGCGAGGCGACGAGCGCCGTCATCGCCACCGGACGCAGGCGCGTCATCGCGCCTTCGACGATGGCGTCGCGCGGCGCGCGCCCCTGCTGCACGAGCTGCAAAATATAGCTGCGCATGACGAGGCCATTGAGCACGGCGACGCCGGAGAGCGCGATGAAGCCGACGGCCGCGGAGACCGACATGGGCATCCCGCGCAGCCACAGCGCCGCGACGCCGCCGGAGAGCGCCAGCGGCACGGCGCTGAACACGATGAGCGCGTCGCGCGCCGAGCCCAGCGCCGAATAGAGCAGCAGGAAGATGAGGAAGAAGCACAAGGGCACGACGAGCATGAGCTTCTGCCGCGCGGCGGCGAGATTTTCGAACTGCCCGCCCCAGGAGAGCCAGTCGCCCGCAGCGAGCGTGACTTTCGCCTTCACGCGCTCCTGCGCATCGGTGACGACGGAGGCGATGTCGCGCCCGCGCACATTGGCGGTGACGACGACGCGGCGCTTGCCATTCTCGCGCGAGATCTGGTTCGGCCCCTCATGGAAGGAGAAGGAGGCGACCTGCTTCAGCGGCACGGTGCGCATTTGCCCCGTGTCATGCCCGCGCACGGAGACGGGGAGATTTTCGAGCGCGCGAATGTCTTGGCGCAGCTCGTCCTTCAGCCGCACGACGATCGGAAAGCGGCGATCTCCTTCGAAGACGACGCCGGCGCGCTGGCCGCCGACCGCCGCGCCGATGACATCCTGAACTTCCGCGACGCTGAGGCCGAGATGGGCGATCTCGGTCTTGTCGATCTTGATCTCGAGGAAGGGCAGTCCTGCGATCTGCTCGACCTTCACATCCTCGGCGCCGGAGACGCCGCGCAACACGCCGGCGATCTGCTCGGCCTCCTTGGCCATGGAGTCGAAATCCTCGCCGAACACCTTCACCGCGACATCGCCGCGCACGCCCGCGAGCAGCTCGTTGAAGCGCAACTGAATGGGCTGAGAGAATTCGTAGAGATTGCCGGGGAGCTTGGAGACATGCCCGTCGATGCGGCGGATCAGCTCCTCCTTGGGGAGCCTCGGGTCCGACCATTCGTCGCGGGGTTTGAGGAAAATATAGGTGTCGGTGAGATTGGGCGGCATGGGGTCGGTCGCCGCCTCCGCCGTGCCGGTCTTGGAGAAGACATAGGCGACCTCGGGCGCGCGATGGATGGCGTTCTCGACCTCGTTCTGCATCGCCTGCGATTGGGTGAGCGAAGCGCTCGGAATGCGCCCCGCCTGCATGGCGAGATTCTTCTCGTCGAGAGTCGGGATGAACTCCTGGCCGAGACGCGAAACGAGCAGCAGCGCCAGCAGAAAGGCGCCTGCGCCTATGACGATGGGCTTGTGCGGCGCGGCCAGCGCGCCCTCGAGACGCGGCAGATAGGCGCGCTTGAGCGAAGCGATAAATTTGTTCTCGCTCTCCTCTATGCGTCCCGAGACGAGAATGGCGATCATCGCCGGAACGAAGGTGAGCGACAGAACGAAGGCGGCGATCAGCGCCAAAATCACCGTCAGCGCCATGGGATGAAACATTTTGCCTTCGACGCCGGAGAAGGACAGCAGCGGCAC
>Ga0265328_10000145_pt1 | contig 33485 bp, 37 predicted proteins | sample 41624metaG_FD_202086 | JGI IMG/M metagenome (GOLD analysis project Ga0265328, IMG submission 202086) | Rhizosphere microbial communities from Carex aquatilis grown in University of Washington, Seatle, WA, United States - 4-16-24 metaG | ecosystem: Host-associated > Plants > Roots > Rhizosphere...
CAACCCTGTTTCTTCCGCTAGTGGGATGAACTGTGCAGGTGACACCAATCCGCGCTCGGGATGAATCCAGCGAATCAGCGCCTCTGCACCCAATGGGTGGCCCAGATTATCTACTTGAATTTGGTAAAAAAGATGTAATTGCTGGCTGTCGATTGCTATGCGCAACTCGCGCTCAAGCGCTACCCTGGCAGTAATACTTATCTGCATCTGGGGGTTGAAAAAGCGCAAGGTATTGCGACCAGCCTTCTTGGCCTGATACATGGCAATATCAGCCTGTTTTAATAACTCATCTACGGAGAGATCGTAATTGCTAAACACAGCAATTCCAATGCTAGAGGTGATATGGTATATATGAACACCAAGCTGATAAGGCTGACTCAATGCTCTCAGAATTTTTTCTACAATAGTTTCAGTCTGTGTTGCCGCCTCAAATGATTGTTCACCCAAGTCTTCTAGCACTACCACGTACTCATCTCCACCAAAACGCGCAACAGTGTCACCCTCTCGTACACATGCGGTCAGGCGAGTTGCCACCTGCTGTAACAACAAATCGCCAATGTCATGTCCTAGCGAATCATTTAAAGTTTTAAAATGGTCTAAATCAATAAATAGCACTGCGCCATGTCTGCCACTCCGGCTACAAGATGTCAGTGCATGATTAAACCGATCCATCAGTAAGCGCCGATTCGGTAGGTTAGTCAGGGGATCAAAGAAGGCTAGACGCTGAATTTCTTCTTCTGCCGCCTTAATCTGGGTGATATCAGTTACTGTCCCCACATAATTAATGATAACGCCATTGTCGGCTTTAACTGAGGTAACAGTAAGAGTCAGTGGGTATAGTTCACCATTTTTGCGCCGATTCCAGATTTCACCTGACCATCGCCCAGTTTTATTGACACAATCCAGCATAGCAGCAAAAAAGGCCGCATCATGTCGTCCTGAACCAAATATTCGTGGATTTTTACCAACCACTTCGTCATTGCTATAGCCAGAAATATGAGCAAAAGCCTGATTGATCTTCAAAATTCTGTTTTCAGCATCAGTAATCATCAGGCCATCATGTGACTCAAATGCGGTGGCGGCCACTCGTAAATCCGCTTCGGTTTTTTTAACCATGGTGACGTCTTCAAGTGTAATTCTCAGCATTGATTGTTCGTCGTCATCGCTCATTCTTGCGCAATTGAGATTCGCAACAAATGTCATTCCATTGTGCAGTGTAAACTTTAAGTCAAAGCTTAATTCTTCCTCTGTAGCTAATTCTTTCATGGACAAAAACATACGCGACCAGCGAACTTTTTCGCTCTCATCAATAAATTGAGTGATCCGCTTATGAATAATGCTCTTACGATCCATACCAAGCATCGCGGACGCCCGCCAATTGAGCTGAGTAATCAACCCCTGGCTGCTGAGGGTAAGATAGCCGATAGGTGCAAATTCATAGAGATCCATATAGCGGTCATGTGATTCCACAAGCGCAACCTGTGTCTGTTGCAACTTCTCTTGAGCAAGCTGACGCTGCGATTCACGATCAAAATTATCCAGTGCGAAAGAAATATCCGTCGACATCTCTTCCAGCAATGCGATAGCCTCCTCATCGAAAGCATTAATCTCTGTATGATAAACGGCGAGTACCGCAAATGGCTCCCCTCCACGCTGGATCGGGAATGAAGCGGCAGAAACCCAGCCAAAATCCGCAGCCGTTTCATGCCAAGGTGCCGTAGTTGGATTGCTAAGGTAATCGTTGATGATGACCGATCGATTCTCACGCATTGCTACACCAGTTGGGCCCTGGCCTTCCGGGACATCTGCATGTGAGGAAATATGTATGCTACTCAGGTAGCCTGTCAAATCACCGTAATCCACAACCGGCACAATCATCCCGCTTACCTTCTCCAGTTGGCCGACCCAAGCCATCTTCATGCCGCCGAACTCGACAGCGCAGCGACAGACCAATGGAAACAGTTCAGTTTGTTGTTCCATGCGCACGATGGACTGATTGATTTCACTGAGAGCCTTGTAAAGTTTGATTTGGCGTTGCACGCGGGCTTCTGCAGCCTTGCGTTCGTCAACCGCTATAGCCAACGTTATGCCAACCACCGTCAGCGCTAGTGTATAGAGCCAAAAATTGAACAGGCCACCTTGACCGAGATCATTAGAAAAAACTCCAACTTTTAGTATCGTGCTTAGCAGCGCTTGAACTGAGACAATGCTTATCATAAGCAAGGCTCCGTGACGGCCAAAGCGAATGGCGGCCCAAGTAATGAACAGAAAGATCCAGTAGCCTTTCAATGAGTAGCCGAAGAAGCCCTGAAACCAATCCATAAAAATGTACTGACCAACTAGAAAAGCCAATCCAAAACAGGCAATAGTTTCAACTGCACGTGTATGTTTGAACCAGCCTTGAGGCGGTTGTCGCCAAACAAGGATTAGCGGTGTGCCCAGAAAGATGCCGAGTGCATCCCCTTGCCACCATTGCGACAGACTTCCAAGTTCCGTCTGCTTTGTCAATGATAATGTCAGTACTAATGTAGAGACACCAATTAGAGCGCCTACACAGGCTCCAACAGACCCAGCAATACCAAGCTTTAAGTAGTCACGAGAATGCGTTAGTCTCGGGTCGAAGTGATTAAAATGTTCCAGTAACCAAATGCAGGTAAGACCCTCCAGTGTATTGCCCATGGCGATAAAAAAGGAAACCTCTGCAGGACTTCCCGCCATGAGATTTCCTGCTAGTGCACCGATAAAAATACCTGGCCAGTATTTCTTTCCGCTGATCAGCAGTGCAGCTAGGGCAAGTCCACTGGGCGGCCATACTAAGGAAATGACACCATTGGCAGAGAACAAGCCAAGCACAATTTTGGCGAGCAAGGCATAAGCTAGCGCCAAGCCAGCTATCCGGGCTAAATCAGATCTACGATAATTATGTACTAATTTCAATGTCTATTTTTCGTCATAATTACCCAAAATTCTTGATTAAATGGGTTGCAATATTGGGGGAAGTGTAGTTTTTTTCCAAATCACGCTCATTAATAGAATAACTATGATTAGGGAATAATTTCTCCAAAATTTCTTTGTGACATAGTGCCATTTCACGTTGTTGAAACTTATTCACCGTTAAATTTTTTTCATCCACAACCTGATAGAGAATCATTTTATTCTCTCCCTCGAAAAATGAAGCAAGATTAATTAAAAGCAATGTTCATGCCGTTATTATCTGTAAAAGGAATGCATTTAACTTATTAATTCTAAAAGTTATTTTTAATTAAAGTATAAATATTTATAAGTTTTTGTTGTATTCTTGATATAACTGTCGGGATATTGTCGATGGTATTTTCATCAGTTTTATATCCCACCATATAAAAGTTATATCGGTAAAAATTATTAAAAGTTGAATATTGTATGAAAAAATTTCAATAGATTTTTAAATGAATGAAAAGCATGATTCAATACTAGAAAAAATAGCATTCACTGGCCGGTATTGGCCGATATCGGTAGTTCGATAAGATAAAAACTTCATAATTCCGAATGGCTGCTTTCAAGAATTTACTATTTTCTATAATTGAAATGTTATCGTGATTTCAGGGTTTGTTTGGGTCATGGATATAACCTATAGGATGGGCTATGTCGCTTGTTATGGCGTGGTTATGTGCATGTGGGAGGGGAAGAATTCTCTATATAGAATCACGCTGCTAACAACTCTTTAGCCATATCGATTGATTTGATGGTTTCAATTTTATTTGGGTTAGTTAGTTTTGTGAGATAGTTTGCCCAAGCCTGAACTGCCTCCATTGCTTCCGCATCATAGTTATGCCAGTTGTAATGGATTGCCGTTACGTCATTAGCGTTTGCAGCATGTCCAAGTACTCTTTTAATGACTTCCGCACGGTAACCCAACATGGCGAGCCCACTAGCAAGAGTCCTTCTAAGATCATGCAGTCGCCAATCGGATACAGGTTCGCCAAGTTCATATGACATGTATTTATCCAATTTCTTCTTTGCTTGGCTCCATCCGGATATCGGGTTCCGACCATTAGTACTAAAAACGTATGGGCACTTCTCAAAGTGCGGCATACTTTCTAATATTGATTTGGATGTCTGAGATAGCGCCACTTTAAAATCTCGCCCGGCTTTCATTCTCTATGCTGGGAGAGCTGCCCAATCACCTTCTAGTTCGTCCCAACGAAGTAACGATGCTTCGTCCCGCCTGACTCCGGTAGCCATCAGTAAACGAGTACAAGCACCAAAAGCTCCACCCATGCGCTCAGTTGCTTTCCATAGCGCAGTAAGCTCTAATTCAGTCAGGATTCTACTTCTGGCTTGCGGTTTCATTGGCCTGGCAATCCCTGTTACAGGACTTATTTCAATAATCTCTCTTTCAATTAACCATTTGAAAAGCCTAGATAAATATGCACGCAGATGATTTGATTGATAGGGCGTGTCTACAGCCACTTTGTCTAGTAAGTCCACAATTTCACGGCGTCTGATTTCTCTTACCGGCTTATGCTCCCATGCTGGAATCGCAAAACGTTCGAGTACACTTTGAGTATCTTTCCAGGTGCGTTGGCGGCGTTTAGCATACTTATCAATAAATTCACGAGCACAAGACTCAAAGCCGTTTAGCTTTTTGTCTAACTCTACTGCTTTTTTACTTTCAACAGGATCTTCTCCTCGTTGAATTGCTGCGCGATTTTCTCGAGCACGATCACGTGCCAGTTTTAAATTGACGCCTGGATATTGTCCAAGTGTTAATCGCCGTGTTTGACCACCAATTCTATATGTAAAGCTCCAACTTTTTGTACCTGAAGATGAAATACGAAGGACAAGACCGGGAACATCAAGATCATAAATGTCCTTACGACCAGTCTTGGGAGGAGCCAACTTCTCGACTGTTATTGCTGTTAACCGTACATTTGCCATACTTACCTCTCGGGGTGAACGTGGGGGTAATATCCATAGTGATATTTAATAATCCCTGATGAGAGGTAATGATAGGATGTATTTGATAAAATATCACTATAAAACAATGAGTTGTCATCAATTATGACAACTGTTGATACCCCCTGATAATCATTATTTCCGCCCTCATAATCCGTTGGTACTGTGTTCGACTCACAGAGGGGCCACCATATAATCAATGACTTAGGGAGAAATCTCTAGGTCATTTTTATTTGTGGCACACTTTTGGCACACTTGAAGGTGTAAAAAGTCTAAAAAGGCTGGCAATAAGGGAAAGAAAATGCAGTGGGGGAAAAACAACAGAATAAGTACATTTCTATTTGAAAGTGCTTGCATTAGCGGCTTGAAGTAAAAATATATTATAAGCCTATTGAAATGGTAGAAAAAAGAGTCTATTGTTAATTTTGGTGTAGTAGAGTTTTCTTAGAACTCAAATTATGAAGAAAAAAGAGGTTTCCATGAAAAAGTATATTTTAGGGTGTCTATCGGTTTCACTTTTTGCTATTTTCACGAACGCGTAGGCCGCGACAGTAACTTGGGCTGACTGGACATCAAATACTAGTGCTTCTATTGGCGCGGTTAATGTTACCTACTCAGGGGAGTTAAGTGGTTTATCAAGTTCCTATCCTAGTTGGAATCCAGCAGGAACTTGGGCTGACGGTTCTATTGTAAGCAATGCGCCTTCGCCATCTGGGAATATGGTGAATCTAGTCGGGGGACCGAATAATGACGTAATCGACGTTTTAACTTTCAGCACACCAGTTGTTAACCCAGTATTCGCTATTTGGAGCCTTGGGTCGGGTTCAATCCCTGCTAGTTTTGTCTTTAATCAGACCCCTACTTTTGTTGCTGGCGGACCATCTGCCGAATATAGCGGTAGCGCAATTACAGTTGTCGGAAATACAGTTTCTGGTTCTGAGGGTAACGGTACAGTTCAATTTCTGGGTACTTTTAGCACTCTGTCTTGGACCAATCCTCAATATGAGGGCTATTATGGTTTTACGGTTGGAATTCCTACCGCCGTTCCAGAGCCTGAAACCTATGCTTTGATGTTAGCTGGCTTAGGTCTGATTGGTTTTGTGGCTCGTAGACGTAACACTGCATAATTCAATATTTTAGACATCTTTAGAGAACCCGCTTTTGCGGGTTTTTTTGTTATTAATCTGGTTTTTTATTTTGAATTACTTACCTGGTGTGCCAAAAATGTGCCAATCAGTATAATTTTTTCACTAAAGAGAATATTATCAAAGAGAATCTACCAGTAGCACAACAGCAGTCACACAGTCACAAAGACAGCACATTACGCAGACAACACACAAACCTAACACGTAGAGAAAACCACATTCATTTCTATTGTGAATTATTTGGGCTAGAATAAACTTTGAATAAATATAATATGCCAAGAATGGCAAAAGGGATGGGTTATGATTGAAAGACGGGGATACATCATAAATAAGCTCTGTTCATTTATACCCTACTTATTAGTAGCTTGGGTACTGAATAAATTTGTTGGAGAAGGTTCTTATTTTTGGATGATATTCGGAATTATGCTGTTAATTCGTTTAGGGTTCAGCATTATGGAAGTCATCGGAGGGATATTGGCTTGGAGGCTTTACAATAAGAAAGCTATGGTTAATAGGGTGGTTGATTTTCTAAAAGTCCATAACTTCCCTCCAAGGAGATGTGCTTTTGATGATTTTGATGCCTATTTATCAAGAATAGATAAATTTGGACAATACCCTCCTAAACTAGATATGTATGGAAAATTAATACCTGAGGAAACGCCAAGATATTATCCTCAAGAGTTAATTAACGAGGCTCGAAAATTTGAGCAAAGGTTGTTAGAAGCCCCATATCAGGGAGTGCTAGCAGAAAGACGGCAAAACGCGGCTTATAATTTAGCCTTGGATATTTACTCCCCAAAGGATACGGCTCCTAAAACTTTGGACGGTGATTCTTATGATACATAAAGTCATCTTAATGTTACTGCTAGTTGTTGTGAGTAATAACGCTATGGCTCAGTGGACTGAGTTTCAATCAGATTTAGCCTCAACTACCTATATTAAGCTAGATAATATTCGCAGAAATGGAAATTTTGCAAAAATGTGGATTATGGAAGATTATAAATCTGCAAAAATAAATGATAGAAGGAAATCATTCAAGTCAGTAAAGATGTTATTAGAATTTGATTGTTTGGAAGAGCAATTTAGGGTTATTAACTGGATTGAGTATGCTGGTCATAAGGGAACTGGAGAAACTATTTTTAGCGAACCCTCTATTAGTAGTTGGAATCCAGTTGTTCCTGATTCTATTTCAGAATTACAAATGAAAATGCTTGTAAAAAATATTAACCCCTCTTATAGCCCTCTATAGCTCACCAAAGCCACACTTAAGACAACTAGGAAAAAATATGAAGAAACATTTTGTGATACTGCTGGTTGGACTGCTGATTTCTACTAGTACTGTGGCTGAAACTATTACTACTTTGGGTGACCATTCTTGTAGTACTTGGATAAGAAATAGGGAAGCCAAGGGGTCGAGTGAAATAGCTGATTTGGCTTGGCTTAATGGTTTTTTGACAGGCTTTTCTTTTGGATTGAATAAGAATATTCTTGCTGATACAGACAGTGAAATGGTTAGTTTATGGATGGATGATTATTGCAAATCCCATCATCTTGAAGACATCTCTCTACCAGCTTCGCTCTTGGCAAATGAGCTGATGAAGCGTAAAGGTATTCAGTGATTAGACTACTAGTTTTACTCTTAGCTACCCCTTACTTGACCGCTAGCTAAACCTAAAGCCAATCCAAAGATAAACAAACTGTTAACGAGAGGTTTGCTTAATGTTAGTCTCATGGATGTCCTTTGTAATTGGTTAGCCAACAATTTAGTACGGTAGAAAATTCAGGTCACCACACTTTGTTGTCCTCGATAAAGCTTTGCTATTGTTTATACATTCTTCCCTGCAATCCATATCTTGTTGGCAAGAATTGATGCAATTACTAGTGTCACCCATTACAAGCTCGTAGTCTTGCACACCTCTATACCTTGCCGCTTCAATACCCAGAATATCTAAATATTGAATGCGTGGAATAAGATAAGATTGAAGGCGGTCTAATTGAAGATTGAAAGGTGGGTCTTGTGGTGGGGTTAGTGCATTATAAAGGCTAGTAATAACATTATTTTGGCTTTGCCAAAAACCAAGACAATAAGCCGCTTGAAGGTCAGCATCATTGGGTAATTGCTCAGCCTTTGCAAGGATAGAGAATACAGTAAGACAAGTAACTATTAAGCAACCGACCAAAGCTCTTATATACCATTCTTGGTATATAGGTGCTGGTCTCATAGTCAGTCCTTTGTGGTTAGTTAACTTACAGTAATCATACTCCAGCCTTTATCTAAAAGGGGTATCTAACCTTCTCAATAGTTTCCTTCTGAACCTCTGCCTTAAACCACCTGAGTATGGCTTTTAATTGTTAGGATTTCTAAATTGTAGATTCTATAAAGTAACGCTCACCCAACTTTCTTAAATACTCTTGATGCTCTGAAGTCGTATTTGCCTTTAGGTTTGAGTTCAATTCATGATAAGTTAGACTGCGAAAGCCAATATGGTCATCAATTTTCTTCGTGAATTGGGCAATTTCATTACGGAGAATATCGGATTCTTCTCCCAGCTCTGAGTACCAGAGGTATAACAAATGAGGCTTATCTTCAGACTTCTGAAGTCCAAGTATGTGCTTGAGTAGTTGCTGGGCATCTAGCATCTTGAATTCAGTCTCGCCATTAACTATATCTGATGCCAGTTGTTGACACTTTGGTAGTCCGACATCATGCCATAGCTTTTGGTTGTTGGCAAAATATTTCTCCTTAAACTTGGTGATTTCATGTTTAGACTTGCTGTAAGGTTCAGTGAACTTGCTTTCAATGGCAACCTTACCATCAGCAGTCTGAATTACTACATCAAGATTGGGAGCATTTCCACGCAATCCAGTGGGGTATTTTTTCTCAAAACCTTCAATAGTTATCGGGGTAGATACACCAATAGCTACTGCGAGCGGGTCGGCGTTTTTATCGCGCCAATAATCGAACACATTTACAGCCAAAGCTGATGAGGAATGCAAAGCACACATTTTGGCGGGTTTGCCATTACCCCCAAGCTCATTACCATCGCCATCTTTAAAATCTTTCAAAGTTTTTTCATTCAATGGGGGAAGTAGATTTAAGGCAAGTTCAGAGGTATAGCCTTTATTGTCAATGACTATTCCATTTCTCTCTGCCCAGCTAAGTTGCGTATTTTTAATTCTTGAAAGCGCTGATGTACTCAATTTTCATATCCCCGATTCTGATAAAAAATTTGTTAAGATGAAAGCCATTTTTTTACATAGAGTTACTATGAGCAACATCCACCCGCCCTGTGTATTTAATTACGGCTTCTTTAAGATTAGCTTTTAAACACTTTATTGTTGATTCAGTTTATCGATTCCCTGTTTCTTGATTTGTGCCGTCTTCGCCTGTAGCTCATTCAATATCAGTTTTTTTGCAATTAGCTTCATCATTAATACTCGCTTTGCTGGTGTCATTTTTTGAAATTCGGTTGCCATTTTCATCATAGCCTAGTTCCTCTCTCAATGTTCTCAACAAAGCGCGTTCAATATCTGCGTTGGTTGCGCCTATTCTTTTACTTGCTTCTCAACCGACAACGATATTGGTGAGGCGCTTTCGTTTGAGGGATTGGGTATCTTATATTCCACTGGTATTGGTTTCAGCAGTGAGCATCCTTTTGGCAGAGGAAGTCCTTCTTCAGCTATCGGGTAACTCAGTATTGAAGATGTCATTTTTTTACGTTTTACTTTAGTCGGTTTCATTATAAATAATGTTGTGCATTGGCAACCATTCCCTAAAAATTTATATCGAGGACTCTTATTTAGAAAAAAACTCTACTAATTTAGTAGCCATTCCAATAAGCCTCTCAACTTTTTCCGCACTATCTACAACCATAGTAAACTTATCCAAAATTTTCTTTAGTTTACTTGTTTCCTCAGAGGGATTGTTCTGAAGCTCCTCTTTCACTAACACCAATTCACCATAACAAGTAGTTACAGCGCTTCTGAGTGCTTTTGCTCCTGCAATTGGATACTTATTTATTGCATCACGCATTAACCCTGTTAGATGCTTGATTATTATAATCAAGCTCTCAGGGAGCTTTGAGTCTTCTAGTAAGAGTTCAAGTTCATCAAGTAGCTTAATGATTTCTTCTAGGTCAGGTTCTGAAATAGCCTTCTCTTCGTCAGGTAATATATCTACCCAATAAGATAAAGAAGTCAAAGTGGCTGGATTAAGATATTGAAGCGGGACTGACCAATTTTGCATTAATAAGTGGGCAGAAAAAGCATCCTCAAGATTTGATAATGCATGTATATATAAATTCTCAGAAAGTGTAGTTTGTTCAAGCAGTTTTCTTGTAATTGAAACCTCCTGATGTAACAACTGTAGATAGAAAGTAATCTTATTTGATTTGATTGCGACTCTATCTTCTACTATATTGAAAGTTTTAGCCCAAGCGTCTATTGCTTGTTCATTAGGAGCGCGCTCAAGGGCTTTAGTAATAATATTGTTAATACGTGATGCTGAATTAATTCTTGAGGTCATTTTTATCTTTATTTACTGTTACTTGTTATTGGCTAGAGTAATCATACTCCTGCCAAACCTTTCAGTCAGCTTTGGATTTAGAAAGGACACATTCACTTGTCTATCTGCTTGACCCAATAGGGCTATAGCTTATTACCGCCTAAGATTAGTTACCTCCATGTCTGATGACCGAGAATTATCCCAATAAGCAGTGAAGGAATACACTGATTTCAAAAAATAAATTAATTAGAAATTGACAATTTTAACAATCACTGGATTCAAAAATATTATCCACAATTTCTGTGGATAACTATGTGATTATCTCTGAAATATAATCGTAACCTACCGTTTAATAAGGGCTTTTTAGAAACAGTATAAATAGTAATCAGAAATTTAATTTATTAAAATCAATAGGTTATACAATTGTATTGTTTCATATAGGGTTTTTTAGCATATTTAAAGTTATACTTTAAGTAATGTGCATAACCTGCCCAAATTAGGAAAAACTTTCAATAATTTGTTTCCAATAATATCAATTAGTTACAAACTATTTACTTGTCAGTAACAACTTAATAATTGCATATTTTTAGTGTGTATTTGAGGGCTTCTCAGAGGATGTAGATAACTTAGGGAACTAAAATTTAGATAATGACTCTTTAATATTTGGCACAATTTTGGCACACTGACAGGCAATGAACGAGAGGAACTGGCAATAACAGAAAATACTAACTAATTGATTCTATTGTTTTAGTTTGTTCTGATTTGTGCTATACTGTTTGGTTCGCCCGACTCATAATCCGTTGGTACTGTGTTCGACAAACAGAGGGGCCACCAATTACACGCGGCTTGCATGGTTTTCCATGTTAGCCGAATACTTTTGCAGTAAACAAGGAGTTTGAAATGTATAACAAATTGGTACTCGAATATCTAAAGAAGCATGGACAAAAGTGTGACAGAGAGATTGCTAAAGCAACTGGTATATCCCTTATCCAGATTCGCAATTCTATTTCAGAGTTGGAGTTAACTAAAGCGATATCTAGCTGCAGCGTTACTAATTTTGAAGATGGGGTAGCGATTGAAGGTATGTTATGCCGAATTTCTGGTTATATCCCACCTGCAGCACCTGGCAGAAAAGCCACACCGCAGCAGCACTAGTTTACTTCGTTGGTGCTATGTTCGACTCACAGATGAGCCAGTAATATCTTAAAGGCATCTAATGGATTTTCCTTAGATGCTTTTCAGTTGTGGATTCACTTGTAGTTTTACACTCTAACTATGTCACTTATCCATTTCAAATTTGGCATAATAATGACTGCAATATTTTAAGCGCTTGTTAGTCTAGTATATTGTCCCCATTATTACGTAGTCAGACGTTTATAATTCACCCACTTTTTAAAGATTGAATAAGGAACCTATGAAACGCTTTTTAATATTATTGATAATTGCTTTAACATGCGTGAGCTTGTTATCCACAGTGGCGGAGGCAAAACGTTTTGGGGGGGGCAGCAGTTTTGGCAAGAACCGTTCGATACCAGTAAGACAGGCACAAAGTATACCTGCGACTCCGCCAGCGCCTGTAGTGCCTGGAGGCCATAAATGGATGGGCCCTTTGGCTGGTTTGGCATTAGGTGCAGGCTTGGCCACCATGTTTGCCGGTAGTGGTATGGGTGGCGGCATGAGTTCAATTCTGATGATGATACTTGCTGCTGTTGCAATTATGTTTTTGATTTTAAAATTCAAAAAATCCCAACAACCAAATATGCAGTATGTAGGGGGTAGTACACTATATAGCCCATCACAAGCATTATCCGAACAGAATTATAATAGGGTTAGTGTGACCAATATCCCACAAGATTTTCCAGTAGAAAGTTTTCTACGAAACGCAAAAATGTCATTCATTCGTCTGCAAGCCGCAAATGATCGTAAAGACATCAACGACGTTCGTGAATATACTACTCCAGAAGTATTTGCTGAAATCTCAATGCAAATGCAAGAGCGGAGTAATGCGGTGCAAAATACCGAAGTTATTGCAATTAATGCTGAATTACTTGATGTTGCCAATGAAGGTAACTTTTCAATCGCCAGTGTACGTTTCACTGGACAATTAAGCGAAAACAACGGTACACCAGAAAATATAGATGAAATTTGGCATATACAAAAGAATCTGCAAGAAGATAATTCAGCATGGTTGTTAGCGGGCATTCAGCAGACTAATGTTAATTGAGCATGATGTTTGTTAGCGCAGAAGGTAATACAGGTGCTCTTAATCCGAGAGGGGTTCAAATTAAAAAGCGGCTTGCAGAAATGTGGGCCGTTTCCCCACCTAAAATCGTTTACTTAGCAAGCTCAATGACGTAATAAGTGCTCAAAGCCTAGAGCAAAAAATAAATAAGTAATATAGTGATTTTTATGATTGGCTGTTAGTCATAATCATCAGCATCGTGCAACATGGGCTTATTGAGTGATTCTTTTGTCTCAGCCTCTGCCTCATACCCGGCATTCTCTAGCTTTATTCGATATTCACATGATGGAAGATGTCCTTCCAGTTTACCATTGATAGTCGTTGTTTCCACTTTGCAGTAAACACAACGATACCTGTGCATTTGACCTTCTAGATGCTCTTGAGGGAAATCGATGTAGTATAGTTTTTTCATTATTTGTACCCTCCAATATAATAACCACTATAATCATTTAAATCTAGAAAGATAAATCATGAAGACTTTGCTAAAGAAATTTGCAAATATTTTAACAATTGCTACAACCATATTGTTGGTTGGTGGGCTAGCTTATGTGCTGAAAAATAATCAGCCAATAAGTAATGTAATTTCTGAAATCGCCTTTTGTTATGTAACTATTGCTGTTTTTAATTACATTACATTTGGTACTGCAACATTGTGGCATAAGAAAAACGATATTTAGTTGGGCTGTGGTCTGTAGAGATGTAATTATTCCCACAAACCACTAAGTCGCTAGATACTAGCAATTGCTAAATGAAGTTTCGGACCACCAGCTACATTGTGTTGTTGATGAGTGGTTGCTATTATATTAATGGCTAGAATCTTTTGCAGCGCGTTGCGGGCACATTAGAATAAAGGCGATAATTATCACAATGAGTGCTACCGATGCGGAATAACGACTTAATGCAAGACCTCCTTCATTTACAGGTTTGTCGAGAAAGTCACCCACTACTGCTCCGAGCGGTCGGGTTAGGATAAACGCTGCCCAAAAAAGTAGTGTTCTTGATATTTTTGTCCAGAAGTAGGCAGCTAGCACAGTTCCTAGCAGGAGGCTAAAGATAATAGCTCCACCCACATATCCAAGTCCTGCTGTGTCAGCAGTCCAATCGCCCAATGCGGTACCTAAGGTTTGAGAAAACATAATGGTTATCCAATAAAATATTTCTGCTTTAGGTGAATTAATACTACTTACTGAAACAGAGCCAAGTGTTTTATACCAAACAACTAAAGATAACATCAAGAGGGTAAACAGCAGAGTGGTCCCACCGGTATAGCCGACCCCGAGCGACCGATCTGAGAAATCTGCAAGAGTCGTCCCAACCGTTGTTGTAGCGATAATAGTTGCCCAGTATAAAAAAGGATGAAAGCATTTAGCTTTAATTTGGATTAGCATTGCAATAAGAAAGATCATCGCAAAAATAGCAGTTCCAACCAAGTAGCCAAGGTTCATCGACATTGATACAGCGTCGCCACCCGTTTCTCCCAAGGTGGTTGCTAAAATTTTTATGACCCAGAAGATCAAAGTAACTTCTGGAACCTTGCTTAAGGTGTATTCAGTAGTGTTGGGCATAAAAATCCCCTTTATATATCATGTTTTGATTGAAATTATATAACAAGAATTCTGAGCGACGATGCTTGTTAGAATCTACCTGGATTCTAGTAATTTTGCTAGAGTTGTACTAGGCTATTCTATTCAATAAGACAAGAAGGAAAGCGCTATACGATAAACACCTTCTTAAGGCATACTATCAAATGTTAAGAGTGGGTCAAAATTCAATGCATATGTTGGGTAAAAATTCGATGCAAATCTACGAGAAGGGGTTATTAACAAGTCGTAATGTTCTTGCTGCTGATAATTTGACTAGCGTTCGTGGAGAAAGATTGCTATTTGAAAAGCTAAATTTCGAGTTATCAAATGGTACGGTACTATATCTTCAAGGTGCCAATGGCACGGGTAAAACTACTTTATTGCGTGCCATTTGTGGATTATCCAAGCCGTATGAAGGAAGTGTGAATTGGTGTGGGGAAAATATTAACTTACTAGCAGAGGATTATTGTAAGCATGTGTTGTATATAGGTCACTTGCCAGGGATTAAAGAAGATTTAACCGCTTTGGAAAATTTGCAGTTTTCACTTGCATTATCCGGCACCAAATTTAATTTTACACGGGCCACAGAAGTGCTTAAAATGCTGGGTTTGGCAAAGGGTTTGAATTTACCTACACGCATGCTGTCACAAGGTCAGAAAAGGCGCGTTGCGCTTGCACGGTTATGGTTACAAGATATGCCGCTTTGGGTGTTAGATGAACCGTTTACCGCTTTGGATATCAATGCAACAAATTTACTAAAACAGAAAATAGAATCTTTTGCGAATGAGGGCGGTATTGTTGTGATGACTACGCATCAAGAAGTAACGATGAACGTGCCAAAATTCGAGCAATTACGGCTAGATGCTTAAGGCAATAAAGAGACTGCCTGGACTTTTGATGTCAGAAAATATATTTGAAGCTAAAGCAGATATAGATCTGGGCACTTTTTCTGTACTTTATCGGATTTTAGCGAGAGATATTCGGGTGGCCTTACGTCGTCAATCGGATGTCACCTCAGTCTTTTTCTTTTTTATAATTGCGGCCAGCTTGTTTCCGCTAGGCTCTGGATCGGACCCGAAGTTGTTGAATGCAATGGCGCCAAGTGTATTGTGGGTAACCGCCCTGTTGTCATGCATGTTATCGTTATCAAGAATGTTTGCGAGTGATTATATCGATGGCACCCTTGAGCAGATTATGCTTTCTAATCAGCCCATTGTACTTATTGTTCTGATGAAGGTTTTATCTCATTGGGCGCTCTCCGGACTGCCCTTGGTTTTTGTGGCACCCCTAATAGGGCTGCAGTTTAATTTAAGTGGCGCGCAGTTGCAGATACTTGCTCTATCTCTCTTAATGGGGACATTGGCATTAAGCCTGATTGGTAGCATTGGTGCAGCGCTGACATTGGGCATACGTGGCACGGGGGTACTTATCGCCATATTGGTATTGCCGTTGTATATTCCAATATTGGTATTTGGTGCTGGTGCAGTGAATGCCGTTTCTATTGGCATGAATCCTAGCGGTGCGCTTTCCCTGCTGGGTGCGGTATTGGCAATGGCATTGTTATTCGCGCCGCTTGCATCAGCAGCTGCTTTGAAAATTGCTCTGGAATAAAGTTGAAATACAGAAATAATATCGTAATATGATAAAAGTGCCTAAGTGATAAGTATGGAAACTAAAACGCGTTTCAATTGGCTGAAGTTCGCATCGCCCAAAACCTTTTACCCTCTCGCCGGTAAGCTTATTCCATGGTGCTCATTGGGTGCTGCTCTGATGATTTTGTATGGTTTGTATCTTGGGTTGCTGGCGGCGCCAACGGATTTTCAACAAGGTGAGGGCTACCGCATTATTTTTGTGCATGTACCCGCTGCTTGGTTTTCTATGTTTTTATATCTGCTAATGGCTATGTATGCCGGTTTGGGTTTGGTGTTAAACGCTCGTCTTTCCTATATGATGGCCACGGCCATTGCGCCCACAGGGGCTATGTTTACCTTTGTGGCATTGGTTACGGGCTCGCTATGGGGTAAGCCCATGTGGGGGGCGTGGTGGGTGTGGGATGCAAGGCTGACATCTGAACTGATTTTGTTATTTTTATATATTGGTTATTTTTCACTGCAAGCTGCGATTGACGATAAAAGCCGTGCGGATAAAGCCAGCGCGGTATTGGCATTGGTTGGTGCGATAAATGTTCCGATTATTTATTTCTCAGTAAAATGGTGGAATACCTTGCACCAAGGAGCATCTGTTAGTTTAACTCAGGCACCGGCCATGGCTGCAATCATGCTAAAAGGTATGTTGATTATGGCGATTGGTTTCTGGTTGTATAGCATTGCTGTGATTCTCATTCGGATACGCTGTGAGATTTTAGAGCGTGATAGCAAGGCTTCAATATTTAGACAAGGATTGTAAAAGGACGCATCATGCAATGGCAAAGTGTTAATGAGTTTTTAGCAATGGGCGGCTACGGCTTTTATGTCTGGGGCTCTTTTGGGGTTACTTTTTTGCTGATGGGATTAGAGTTGTGGCTACTTAACAAGCGACGCAAGCGCCTTACCCAAGCGGTAAAGCAAGAAGCATTTTAAATAGAGGTAATTGAAAATGAAGGCACGTCATAAAAGGTTTGGTTTGATTGCAACGGGACTAATATTGTTGGTCATTGCAACAGTGCTAATCACCAAATCATTCCGTAGCAATTTGGTATTTTTCTTTACACCTACTCAGGTTGAGAAAGGAGAAGCGCCCAAGTCAGGTAGTTTTAGAATTGGTGGTTTGGTAGAAAATGGCAGTCTGAAGCGTTTGCCGGACGGATTGCACGTACAATTTAAGGTAACCGATACTGCAAAAAGTATGTTGGTGCAGTACAAGGGTATTCTACCGGATTTATTTAAAGAAGGTAAAGGCGTGGTTGCAGAAGGCAAGCTAAATCAAAATGGCATGTTCGAGGCAGATCAAGTGCTAGCAAAGCATGATGAGAATTATATGCCGCCAGAAGCCGCTTCGGCGATTGCTCAAGCTAAAGCTAACAAAGCCAAGGAGAGTGTGCAGTGATACCAGAAATAGGTCAGTTTTCCCTCATTCTTGCATTTTGCTTTGCAATAGTTCAAGGCACATTGCCATTAGTAGGTGTATGGAAAAATAAATCGGCATTGTCGAATTTGGCTGTGCCAGCAGCGCGTGTGCAATTTGTTTTTATTGTTTTGGCTTTTATTTGTTTAGATTACTCTTTCTATGCCAATGATTTTTCGGTGTTGTATGTAGCATCTAACTCCAACTCGCATTTGCCATTAGCATATCGTCTAGCCGCCTTATGGGGCGGACATGAAGGCTCTATGTTGCTTTGGGTGTCAATACTGTCTGTTTGGACAATGGCGGTAACCATATTTGCTAAAAGCCTCCCCGATAGCTTCAGGGTTCGACTCATTGCCGTTATGGGTATGGTGAGTATTGGCTTTCTCGCATTTATCTTATTCACTTCTAATCCATTTGAACGTCTAATACCAGCTGCACTGGATGGCCGTGATCTGAATCCTCTGCTGCAAGACCCAGGCATGGTGTTTCATCCACCAGTGTTGTATATGGGTTATGTCGGCTTCTCTGTGGCATTTGCATTTGCGATTGCGGCACTAATGGATGGTCGGCTTGACATAACTTGGGCGCGATGGACAAGGCCTTGGACTACAGTAGCTTGGGTGTTCTTAACCTTGGGTATTGCCTTCGGCAGTAAATGGGCTTATTACGAGCTAGGCTGGGGCGGTTGGTGGTTTTGGGATGCGGTTGAAAATGCGTCCTTTATGCCATGGTTAGTAGGCACAGCGCTTATTCATTCATTAGCTGTTACAGAAAAACGCAATGCCTTCAAAGTATGGACGGTTCTACTTTCTATTTGCGCATTTTCTTTAAGTTTGCTGGGAACGTTTTTAGTCCGTTCTGGCGTACTCACCTCGGTACATGCATTCGCTACTGATCCGCGTCGTGGCATATTTATTCTATTGTACTTGGTGGTAGTTATTGGTGGCGCATTATTGCTGTTTGCCTGGCGGGCGCCAAAAGTAGGATTAGGTGAGAAGTTCGATGTGGTTTCGCGCGAATCTATGTTGCTTACTAACAACGTAGTGCTGGTCGCAGCGGCAGGCTCTGTGTTATTAGGTACTTTGTATCCATTATTAATGGATGCGCTAGGTGCAGGAAAAATCTCAGTAGGTCCGCCATATTTTGACGCTGTATTTGTTGCGATTATGGCGCCAGGGCTTTTTTTAATGGGTTTAGGGCCTTTGGCGAAATGGAAAAAAGCAAGCCTGCCAGAAATTGGTATGCGTTTGAGAGTGGCCGCTCTGATTAGTGTTGTATCAGCAATGCTGATACCGCTTATTATGGGAAAGCTCACCTTAATGACGGCGGTGGGGGTGTTTATGGGTATTTGGGTGATTAGCACTTCATTGATTTTATTAAGAAATAGAATTAAATCAAGGCAGCTTGCCATGCCCAATAAATTAGAAAATATAAAAGGAATTCCATTGGCTTTTTACGGAATGTTGCTTGCACATCTTGGAATTGGTGTGTTTATTCTGGGTGTAACTTTGGTTAAAGGTTACGAGTCAGAGCAAGATTTACGTATGGAAAAGAATGACGTTGCTAAAGCGGGTAATCTGACGTTCAAGTTTGAAGGCACACAGGAAATTGTAGGACCAAACTATATGTCTACTGAAGGCACATTTGCAGTGACTAGCAATGGCAATCTAATAGCGGTGCTTAAACCAGAAAAGCGTTTTTATCCAGTACAAGGCTCCGTAATGACTGAAGCAGACATTAGTCCCGGCGTATTCAAAGATCTCTATGTGTCTTTAGGTGAACCACTTGAAAATGGTGCTTGGAGCGTGAGGATTTATATTAAGCCTTTCGTGCAATGGATATGGGCTGGCTGCATTTTAATGGCTTTGGGGGGGGGTCTGGCGCTCACGGATCGCCGTTATCGTATTTTAAATAAAAGAGCAGTAAATGAAGTTCAAGCATTGCATGAGGCATTTGAAGCATGGGTCGAATGATTAAATTTTTACTACCATTTGCTTTGTTTGTCGTAGCGGTGGGCTTTTTAGCAAAAGGATTATTTCTAGACCCTCATGAAGTGCCTTCTCCATTGGTTGGAAAGCCTGCGCCTAAATTTCAGGCACCTATTTTAAGTGATACAGGCAAAGTTTTTAATAGCGAAGATATGAAAGGCCAAGTATGGCTGCTCAACGTTTGGTCATCATGGTGCGGCGCTTGCCGTGAGGAGCACCCCATATTAATGGCAATGGCAAAAACTGGTCAAATCGCTACGTATGGCCTTGATTACAAAGATACCGATAAGGAAGCACAAGCGGTATTGGATGCAAATGGTAACCCATACAAAGCCATTGCAACCGATGTTGACGGTAAAATTGGAATTGATTATGGTGTATATGGCGTGCCTGAAACCTATGTTATCGACAAAGCCGGCATCATACGCTATAAACAAATTGGCCCGATTACAGAGGAAAATTTACTTACAAAAATCGTGCCCTTGTTGAAAGAGTTACAACGATGAAAAAACTGCTGATTATATTTCTGCTGATTTCGAGTTCTGCATTTGCAGGTGAAGCTAAACCTTTAGGTGATGATCCAGTAATAGAGGCGCGTTTAAAAACATTGTCTCAAGATTTGCGCTGTTTGGTGTGTCAAAATACCACGCTTGCAGACTCGAGCGCGCCCTTAGCTGAAGATTTACGTCAAGAAATCCGCAAACTCATGCGGGAAGGAAAAAGTGACCAGGAAGTAGTTGATTACTTAGTGGCCCGTTATGGCGATTTTGTGCGCTATCGCCCGCCAGTTAATAATGAAACAGCATTGTTATGGTTTGGGCCATTTTTGCTATTAATTATAGGCGGATTCGTCTTGTATAGAGCACTTAAAAAGCAAGCGGGTAGCGATGACATTAAGGCTGAAGACTTATAAGTCCTTAAGATGGATTTGAATATAATCCACAATGGCTTGCCGATAATGTTGTAAAAAAGTTGGTATTGAAAGTACTTTTAGAACTCATATTCTACTTGCAATCTAAATGTACTGTTGGCAGCGCCGTTGCTTGTGCCAAATAACATTGCTGTGTTATATCTGATGGCTTGGTGGATGCCGATATCAAACTTACCGAATATGGCTGGGCCCATGCGATGATCTTGTTCATCCGCTGCATTCCAGTCGTTCCACTTCCCCATGCCACCAAAGCCTTGCAAGCCATACTCAAAGGTTGGTTTCCAGCGGTACTTTGCTTGCCATTGGTAGCCTAGTTGTGTTTTCGTTTGGCCTGGCCCATAAGTGCTTGTAATGACGAGATTGCCATTAAGCTGTACTTTACCAAAATCGCTTTGAAATAAAGGCGTCAGGGTTAGTTCGTATGCTTGATTTTTGTTAAGCGGCGCTTCAATTTCAACAACAAAACCAATGTCGACGGGATATTTTCCAGTCTCGGTTAGTTGAAATTTATTTTCCCATTCAGCAATTGATACTGCATCGCTACCATCGCGTTCATGTTGATAGTAAACTTCTGTGAACCAGTATTCATTTACGCCGTAACCAAAACCTATGCTTGATTGTTGAGCGCGATCGCCGTTAGGAAGCTTGGCAGTACCAGTTTTGAAGTCAATTTCTTTTTCGCCATTTTCCACATTTGGAACATTGACATAATCTGCTGGTCCTGCTGAAGCAGTGTTGGAAAATAGGTATGCTAATAGGGTTAAAGTGCAATAATTGATAGATTTCATAATGTGGTTCTTAATGGATTTTATATGATGAGGATTGGTTAACCCATTTCATGCCAGCAGTGATAACAATCACAGTGGCCATATAAAACACCAGTTGCATGCCTGAGGGCCTAGCATCATAGCCAATTAAACTATGTAATATCATGCCGAGGATAGATTTTTCCGGCAACACGGCGGCAGTGTTCCACACAGGGGTTATCAAGGCTGGAATCAGATCAGCCTGAATTAGATAACGTGCTGCTTGTGAAGCCATGCCAGCAGCCAGCAAAAGCACTAACGTGCTGGTGGCAGAAAAGAACCAGCGCATGGGGATACGTAACAGCCCCTTGTACAAAGCATATCCTACGGCAATGCCTGCAAGTGTGCCTATTATGCCTCCTAGCAGCAGTGCAGAAGTGCCTACTTGATCTGAGGTAGCTATACCATACAAAAATAACACCGTTTCTGAGCCCTCTCTCAGCACCGCAATGCCAACTACCGCGAGTAAGACTGAGCATTCACTTGCTCCATCGCGAATGGCGTTGCCGACATTTCGTGCATTGGTGGCAAGCTCTTTACCATGAGAGGCCATCCAAATGCTGTGCCAAGCCAGCATCAATACCGCTATACCAAGAATCAGAGCGTTAAAGAGCTCTTGACCAATTCCGTTAGCAAGTTCAGAAATTTCGCTAGTAGAACCAGCTACTAGGGCCGAGCCCAATAGGCCAAGCAGAAGGCCGGCGCCTATCCAGTTGCTGCGCCCAGGTACATCGCGCGTGGCCGCAGCAACAATACCTACAATGATGCCGGCTTCTAAGACTTCACGAAAAACAATAACAGCAGTTCCAAACATGTTTGCTTTCTAAATAATTTATTTAGCGTTGATGAGCCCTTTTGCAGTGACTTGATTAAAATCACCAAAATATGGATACTTTCCTGGTGATAGCGGCCCAATATAAATGGTGGTTTTGCCGTTACCAGTAATAACTTTTTCACGGTTTAGTTCGTAACTTTCAAATTCTTCAGGCGTGGCATCATTATTTTCTATAAAGAGTTTAATTTTTTTGTTAGCTGGAACGGTCAATTCAGCTGGTTCAAAGCGATGGTTTTTAAGTTGTATGGTGTACTCATCATCCGCTGCAAATGCCAGCAATGGCAGTATTAAAATAAGAGTTAAAACTTTTTTCATTTATGATTCCCTTATCAATATTTGATGTAATGATAATCATTATTATTAAGATTTGCAAGTCTTTTTTACAAAATTGCAAAACTGGAACACTAAAAATAAAAAAAGCTCACCTAGGTGAGCTTTTTTTACATGCAACGATTAGAAATTATGTGTGTATTGTGCGCTTAAGATATCAATATCATTGCTATAACTCCCAATTAGGCTGTTCTGCAATGCAGGCGCTGATGAAATGGTTACATTATTAATGTTTGAATTGTTAACAAAAATGTGGGTATATCCAACATCTATGCTGTTTTCCGGATTGAACTTATAGTTTCCACCAAATGCTAACCAAGTGCGATTATTATCTGGAATGCGCGGCGTACGAAATTGTGTAGGCACCGGGCTTTCATCAAACGCTAAGCCACCACGCAATTTTAAAGCATCACTATAATGGTAGCTTGCGCCTGCTGAAATACGGTAAGTATTTTCCCAATTTTCAGGAATACTTGTGACTACAGCACCCGTAGATCGCACTGCAGTTAGATTTTTAAATGTGCTCCATTGTGTGAATGTGACGTCTCCCATAACATCCCATTGATCGCTCACTTTGCTAAATACAGAAGCTGAGAGGCTGTCGGGCAATGTAATACTTGCGCTAACTGGCCCAGTAGCAAAAAGAGGACCAAAAACAGGGTTGGCAGCCAAGGGTGCGGGGACGCCACCATAAGACACGGTACCATCTAATTTTTGATGTACCTGCGAGCGATATGCTACGCCCAAACGTGTATCATCAGTCACTTGGAATATAGCTCCTGCATTCCAACCCCAAGCCCAATTGTCGCCTTTTAGAGTGACTGTACCATCACTTAGTTGGGGAATTCCTATAAGCGTACCAAAATCTACGGCGCTAGTGAGGGTTGCGTCTGCACGCATGGCTGAAACTCCAAACCCAAGAGATAATTTATCGCTCGCTTTAAAGGCTATAGAAGGATTAATATTAATCGTATTAAGTTCAGTTTTTAGAGTTTGATAGCGGCCAACCCAGCCATTGTCATATTCAGTCTTAAGTCCAAATGGCGCACTTAGACCAATCCCAAGTCGAATATCTGGTGTGATTGCCTTAGTAAAAAATAAATTAGGTACGAAAGCTAAATCGCCAGCATCACCACCATTACCACCAGCAGTAGGTCCTCCTCCGAGTCCTGCGGCATTGTGTGAGCCATTATTACTAAAATCTATTGAGGGATTAATTGCGTGCCCTGAAATTACAAATTGAGTATCTGGTAAAAAAGTCATCCCAGCAGGGTTAAAGAAAATTGTGCTGGCATCTTCTGCAATTGCCGAGCCACCTGCAAAAGCATTCCCCATGCCGCTCGCACTTTGTTCGATTAACGCAAAGCCTGCAGCGTGTACTGCAAGCGGTGTTGTAAATATCACACAACTTATAAATATTTTTTTCATGAAGCTAGCTCCCCCCTATATTAAAATTTATAGTTATAAAAAGAATTTCACATCAATGGGTTACAGGGTTATATTAGAGCAACTCATTGAGAACGATGATTTATACTTTTTGGTATATACCAACAATCTACATGAAATAAAATATTATTTCAAAATTATTTTCTTGAGGCCTTGAATTATTAAGCCTATAGTTTTACTCATAAATGCTTATTAAAACAATAACAACGGCAAATTTTAGGTGAATTAGCTTTAATATCACCAAAGGTTTTCGGCAGTTTTTGAAGTTTCTTTAATACTAAAGTTACATAGAAAACTGAGATACATTTAGTTCTAACTTATCAATTAGTAAATATGAGGAGTATTTAAATGACTGCCAGTACATATGGTTTAACAAATAGCTATAAGCAAGTTTCTACAAGATATGATGAAAGTCATGAGGCTTTATGGACTATCTTTGATCAAAAAAATGTTATTCCTTCGTTCAATGTAGAAATCATTAGTGAGCTTACAAGGCATCATAAAGAAATTGAGAGTACAGGGGGAATATTGCATGTGGACGGCATGATTCACAACATTAAATATTCTGTGCTGGCATCGCATACAAAGGATGTTTTTAATCTTGGTGGACCGTTAACATTAATACGTGAATTTTCACTTAATAAACAGCGAGATGCTTTGAAGGATTATGCGGTTAAGGCATTAGATGTGCTTGCACAAAGAACTTTCCGATTTAACGTACCTGATTTAATCACAATTTCATTACTGCAAGGCCAGACATTAGGGGCAGGGTTTGAGGCTGCGCTTTCTAGTGACGTTGTAATTGCTGAGCGCAAAACTATCATAGGATTTCCAGAAATCATGTTTAATCTTTTTCCTGGGATGGGTGCATATAGTCTGGTTGCAAGAAAAACAAGTATGAAAATCGCAGATGAAATGATATTGGGCGGCAAGCTCTATACTGCTGAAGATGCCCATGCAATGGGTTTGGTGGATATCTTGGTAGAGGATGGACAGGGTGAAAAAGCGGTATATGATTGGATTGAGAAGAATAGGCGAACATCGATCGGGTATTTGGCAATTCAAAAGGCCAAAAATCGTGTTAATCCAATTACCTATGATGAGTTAACAGACATTGTACTCATTTGGCTTGATGCAGCCATGAAACTTTCAGAGCGGGACTTTAAAGTAATGGAACGCTTTGTTCGCAGCCAAGAAAAACGTTATGTTCAAGTCGACAAACCAATTGATAATGTAATTGAAATGAAACGATCTGCTTAATAATATTAATATACAAAAAAACCAGCTCTGTGCTGGTTTTTTTGTAGGTCAAATGGAGCCTTGGGAATATTTCTTTATATGCTCCAATAATTGGTGCTCAGTTTTCTTGAAAGTATTTTGAGTATTTTTAATTAGCACCTCAATCGAAGTTATATCATCTGATGGCAAAACATTGTTTATTAGCCTGCAAAGCTTAGCTAGCGTGACTGCACCAACATTAGAGGCGCTTCCAGCCAATGCATGACCTATATCATTTAAGCCGAGATAGTCGCGCTTATTAACTAGTGAGTCCAATGAGTTGATTTGTTTAACCGTATCATGCAGAAAACCATGTATCAGGTTTTGTAAGAACTGATCATTTCTATCCAGCAATGCTAAATCATTCAGCCTTTTATAATCTATTAGAGTGGCATTACTCTCACTATTTTTAATTTGCGCTTTTGCTTTTCCATAAGAAATGACATTCGCTGGTTTATTTGGAGATTTTGAAGTAAGCGTGCTTATTTTTTCTAGCAATACGCTAGCATTAATCGGTTTGCTGAGATAAGCATCTGCACCTGCGTTTTTGAACGATTGAATAGCGTCCATCGTTGCATCAGCACTTAGAATAATAGTTGGAATTTTAGGTTCGCCAATGGTTAATGCACGATATATTTTCAATACATCTAGGCCACCAATCTCAGGCATATTGCAGTCGAGAATCATTAAATCATATTGGTTGGCTTCCAGCATATCTAATGCTTCTTCACCATTCGTCACCAAATCGACTTTATGACCAACCTGGCTTAACATTTTGGATATAATCGTACGATTAGTTTCGTTGTCATCCGCCACCAAAATACGCGATGTATTTTTAGATGTATTACGCACGTAGTCTTTAAATGAAATTACGTCAGAAGTATTGATTGCCTTGGAAGTTTCAACTATAGCTATTTTTTCCATACGAATTTCAAACCAGAAGGTACTGCCTTTGCCCAGCTCACTTTCAACCCCAATTTTACCGTCCATTAGTTTAATAAGGTCTTTTGATATGGTGGTACCCAGCCCTGTGCCGCCAAATTTATATTTGATGGTTGCATCTGCCTGCGTAAAGCTCTCAAATATATTCTTTAAAGAATCTTGTGATATGCCAATACCGGTATCAATCACTTCAAATCTTAAATTTGCATAAGACTCATCTTCTTCTTTGGCATTCACACGCAGTGTGACTGAGCCTTGTTCAGTAAATTTAACTGCGTTGGCAAGCAAATTAACCAGTACTTGTTTGATATGTAAAAGGTCGCTTCGCAGCATGACTGGAGTTTTTGGTTCCATCTCATAAGTTAGCGCAATATTTTTTTTGGCTGCCTGTTGCTCAAATAGGCTAATAGTTTTAGATAATACCTCGGTCAAGTTAAAGTCGACTGGCTCCACAGTCATTTTGCCGCTTTCAATTTTGGATAAGTCCAACACATTATTGACAAGCTGGCCGAGTAATTCTGATGAGTTTTTCAAGATATTAGAAAGATGTTTTTGTTCATCATCAAGCTGGGTGTTTAATAACAAATCACTGGCACCTACAATTCCGTTAAGTGGGGTGCGAATTTCGTGGCTTATATGAGATAAAAATTGACTTTTTGCCTGATTGGCTTTCTCTGCCCTCTTGATTGCTGCATCAAGTTTTTTAATCAGTCGTAGGGTGTGTATAGGCACGAGGGCTAACGTGATGAAGAGTCCCCAGACCAATTCTATGTGACTATGCCAGTATGGATTGAAGAAAACCGCTGCACAAAAGCCAACTAAACTGGCGATATGCGTCCCTATGAGTAAGGCTTGTCCATACCTCAATCCATATCCAACAATTAACCATAGATAAATGCCAATTAATACTGCTCCTACCTCATTTGTTAGGTATATACCGTATGAGATAGCACCAATATCTATTAACATAGAGATCCATTGCCGCTTTAAATTGGGCTTGGGGAACTTATTGATATGGATAAAAAGCAAAGCCCCAATCAATAAAACAGCTGAGCAAAATACAATAGCGCTAATGGATGCTTTATGATGATTTAGTGACCAATAGATTAATATTGAGCTGGTAAAAATAATCCTGAATAATGATTGCTCATACTCGTTGTTTTTTTTGCCGGATTTTTTTAGGAAGAGATGTAAAATATTGTTCATGATTTCACCATTAACCCTTAAGGGAATTCTTAACGATACAATTTAAAGTAGGCATTTTCATAAGTTATTTTATGAGCTCTAAGCCATAATATAATTTGCTTTGTTCTAACAATGTTTTAGCAATTCTTGCTAATTCTTGTGTTTGTACTGGCTTGGTTAGACAGGCAGATGCGCCTGCTGATAATAATTCCTGGTGTAAGGTTTGGTCTTTTAATACAGTCACTACCACAATGAAGTGTGTCAGAACGTTGTCTGGTCTTTTAAGTGCCTGTACAAACTGCATGCCGTTCATCTGATGCATACGAAAATCAGTAATAATTAAATCTACCTGTTTATTTTGTAGCCATGCCAGAGCCTCTACAGGATCGGTCAAGGTCACGATTTTAAGATTCATCTTTAACGATTTTAAAATTGCTGCATGAATGTCCAGTACAGTCGGCTGATCATCAATCAGCAAAACGGTTTGTCTGAATTTTGGTGCGCTTCGTATGTTGCTAACTTTTGTCATGATGCAGTTAAGGTTTAATGGATAGCCGTTGCATGTTCGCGCTGGATTTTTTCAAATAAATTTTGTATCGATAGCATTACTTTTACTAATTCAGGGTCAAAATGCTTACCGCTTTCATCACGCACATACTCGAGCGCTTTATCAATGCTCCAGGCTTCTTTATAGGGGCGAATACTAGTAAGCGCATCGAATACATCTGCAATCGCAACAATGCGAGCAGATAGTGGAATGTCATGACCTCTAAGCGCATAAGGGTAGCCAGAGCCATCAAAACGTTCGTGATGAGCCAATGCGATCTCGCTACCTTTTTGTAAATATTTTGAAGGACTATCTTGCAAGATTTCATATCCTATTATTGGGTGCTTGCGCATTAATTTCAGCTCCAGATCATCAAGGGAGCCTTTTTTAAGCAGAATGCTATCGGGAATGCCAATCTTCCCAATGTCATGCAATGGTGCTGCAAGTTCGATCACTTCTACATCTTCCTCACCCAAGCCAATTGTTTCGGCAATCGCCCTGCTATAGAGTGACATGCGTTGCAAATGCATGGCTGTGTCGTAATCTTTGTACTCACCTGCGCGAGCCAGTCGCATCAAAGTTTCTTTTTCACGGGTTCTAATTTCGGCAGTAGCTGTTTTAACTAAGCCTTCAAATATATCACTTCGATTTTGTAGAGCGATCTGTTGTTGATGCATGATAAGTAAATTTTTGCTGCGAGCAGTACATTCGTATATGTCGACAGGTTTGCTTAAAAAATCAGTAATACCTGCATCTAGAGCTGCGTAGCGGGTATCAGCGTCTTTTTTAATCGTAATCATAATCGCGGGTACAGATTCATATTTCGGCAACGTTTTAAGCAAGCGCACAAAATCGATGCCGTTCATTTCTGGCATCACATAATCTACAAATACTAAATCTGCCGTGTGTTCGGCAGCCCATTCCAAAGCTTCCTCTGGATTGGTTTTTTCAAACACCTTGATTTTAGGGTTAATATTTTTTACTACGTGTGTCAGTATTGTTCGGCTGGTAGATTGATCATCTACAATCAGCACCGAGCAATCATCAAATAGTTGAACATTATTCATTAATATTTTCCTCAGGTATAAGCTCATTTACGGCTTATTTACATTAAAGTTAAGCAATGTTTAAGCCAATTTAACCAAAAAATGGAGAGATAAAAAACCAAACAGGCAAAAAAGTAAAATTATTTAATAGAATCAATCACTAAGATGATCTATTGGAAAGTATTATTTTGAGTAGCTTAGTTTTTAGTTGAACGTTTTGTTGTTAATGTTGAAATTCGATGGTTCAAATTTCGTCAACTAAGTGAGTTATTTTGACACATTTATGACGTAATGTAAGGAAAAGTTTAGTAACTGGATCTTATAAAGATATCACCATCTGGCTTCAAATCAAAAGCAATGCATATACGTTGCTCATTAGAGCCGAAGGGAATGGTACGATGAAACAGAGAGGAAGGGAAAAGCACGATATCCCCAACCTTGGGTGTTGCGATGCCTACAGGGAAATCACTGTGTTTTTGCGGGTAATTATCTCCATGTGTGCCATACTCAAAACAGCCTTCTGTAGGGTCTTTTTTGTCTGTTGGTAACACAAGATAGACCGCCCCGCTAATCCAGCCGACTTCATGGATGTGCCTGTCCACGTAGCCGCCTCGCCGCATTCTGACATACCACGAGCTAGTGAACTCAAGCTCATTAGGGAAGGATTTAATAAGCTCGCAATCTGCGCCAGCAAAGTGGTTTTTGTAGTTAAGAAACTCTTGCTTAACCAGTTCGCCTAATCTGCGAAATGAAGGTTCTGGTCGTTTGAAGAGATTTCCGGCTGATTGTTTGCCATTGTATAACATACCCTGAACGCGCTCTGCGATATCTGTATTTTCGATATCATCAATCAGTTGTTTAAGCAGCGGGCTGCCGGGTGCAGCCAATTCTCTGATGCTATTTTGATAAACAAAATCGAATCCATTTTTGCAGAAATTGTATGGATCTTCTGCACCAAAGTTAATAGCGTAATGTGTAGAGAGTGTGGCCATGAATGGCGCAGTATGTCGTGTGGTACGAACGATTTCATCGAGTTTAGACTTGAAATCATCAAATCGCTCTGCTTTGTAAAGGCAATACATGCTGCGTGCTTGCCAGTCGTCTAGTTGCGAGCGTTCAAAGTAGTCAACCGCCTCGTCAAACTTTTGTGCTAAATATAAAAATTCACCCATGTTATAGTTGGCGCCAGGGTGGTTTGGATTAAGTGCGAGCGCAGCTTGGTAACTTTTTACCGCTTCATCCATGTCGCCACGGTCGCGCAAAGTTTCGCCCAGGTTGTTGTAAGCATCGGTATAGTTCGGGAATAAGCTAATAGCCTTTTTATAGCTCTCAATGGCATCTGTCAACAGGCCTTCATCGCGGAGGGCTGTGCCCAAATTAAAATAGCCGCGTGCATCCTGCGGGTTGATTTTTAAGCCTTGTTGATAGCAGTTAATGGCTTCGCCTAGTTTGCCTTGACGTTGTAGTAATGTGCCTAAGTTGCCATAAGCCTCAAAAAAATTCGGGTTAAGCTTAATCGCTTGGCGATAGGCGGCATCTGCCTCATCAAACTTGTTTAAATTGCCTAGCGCTATTCCCAAGTTAAAAAGCAAATCGGGCGTATTGGGTTGCAATCTAAGGGCGTTTCGATAACTAGAAACCGCTTCTGCAAATTTCTGCTGACCATCCAATGCTAAACTCAAAATATGGTGCAAAATGAAGGTGTTTGGGTGCTTGCTGATTAAGCTTTTTGCTAGTATTTCGGCTTGAGCAAGCTGGCCATTATTAAATGCATTGATTAGAGTTTGAAGCTCTAGCTGGCTGGGTTGAAATGAGGTTGAATTTGCCATATAAAATTGCTGTCGTAGAATTAATGTTAACTGTAACTGTTTTGTAATCTGCTGGCCATATGTTTTAAGAACTGCATCGCTACTTTGGGTTCATCGGCCAACATGGTATCGATATTTTCTGAGTAGATCACAATAATACGCGCTTCATCAGAGGCAACAATGGCATCGGCTGTAGTGGGTTGTCCGGTGAGCATGGCCATTTCACCAAAATAATCGTTGCTAGTCAATTCACGTAGAATTTTGCCAGCATGGGATAGGTGTACCGTGCCATCTACTAAATAATACAAATTGCGCTCGGTATTTCCCAGTTCAAAAATATATTCACCTCGTCGTAAAACAAGCCCATACCGACTCATCAGTGCTTCGATGTAGTTGGCCTTATTCGGAGAATTATTAAATAAACCTTTAAGTAAAAGTACATCTTTTTTACGCAATGTGGATATGAGTTCAGTTCCAAGCAAAAATACCGCAAAGTTGAGATAAAGCCAGGTAATCGATATGAACATGGTTTTCATACTGCCAAAAATAGCCCCATAGTTTTGATTGAGTGATAAAAATAAGCCAAATGCTGGGCGCATTAAAAGCCATAGTATAGCTGTTAAGAATGAGCCTAGTAGCATGTGTGCAAAGGTAACACGAAGCGGAAAAAAGAATTTATAAAAAATCGTAATTAGCAGGGTGGTAAGTAGCAGCGTACCAATAGAGCCGATGATATTGAGTTGCAAGACTGCAAAATGCGTTGCAAAAAAACGAATGCTTTTTTCTACAATAAAACCAGCTGAAGTAAACAAAAAAAATAGCAGCAAAATGCCGAGTACTGACACTACGTCCTTAAGCTTACGCTTGAAAAATGAAGGCACTTCGACCATGGAGGCGATGGTGTAGAAAGTCGAACGCATTGAGCTTGCAAGTGGGGTAACAGCCCATAACAACACAAATAAGCCTAGTGCACCCCAAGCTGCTTTGGTCTGCGTGGCGCTATAGACTTCTACCATAATTCTACTGCTAAATTCTGGCACTAAATTACCTGTGAGAATTGCCAGTTTTACGATGGCAAAATCAGACGAAAATACCAAGTGACTTAAAAGAAAGAAAATTAATAGCACCAAAGGTATCAGAGCAAATAGCGCGTAGAAAGATAATGAGGCCGACATGCCGAACACGTTGTGGCGCATGAAGGCGGTCAGCGTCTCACGTAACACAAACAAGGGTGTGGCGTACTCTTGTTTGGCGTAAGCGTTCATAGGTTTATCTAGTGCAGTGCGTAGCGCTATATTTTTGGTTTTTGAAAATTTTTCTAAATTAATTTGTGCCAATGGGTAACTCTATATGTATATGCTATAGTGCTTTAAATTTTTCTGTTGCTGCTACAAGAGCAGCGCTTATGCTCGATTCCATCGCAGAATGCCCTGCGTTAGCCACCATTACAAATTCAGCATGTGGCATGGCGCGCGATAACTCCCACGCGGTTTGCGGCGGGCATACCATATCGTAACGTCCCTGGATGATTGCGGTTGGAATGTGAGCAAGCTTTTGTTTTGCCTCGGTTAAAAGATCGCGGTGCCCAACAAAACAGTGGTGCGTAATATAGTGAATCTGGACTCTAGCTCGCGCCAATTCAACATCTCCATTTGTTTTATTGTCGGTAGGTTCTCTAGGTAGCAAAGTCATAATGCTGCTTTCAAACATGTTCCAGTTAATAGCGGCGGGAATGCTGGATTGAAGGTCATCAGAAAAAACCAGCGCTTTATAAGCCTCTAAGAGGTTATGCCTTTTATTTGAGGGTAGAAATTCACACAGCTTTTCCCAAGGCTCTGGAAAAAATAATTTAACTTCATCCAAAAACCAGTGTAATTCGGTTGGGCGACTTAGAAAAACACCCCGCAACACTAAACTCTTTACTTTTGAGGGGAAATGCAATGCATATGCTAACGCCAATGTACTGCCCCAGGAACCGCCAAATACGTGCCACTTTGCAATATCTAAATGATTGCGTAATGCTTCAATATCGTTTATTAAATCATCGGTAGTGTTTTCATGCACTTCGCCTTGTGGTGTGCTGCGTCCACAACCGCGCTGATCCAGTAGAATGATTCGATAGTGTTTTGGGTCAAAAAATCGGCGCTGTGTTGGGTTACAGCCGCTACCTGGTCCTCCATGTAGAAAAACCACTGGCACACCTTCAGGACTACCACATTCTTCGTAATAAATTTGATGCAACTTATTTACTTTCAACCAGTTTTTATTGAAAGGTTCGATTTCAGGATACAAAATGTAAGTGCTTTGTCTCATTATAATATCTATACTTTCTATTTGATTTTATAGACTATTTTGTTTAGTTAAAAGAAGCTTAATTCACAGTTAAAAAATATTTTAAATATTTGTTAATAAATTGTAACCAAAGTGTTGCAATTAATATTAACTTGATTTATATTGCAGTTCGCACATAACAATGTGGCGGAAAGTATGCTTTAAATTTGCGATAATTGAATCAATGGGAATTGTTTAAGTTAGTTGCAAAATTCAAGTTTACTTTTAATTAACCCTTAGTAATATAACTTTGGAGATCAAAATGCAAATTAATAAAATTAAGCTAGCTTTAGGCTTAGTTGCAGGTCTATCAGTGGCAATGCCAATGGTAGCATCAGCAGCGGCTGACCAAGAAGCTGCAATCGCAAACGCAAACAACTGGGCAGATCCACGCGGTGACTACATGAACCATGGTTACAGCTCACTTGCACAAATTAACAAAGGTAACGTAAAAAACCTTAAAGCTGCATGGACATTCGCAACCGGTGTAAACCGCGGTCACGAAGGTTCACCGCTCGTTATTGGTAACATGATGTA
>Ga0265328_10000146_pt1 | contig 33335 bp, 33 predicted proteins | sample 41624metaG_FD_202086 | JGI IMG/M metagenome (GOLD analysis project Ga0265328, IMG submission 202086) | Rhizosphere microbial communities from Carex aquatilis grown in University of Washington, Seatle, WA, United States - 4-16-24 metaG | ecosystem: Host-associated > Plants > Roots > Rhizosphere...
TGCGCATCAACGGCGCCTGGGACGCCTATTGGCGGAACCTCGCCCAAAAACCCGACGCCGCCAACGACAACGCCCCCAAATCAAAAAACCACGCCGCTTGACCGCACAACTTTGGTTCGCACCCGCGGCGGCGGCGCGGCGGCGAAATTAAACCGCCGTTAACCGTTCTTGCGGATTCTGTCGACCACGCGCCGGGGCCGCACGAGCGATCGCCGTCGGTCGCAAGATCCGCCGAGGCGCTCATGTCCAACGAGGCTCCCCAGCTTCCTCCCTACAGCGGCGGCAGAAGCGCGCTGCTCGGAACCTTTCGCGCCCAACCGACCGCGAAATTCCAGCAGAGGAAATTCAACGTCACCGTGCAAGGCGGCGGCCTCGGCGCGCGCTTTTGGGGCGCTCTGGCGGCGGCCACGGCGCTTGGCTGCGTCGTCGGCCTCGTGTTCGGCTCCGGCGCGGGCGCGACGCGGGATTTCGCCGCCGTTCCGCAACCGGAGTCCTCGAACGCGGAAGTCGCGCGGCTGCTGCACGAGCTGCGCGGCCTGCGCGCGCAAATCGAGCAGATTCGCCATGCATCCGAAACCTTGCGCGCCGCCGACCGGCTGCGGGCGCTGGAGGCGGCGCACGACGCCGGCCTCGCCGCCCAGGCCGAGGCGAAAAACGCCGCGGCGCCCGTCGTCTCGCGCCTCGCCGAACTGGACGCGCGAATCGCCCGCCTCGAACGGCCGGCAAGCGACATGACGGCCACCGGGGCGATCAAGCCGCGCCCGGGCAAGGAGAAGCAGGCGCGTTAACGGCTTCGTCGCCTCGCAGGCGTCGCGATGCGAGCCTGGAGGCTCGCGGTCCAACGGGAATAGCCTGCGACGGCGACATGCAATCGTCGCATCTGTTGGTCATCTCCGGACGAAGTGCTAGAGCACGGCTTTAGTGGAATTTTCGTCTCTCGGCGCAACGGCTGCGCCGCGGGCGGGCATTCCCTCGAACCTCGGACGCCCCCCGCATGGCCCGGAACGGATACACGGCACTCTCGCGCGACGGTCGCCCGCGGCTCCCCAATCTCTGGGACGTCGTGGCGCTGATTCTCGTGTTCGGGGTCTTCTCGCTGCTCGGCTACGGCACGCGCGGCATGAGCGCGCCGCTCGCGGCGCCGGAGACCTCGGGGCTCTCGCTCGATTATGGGCTGCTGCCCTATTACGGCCTGCGCACCACGCTGCGCATGTTCGCCGCCATTCTGGTGTCGCTGCTGTTCACCTTCACCTATGCGACCTTCGCGGCGAAGAGCCGGCGCGCCGAAATGGTGCTGATTCCGCTGCTCGACGTGTTGCAGTCGGTGCCGATCCTCGGCTTCCTGTCCTTCACCGTCACCTTCTTCCTGCAGCTCTTTCCCGGTTCGACCCTGGGCGCCGAAAGCGCGGCGATCTTCGCCATCTTCACCAGCCAAGCCTGGAACATGGCCTTCTCCTTCTACCAGTCCTTGCGCAACGTGCCGCGCGACCTCGAGGAGGTCGCGGCGAATTTCCAGCTGACGCCCTGGCAGAAATTCTGGCAGCTCGACACGCCCTTCGCCATGCCCGGCCTCATCTGGAACATGATGATGTCGATGTCGGGCGGCTGGTTCTTCGTCGTCGCCTCGGAGGCGATTTCGGTCGGCGACGTAAGTGTCCGGCTTCCGGGCGTCGGCTCCTATCTGGCGCTCGCCATCGACGAGCGGCGCATCGATTGCGTCGTCGCCGCGGTGATCGCCATGGCGCTGATCATCCTCGCCTACGACCAGCTGCTGTTTCGCCCCATCGTCGCCTTCGCCGACAAATTTCGCGTCGAGCTCACCGTCTCGCAGACGCCGGCCGAATCCTGGGTGCGCGACCTCTTCTTGCGCACGCGCTGGCTGCGCCGCCTCGCACGTCCGCTCAATGCGCTGATGCAGAGCGCTTCCCTGTTGCCGTTGCGCCTGCCGAGGGCGCTCTCCCGCGCCGGGGAGCCCAATCCCAAGATCGCGCTGCTGCTCGACATGGTATGGGTCGTCGTGCTCGCCGCCGCGCTGATCGCGGCGGTCGCGGCGATCGTCGGTTTCGTCGGCGCCGCCGTCGACGGCGCCGAAATCGCCAAGGTCGCGCGGCTGACTTTCTACACCTTCCTGCGCGTGATGGCGCTGATCGCCATCGCCAGCCTCGTCTGGGTGCCGATCAGCGTGTGGATCGGCCTGCGCCCGCGCATCGCCGAAAAGGCGCAGCCGGTGGCGCAATTTCTCGCGGCCTTTCCGGCCAACGTGCTGTTCCCGATCGCCGTCGTCGGCATTCTGCGCTTCCACCTCGACCCGGACATCTGGCTCTCGGTGCTGATCGTCTTCGGCACGCAATGGTATATCGTCTTCAACGTCATCGGCGGCGCCAACGCCTTTCCCAACGATTTGCGCGAGGCTTCGCAAAACTTTGGGGTGAAGGGCTGGATCTGGTGGAAGAACGTCATGCTGCCGGCGATCTTCCCCTATTACATCACCGGCGCGATCACCGCCTCGGGCGGTTCGTGGAACGCCTCCATCGTCGCCGAATATGTGAAATGGGGCGACGATCGCGTCGTCGCGCATGGCGTCGGGGCCTATATCGCGGAGGCGACCGCCGCCGGCGACTATCCCAAGATCGTGCTCGGCGTCGCCGCGATGAGCATCGTCGTCATTCTGGTCAACCGCCTGTTCTGGCGCCGCCTCTCCGGTTTCGCGGAGCGCCGGCTACGACTCCTGTGAGACGCACATGAACGACACGCAAATCTCCGCGCCGCTCCTCGTCATCGACAAGGTCTCGCAAAGCTACGGCCGCGGCGCGGACAAGGGCACGACCGTGCTCGACAAGATTTCGCTCATCCTCAAGGAAGGCGAAATCGTCGGCCTGCTCGGGCGCTCCGGCTGCGGCAAGTCGACCTTGCTGCGCATCGTCTCGGGGCTCAACCGCCCTTCCGGCGGCGAGGCGCGCTATCGCGGCGAGAAGATCACGGGCCCCGTCGACGGGGTCGCCATGGTCTTCCAGAGCTTCGCGCTGTTTCCCTGGCTCACCGTGCTCGCCAACGTCGAGCTCGGGCTGCGCGCCAAAGGCGTTTCGGCGGCGGAGGCGCGCAAGCGCGCGCTGCAGGCGATCGACATCATCGGCCTCGACGGCTTCGAAAACGCCTATCCGAAGGAAATCTCCGGCGGCATGCGCCAGCGCGTCGGTTTTGCGCGCGCGCTCGTCGTCGCGCCCAGCATTTTGTTGATGGACGAGCCCTTCTCGGCGCTCGACGTGCTGACCGCCGAGACGCTGCGCACCGACCTCCTGGATCTGTGGGTCGAAGGCCGCATGCCGATCAAATCCATCATGATGGTGACGCACAACATCGAGGAGGCGGTGCTGATGTGCGACCGCATCGTCGTGCTCTCCTCCAATCCCGGGCGCATCGCCGCCGAGATCGAGGTGAAGCTGCAGCATCCGCGCAACCGGCTCGACCCGGAGTTCCGCCAGCTCGTCGACCGCATCTATGCGCTGATGACGCGCCGGGCCGAACTCGCCACGACGGCGCCCGGCGCCTTCCCGGGGCTCGGGGTCGGCATGGCGCTGCCGACCGTGTCGACCAACACGCTTGCCGGCATGATCGAGGAGGTCGCTGCGCCGCCCTACAACGGCAAGGCTGATCTGCCGGCGCTGGCCGACAGTCTGCAACTCGAAATCGACGATCTCTTCCCGGTCGCCGAAACGCTGCAACTGATGCGCTTCGCCGAAATGGCGGAAGGCGACATCAAGCTGACCCCCGCCGGCAAGCGCTTCGCGGAAATGGACGTCGACCAACGCAAGCGCCTGTTCGGCGACCATTTGCTCTCCTACGTGCCGCTGGCGCAGCGCATCCGCCGGGTCCTCGACGAACGCCCCTCGCACCATGCCCCGGCGACGCGTTTCCGCGAAGAGCTGGAGGATTACATGAGCGAGGAGTATGCGGCGACGACGCTGAAGAGCGTGACGACCTGGGGCCGCTACGGCGAGATTTTCGCCTATGACGAGGGGACGCAGTCGTTCAGTCTGGAGAATCCGCAATAGGGCGTTCGCGAGGAGTTTCGCATGAGCGACGGAGATTTCGACGCCTCTCGCCTCGACGTCGTGGAAATGCTGGTCGCGCATCAGGAGCGGGCGATCGCCGAACTGAACGACACGATCACGGCGCAATGGCGCAAGATCGACGCGCTGGAGCGGCAGGTCGCCAGGCTGCTTGAGGAAATGCAGAACCTGCGCGCCGCGCGCGAGGCGCCGGAGCCGCCGCCGCCGCATTATTGAGGGCCGGTCGAAGCCGAGGGGCGTCCCGAAAAGGGGCTGACATCCGCGGCCAAAGCGCGCTATTTTCAAAAGAGGCGTGGCGGCGACGGCGCGATCCGGCAATTTGCCGCGAATGAATGGGCGCGCCAAGCTAGCCTGAGCTTTTTTGGAGCGGAACATGGGCGTCCCCTTCCTCGATCAAGGTCCGATGCGTGCGGAAGAGTTTTTCGCTTTCACGGAAACGCGTCCCGACGAAGAGAAGTGGGAGTTGATCGACGGGGAGCCGATTTTGAACGCCGCGCCGAGTTATTCGCATCAACTGATTGTTTTCAATCTCCTCATGCGGCTCGGCGAACAGGCCCGGCGGTCGCCGGGCGACTGGCGGGCGCTTCCCGGCATCGGCGTGCGCCTGTCCGACGTGAGCGTGCCGGTCCCTGACGTGCTGATCCGCCCGGTCAAGTTCATCAAGGGCGTCGCATGCGACGACATGATCCTCGCCTTCGAAGTTCTGTCATCCTCCACCTCCAAGCGCGATCTGCGCTGGAAGCGCAGCGCATACGCGAGCCTGCCAACGCTCCGCCAATATGTGGTCGTCGCTCAGGCCACGACGGAGGTAATCAGCTTCGAGCGCAAGGACGGCGCCGGGGATTTCGGCGAACGCCGATTGACGGGCGTCGACGCGGCGCTCGATTTGCCCGCCATCGGCGTATGGATGAGCTTGTCCGACCTCTATCGCGACGTCGATTTGTCGGGGGCATAGCGGAAAAGCCCCGGAACGGCCTGTCGATCAAGGGGCGCGCAGAGCTGGGGCGTCCGTTCCTGGAGGAAGCTCCAATGCGCAGGGACGAAGGCCGACTCATAAATCCGAGCGACATTCGAGCCGCATCGGGCGCCGCTGTCCGCGAAAAGAGGCTCTTGGCGCGCCTCGCTTCATAGCGGTCGACGCGATCCCCCTACAATCCCCGCGCCCAGGCCGGCCGCAGCGGCGCGGCCTCGGGCGCGGCGATCGCCGCGCGCAACTCCTCCAGCACCCGCGCCTTGTCAGCGCCCAGCGTTCCCTTCAAAATCAGCCAGTTCGACGCGTGGTCGCTGCGAAACACCGTGCGCTTCAGCTCCAGCGCGGAAAGGAACGTCTCCATTTCCTGCATGAGCCCGACGACGTCGAGCGGCGCCCATTCGGGAAAATTTTCGCGAAAGCGCGCTTCGCCCATCGGAAAACTCACGACGAGCGTCGCCAGGAATTCTGGCTGTGCGGCGTTCATCAAGGCCGCCGAGTTTTGCGCATGCTGTCTTGACAGCGCCTTGCCGCCGAGGCCGTTGAGAATCATCACCGAGCGCTTGATCCCGGCTTCGCCCAGCTTGTCCAGCGCCGCGCGAGAGCTTTGATGAGTCTCGCCTTTGTTCACCCGCGCCAAAACCTCGTCGTCGCCTGATTCCGCGCCGACATAGACGAGGGATAGGCCGAGCGCCGCGAGTTCGCGCAGTTCTTCGACGGATTTCTTGGCGACGTTGCGCGGCAGGCAATAGCTGGAAATGCGCCGCACGCTCGGCAGGTCGCGGCGGATGGCCTCCAGCACGGCCGCGAGGCGGCGCACCGACAGCGTCATCGCGTCGCCGTCGGCGAGGAACACGCGCTTGACGCCGTCGCCATATTTTTCGCGGCAGGCGCGGATGCTTGCGAGCACTTCCGCCTCGTCGCGCGGCCGAAAGCGCTTTTGCGGGGCGGTGTACATCTCGCAAAAGGTGCAGCGGTTCCAGGAGCAGCCGTCGGTCAAGGGCAGGATCAGCGATTCCGCCTCGCTCGGCGGGCGGAAGACGGGATCGACATAGCGGATGGGAGCGAGGGTCATGGGGCGACAGCGCCTTTGCGAGGGCCGGGAAGGCGGACTTTAACGCAGCGGCTGCGAAATGCGATATCTTCGGACGGAACGATCGCCGATTCCGCTCGAACAGAACGCCTCCATGACCTTTCCCGACCTCACCACGGACCTTCGCGCGAAAATGCCCGAGCTGCGCGGGCGCCTTTCCGCCAACGAGCCGCTCGCGCCCTACACCTGGTTCCGCGTCGGCGGGCCGGCGCAACTGCTGTTCCTGCCTGCGGACGAGGACGATCTCGCGCTGCTCTTGCGGGGCTTGCCGCAAGAGGTTCCCGTCACGGTCATCGGTCTCGGCTCCAATCTGATCGTGCGCGACGGCGGCGTGCCGGGCGTGGTGATCCGCCTTTCCGCCAAGGGTTTTGGCGAAATCGCGGTGGAAGAGAACCATCGGCTGCGCGTCGGCGCCGCCGCGCCCGACGTGAAGGCGGCGCGCGCCGCGGCCGAGGCGGGGATCGACGGTCTCGCCTTTTACCGCGGCATTCCCGGCGCGATCGGCGGCGCCTTGCGCATGAACGCCGGCGCGCATGGCGGCGAGACCAAGGACGCGCTGATCGAAGCGCAGGGCGTGACGCGCCAGGGCGAGCGCCGCGTCTTCGCCAATGCGGACATGGGTTTTTCCTACCGCCATTGCGACGCCCCGGACGACGTCATTTTCACGCGCGCGCTGTTTCAGGGGCGGCCCGGGAATCCCGCGGCGATTCTCGCGGAGATGGACCGCATCACGGCGGCGCGAGAAGCCTCGCAGCCGATCCGCGAAAAGACCGGCGGCTCGACTTTCGCCAATCCGCCCGGCCACAAAGCCTGGCAACTGATCGACGCCGCGGGCTGCCGCGGCCTCGTCCGCGGCGACGCGCAGATCAGCGAGATGCACTGCAATTTTCTGATCAACCGCGGCGCCGCGACGGCGGCCGACATCGAAGGTCTCGGCGAAGAGGTGCGCGCGCGGGTGAAGGCGACGAGCGGCGTGGAGTTGAGGTGGGAGATCAAGCGGATCGGCGTGGCGGCCGGGTGAGCGGGCCGCGACGGCATTCGCCCCCGGCGCCACGCAAAAATTTTGCGCCAGAGCCAATTGTTGCTTTGGCAAGGAGAACCGTCGTAAAGCCGCCCCCTTCGCCCGCCCGGCCGCCCGCGCCGGAGCCGCCGTCGCCCGCGGGGCGATCCTCGAGATCGGCGCTCTCTGAAAGACGGAGTTGGGGACGTGAGGCCATCTTGCGGCATTGATTTCGGCACGTCGAATTCCGCCGTGGGTTTCCTGTCCGAGGGCAAGCCTAGGCTCGTTCCGCTCGAGGGCGAAAACCTCACGAGTCCCAGCGCGGTGTTTTATCCGAGCGACGGGCGACCGCCCGAATATGGGCGCGAGGCCATCGCGTCCTACACCGACCACGAAAACGGCAGATTGTTCCGCGCCCTCAAGAGCGTGCTCGGCAGTTCGCTGATCAAGGAAACCACCGGGGCGGGCGGCAAGCGCGTTGCGTTCAAATCGATCATCGGTTCCTTCGTCGCCAATCTGAAGCGCAAGGCCGAAATTCATCTGGGGCGCGAAATCGACGACGTCGTCGTCGGCCGGCCGGTGTTTTTCGTCGACGACGACGAAAGCGCCGACGCCGAAGCCCAAAGCCAGCTCCAGGACATCGTGAAAGGCGCGGGTTTCAAGAACATATCGTTCCAATACGAGCCGATCGGCGCGGCTCTGGACTATGAGCAATTCGTCCAGAAGGAAGAGATCGTGCTGATCGCCGACATCGGCGGCGGAACGTCGGATTTTTCCATCATCCGGCTCTCGCCAGCGTCGAAGCAAAGAAACGACAGAAAGAACGACATTCTGGCCAACACCGGCGTTCACGTCGGGGGAACCAATCTGGATTTTCGCCTCAGTCTCAAACAGGTCATGCCGCATTTTGGCTATCAAACGCAGCAAAGAGCCCGTCCGGAGCTGGCCTTGCCGAACGGCTATTTCCTCGACATGGCCCAATGGCATCGCATCGCCTTTCTCTACAACGGCAAGACCGTGAGCGACTTGAAATATTTGCGAAGCGTCGCGGCGGAGCCGCACAAGATCGATCGATTCATGAAGGCCGTGCACGATCGGGCGATTCATCGGATCGCCAGCGACGTCGAAGCCGCCAAAATCAAAATCTCCTCCGAGAACGAGGCCGACATCGTGCTGGATTACATCGACGCGGAGCTGCGTATCGCGACCTCGCGCGCCATCTTCGAGCAGTCCATCGCCGTCGAGCGCGAAAAAATCGGCAAGAGCATCGCCGAATGCCTCAAGCAGGCGAATGTCGCGGCGTCGAAGGTCGATACGATCTTCCTGACCGGCGGCAGCACTTTCATTCCCGCCGTCGAGAGCGCCTGCACGGCGCAAACGCCCGCCGCGCGCATCGTCCGCGGCGATAAATTCGCCAGCGTCGGCATTGGCCTGGCGATCGACGCCGGGCTGAAATTCGGGACGGTTGGGTGATTCCCCGTTGCGCCTTCCCGCGCGGAAGGCGCCCTGTCGACTGCCTCGGCGGCAGGCGACGGACTTTCAAGAAGCGCCCGCGAATTGCTCCAGCAGCGCGTCGCGCGCCTCGGCGATGCGGCGGTAGGCTTCGTCGTCGCCGCCCGCATCGGGATGCGCGCTCTTCGCCAGCCGCCGGAAGGCGGCGTTGATCTCCGCCGGCGCGAGCGCCCCCTCCGGCGGCAGGTTGAGCGCCTTGCGACGCTCGAGGTCCCCGTCCGCGTCGAAATTCGGGAAAGACAGGAACGCCCGGCGTCTTGCGCGCGCCGCGAGGCGCAGATCGACCTGATCCTCCTGCCATCTTTGGCGCGACATGACGAGACATTCGCCAAAGGCGATTCGGCCCCGCGTTTCGAGTTCGTCGAGACTGAACGCCCCGACGACGCCATAGGGCGGCGCCAGATAGGCGCGCCTGCCGTCTTCGCCCACTTCGACATGGCCGATCGTCGCCATGTCGAGAATTCCCATCGAGCCGTTCCAGACGACCCATTTCTCTTCGTCCGCCATGCCGCGCGCCTTCATGCATGAGCCGGCGCTGCGCCCCGTGCTTTTCGGGAAAATGCGCGCGGCCGCTGGACCGTCGGCGCGGCCATGCATGTTCGAAGCCAAGGGCGCGGACCCTGGGGGCCCAGCTTCGCGCAATGCGGGGCGCATTTCGAGGCGCGCCTTCAGGCTCGCATTTCCGTGCCGCTATTTTCTGCGACGCAAGCCGCTCGACCTCGCGCGGCTCAGTGCCTTTTGCCAAATCCGCCGGCGACCTCGGCGGGCCGAGCGATGGCGGGCCCCGCTTCGAAAACCCGGAGCACGCGTTCCCGCGGCGGCGTCCCGCTTTGTCCGCTCGGTTCGCCGAAATCGTTGGCGTCTTCGTCGCCGCGGCGGAACAGCTGCAGCAGGCCGACCCAAAGCCCATAGATTAGGACGATCAGCAGCAGCAAATATCCGGCGAGCCAAACCAGCGAACTATGGGCCGCGTAGCCGGCCACGGCGACGCCCGTCGCGGCGATCGTCGCGAGGGCGAGCCAGAGATTCAGCCAGCCCGATCGACCGATGTCGTGCAAACGCTTGGCGCCCGCCGCCAGTTGGATCCAACCGGCCAGGATTTGCCAGATGAGAATCGGGCCGCGAAATTCGCTTTGTGTGGCGGCCAAAGCCTGAAAATCAGCGGGCGTCTCGGGGAAAGCCGCGCCCGCGAGACGCAAGCTCGCGCCGACGACGGCGACGCCGGTCAGCGCGACGCCACTGGCGACCGCGAAAAACGCCAGCCGTCCGATACGTCCATTGAAGGAGAAGAGCAGCCAGCGAATGTTCATGACAGGCTCCATGAAAAATCAACCAAAACACGCTCGCCCTCATAAATTTAGAGGGCGTTAAACTTCACGCCTCGCAAGTCGGCGTGGTTAATCCCGCCAGTATTTTGCGACCGATTAAGCCAGTTTTTTGCCGAGGCGCCCGGCGATATCCTGGATGAATTGCCAGGCGACGCGGCCCGAACGCGCCCCGCGCGTCATCGACCACTCCAGCGCCTCGGCGCGAAGGGTCTCCGCTGGCGCGTCCAGGCCGAAGTGGCGCGCATAGCCGAACACCATCGCCAGGAATTCGTCCTGACTGCAATTGTGGAAGCCGAGCCACAGGCCGAAGCGATCCGAGAGCGAGACTTTCTCCTCGACGGCTTCGCCCGGGTGGATGGCGACCGCCTGCTCGTTTTCCAGCATGTCGCGCGGCACGAGATGGCGGCGGTTCGAGGTGGCGTAGAACAGGACGTTGGCCGGCCGCCCCTCGACACCGCCCTCGAGCGCGGTCTTTAGGGATTTGTAGCTCGTCTCCGACCCGTCGAAGGAGAGATCGTCGCAAAAGACGATGAATTGAAATGGCGCGCCGCGCAGCGCCGCGAGCAGAGCCGGCAGGCTCTCTATGTCCTCGCGGTGGATTTCGATCAGCTTCAGGCGTCCGGCCCCGGCCAGCGCGCCATGCACGGATTTCACCAAGGACGACTTGCCCATGCCGCGCGCGCCCCACAGCAGCGCATTATTGGCGGGCAGGCCCCGTTCGAAGCGCTGCGTATTGGAAAGGAGCAGGTCGCGCACGCGGTCTATTCCCGCGAGCAGCGAAAGATCGACGCGGCTGACGCGCGCCACCGGCGCGAAGCTGGCGGAGCCGGCGCGCCAGACGAAGGCCTCGGCGGCGGCGAAGTCGGGCTCCGGCGCCGGCTCCGGCGCGAGCCGCTCCAGCGCTCGAGCGATGCGCAGCAGCGTTTCGGAGGATGTGGCCTTCCGCATGGCGCGCCTTTTCTCGGAATCCTTACGCCGCCGAGCTTTGCCGTTTGCGGCGCCAGGCGATGAAGCCGACGCCGCCGGCGACGGCGAGCACGAGTCCGAAGCCGACATAAGCGTATAATTCGGCGTCGTCGATCAGGCCGACCGTGAAAGGATGGCGGCCGACATATTGCGCGCCGCCATCGTCGGCGGTGAGTTTGGCCACCAGCACGTATTTGCCGGCGCTGGCGAAAGCGTGATCGAAATTGACCATGCCGTTGCGGTGTTTGCCGGCCGGCAGGCGGAAGACGACGTCGCCTTCCGCGTCGGCGCTGGCTTTGCCCGTGTCGCGCAGAATGGTGATGTCCCAGTCCATCTCGCGCAGTTCGGCGTCCGGCGCGTCGAGGGCGATGACCGTCGGGCCGGTGTCCGGCAGCGCGTCGCAGACGCGGTCGATGTTTTTCTTGGGTTGCATCGCCACGAATTTCATCGATTTGGGGCCGAGCGCGATCGGGCATTCGGGATCGTAATAATGCCAGCCGGCGGCGAAGGCCGGCGCCGGGACGAAGGCGAGAAAGAACGCGGCGGCGGCGAAGGCCAGGCGAGACATGGGCGATTGCATTCCCTTTGGGCTGAGACCGCGCAGGAAACTGCCTGAATTTAGAGGAAACGACAAGCGGGCGGGGAGGCTTGGCGCGCTACGCCGTTGACCTTCTGAGCCCGAAATCGACTCGGGACCCGTGAAAAGCGCGGGACGTTTCGCCCTTGGGAATGGGACGACTCCGCCGGCGTCCTCCAAGGAGACGAATCGGTCGGGATGCGCCGATTCGACGGTATGACGATTATGTCGGACGGTTAAGCCTCCCGGCGCGCGAACCGCCGCGAGCCCTTTCGATCCGTAATGGGGGCTCGGCGCAGGTCAGGCAATGGGCCCTGCCGCCTATTGCGACCGCGCTTGCCCGGCCAAACCGGAGGGCCGTCCGTCCGACGCTTCTTACGAGCCCGACGAGAGGCCGGCGAAAAAAAGACCGTCGGCGAGTCTCGCCGACGGCGCTTGATCTCTAGCAGGCTGAAGCGGTTTCAACGACTCTCGGGCCATAAGACCACGGGCCCTCACGGCTCGACAAAGACAGTCGGCGTGAATGGCCCTAAACCTACCCATCAACACCCTGGCTTAAAGGCGTTGCGATCGTTGAAGCTCATGTCGTGACGGATCGCGCAGAGAAACTGCGCGCCAATCGCCGACCTTGTTAAGACTGCCGTCCCTTGATGCGCGTAGCGGCGAAGAAGCCGCCGATGACGATCGCGAGCATGACCGCGGGGATGAGAAAGCCCATGTAATCCTCCCAAGAGTTGCGCCAATTCGTGGCGTCCTTATTTGCGGCCCAGCCGCAGCCCGTAGCTTCCCAGATGCGGGGAGCCCTTGTCAAGCCCGTCCTTGGGCCCATCCTTGGGTTTGGCGCAATATTCCTCGTTTCCGCGCGCTTTCGGCGCGCTTCGACCGTGTCGCCGGCCGCGGGCGCCGCCGAAACGGCCCGCCGAAGCGAGACGAGCGCGCGAATGCACTACACAAACGGCGCGGGGAAGGTTACATCAGCCGGGCCCTCTCAACGGACCGACTGCCCGTGTCGCAACTTTCCGATATTTGGTTCGAAACGCGCATCGCCGCCGAGAGCGTGAAGGACTATCTCGGCGGCGGACGCGTGCGGCTCGGCGTGACCGGGCTGTCGCGCGCCGGCAAGACCGTCTTCATCACCGCCTTGGTGCAGCAGCTGACGCGCGCCGCCGAGGCCGGCGTCGGTCGCAAGACGACCCTGCCGCTGTTCCGGCTGCTCGCCGAGGAACGGCTGGAATCGGCGCATCTCGATCCGCAGCCCGATTACAACGTGCCGCGCTTCGCCTTCGAGGAGCATCTCGCGGCGCTGACGGAGGAAGACCGGCAATGGCCGCATTCGACGCGGCGCATTTCGGAATTGCGCGTCTCCGTCGAATATCGACGCAAATCCGCGGCTCTCCGGCAAGGCGCGGAGCCTTTGCGCCTCGACATCGACATCGTCGACTATCCCGGCGAATGGCTGCTCGATCTGCCGCTGCTCGGCAAATCCTATGCGCAATGGTCGCGGGAGACCTTGGAGGCCGCGAGCGCCGCGGCGCGTGCGCCGATCGCCGCCGCATGGCGCGGCGCGAATGCGCTCGTCGATCCCAAGGCGCGGCTGCGCGAGCCCGAGGCGCAAAGGCTCGCGGCGCTGTTCACGCAATATTTGCGCGCCGCCAAGACCGACCGATTCGCTCTGTCGACGCTGCCGCCCGGCCGCTTCCTGATGCCCGGCGACCTCGAAGGCTCGCCGATGCTGACCTTCGCGCCGCTGGTCGTCGAGGAGGGCGCGCTCTATCCGCCGCGCAGTCTCGCCAGCGAAATGGAGCGACGCTACGAGGCCTATAAGGCGCAAGTGGTGAAGCCGTTCTTTCGCGATCATTTCGCGCGGCTCGACCGGCAGATCGTGCTCGTCGACGCGCTCGGCGCGCTGAATTCCGGCCCCGCGGCGCTGCGCGATCTCGAGACGGCGCTCGCCGACGTGCTGGTCGCCTTCCGCACCGGCCGCGCCAACCTGTTCAGCACGATCTTCAAGCCGAAGATCGACAAGATTCTCTTCGCCGCGACCAAGGCCGATCTCTTGCATCACACCAGCCACGACCGGCTGGAGGCGATCCTGCGCATGCTCGCCGCGCGCGCCATCAAGCGGGCGCAGGGCGTCGGCGCGAAGATCGACGTGGTGGCGCTCGCGTCGATCCGCGCGACGCGCGAGGCGATGGTGCGCCATGAAGGCGAGCGCCTCGCCGCCATCGTCGGCACGCCGGTCGCCGGCGAGCGCATCGGCGAGGAACTGTTCGACGGCGTCGCGGAAGGCGCGATCTTTCCCGGCGAATTGCCGGGCGACCCGCGCCTCGCCTTCCGCGGCGACGCGCTGGCGCTCGCCGACGAAGACGCGGATTTCCGCTTTCTCAAATTCCGCCCGCCGCTCGTCAAGATCGGCCGCGATGGCGAGCCGCTGCCCCTGCCGCACATTCGCCTCGACCGCGCGATCGAATTTCTGATCGGCGATAGATTCGATTGACGGACCCTTCCGCTCACTCCTCCCTGGCCAACAGCCCCACGTCGCCGCCGAGCGCCGCGGTGTTGGTCGTCACGACGATCTCGCGCAAGAAGCGGCGCAGATAGTCCGGGCCGCCGGCCTTCGGACCCGTGCCGGAAAGGCCGAAGCCGCCGAAAGGCTGCGCGCCGACCACGGCGCCGATCATGTTGCGGTTGACGTATATGTTGCCGGCGGGCGCCGCGGCGGCGACCTCGCGCGCACGGCCTTCGATGCGGCTGTGCAGGCCGAAGGTCAGCCCGTAACCCGAAGCGGCGACCTCGGCGAGGACGGCGGGAAACGCCTCGGCGCGCCAGGTCGCGACATGCAGCACCGGGCCGAAGATTTCCCTCGTCAACTCCCGCGGACTTTCCAGCCGCACGACATGCGGCGCGACGAAATTTCCGTTTGAGGGCGCGGCGCCGGCATGGAGCAGGCGGCCCGCCGCGCGCTGCTTTTCGAGATAGGCGTCCAGCATCGTCTTGGCCTGCGCGTCGATGACCGGGCCGACATGCGTCGCCAATTCGCGCGGATCGCCAATGCGCAACTCTTTCGCGGCGCCGACGATCGCCGCGAGACAGGGCTGCGCAATGTCCTGCTGCACGAGCAGCAGCCGCAGCGCCGAACAGCGCTGGCCGGCGGAGCGAAAGGCGGAAGCGCAGACGTCGTCGGCGACCTGCTCGATGAGCGCGGTCGAATCGACGATCATCGCATTGACGCCGCCGGTTTCGGCGATCAGCGGGACGATGGGGCCGTCTTTGCCCGCCAGCGCGCGGTTGATGTGGCGCGCGACCTCGAGCGAGCCGGTGAAGACGACGCCCGCCGCGCGCGCGTCCGAAACCAGCGCCGCGCCGATCGCGCCGTCGCCGGGCGCGAATTGCAAAACCTCGGTGGGGACGCCGGCCTCGTGCAGGATGCGCATCGCCTCGGCGGCGACGAGCGGCGTCTGCTCGGCGGGCTTTGCGACGACGGCGTTGCCCGTCACCAGCGCCGCGACGACTTGGCCCAGAAAAATCGCCAGCGGAAAATTCCACGGCGAGATGCAGACGAAGACGCCGCGCCCGATGCGGCGCAGGCGGTTGTCCTCGCCCGTCGGGCCGGGCAGTTCTTCCTCGCGCAGCAGTTTGCGCGCCTCGTGCGCGTAATGGCGGCAGTAATCGGCGGCCTCGCGAATCTCGGCGAGCGCATCGTCCAGCGTCTTGCCGGCCTCGTCCTGCAACAGCGCGATCAACAGGCCGCGCCGCGCCTCGACGAGATCGCCCGCGCGCTCCAGAATGATTGCGCGGGTTTCGACCGGCGTCCTGCTCCAGGCGGGAAAGGCGCGCTGCGCCGCCGTCATCGCCGCCCTCGCCCGATCCGGGCTCAGCTCCGCGACGCGGCCGACGCGCGCGCCGTCGATGGGCGAGACGACGTCGCGGGCCGGCGCGCCATCTCCCGCGACGGGCGGCGCCGCGCGCCACGCTTCACGCGCCGCGTCGATCTCGGCGCAAAGGCCGGCGAGCGCTGCGCCGTCGCCGAATTCGACGCCGCGAGAATTGTCGCGCAGCGGCTGGAAGAGATCGCGCGGCGAGGGCAGATGCGCATGCCGGGCGCGCAACGCTTCGCCGATCGTCTCGAAGGGATCGGCGAGCAAAAGCTCTTGCGGCGTCGTGGGATCGGCGAGACGCGCGACGAAAGAGGAGTTCGCGCCGTTCTCGATCAAGCGCCTTACGAGATAAGCCAGCAGATCGCGATGCGGCCCGACCGGCGCATAGACGCGCACAGCGCAAAGACCTTGCGCGGCGACCGCGTCGTAGAGCGCTTCGCCCATGCCGTGCAGCCGCTGGAACTCGAAACTGTCCGGCGCCGCGCCGCGTGCGAGAATCGCCGCGACGCTCGCGGCGTTGTGCGTCGCGAATTGCGGAAACAGTCTCGGGTGTTCGAAGAGGCGCGCCGCGCAGGCGAGGTAGTTCATGTCGGTCATCGCCTTGCGCGTGAAGACCGGATAGTCGGCGAGGCCGCGCTCCTGCGCACGCTTGATCTCGCTGTCCCAATAGGCGCCCTTGACCAGCCGCAGCATCAAGCGCCGGTCGAGCGCTTCGGCCCATCCGCCGACATGGTCGATCACCGCCAGCGCGCGCTTTTGATAGGCCTGCACCGCGAGTCCGAAACCGTCCCAGCCTCTCAGCGACGCGTCGCGCAGCACTTCGCCGATCGCTTCGAGCGAAAGCTCGAGGCGATCCGCCTCCTCCGCGTCGACGGTGAAGGCGAGGTCTCGCGCCTTGGCGCGGCGCGCGAGATCGAGAAGACGCGGGACGAGTTCGCGCAAGACCCGCCCGCGCGAGATCGCCTCGAAGCGCGGATGCAGCGCCGAAAGTTTTACGGATATGCCGGGGCGATGCGGCAGCGCCCGCGCGCCCGCCTCGGCGCCGATCGCGGCGATGGCCTCGGCGTAGGCGGCGTGAAAACGCGCGGCGTCCTCGGCGGTGCGCGCCGCTTCGCCGAGCATGTCGAAGGAAAAGCGCAAGCCTTGCGCGCTTGGGCCGGCGGCGCGCGACAAAGCGGCGTCGATCGTCTCGCCGAAGACGAAATGCGCGCCCATCAGCCGCATCGCTTGTTTCGCCGCGACGCGTAGCGCCGGCGCGCCGATTCTCCGCACGACGTCGCGCAGCGCGCCGCGCGGCGACGCCTCCTCGCCGAAGACGCGCGCGGAAAGCCCCAGAGCGAAGGCGCAGGCCTGCACCAGCAGCGCGTCGCTGGCGAAAGTATGATGGGCGAAATCGCCGGCGTTCAATTTGTCGGCGAGCAGCCGGTCGAGCGTTTCGTCGTCCGGCACGCGCAGCAGCGATTCGGCGAGCGCCATCACGGCGAGTCCCTCGCGCGAAGAGAGCGAAAATTCGCGCAAGAAATCCTCGACGCCGACGACGAGGCCGCCATGCGCGCGAGATTCGGCCATCAGCGCGCGGGCCAACGCGTCGCGCTTTTCGCGTGCGGCTGCGTCCGGACGCTGCGCGAGGAGCTTGGCCGCGATCTCTTCGTCCGCCGGTGCGTAAGGCGCGGCGAAGGGGGAAAGCGAGATGGGTTCGCGCATCGCGTCGTCCTTTCGAGGCCGGCGGCTCATGCTGGAATGTAGGACGCGAGCAGCTCAAAATGAAAGCTAATTTCCGCGACTTGCGAAGCGAGCGCGTTTCAATACTTTTCGCGCACAGCAGCCGTATCGACCGTGTCGCCAGCCAACCGCAATAGGGCTCGCATCCGACGCCAGTTAGGTTCGGAGCCATCCTCCGGAATCCGTCTCATTCACCCAATTTCAGATTTCGCAACTCAGGTCTCTTCGCCAGAATCTCGGCAAGCAAGGCGCTCAATTTCTTTTCCGCGGATTTGTCGTCGCGCGCGAAAAACTCGCGCAGTTTTTTCGTTCGGCGAAAGCAAACATAACCCGCGCGGTCCCGAGCGCCCTCGTAATCGTCTTCCAAACAGCAGGCGCACAGGAAGGTCTTACCCTCGAATTCAATGTAGAAATCGCAGCCATGGTCCTCCTCCCACGGCTCCGTGACGCTCACGCCGCCCTCGCCAAGCGCGTCGGAGAGCCATGTGGCCAGAGCGAAGCCGCCGAGATTATCGTTGATGCGTCGCGTCCGAGCCGCCGCGTCGTCACGAAATTCGCTTGTGTCGAACCAGAAAACGCACATGAAACGGCTCTCCAAGGTGGAAAACGATCCGACAGAAAATCGGTCACCCGCTTTCCGGGGTCAAGAAGGAAGAATTCTTCGGTTGGCGTCTTCATCACTGCGCCTGCTTTCCTGGTCCCGGCGAAGCAGGCGCCTCAGTCAATGGGGAAAACATGAGCGCTCGCCGCGCGCGTCACCCCGCCCTCACCGCCTTGCGCGTCGGCGTGCGCATCGTGACGAGTTCCTCGGCCATCGTCGGATGCAGCGCCATGGTCGCGTCGAAATCGGCCTTGGTCGCGCCCATCTTCAGCGCGATGGCGACGAGCTGCGCCATTTCCGCGGCCTCCGGGCCGAGGAGATGCACACCGAGCACGCGATCGCTCGCAGCGTCGACCAGCAGCTTCATGTAGACTTGCGCGGCGCCCTCGCAAAACGTCGCCTGCATCGGGCGGAAGGCGGTTTCGAACACGGTGACGTCGCCGTATTTGTCGACGGCCTCGTCCTCGGTCAGGCCGACGGTCCCGATCTCCGGCGTCGAAAACACCGCGCTCGGCACGAAGTCGTAGGCGACTTGCGCCTTGGCGCCGCCGAACAGCCGGTCGGCGAGCAAATGGCCCTCGCGGATCGCGACGGGCGTCAGATTGATGCGGTCGGTCACGTCGCCCACCGCATGGATCCAGGCGACGCTGCTTTGGGCTTTCGCGTCCACGACGATCGCGCCGTTCTTGTCCAGGCGCACGCCGGCGGCCTCCAGCCCGAGCCCGGCGGTGTGGGGTTTGCGGCCGGTGGCGGCGAGAATTACGTCGACGTCGATCTCCGTGCCGTCGCTCAATTCCGCGCGCAATCCGGCGTCCGCTTTGTCGATGCGCGTCGGCAGGGCGCCGGCGTGCAGTTCGACCCCGCCGGCGGAAAGACCCTGCGCCAGGCGCCGGCGCAAATCCGGATCGAAGCCGCGCAAGGGCAGATCGGCGCGATAGGCCAGATGCGTCCTGGCGCCGAGCCGCGCGAAGATCGAGGCGAACTCGACGCCGATGTAGCCGCCGCCGATCACCAGCAGCCGGCGCGGGAAAACCGGCAGATCGAAGATTTCGTTGGAGGACACCGCGTGTTCGATCCCCGGAATTTTCGGCGCCAGGACCGGCGCGCCGCCGGTGGCGACGAGGATGTGGCGGGCGCGAAAGCTCCGGCCGTCGGCGACTCGCACCGTGTGCGCGTCTTCCACCACGGCGCGCGAGGCCAGAATTTCGACGCCGGATTTGTCGAGATTGCGGGCGTAAATCCCCTCCAATCGCGTGATCTCGCGCTCCTTGGCGGCGACGAGACTCGGCCAGTCGAAGGCAGCGCCTTGCAGGGTCCAGCCAAAGCCCTTCGCGTATTCGAAGCCGTCGCGAAACCTGCTGGCGATCACATAGAGTTTCTTCGGCACGCAGCCGCGGATGACGCAGGTTCCGCCGACGCGAAATTCTTCCGCGATGGCGACCTTGGCCCCATGCCCGGCGGCAATGCGCGCCGCCCGCACGCCGCCCGAGCCGGCGCCGATGACGAAGAGGTCGTAGTCGTGGTCGGTCATGCGCCTTGGCCTCGCCGGGGTTGCTCGCGCCGCTCGTAAGCCGAGGCCCGGCGCAAGGCAAGCGGGAGCCCGGGGTCAAACGCTGTAGAGGATGTGGCTGCGCACCACCGGATAAATCTGCGTCTCCCAGCGCCGGCCGTTGAAGACGCCGTAATGGCCGACGCCCGGCTGCAGATGATGCGCCTTCATGTAGGGGCGCAGCCCGCTGCACAGATCTTGCGCGGCGAGGGTCTGGCCGACGGCGCAGATGTCGTCCTTTTCGCCTTCCACCGTCAGCAGAAATGTCTTCTTGATCGCCCGCGGCGCGACGAGGCGCCCTTTGAAGTGCATTGTGCCTTCCGAAAGGGCGCTTTTGTGGAAGACGGTCTGGATGGTCTCGATGTAGAAGGCCGCGTCGAGGTCCATGATGGCGAAATATTCCTCGTAAAAGGCTCTGATCCGGTCCGCCTTTTCGGCGTCCCCGTTGAGGCGGGCCTTGTAGAGATCGAGGAATGCGTCCCTGTGGCGCTGGGGGTTCATGCTCATGAAGCCGGAAAGCTGCAGGAAACCCGGATAAACCCGCCGGCCGGCGCCGCCGAGCTTGCGCGGCACGACGCCGATCAGCTTGTCGCGAAACCATTCGATCGGCTTCGACATGGCGAAGTCGTTGACCTTGGTCGGCGCGATGCGCGTGTCGATCGGCCCCGCCATCAGCGTGAGACTGGCGGGCTGATCCGGGTCGTCGTCCTCCGCCATCGCGGCGACGGCGGCGAGCGCGGCGACCGTCGGCTGGCAGACCGCGACGACATGCGATTGCGGCCCCAGGAATTTGATGAAGTCGACGATGTGCTGGACGAAATCGTCGACGCCGAAGAGGCCTTGCGCCAACGGAATGTCGCGCGCATTCTCCCAGCAGGTCACATAGACTTCGTGGTCGCGCAGCAGAGTGAGGATCGTGCCGCGCAGCAGCGTGGCGAAATGCCCCGACATCGGCGCGACGAGCAGCACGCGCGGGGCGTTCTCCAGATCCTGGCGCGCGAAACGCCGCAGCGCGCAAAAGGGCGTGCTGGCGACGACCGCCTCGCTCACAGCGACGGTCTCGCCGTCCGGCCGGGTAAATTCCGCAATGGCGTAATCGGGCCGCCGATGCGTGAAGCCCGCGAGGGCGACGAGCTCCAGATAGGCCTCGAAACCCCGCAGCGGCGCGGAAAATTGCGGCGCCCCGAAAAGGCGCAGAAAATCCCCGCTGCTCGAAGCCATCGCGCGCATCTGCTGGCTGAGGTCGGCGTAGCTCTCGTAAGCGTCGTACATCATGCCGGACTGGAACTTTCCTTGCGCCGATACGCAAATTGGAGCAAACCCCGTGCCATCGAAACCCGACTATGGCACAAGGCTTGCTGCCAAAGCGATAAATCATGGAACAAGCGCATGCCCTCGGCCAAGCTCACGATCAGCAGCAAGAACTATTCCTCCTGGTGCCTGCGCGGATGGCTGATGGCCAAGCTGTCCGGCATCGATTTCGAGGAGGTCGACGTCGATCTCGACGACGTGGCGGCGCGCGCGGAAATCTTGATGCTGTCGCCGTCGATCCTGGTGCCCTGCCTGACTTACGACGGGACGAAGATTTGGGACACGCTGGCGATCGGCGAATTCCTCAACGAGATCGCGCCGGCGGCGGGACTGCTGCCGGAAGATCGCATGACGCGCGCCCATTGCCGCGCCATTTGCGGCGAGATCCACTCGGGCTTCACCGCGCTGCGCTCGGCGCTGCCGATGAATCTGCGCGGGCATTTCCCTGGGTTCAAGGTCTGGTCCAAAGCGCAAGGCGACATCGCGCGCGTGACGCAAATCTGGCGCGAATGCCTCGAGGCCCACGGCGGCCCCTATCTCTTCGGCAAAATCTCGATCGCCGACGCGATGTACGCGCCGGTCGCCACCCGCTTTCGCACCTATGACGTGCCGCTCGACGCGGTCTCCCAGGCCTATTGCGACGAGATTTTCGAATGGCCGGCGATGCAGGAGTGGATTGGGCAGGCGATGCTGGAGGAAGAGGCGATCGAGGAGCTCGAGGTGGAGTTTTAGGGGAACGCCGCGGTTCCTCTCTGCTTGCGCTTCCCCGGCGCCTCCGCTACGGACGCCGCATGTTCACTGGCGTCCTCACCGTCATCGCCGCCGCCGACCACGAATTGGCGATCGAGCCCGCCGTTGCGGCGATGCGGCAAGCGCTGCCGGGCGCCGGCGCGCGCGTCGACCAGCCCGACTGGCTCGCCCCGGCGAAGGCGTGCGACCTCTGCTTCGCCGGCGTCGCGCCGCATCTCGTCGAGGCCACGACGCGCAAGCTCCTCGCCGAGCGGTTCGCCCACGCTAAACTGGATCTCGTGGTCCAGGAGGCGACGGATCGACGCAAGCGTCTGATGGTCGCCGATCTGGAATCGACGCTGATCCAAAACGAGATGCTCGACGATCTCGCCGATTTCATCGGCGCTCGCGGCGAAGTGGCCGAAATCACCCGGCGGGCGATGAACGGCGAGATCGATTTCGCCACGGCCTTGAAATCCCGCGTCGCCTTGCTCGAGGGGCTCCCGGAATCGACGCTCGCCAAGGCGGCGGCCGGCATCCGCCTGACGCCGGGCGCCGCCGTTCTCGTCGCGACGCTGCATGCGCATGGCGCCTTCGTCGCGCTCGCCACCGGGGGCTTCGGCTTCTTTGTGCGTTACGTCGAGACGATGCTCGCCTTCGACGCCGTATTCGCCAATGAACTCGTCGTCGAGGGCGGCCGGCTGACGGGAGCGGCGCGCGAGCCGATTCTGACCCGCGAGAGCAAACGTGACGCATTGACAAGTCTCGCCGCGAAGCAGGATATCCCCTTGCGCATGACGCTCGCCGTCGGCGACGGCGCCAATGATCTGCCGATGCTGGAAGCGGCCGGACTCGGCGTCGCGTTCCACGCCAAGCCCGCCGTCGCCGCGCGCGCCGTCCACCGCATCGACCATTGCGATTTGACGGCGTTGCTCTATGCGCAAGGCTATCGCAAAGCGGCCTTCGCGGCGGTGTGATGCGTGCGAAAATCGTTTCGCGAAGCGGGCGACAATTTGGGGGGCCATCATGTCGAAACCAAAGCCGGCGGCGTTTCCGACCAATCCCTGCTTTTCCTCGGGTCCCTGCGCCAAGCGACCTGGATGGTCGCCGGCCGCTCTCGCGGGCGCGACGCTCGGCCGCTCGCACCGGGCCAAAGCCGGCAAGGACAAGCTCGCGAGAGCGATCGACCTGACCCGAGAGATTTTGCGCGTCCCCGCGGACCATCGCATCGGCATCGTTCCCGCCTCCGACACCGGCGCAGTCGAAATGGCGCTGTGGTCGCTGCTCGGCCCCCGCCCGGTCGACGTCGCCGCATGGGACAGTTTTTCGGGCGACTGGGCGACCGACGTCGTCAAGCAGCTCAAACTTTCGCAAGCGCGCATCTTCAATGCGCCAGCGGGAGAATTGCCCGATCTGACGCAAGTCGATTTCGATCATGATTTCGTTTTCGCCTGGAACGGCACGACGGCCGGCGTGCGCGTTGCAAACGCCGATTTCATCGCGGCGGATCGCAAGGGCCTGACCATTTGCGATGCGACTTCGGCGGCTTTCGCGCAGCGGCTCGATTTTTCCAAGCTCGATGTGACGACTTTCTCCTGGCAGAAAGTGCTGGGCGGCGAAGCCGCGCATGGCGTGCTCATTCTCTCGCCGCGCGCCGTGGAGCGGCTCGAAAGCCACATTCCGTCCTGGCCGCTGCCGAAGATTTTTCGTCTGACCAAAAGCGGAAAGCTCAACGAGGGCATTTTCAAAGGCGAGACCATCAACACGCCGTCGCTGCTGTGCGTCGAGGACTATCTCGACGCGCTGAACTGGGCGAAATCCATCGGTGGGCTCGACGCGCTGATCGCCCGGGCGGATGCTAACGCCGCGACGCTCGCGGCCTGGGTCGAGCAGACGCCCGCCTTCGACTTTCTGGCCAAGACTCCCGCGACGCGCTCCAACACCAGCGTCTGCTTGAAGTTCGCCGATCCGGCAATCGTCGCGCTGGCGCCGGAGCCGCGGGCCGCGCTCGCCAAGACCATCGTCGCGCTGGTCGAGAAGGAAGGCGCGGGCTTCGACTTCAACGCCTATCGCGATTCGCCGCCGGGTCTGCGCATCTGGTGCGGCGCGACGGTCGAGGCCGCGGATGTCGCCGTGCTGACGCACTGGATCGATTGGGCCTATGCCGAAGCGACGGCGGGCCTCGTCGCCGCCGGCTGACCGGACGACGCCTCCCTCTTAAGCGCTCAATTTCCCTCAACCGCCGCTCTCGGCAGGATGCTGCAATGACCCCTCGCGTTCTCATCTCGGATCAGCTCTCGGCGGCCGCCCTGCAAATCTTCACGATGCGCGGCGTCCAGGTCGATTTCCAGCCGACGCTCGGCAAGGACAAGGAGAAGCTCGCCGCGGTCATCGGCGGCTACGACGGACTTGCGATCCGCTCCGCGACCAAAGTGACCGCCGACATATTGGAAAAAGCCACGCGGCTGAAAGTCATCGGCCGGGCGGGGATCGGCGTCGACAACGTCGACGTCGCGGCGGCGACGGCGCGCGGCGTCATCGTGATGAACACGCCCTTCGGCAATTCGGTTACGACGGCCGAGCACGCCATCGCGCTGATGTTCGCGCTGGCGCGCGACATTCCCGCCGCCGACGCCTCGACCCAGGCCGGCAAATGGGAAAAGAACCGCTTCATGGGCGTCGAGATCGCCGGCAAGACGCTGGGCGTCATCGGCTGCGGCAACATCGGCGCGATCGTCGCGGCGCGCGCTCTGGGTTTGAAGATGCGCGTCGTCGCCTTCGATCCCTTTCTGTCCGGCGAGCGCGCCAAGTCGCTCGGCGTCGAGCCGGTGGAGCTGGACGATCTCCTGGCGCGGGCGGATTTCATCACGCTGCACACGCCGCTCACCGCGCAGACGCGCAACATTCTCTCGACCGACAGTCTCGCCAAGACCAAGAAGGGCGTGCGCATCATAAATTGCGCACGCGGCGGCCTCGTCGACGAAGACGCCTTGCGCAAGGCGCTCGACGCCGGCCATGTCGCCGGCGCGGCCTTCGACGTTTTCGTGACCGAGCCCGCGACCAGCAATGTGCTGTTCGGTCATCCGCACGTCGTCTGCACCCCGCATCTCGGCGCCTCGACCAGCGAGGCGCAGGAGAAGGTGGCGCTGCAAGTCGCCGAGCAAATGTCGGATTATCTGATGCGCGGCGCGATCGCCAACGCCGTCAATTTTCCCTCGATCACCGCGGAGGAGGCGCCGCGGCTGCGCCCCTATGTCGAGCTCGCCGAAAAGCTCGGCCTGTTCGTCGGGCAGATCGCCTGCGGCGGCATCGACAAAATTTCGATCGTATTTGAAGGCGGCGTCGCCGAACAAAAGACCAAGGCGATCACCGCGGCGGCCGTCTGCGGTCTGCTGCGGCCGATCCTGGAGGACGTGAACCTCGTTTGCGCGCCGTCGGTCGCCAAGGCGCGCGGCGTCGCGATCGAGGAGGTGACGCGCGACGCGCAGGGCGATTACGAGTCGCTCGTCACGCTGCGCGCCGCGACGGCGCAGGGCGACATCACGGTGCGCGGAACGGTCTTCCACGACGGCAAGCCGCGCATATTGAGTGTCGGCGACATCGACGTGGAAGCCGAATTCGCGCCCTCGATGATCTATGTGAACAATGAGGACAAGCCCGGCTTCATCGGCCGCTTCGCCAGCCTGCTGGGCGAGGCCGGCGTCAACATCGCAACCTTCGCGCTCGGACGCGACGAGGTCGGCGGCTCGGCCGTGGCCCTCGTCGCCATCGACGGCGCGGCGTCCGACGCCACGCTGGCGGCGATTCAGCGTCTGCCCGGCGTCAAGCGCGTGGTGGCAATGAAGTTTTAGCCGGGCCTCGCGGGCGCGCCGCCTCGCTCTAGACACGCCCGCACGACGCCGTGAACCAGGCCCATCCCGACCGGATTTATCACGGCTTTGATCAGGTTGGCCTGGGGCGTCGTGGCCCTTCGAATGGCGTTGACGAAACGCTATGGGGATTTTCACATCGTCCTCGCTCCAAACGAAAAGTAACGCGATCCCGACGCGGCCGTGCGCAGAGGCGGCGCGTCCCCCCAGACAGGCTGGAGCTGACGAAACCATTTGATAAATTTTCTTCGCGCACCAGTTTATCCGAAAGCATCCCGCGGTTTCGCGGCGCGAGCTTTCTCGTCGCGGCGGGGGAAACGGCGGGCGCGGCGCGCCTCTTCTTCGGCTCGCGCAGGCCCGTCCCAACAAAGGGAGCCTTCTCATGATCGAGAGACATTGGAACGCCGATCTGCTGGCGAAACTCATCGGACTCGTCTTTCTCGCCGTCGGAATTTTGGGCTTCATCCCCAATCCGCTCGTAGCGGAAGGCGGGGTCTTCGAGGTCAACGTGGCGCATAATCTCGTGCATTTGGCGACGGGCGCGATCTTCCTCGCCGGAGCCTCTCTCGGCGCTCCAGTCGTCACCATCCGCGCCATGGCGATTCTCTACACTCTGGTCGCGGTGCTCGGCTTCGTCCTGCCGGGCGAGCCGCTCTTCGGCCTCGTCGCGTTGAATCTCGCGGACCGCTGGCTGCATCTCGCGCTCGCGCTTGGCCTCCTGCTCATCGGATTCCTGGCCCCGATGCGAGCCGCTTACCGCGCAGCGCATATGTAGCTCTCCGCGAGCCGAGGCGGGACCGCCGCGCGGCGGTTCCGCTTCGGTGGGCGGCGAAACTCGGCGGCGCGGATCCACTGGAGCGACGCGTCGCCGCAATCAGCAAAGCGGCCAGAACAGGGTCGCAAGGACGGCGATCCAAATCACGCACCAGACGATCCAAGTGGTGTTCGGATTGGCCGCCTGCCATTCGAGAATTTGCTCGTGGATGGCCATTTCGAACCTCTCCCGAAGCGCTTGGGCCGACGCTTTTCGGTCCGGCGTCCTTCAGGCTCGAACTTTCCCATGCCGACGGTTCGGGCAAGGCGGTGAAATCTATTTCTTCGTGAGGCCGACGATATAGGCGGCGACGGAATCGATCTCTTCCGGGCTCAGAATGAAGTTCGGCATGGAGTTGTGCGACGTGCGCAGGAAGACCTTGATCGCCAGTTCGGTGGTCGACGGCATGCGGCTGATGTCCAAAAAACTCGGAGCGTCGAGGTTTGCGATTTTCGGCGGAGAAGCGGCGTCGATCCGGTGGCAGGCGGAGCAACTCGTCTCGGCGAGATTGCGCCCGATGGCGGGATCGGCCGATTGCGCCGCGGCCGGCAGCAAGAAGCCCAGATGAGCGGCGAGCGCCGTCGCCAGAATTGCGAGTTTCGACATCGGCCCTCTCCGTTGCAAGTTCGACGCGCTTTCGGGTCGACTATGCGGCCGCATTGCGTCTTCGATCAAGTGAGGAACTGGGCTGTGACGCTCGCCGGGCGTAGGAAGTTTCGGGGGGCCCCCTTCCTCCTCGAAAGGCGGAAGAGGGCGCCGACGCGTTTCGTTTACACGTGAGGCGAAGCGCGAGTGCGCTTCTAGATCACTTGCATTTGTTCATGTCGGCGCGGTCGGCCGCGCAGAAGTTCGGGCCCTTGGCGTCGGCCTTGCCATCGGCCGCGAAACCGCCGGCCAGCGCCGCGCCCTTGAAGGTCGCCGTAACGACTTTGGACTTGGTGATTTCGAGGCGCTTGTTCTCGCATTCGTCCGCCGCCGCCTTGGCGCAGGCGGCTTCCGTCGTCGCGGCGGCTTCCGCCATGTCGCATTCCGTCGCGCCATTGCACTTCTTGTAAGATTCCGCCTCCTGGCCGGCGCAAGCGGTGCGCTTGACATGGACGACGCAGTCGGCGGCGAGCGCGCCGGTCGTCAGGGAAAGCGCACAAAGGGCGGCGAGCACGAGCGATTTCTTCATGGATGTTTCCTCGGTTTGTCGATGAGGGCCGCGCGTCTAGGCGGGGCCCTCCGCGCACCCTCGCATGCGCATTCGGCTTCCGCATGACGCAGGTCCCTGCGGGGTCGCCGTGATCCCGATCGTAATCCTGATCGGCGGGGCCGCCGATTGCCGATCGGCGCGACGACGATTAGAATCCTTGCACTCTGGAGAGGACAAGCTCTTGCCCCCCCTCGATTCCCCCTCGCGTTTCGCCGCAGCTTCCGTCTTCGCCTCCGGACCCGTCCGGGAGTTGGCCGCCTTCGTGGAATCATGCGGCGTTCGGATCGAAGCCGCGACGCTGCCGGACGGCACGCTTCTCCCGGGCCTCGCCATCGCCGACGGAATGCTCCTCGTCGACGAGGCGCGGCTGCTCTATCCAGGAGACATTTTGCACGAGGCGGGCCATATTGCGGTGAGCGACCCGCAGTTGCGCGCGCGGGCGAAATTCGCGTCGACCGGGGGCGAGGAAATGGCGGCGATCGCCTGGTCCTACGCCGCCGCGCTGGCGATGGGCTTGGCGCCGAGCCGCGTCTTTCATCCCGCCGGCTACAAGGGCGGCGGCGACTCGCTGCTCGAAAATTTCGCGGCGGGCAGATATTTCGGGGTTCCGCTGCTGCAATTTTGGGGCATGTGCGTGGAGCCGCGCAACGCCACGGAAGGCGGGCCCGCGCCCTATCCCCATATGCTGCGCTGGTTGCGCTGAGCCGAAGAAAGCCGCCGAATGTCCGACCTCGTCGTCGCCCCCTCGATCCTCACCGCGGACTTCGCCCGGCTCGGCGAAGAAGTGCGCGACGTCGTCGCGGCCGGGGCGGACTGGATTCATCTCGACGTGATGGACGGGCATTTCGTGCCCAACATCAGTTTCGGCCCCTTGGTGGTGAAGGCGCTGCGGCGCGTGACCGACCGGCCGCTCGACGCGCATCTGATGATCTCGCCGGCCGACCCCTATCTCGCCGCCTTCGCCGAGGCGGGCGCGGACATCATCACCGTGCATGCGGAGGCCGGGCCGCATCTGCACCGCACGTTGCAGAGCATCCGCGCGCTCGGCAAGAAGGCCGGCGTCTCGCTCAATCCCGCGACGCCCGCGAGCGCGCTGGAGCATGTGCTGGACGCGGTCGATCTGATCCTCGTCATGAGCGTCAATCCCGGCTTTGGCGGGCAGAGCTTCATCCCCGCGAGCCTCGCAAAAATCCGCCGCGTCCGGGAGATGATCGACCGCCGGCCGATTCGGCTGCAGGTCGACGGCGGCGTCTCGCCCAAGACCATCGCGGCCGTGGTCGAGGCCGGCGCCGATGCCGTGGTGGCGGGTTCGGCCGTCTTCGACGGCGGCGGTCGGGACTCCTACGCACGCAACATCGCGGCGCTGCGGGCCGCGGCGGCGACGGCCGGCGCGATTTCCGCCTGAAACGCCGCGGCTGCGTCAAGCCAGTTGCGGAGCGCCGCGCCGGGCCTTATGGGTAGCCGCGCGAGTCGGCGCCCCGCGCCGAAGCGCCGTTGGGGCGTCGCCAAGTGGTAAGGCAGCGGATTTTGATTCCGCCATACGGAGGTTCGAATCCTCCCGCCCCAGCCAAAATCCTCAGGCGATCGATGCCGCGCGCGGGGCGGCGTCGCTCACATCGGGGCCTGCGAGCCGACGCCCAGCAGCAGCAGCACGCCGATCGCAGCGCGATAGGCGACGAAGGGCCAGGCCGAGAAGCGCTCGAGAATGCGCATCAGGCCCCAGATCGCGGCGAAAGCCGAGATCGACGCGACGACGAGCCCGACCGCCAGGATCGACCAGCCGTGCAGGTCGAGATGCGCCTTGAACAGCTCGTACAATTCCTTGAGGCCGGCGCCGGCGATGGCCGGCAGGCCCAGCAGGAAGGAGAAGCGCGCGGCTTCCTCGCGCTTCAGATCGAGGAACAGCGCCGCGGTCAGCGTCGAGCCCGAGCGCGAGACGCCCGGCACCAGCGCCCCGACCTGGGCGAAGCCGACGATCATCGCATCCTTCAGCGTGAGATGATCCAAGGACCGCTTGTGGTTGCAATAGAGTTCGGCGAGGGCCAGCAGCGCCGCCATGACGAGGCAGGAGAGGCCAATCACGTTGAGCGAGCGCAAGGGCGAGCCGCAGGTGTTGAGCGTCTTCGACAAGAGCTGACCAGCGACGATCACCGGCAGCGACGCCAGGACGATCCAGACGGAGAAGCGGAACGTCCAGTCCTTGAAGTCGCGCCGCTTGGCGGCGGCGATCGAGCCAAAGGCGAGTTTGCGCACGTCCGGCCAGAAATAGCTGATGACGGCGGCGAGCGCGGCGAGCTGCATGGCGGCCGAAAAGGCCGACCCCGGATCGCGCCAGCCGAGCACGGCCGGGACGATGCGCATGTGCGCCGTCGAGGAGATCGGCAAAAGCTCGGTGATTCCCTGCACGACGCCCAGGAAGGCGACCTTCAGATAGCCGAGATCGACGAAGCCGGTGTCGAGACCGTCGGTGCAAGCGCTGGCCATGCGTTCTTCCCACTGTGTTTCGCGCCGAGCGTCGCGAATCGCTCGGGACTAAAGAGTGCGGACGCCTTGTCTCAAACGGGAAGGGCCGGATCAAGGCGCTGCGCCGCAGGAATGGCGCGCGCGGTTGACGAAAGTTTCGAAAGCCCGCCTAAATGCGGCCCGCTCCCGACCATTCTTGTGGCGCCGCTCTATGTGATCCACGATCCCCGCCATGGCGCGCGGGATCGAAACGTGAACGAGAACCAAGGAGCCTTCGGTGAACAAAACGACGATGAGTTTGATGGGCGCGGTCGCCGCGCTCGTCCCAAGCGCGGTTTGTGCGGCTCCGGCGGCGCCCATCGCCAGCGCAGCGGCCTATGCCGAGTTGCTGAGCCCGATTCCCAACGCGCTGGACGCGCTCGCCACGGCCGACGATCTGGCCGCCGCCCGCGCGGGGCAGGAAGAGGGCCTGGCGCAGCCCGCCGGCTGGCGGCGTCACCACCACCACCGCGTGTGGCGACGCCGATATCACCACCATCACCATCACCATCACCACCACCACCACCACCATTGGTGATGGCGCGGTAATCCCGTCGCAGGCAGGGCCGGTCTGCGGCCCTGCGAACCAAGGAGATTACGATGGATAAGAAACTCGTTGGCCTGGTTGGCGCCATGAGCGCCGCTCTACCGATGACCGCCGCGCAATCCGCGACGACCGTGGAGTTCGAGCGGACGATGTCGGTCCAAAGCTACGCGGAGCTTCTCGCGCCCGTGCCAAACGCCCGGGCGCTGCTCGAGACCGCGGACGCCTTGGCGCAGCGCGCGCGCGAAACGGCCGCGGGGCGCGAGCAGGTGGCGCAATGGGGCGGTTATTACTATCACCACCACCATCACCACCATAACAATTACTGGCGGCGACGGCGCTACCATCATCATCATCATCATCATCATCATCACTGGTATCACCACCACCACCATCACCACCACTATTATTGGTGACGGAGGCGACGCAACGAGAGCGAGCGGCGCCCCGCGCGCCGCTCATTCCTCGGGCGTGTCATGCGCGGGACAGCCGGGAATTCCCTGGCGGGCGGCGCCGTAAATCCGGCGATAGGTGGCGTCGAACACCGTGTCGGTCGAAGAGAGCCATTGGCTGTCCGCCCCCAGAGTGGCGCGGCTCTCATAGATGCGGCGCGACTGCAATTCGCGCTCGGCGGCTTCCTCTTCGCCCATGGGCTCCAGTTCGAACTCCGCCTCCTCCGGAATCACCAGGAATTGCGCGAAGGGTTCGCCGGGACGGAAGACATGCGTGCGCCCTTCGGGCGGCGCCTTGAACACGCTGAAATAGATCATCGGCCACCAGCGGCGCAGCAGGGCCGGGACGGCGAGCGGCGTCGTGTCGGTCGGATCGGTGTAATAGCGCGGATGCGTCTCCATCTTCAGCGCGAAGCCGGGCTCCACCTTCAAGTCCAGCAGCAGCTGATAGGTGTAATAGGTCTCGCCGAAAGTGCGGAAGGGCGGCCAGTCGCGCCCCTCCTCGGGCGGCGGTCCGAGATCGCCGTCGAAAAGCAGTCGCCCGTCCTGCGTCGAAACGCGCAATTCCTCGTCGTAGGGGTAGAAGACTTCGATCCCATATTGCGCCGCCTCCGAAAAGGGCACGCAATGCCAGGGCTGCTCGCGCGATCCGTCGCGCCGCGGCTGCGGGGCGCCGGACCAGCCGGGGATTTGCAGCTTCGTGCGGCGCGGCGCGAGCCGCGGGTCGACCATGCGATATTTGACGCTGTGCATTTGCGACCTCCCGTTGAGGCGAGCCGCAGGGCTCGTGGCCGTTTGTTCCGCCGCGGGCCTTCACCCTGCGCCGAGAGAACGCCGCGCCGCCGCGACGGCGTCGGCGATCGCGGCCCTTGCTTTCGGACTGTTCTTCCAACATGGCGCGCCGAGACGATCGGCGACTTCCGCACAAATCGCGTCAGCGTCCCGTCCCGCCAGCTCCCGCAGCGACGCCACCCCGATTTCTTCGAGGCGCGTGACCACCGTAGGCCCGACGCCCTTCACGCGAAGCAGCGCCTCGCGTTCGGAGTTCGGGAAGCGCTTGATCGTCTGCGTCATTCAAAAGGCCCCCAGCTCGATCGTCGGCGATCTTCGTCCTTACGCAACTGCAATCCAAGGCCGCGCCGCCTCTCCTCGTTTGCCGGGAGAGGGCGGGGTGAGGGCCGGGGCTCTCATCCGCGCCGCGTTGCTCGCGCCAACGAATCCGCGGCGATCCAGACACCCGAGGAAATAACCCAGGCCCCTCACCCCAACCCTCTCCCCGCTCGCGGGGAGAGGACGCGCCTTTCACCCCACGCTGCGTTCGATGATCCCCGCCAGATCCGTCATGATCGCGTTGAGGTCGTAGTTCTTCGGCGTGTAGACCGCCGCCACCCCCGCCTCGCGCAAGAGCTTTTCGTCGGCCGGCGGGATGATGCCGCCGACGACGAGCGGCGCCGTCACGCCCTCTTCCTTCATCAGATCGATCACCTGATGGGCGAGCGTCACATGCGAGCCGGAGAGGATGGAGAGGCCGATGCAATGGACGCCCTCTTTCTTGGCGGTCTCGACCAGTTCGGCCGGCGTCGAGCGTATGCCGGCGTAGATCACGTCGAAGCCGGCGTCGCGCGCCCGCACGGCGATCTGTTCGGCGCCGTTGGAATGGCCGTCGAGACCCGGCTTGCCGACCAGGAATTTGGCGCGCTTGCCGAGTTTTTGCGAGACGCGCTCCACCTCGCCGCGCACCGGATCGAGCGCGCCGCCGACCTGGCGGGCGGTGGAGGAGACGCCCGTCGGGGCGCGATATTCGCCGAAGACGCCGCGCAGCACGCCGCCCCATTCGCCCGTCGTGACCCCGGCCTTCGCCGCGGCGATCGATGGCTCGACCATGTTGCGGCCTTCCTTCGCAGCGCGCGACAGCTCTTCGAGCGCCGCCTGCGCCGCCGCTTCGTCGCGTCCTGCGCGCCAGGCCTTCAGCCGCTCGATCTGCTCGGCCTCGACATGTTCCGGGACGACCATGATCTGATTGTCGCCCGTGGTCAGCGGCGAGGGCTCGCCCTCGGTGAATCGGTTGACGCCGACGACGGTCTGCTCGCCGGCCTCGATCGCCTCGAGCCGCGCAGTGTTGGCCTCGACGAGCCGGCTCTTCATATAGCCCGTCTCGACCGCCGCCGCCGCGCCGCCGAGCTCCTCGATCTTGCGCAATTCGGTCAGCGCCTGCGCCTTGAGATCGGCGACCTTGCGGGCGATCTCGATCGAGCCGGCGAAAATGTCGCCATATTCCAGGAGGTCGGTTTCATAGGCCATGATCTGCTGCATGCGCAGCGACCATTGCTGATCGAAGGGCCGCGGCAGACCGAGCGCCTCGTTCCAGGCCGGCAGCTGCACGGCGCGGGCGCGGGCGTCCTTCGACAGCACGACCGCCAGCATTTCGATCAATATGCGCGTGACGTTGTTTTCCGGCTGCTGCTCGGTGAGGCCGAGCGAATTGACCTGCACGCCGTAGCGAAAACGCCGCAGCTTCGCGTCGGCGACGCCATAGCGCTCGTAAGTGATCTCGTCCCACAGCTCGGCGAAAGCGCGCATCTTGCACAGCTCGGTGACGAAGCGCATGCCGGCGTTGACGAAGAAGGAGATGCGGCCGACGACCTGGGCGAAG
>Ga0265328_10000147_pt1 | contig 33267 bp, 23 predicted proteins | sample 41624metaG_FD_202086 | JGI IMG/M metagenome (GOLD analysis project Ga0265328, IMG submission 202086) | Rhizosphere microbial communities from Carex aquatilis grown in University of Washington, Seatle, WA, United States - 4-16-24 metaG | ecosystem: Host-associated > Plants > Roots > Rhizosphere...
CCGAGAGCGCGAGCAGGAACGGCGTCACCCCGTCGACGACGCCGCCGATGGTCGTATCGCCGGGGGCGAGCGGGAATGTCGGCGCGCCGCTCACCGCCGCGCCCGCTTGCGCGAAAGCGAGGCCGGTGCGCCGCTTCACGCGAAGAGAGGCGGAGGCGTTGTCGACCACCGACTCCACATATTGCGACGATTTGGAGTCGAGGCTCAGATTGCGATGCGTCTCGACATCGACGAGCGTAACGCCGTCGCTCTGCAATTGACGCACGACGAGATTGAAATCCGCATCCGGATTGCGCACGCCCGTCGTCTGCACGGTGACGCGAAGGTCATTGCCCCAGCGGCCGGGACTGGCCGCCGCTATGTCGAGAACCGGCGCAGGCGACGCGTCGGCGAGCGTCCATCCGGCCGTCGCGAAGCCCGTCGCGACGCGCACGACATAGGCTTGCGAACCGCCGTTGAGGAAGAATTGCCGCACGGCGTAGGACACGGGGCTGTCGCGATCGAGCCCGCCATAGAGACGCTCGAAATCCGAGAAGCTGGTGATCGAGATCGCGCGGTTCGGCTCGCCCTTGCGCGTGAAGCCGACAAAAGCCGCGATCGATGTGGCGACGCCGGCGATCGTATGCACGCCGCTGGATTTCTCGACGATGTAAACGCCCGGATAGGAAACCTGCACCATCGAAATCGCCTCCCTCGAACACACGAAATTCGCGCGCGCCCCCGACATGCCGTGGCGAATAGAAAAGCGAGCATGAACGTCGTCGCCGACTCGTCTGCGCAGACCGGCGGCCGATATGACGCTAGCGCCGACACTATCGGCGTCGACGGCGCTTCGATTTCGCTTCACATGTGAAGAGTCGAGAGCCAGTGCGTCGACTCGCCCGACGACACGGCGCGCGCGCTCGCGCCACCCTTGGAAAAAAGCCTATCAAACTCCGTTTCATTCAACTTTTCGAAAGGTCTCACCGTTGTTTCACGAGGTCAAGAAGAATCACGTCGCGGTCACTTGCATCGTCTCGCGCGCCGATCTGCGCGACGCGGATTTTGTGCGGCGCCGCGCGACATCTCCCGCATGCTCGGTTGGACGATGCGGCGGCGTCGCGAAGCGCCGAACATAGTTTTGCTTCGCGACATTTCGATGCATGCGCGGACCGCTCGATCGCGACGCAAACCCCGGCCATGATCGCGTCATCCAAATGGCCGAGCTCCCGTCTCCGTCACCATTTCATTTTCAGCGATCCGGTGAAGGTGCGCGGCGCACCGTAATAGGCGTTGTTGCCGCTGCCCGCTTCGAAATATTTGGCGTCGGCGAAATTGGTGACATTGAGCTGCGCCTCCACCGCATGGCCGAGCAGCTCGGTCCGATAGCCGATCATCGCGTCGAGGCGGAGATAGCCGGGCATCATCCAGGAATTCGTGTTGTTGCCCCAGCGCGAGCCATTGGCGTAGGCGCCGAGGCCGAAGCTCCAGCCCTCGCTCTGATCGGGCGCCGTGTCGTATTTCGCCCACACATTGCCGGCGTGACGCGGCACGCCCGGCCAGCGCTTGCCGAGCTGCGCGCCCGTGCCGGTGGTGTTGTCGTGGATGATGATCGCATCGTCATAAGTGTAGCTGCCGATGAGGCTGACATTCTCGCTCACGCGGCCGGACAGATCCGCCTCGACGCCGCGGCTGCGGATCTCGCCGGCGGTGACCGAATAGCCCGTATGGGCGGAGTCGGCGGTCAGCACATTCTTGCGATGCAATTCGAAACCGACGAGCGAAGCGGTCAACACGCCGTCGAAGAGGCTGGCCTTGCCGCCGATCTCATATTGCCAGGCGGACTCGGGCTTGAAGGGCGTTCCGTCGAAGCTCTGCGCGGCGGAATTAGATGACGCGAAGGATTGCGAGAAGCTCGAATAGACCGAATATTCCGGCGTGATCTTGAACAGCAGGCCGAGATTGGGCGAGAATTTGCGCTCCGTCGGATTGCTCTTCCACGGCGGATTGTAATGGCCGTCGCAAATGGGAAAGCAGGCGGAATTTCCGCCGCCTTTGTAGAAGCTCGTCGTCACGCCGGAATATTCCGCGCTCGCATCATAGGCGATGTCGAAGCGTCCGCCGAGCAGGAGATGGATCTTGTCCTCATAGGAGAGATCGTCCTGCAGATAGTACCCCCAATTGTCGTTCTTGTTTCGAAAGAGAATGTTTCCCGATGAAATCGCATATTCCGCCTTCACGACGGACCAAGGGAAATTGCCATAGGACGGAAGGAAGACATTGAAGGCCGGGATGGCGGGATTGGCGTAGCTCGGATTGTCGCCGGTGTAGATGGAGCGATAGCTGAAATAATCGAATCCGACGAGAAGATCATGCTTGATCGGCCCGGTCATGGCGGCGCCGGTCAGATCGAGATTGGTCGCCCAGATGCGGCGCGGCTTGAATGTGTTGAAAGCGAAATAGCGCGTCTGCGCGCCGGTCGCCGGATTGAAGCTGCCGAAGAGAATGTAATTGCGGTTCTCATAGGACCGGCTGTGATGGAAGCGATTGGTGATCTTCCAATTCTCGTCGAAGCGATAGGTCCAATCCGCGGCGATGAGCAGGCGCTCGAGCGTCGTCGGCAGATTGTCGTACATGCCGGGATCGTTCTGCGTCCAGTTGCGCGGTAGATCGGCCGGCCTACCGATATAGCCCGGTATGGCATAGGTGAGCGCCATCGCCGGCACGGTCTGTTGCGAATTGCCGAGATTGGCGCTCTTGTCGTTGTAATATTCGACCTGAATATTGGCCTCGAGCTGCTGCGATGGGCGGAAGGTGAGCGCGCCGAGCGCGGCGCCATTGTCGCGCCGTCCGAAATTCACCCAGGAATCGGCGCGGTCGAAAGCGCCGACGAAGCGAAAAAGGATCGACTTCTCTTCATTGAGCGGGCCGGTCGCGTCGACGGTGGTGCGCGAGAGGCCCCAGCTGCCGAACTGCTCCTGCACGGAATAGGCGGCCTCCTCCTGCGGCCGCTTGGTCACGAAATTGACGAGGCCGCCGGGCTGAATGCGCCCGAACAGCATGGAGGCCGGACCTTTGACGATTTCTACGCGATCGAGGAAGGCGACATCCTCTGTCTGAATGAGGCCGATGAGCTTCAGATTATTGCGGAAGGTGTGGCCGTTGAGCCCGCCATTGCTGAAGCCGCGAATCTGATAGCCGTCATAGAGCCCCGACGCCGTCTGCACGCCCGAGACGAATTTCACCGCCTCCTGCGTATTGATGACCTGATTGTCCTGCAGCAGCTCCCGCGGCACGACGACGATCGAGCGCGGCGTGTCGAGGATCGGAATCTCCGTCTTGCCGGAGGAGGCCTTGGAGCGCGTATAGCCTGTCTCCTTCGCCGGCGGCGCCGAGCGAGTCTCGGTCGCCGCGCCTGCGCCTGCGATCTCGATCTCGGGAAGCGCTTCCTGCGCGTGGGCGGCGACGGCCGCGAAGCTGGACAAGAGCGCGCCGGCGCTCTGCAAGAATATGTTGCGCGACATCAAATATCTTCCTGATTGCACGACATGCGTCCCCGCGCGGGCGGCCGAGGTCGGCGCGCGATCCCGCGTTCGAGGCGCGATGGCGCCTACGATGAAAAATGAAACTCGCGCGCTATTCGCAGCGAATGAGGCGGTTCAGCCGATCGGCGAAAGCCGCGCGCATGGCCCGGCGCGCGCCGGCGCATTGGGATCGCGGAAACGCAACGACCGCCCCGCCGCGATTCTCTTGGGGTCCGAAACTCGAAGCGTCGACGCGTCGAAGCGATGCGCGAAATGGCCCCCGAGCGGCGCGATCGCCGCCGCGGTCGCGCAAATCGCGCAGAATGTCTCGCAATTGAGGCCGGCCCCGGCCGGATCGCTTCCCGCGCCGCCGACCGCCGCCTTCGCGGGCGCGGCGACGCACAGGCCCTGCTCGACGCCGGCCTCGGCGCAACGCGCCGCGACATTCGACGTCTGCAGCAGCAGCGCCAGCAAATAACCGAACAGAAGGAGCGGACTGCGCGACATAGGGCGAAACCGGACCTCGATAAGCAGCAACAAAGATTACGCGGAACGAGTCCTAGCGTGACGGCGTCGCCGCGCCGGGAACGGGACTGCTGCGTCGCGGCATGCGCGCCTTGCTCATCAGCAGATAGATCACCGGCGTCGTATAGAGCGTGAGAATCTGGCTGAGCAGAAGGCCGCCGACGATCGTGATGCCGAGCGGCCGGCGCAGATCCGCGCCAATGCCGGCGGCGAAAGCGAGCGGCAAGGCGCCGAACATGGCCGCCAGAGTCGTCATCAGAATGGGACGGAAGCGCTCCTTGGCGGCGAGCAATGCGGCGTCGCGCGGCGCGAGGCCGTCCTCGCGCTCGGCGATGAGCGCGAAATCGACGAGCATGATGCCGTTCTTCTTCACTATTCCGATCAGCAGCAATATGCCGATGAAGGCGATCATCGAAAATTCGACCGCGAACATCTGCAAAGAGAGCAGCGCGCCGAGCCCGGCCGCCGGAAGAGTGGAAATGATCGTGACGGGATGCACGAGGCTCTCATAGAGCACGCCGAGAATGATATAGACCGCGAGCAGAGCGACGACGATCAACATGGTCATGCTGCGCCCCACTCTGCGCGCGTCGCCGGCCTCCCCCGCGAGTTCGCCGCGCAGCCCACTCGGCGGATTCATCTCGACGAAGGCGCGCTCGACCGCATGGCTCGCCGATTCGAGCGTCTCCTCCGGCGCGAGATTGAATGTGATGGTGGCGGCGGGCAGCACGCCCTGATGATTGACGACCATCGGCAATGTCGAGCGCTCGAAGCGCGCGATGGCGCTCAAGGGCGCCTGTCCGCCGGAGGCGCTGGACACATAGATTCCAGCGAGATCGCGCAAATCGCGCTGGCGCGTCGGCGGCGTCTCCAGCACGGCGCGATATTGGTTGCGCTCGCCATAGATCACCGAATCCTGGCGCTGGCCGAAGGCGGCGTTGAGCGCGGCGTCCACGGCCGAGATCGGCACGCCCAGGCGCGAGGCGGCGTTGCGGTCGACGACCACTCTGGCGCTGAGGCCGCCCTGTTGGCGGTCGCTGGTCACATCGACGATCTGGGGAACCTTGCGCATTCTCGCGAGCACTTTCGGCGCCCATTCGGTCAACTCGGCGACATCGTCGTCGAGCAGAGTGAATTGATAGGCGGAGGCGCTCCAGCGCGCATGGAGGAACACATCCTGCGACGGCGTCAGCATCACCTGTAGGCCGGCGACGTTGGCGAGCTCCTTGCGCAGCCGCGCGATCACTTGCTTGCTGGTGAGGCTGCGCTCCTCGCGCGGCTTCAGCCTTATGTTGAAGCGCCCCTGATTGAGCGCCGCGGTGAGCGCGCCGCCGCCGAGCGACGAGCCGACGCCGGCGACCTCCGGATCGGCGGAGATGATCGCCTCCGCCTGCTTCTGCAACCGGATCATTTCCGCGAAGGAGACATCCGGCGAGGCTTCCGTCGATCCATTGACGAAGCCATTGTCGTCCTGCGGGAGATTCCCTTTCGGAAGCGCCTGATAGAGATAGGCGGTCCAGCCGATGGTCCCGACGATGACGATGAGCGTCAGCCGCGGATGATCGATGACGGGACGCAGGCTGCGCGCGTACCAATCGACGATTCTGCCCAGCGCGCCCTCGACGAGGCGATCGAAGCGGGAGCTGTCGCGCTTCGCGGACGAGGGCATCCAGGCGCAGACCATGGGCGTCACGGTGAGCGAGACTGCGGTGGAAATCAGAATTGCCGAGGCGAGCGTATAGGAGAATTCGCGCAGAAAACGTCCCATCAGCCCATCCATGAACAACAGAGGGACGAAGACCGCGATGAGCGACAGCGAGATGGAGACGACAGTGAAGCCGATCTGCCGCGCGCCGATGAGCGCCGCCTCGAAACGGCTTTTGCCGCGCGCCGCCCAGCTCTCGATATTCTCGATCATGACGATGGCGTCGTCGACGACGAAGCCGACCGACACAGTGAGCGCCATCAGCGAGAGATTGTCGATGGAATAGCCCGCGAACCACATGGCCGCGCAAGTGCCGATGAGCGACAGCGGCAGAGTGACGCCCGCCGCGACCATCGGCGTCGCGCGGCGCAGAAAGACGAAAACGACTCCCATCACCATGGCGACTGAGAGCAGCAGCGTGCGCTGAATCTCGCCGACGCTGGCGCGGATCGTCTGCGTGCGATCGGAGAGGAAGCCGATCTCGACGCCGGCGGGCACCCAGCGCTCGAGCTCCGGCAGCAGCGCTTTGATCCGCTCCACCACCTCATTGACATTGGCGTTGGGCTGGCGCGCGACATTGATGAGCACGGCGGCCCGGCCGTTATACCAGCCCGCGGCGAGGCGGTTGCGCACGCCGCGGTCGACATTGGCGACATCGCCCAGCTTTACGACGACGCCCTTCTCCGCCGAGACGACGATGCCGCGAAAATCCTCCGGCGTCACCAATTGGTCGTTGGTCTCGATCGTCCAGCTGCGCTCGTCGCCGTCGAGCGAGCCGACGGCCGTGCGCACATTGGCCGTGGTGATCGCCGCCGCCACTTTGTCTATGCCGACGCCCATGACGGCGAGGCGCGCGGGATCGAGCTGTATGCGGATCGCCGGCTGCTCCGATCCGGCGATGCGCGCCTCGGCGACGCCGGGAACGCGCGCGATGCGCTGCGCGATGACGGAATCGGCGGCGTCGAAGATCACGCCGCTCGGCAGCGTGTCCGAGGTGAGCGCGAGGATCATCACCGGCTCGAGCGCATCGGTGGATTTGCGCAGATAGGGGCGCTGCGGCATGTCGCTAGGCAGATCGGTCAGCGCGGCGTTGATCGCCGCCTGCACGTCGCGCGCCGCCGCGTCGAGGCTGCGGCTCATGTCGAATTGAACGATGATGCGGGAGGTTCCGGTCCAGCTCGCAGAGGTGATCTCGGTGACGCCCGCTATCGAGCCGAGCTGCCGCTCGAGCGGCGCGGCGACAGAGGACGCCATTGTCGTAGGGTCGGCGCCCGGCCGGCTCGCGGAGACGCTGATGGAGGAATAATCGAGCGCCGGAAGCGAGGCGACGGGAAGGAACAGATAGGCGACGCAGCCGACGACGAAAAGCGCCATGGCGAGCAGAGTCGTGCCGACGGGGCGGCGGATGAAAGGTTCCGAAATATTCATTCCGCGGCCTCCCTGCGCAATGGGACGACGCGGCCGGAGTCCGGCGGAGGCGCGCCGCCGCCGAGCCGCGCGCGGAGTTTTTCAACGCCGAGATAGATCACCGGCGTCGTATAGAGGGTGAGGAGCTGCGAGAGCAGCAGTCCGCCGATAATGGCGACGCCGAGCGGAATGCGCAGCTCCGAGCCCGGCCCGTGCGAAAGGGCGAGCGGCAGCGCGCCGAGCAGAGCGGCCAGAGTCGTCATCATGATCGGCCGGAAACGCAGCCGCGCGGCGGTGACGATAGCCTCGCGCGGCGACAGACCTTCGCGGTCGAGCTCCAGCGCGAAATCGATCATCATGATGGCATTCTTCTTCACTATGCCCATCAACAGCAGCACGCCGATGAGCGCGACGATCGACATGTCGAGCCGAAAGATCATCAGCGCGAGCAGCGCGCCGACGCCTGCGGAGGGCAGAGTGGTGAGCACGGTGAAAGGATGTGCGAAGCTCTCGTAGAGCACGCCGAGCACCACATAGATGGTGAGCACGGCGGCGAGAATGAGCCAGGGCTCGCTCTCGAGCGATTTTTGGAATTCGGCCGCATCGGCGGAGAAGACGCCGGTGACGGCGCCGGCGAGGCCGATCTCGCGCTCGGCGCGCGAGACCGCGTCCACCGCCTCGCCGAGCGAGACGCCGCTCGAGAGATCGAAGCTGATCGTCGCCGCGGGAAATTGATCGAGATGCGCGACGGAGAGCGGCGCGGTCGTCTCCTCGACGCGCACGAAAGCCCCGAGCGGCGTCTGCGGGCCGCCGCCCGGCGCCGACACATAGAGTTTTTCGAGCGCGCGCGGCCCGCGCAAATATTGCGGCGCGGCCTCGAGCACGACGCGATATTGATTGGCCTGGCCATAGATGGTGGACACCTGTCGCTGGCCGAAGGCGTCGTTGAGGATGTCGTCGACATTCTGCGCGGAAATGCCGAGGCGCCCCATCTTCTCGCGATCGATATGCACGAAGGCCCGCAGCCCGCCGTCCTGCGTCTCCGCCGCGACATTGCGCAGCGCCGGCTCGATGCGCAGCTTGGCGAGGAGCTTGGCCGCATAATCCAAGAGCTCGCGGCGATTGGCGGAGGTCAGCGTATATTGATATTGCGAGCGGCTGGCCCGCGTCGTGATCTGTATGTCCTGCACCGGCTGCGCATAGGCGGAGACGCCGGGAACGCGGTCCATCGCCGTCTTCAGCCGGTCGGCGATTTCGTCGGCGGAGGCGGCGCGCTCGTCCTTGGGTTTCAGCGTCGCGGTGAGACGGCCGACATTGACCGTGGCGTTGAGCGGCCCGACGCCGAGCACAGAGACGACGCCGGTCACATCCTGATCCTTGCGGACGATCGCGGCGGCCTCGGCCTGCAGGCGCCGCATCACGTCGAAGGAAGCGTCCGCCGGCCCTTCGACCACGATGGAGAGCAGGCTCGTGTCCTGGCGCGGCAGGAAGCCCTTCGGAATGACGACATAGAGGGCGATGGTGACGGCGAGCGTCGCGCCGGTGAGAATCAGAATGAAGCGCTGGCGACCCATCGCCCAATCGAGCGTCTTTTCGTAGAGACGATCGAGCCGCGCCGAAAATCCGCCGACGCGATGGCCCCTCGCGCCGCCACGCAATAATCTGGCGCAGAGCATGGGCGTCAGAGTGAGCGAGATCGCCGCAGAAGCGACGACCGCTATTGTGAGGGTGAGCGCGAACTCGCGAAACATGCGCCCGACGACGCCGGTCATGAACAGCAGCGGAATGAAGACAGCTATGAGCGAGACGGTGAGCGAGACGACGGTGAAGCCGATCTCGCGCGCGCCGTCGAGCGAAGCGCGTAGCGGCGTCTTGCCGCCCTCTATTCCGCGCACGATGTTCTCGATCATCACTATGGCGTCATCGACGATGAAGCCGGCGCCGATGGTGAGCGCCATCAGCGACAGATTGTCGAGCGAGAAGCCGGCGGCCCACATGACGGCGAAGGTGACGATGATCGACAAAGGCAGGCTGACGCCGGCGATGATCGTCGCCCGCGCGCTGCGCAGAAAAAGATAGACGACGAGCACGACGAGCGCGGCGGCGAGCGCCAGAGTGAGCTCGACATCGGCGATGGAGGCGCGGATCATGTCGGTGCGGTCGGACACGACGTCGAGCGTCATGCCGGCCGCCAGCGCCCGGCGCAGAAAGGGAAGCTGCCGCTTCACCAGCTCGACCGTGTCGATGATATTGGCGCCGGGCTGACGCACGACGTCGAGCACGACCGATTGCTCGCCGTCGTACCAGGCGCCGACGCGGGAATCTTCCAGCCCGTCGACGACATCGGCGACGTCGCCGAGCATCAGCGGCGCGCCATTGCGCCAGGCGATCACCAGCGTCTTATATTGTTCGGCGGCGAGGATCTGATCATTGACGTCGAGCGTATAGGACTGCCGCGCGCCGTCGAGCGCGCCCTTCGCGCCCGATATATTGGCCGAGGCGACCGCCTGGCGCAGATCCTCCATGTTGAGATTATTGGCGGCGAGACGGGCGAGATCGGCCCTTATGCGGATAGCCGGCCGCACGCCGCCTTCCACCGACACGCGGCCGACACCCGCGACCTGCGACAGACGCGGCGCGATCACCGTATCGGCGAGATCGGAGAGATCGCGCAATGTCGCGGTCGGCGAGCGCAGAGTGAGCGCCATGACCGGCGTGTCCGCCGGATTCACTTTGGCGTAGATCGGCGGATAGGGAAGGTTGCGCGGCAGCGTCGAGGCGGCGGAATTGATCGCCTGCTGCACATCCTGGGCGGCGGCGTCTATGTCGCGGTCGAGCACGAATTGCAGCGTGATCTGGGAGAGGCCGAAGGAACTCTGCGACGACATGGAGGCGAGCGACGGGATCTGGCCGAACTGCCGCTCGAGCGAGGCCGTCACCAGCGCGGCGATCGTGTCCGGATTGGCGCCCGGCAGCCGCGTCGTCACCTGAATCGTGGGGAAATCCATCTGCGGCAGCGGCGACACCGGAAGGCGCAAAAAGCCGAGCGCGCCGGCGAGCAGCAGCGCGAAGGCGAGCAGCGATGTGGCGACGGGCCGCTCGATGAATGGCTCGGAGATGTTCATTGCGCGCGGCTCACTTCTTCTCCCCTTCCGCGGCGCGCTTGCGGCGTTTCTCGCCCGCGCCGTCTTCGCGCGGGGGGGCGCCCTCGCTCTCCGCGACGCGCACCTTTGAGCCGGCGGAGAGACGCGAGAAGCCGGAGACGATGACCTGCTCATTCGCGCCGACCTCGGAGGCCAGCACGGCGACCGCCTCGTCCTGGCGGCGGATCACGACATTGCGCAGCGCCGCCGCGCCATCCGCGCCGAGCAGATAGACGAAGGCGCCATTGGGTCCGCGCTGCACGGCCGGGCTCGGCACGGTGACGACATTCTGCAGCATGTCGACGGTGACGCGCACATTCACGAACTGCCCCGGCCACAGAGCGAGATCGGGATTTTGGAAGATCGCCTTCACGCGCACCGTGCCGGTCTGGGCGTCGATCTGATTGTCGATGACCGCGAGTTCGCCGGTCTCGATCACGGTGGAGTTGTCGCTGGCGAGCGCGGCGACTTTCGCATGGCCCGCCGCCTGCGCCTTTTGCAGCTGTGCGAGCGACTGTTGCGGAACGGTGAACACGACCCAGAGCGGCTTCAGCTGCGTGACGACGACGATGCCGGTCTGATCGGAGCTGTGCAGAATATTGCCGACATCGACGAGGCGAATGCCGGTGCGCCCGTCTATGGGGGAGCGGATCGTCGCATAATCCAGCGTCGTTCCGGCATTGTCGATCATCGCCTTGTCGGCGCGCAATTGCGCTTCGAGCTGCGCGACGAGAGCCTGTTGGGTCGCCGCCTGCTGCTGCGAGCCGAAATTGCTCGCCGCGAGCTTGCGATAGCGCTGGGCGTCCACGCGGGCGTTGGCGAGATTGGCCTCGTCCTGCGCCATTTTGGCGACGGCCTGATCATATTGCGCCTGATAGATCGCCGGATCGATGCGCGCCAGCACGTCGCCGCGCTTCACTTCCTGCCCCTCGGTGAAGGCGAGATCGATCAGCCGGCCGTCCACTTGCGTGCGCGCGGTGACGGTGTTGAGCGCCTGGACCGTGCCGACCGCGTCGAGCGTGACCGGCACGTCGGCGAGGCGCACGGGCGCGACGGAAACCGACACCGCCATTTGATCGCGCCGCCGATCGCCGGCGCCGGCCTCGCGCCCCGGCCCCACCTCCGCGGCGCCGAAAACGCGCCAGGCAACCGCTCCCGCGCCGACGAGCGCCAAAAGCAGCGCGACGACAGCGAGGCGCCGGCCGGCGAAGACTCTCAGGGCGAGAGCCGCTCGCCGCTGCGGATGGCCGGGGCGGTTCTCCGCGCCCGGCGCCTCGCGCGCATTTCTCAGAACCAACCGCATATCCTCATGCTCTCTGCGCGCCGCAGCATCAATTCGCCGCCAGAACCTTGGGTCCGACGCGGAAGATGCGCTGCGCGACGCCGGAGGGTTTGCCGAGGTCGTTCATATCCGGCGCGCTCTCCTTGAAGCGCAGGCCCGCGACCTCATAGAGCGGACCGCATTCCGGATCGGCGAGGCCGCTCATGCAGCCGGTGGCGCCGCCGGCGTCATGCGAGAGATCGACGCCTGCAAGCAGCGCCTCGAGATCGAGGACCACATGCTGCTTGACGGGATCGAATGTGTCGAAGCGAACCGCAATACGATTGGGCGCGGCGCAGGTCGCGATCTCGCCGGTCAGCGGATCGCCTTTGCAGCCGGTGGAGCCGAAATGCATCATCCAAGTGGGGACGGTGACGGTGCCGTCGGCGTTGACACGCGGCTGCTCCTTGGGCTCCTTGGACGCCTCCAATTTGACGATCGCCTCGAGACGCGCGGCCTCGGCGGCGCTCGGCGCGGGCGGCGCCTCTCTGGCGAGGCGCGCCGGCGGCGCCTTGCGGGTGACGCCGCCTTCCGGCTCGAGCTCTATGGCGATGAATTTGCGGCCGGCCTGCCAGCCCCAATTCATGCCCTGCACATCGAGCGGCGCCGGCGCAGTGGCGAGATTGGAATGGTTGAGCGCCACATCCTTGCCCTCCGCGTCCCTGACGAGGCTCGGCACGCCGACAGTGAAGACGAGACCCTTGTATTTGCCGGCGGGAACGCTGCCCTTGATGATGTCGTTGGTCGCGAGAGTGCCCTTGCAGCGGCCCTTTTGATTCTCGAAGTCGATCAGCGCGACATAGGGATTCTGCCAGTCGTTGCTATCGAGCGCGACCGGCGTCTCCTTGCCGTCGGCGTCGACCAGCGCGAGATTGGAGACATAGAATCGCGCGTCGCGCAATTGCGCGGAGACTTTCGTCACGCCGAGGCCGGCGATGGGCTTGCCGCATGCGACCGGCGCGCCGCCGGCCTGAAAGGCGAAGTGAATGGCGACATCCTGCCGCGCGGCGGGCGAGCCCGCGTGAGCGGGAACGGCGGCGAGAAGCAAGGGCAATAGGGCGGTCTTGTGATAGGCGCGCATATTTTTCTCCTCTTACTCGATGATGCTGCGGATCAATGTGATTTTTCGACGAAGGCCATTGCGGGAATGGAGACGGCGGGCGCCTTCGCGGGGGCGCGCGCTGCGGCGGAGGCGACGCGGGCCGAGCGCTTCTTCCACCAGATGTAGACGCCGGTGACGGATAGCATCACTATGCCGACGCCGAGCACGCAGACGAAAATGCGGAACCAGAGGCCGAACAGATTGGCGAGATGCATCTCGACGATCCAGGTCGTGAATGTATTGCCCGAGTGCTGTCCCGTCGGCAGGCGAAGCGAGCGGAACGCGCCCGTCGACGCGTCGAAGACGACGCTGCTACGGCCGAATTTCAGGCCGACGTCGCGGCTGGAGCGCACCGAATAGGTGAAACTGTTCGGCCCCTCCTGATAGGTGAGGCGAAACGGCCGCTCCACAGTGAAGCCGCCTTCCCGCGCTTGCTCCGCCATGAGGCTCTCGCCGAGCGCCTGCGCGCGCTCGAAGCTCATCGGCTCTTTCGGCGCCTTGTGCGATGCGCCCATGGACCTGCCATGCGCCATGGTCGGCGGCGTCTCGAAGTCGAAGACTGCGCGCATCACCGGATCATAGACGCTGCGCATGTTGAAATAGACGCTCGACCAGCCGAACAGCAGCAGCACCGCGAACAGCCACAGGCCGAAGGCGCGATGCAGGTCGAGATTGACGCGATAGAAGGAGGCGCTCAGCTTGACGAGCCAAGCAGGCTTCCAGCGCGCGAGCCAGCTCTTGCGATTCCCCTTGCCGGTCGAGATCGGCAGAGTGAGATAGAGGCCGTTGAAACAGTCGATCGTCCAGACGACGGCGACGATTCCGAGAATCCAGCCGCCCCATTCGCCCATGGCGAGACGAAAATGCAGACGATCGATGAAGGGCATGACGCCCGCGCCGCTGGTGATCGGCGGCTGCTTGTCGAGCCGTCCGAGCTCCTCGCCGGTGACGGGATCGAGATAGAGATGATCGAAGCCGAGCGGCGGCGGCTCGGGACGCGCGCCGAGCACATATTCGTCGCCGGCGACGGGATCGGCGTAGACGACGCTATAGTCCGGAATGAGCGGCAGCGGCCGCGGCGACATCGAAACGCGCGCAGTGCCCGGCTGCACATAAGAGACCTGCGTCGCCTGGCCGGCGGGAACGAGCGTCTCCGCACGCCGCGCGAGCTCGCCGAGCGCCATCTCCTTTCCCTCGCGCGGACCGGGATAGATCTGCGGCGCGAGCAGCCTGTTGAGCTCCGGCATGAAGGCGAGAAGACTGCCCGTCGCGCCGACGACGATCAGGAAGCCGGCCATGAGGAGGCCGGTCCAGCGGTGCAGAAACACCCATAAATTCCTCGTTATCATGGCTCGTCTCCGTCAAATTGTCGGGTCGATATTCGGACGCTGCTCCTCAGGGGCGATATTGCTCTTCGCGACGAAACAGCGGCTCCGCGCCGAAGTCGTATTTCAGCTCGGCGAAGAAGGTGCGCTGCGGATAGGGAGCGAAGAGATAGTTGCGATAATTATTGATGTTGTTGACGCCGGCGATCGCGGTCCAATTGGGCGCGAATTTCCAACTCCCGCGCAGATCGAGTTGGACATTGCGGCCATAGGCGCCGAAGGTCTCGGTGTTCCAATCGTAATTGTCGAGCTGGCCGTGCGAGGCGGATTTGTATCGAAAGCCGGCCGACAGCACGAGGTCTTTGGTCACATGATAGGTCGCGACCCATTTGACCTTCCAGCGCGGCATTTGCAGCACGTCCTTGCCGACATAGCGCTGGTTCTTCTGGTTCGCGAGAATCTCGTCGGTCGTATAGGTGGCGTTGGCGTCGAGGTCGAAGCCGTCGAGGAAAATGTCCTTCAGGCCGATCGCGCCTTCGATCCCATTGTAGCGAATCTTGCCGACATTAGAGAAATTGGTGACGTTCGGAACGACGGTGATGTCGGTTTGCGACACGATGCCGTTCCAGCGATCCTCGTGGAAGAAGGCGAGATGCGCATTGTGTGCGCCGAACAGATATTCGGCGGCGAGCTCGTAGGAATCGGCCTGCTCGGGCTTCAGATCCGGACTGTTGATGACGATGCCGCTCGGCGAGACGGTGCGCTGATAGAGCTCGGTGACGCCCGGAAAGCGCGTGACATTGCCATAGGAGCCACGCAGCAGCAGCTCCGGCGTCGCGTGCCAGCCGAGCGAGGCTTTCGGCATGAAGGCGGACAGATTGCGCTCCGGCTGCCGCGTTCCCGTGCCGAGCGCATTTTCGTTGAAGCCGTCGAAGGCGCGCCACCACTCCTGGCGTCCGCCGAGAGTGAGCGTCCATTGCGGCGCGAATTTCCACACGTCCTGGAGATAGACGGCTCTGTTCTGCGTCTTGCCGTAGGAGCGCTGCGCCTGCTGAATGTAATAGGACGACCAATAGGTCGGCGCGCTCTGCAGATGCAGCTTGAGCGTATATTCATCGAGATGGCCGCCGAAGGAGACTTCGTGCTTGCCGAGGAGCTCCTCCTCCGGGCGCCAGATGAAGCGCATGTCCATCACCTTCCAGCCCGTGCCGCTGTATTCGCGTGTCTGGCCGGATGTGTCGACGCCATATTTCAACGCCGAGACGCTGACGTCGCGCATCAGATCATAGGAGCTGCCGACGAGCTCCATGTCGAAGACGCCGCCGGTCTGCGTCTTGAACTCGGCGCCCTGCATCAGATGCAGGAATTCCGTGTTGGAGGGATTTAATCCCGAGAGGGCGAAATTGACGCCGTTCATCGTGATGCGGCCATTGCTCGTGTTGTAGACAGGCAGTCCGGTCGTCGCGTTTCTCAAATAGCTCTGCGGATCGATGTTCAGCCCGAGCTGCATCAGGCCGATCGTGTAGGCGAGCCGCGCATCTTTGTTGAAGTCGTAGGCGACCTTCACCGTGCCGACATTCTCCTCGGTCGTCTGCAGGCCGGCGGTGCCGAACACGCCGCGCGGCGCGCCCTGCCGATCGACGTCGAAATAGCCGCCGACGACGGGCGTCCCCGCCGCGCCGCCGGGGCTCGACGAGCTCACATAGGAAACCGGCTGCGAATGCGTCAGCAGATGATTGTACGACGCGCGCCAGGAGAAATCGCCGCTGCGGTCGCCGACCGAGACGCCGCCGGTGAAGCCGGGATTGGTCCTATGCGTCGCATATTGATCGTCATAAGGCGCGAGAATGCCCTGAAGATTGGAATGCAGCTCGAATTGCTCCGGCATCTTCGTCGTATAGGTGATCACGCCGCCGATCGAATTGCCGGAATAGAGCGCGGAGTAAGGACCGTACATGACGTCGATGCGCGACACCTCCTCGGGCACGATCATCGAATATTTGGGCGTGTGCTCGCTGGTGCCGAACAGCGCCGAGATGAGTATCCCGTCCTTGTAGACGAGCTGTCTCTGCGGCTCGAACGGACCAATGGTGCGGCCGGTCATGCTCTGGAAACGGTCGCCGGGGAATTTGGCCGACATGTCGAGGCTCGGCGCATAGCGCAGCATCTCGATCGCCGTCGTGGCGTTGACCGTCTCCGCGATCTTGCTGGCTGTCACCGTATGGACGACGGCGGGAATATTGTCCGGAACGGCCTTCGAGAAAGGCTTTTCCGCGGCGGTCTGAGCCGGCCGACGAGCCGAGCCGTCGCCCCCGCCCTCGCCGCTGATTTCGATTTCTGGAAGAGCCTCCTGCGCGAAAGCGCAGACGGGCGAAAGGACGGCGAGCGTCAGCGCAGCAACGGACGCGCCGCTGCGGAAAGCGAAACGAGACATGAATTTCCCCCCAACGTCCGGTAACGGACCGGCATTTCCATCGGCGTCGGCCGAAATCGGCCGACGAGGCGTCAGGAGAAGCGGGGAGGCGCGTGGGAAGGCGGCTTACGGCCGGCTATGAAGAAGGAGGCGAGCGGATCGGCCGTCGGAGCAGGCGCTGCGGCGGGCGGAAACGGCGCGAGCCGCGACACCGCCGCGAGAACGGCGAGAATCGCCGCGCAACAGGCGACGCAATGATCACAATGGTTGGATTGCTGATGTTGGTCGCCGGCCGGCGCATCGCCGCCGCCGGCGAGGCGGCAGCCGATGGAGACGCCGGCGCTCGCGTCGCCGTCCATGGACGCGGCCGACGGCCCCACGCCCTGCAACAGCAGGGCGCATGAGAGCGCGAAAATGGCCAACCAACGCCTGAACATTTTTGGTATTCCGCCGCGAACGCCAAATGATCACTGAATTGTTACCAATTGCCGCCGCGCTTGACAAGAGCATGCGTCACGCAAATGTCGAATCAGCTGTACGTGTTACCAAATTGCAACATTCGTGATGAGACGCCGGTCATCGTGGGCAGCGCAGCAAAAATGTAAGTCGAATTCGTCGATCGCGCATATCCGCGATCCGAAATCTCGTCGCCGGCGCCTCGGTAGTCGCGAGCCGCCGCCGCCTGCGCCCGCGATGGTGGAATAAAGGCCCCCGCTCCGCTCGAATGCGCAGTCGATGCGAGGAAATAGGCTGTTTGCGCCGGCGTCAGAGCGCCTCCTCGACTTGCGCGCCGATCGCGCTCGCTGCGCGGGGCGCGAAGGGACGAAAGCCAACGACGAAAGTCGCTCCGCCGCCGGGCGTGTCGGCGATGCGAATTTCCCCGTCGAGCTCGCGCGCCAATTCCTTGACGATGGCGAGCCCCAATCCCGTGCCCGGCGTCGTCTCCTCCTTGCGCCAGAAGGGCTCGAAGATCAGGCTGCGATCCTCGGGCGCGACGCCGCCTCCATGATCCACGACATCCACGCGGGCGTCCGCGCCGACGCGCACGATCACCGTTCCGCCGCGAGGCTCGGCGCGCAGCGCGTTTTCGACGAGATTGCCGAGAACGCTCTCGATCGCCCAGGGAAATCCGCGGACCATGACCGGCTCATCGGGCGCCTCGAAGGCGACCTCCTTCTTCGCGTCGATCGCGACCGGCATGAAATCGGCCGCCACCTTCAACGCCGTCGCCCCGAGGTCGACGCAAAGACGCATGTCGCAGCGACGCTCGCGCGCCTGCGCCAGCACCAGCAATTGATCGACGATCGTCTGGATGCGCCGCACGTCGCGGGTGATCTCGCGCTTGAGATCGGAGGCGTCGAGCTTGGCGACGCGCGCCCGCAGCACGGTGATCGGCGTGCGCAGCTCATGGGCGGCGTTGGCGGTGAAGCGTCGCTGCGCGGCGACGCCCTCCTCGACACGCCCGATCGCGCCATTCACCGCCTCCACGAAGGGCGTGATCTCGATCGGCAGGCCTTTGGCTGCGATGGGCTTGTGCAGCGAATCGACGGTGATGGCCGCAGCCTCGACCGTCGCCGCCCGCAGCGGCGCCAGCGAGCGCCGCACGACGAGCGTCGCGACCAGCGCCGCCGCCGAACCGAGCGGCAGGAAGGCGACGAGATTATTGAGCGAGAGGAAATTCACCAGCTGCCAGAGCGCATCGTCCCAATGGAACCATGCGCCATAGGTGGCGATGGTCAGCTTGCCGAAGGAGCTGTCGATGGAGCGCACATAGCCGCGCGCATGCGGATTGGGATCGTCGGAGACATGGAAGAGTCCGCTATAGCTGTCGACGCCGGCGCGGCTCAGGGCCGTGAACAGTTTCTCGTCCGAGCCCGTGACGAGCTTGCCCGTCGCACGTTCGAGGATAGCGAAACGGAATTCCGGATTGCGCTCGAATTGACTCTGCAGCGCCGGCGTCCGCTCCACCGTGAGCGCGCCGCCCTCGCCTTTGCGCAGCGCGCCCATCAATATTTCCTTCGACCGCTTCGTGGTCCAGCTTTCGAGGCTGGAATTGGAGCTGTCGCCGATATGCAATGCGGAGAGCGGCAGGAACACCGTCACCGGCAGAGTGAAATAAGCGACGAAGGAGCCGAGGATCCAATAGAAGACGAGCCGGACCGACAGCGATTGCGTGAATTTCATTCCTCGGCGCTCCGAATGAGATAGCCGATGCCGCGGGCGGCGTGGATATCCGCCCTCGCGCACTGATTCTTCAGGCGCTGACGCAGACGGTGAATCAACATCTTCAGCGCGTCGGCCTGATCGGCGCCTTGCGCGCCATAGATCTCGTCGAGCAGATCGGCGCGCGTCACCGCGAGGCCGGCGCGGCGCATCAGCGCGCCGAGCAGGACGAGCTCCAGCTTGGGCGCCAGAAAGAGCCGGCCATTGACGAAGCCTCGCTGCTCCTCGAGATCGAAACTGAGCGCGCCGACCCGCACGGATGGCGCCGCCTGCGGTCCGGGACGCCGCAAAACGGCGCGAATGCGCGCCATCAGCTCCTCGGGGTCGAAAGGCTTGGTGAGATAATCATCCGCGCCCGCATCGAGGCCGTCGATCATCTCGTCTATGCCGCGCATGGCGGTGAGCATCAGCACGCGCATATTCGGCCGCTCCTCGCGCGCGGCGCGGATGATCGAGACGCCGTCGCCGTCCGGCAGCCGCCGGTCGAGCAGCATGACGCTGTAATTGCGCGCCTCTATGGCCGCGCGCGCCTCCGCGACGGCTCCGACGATATCGGCGGAGAATCCGGCGTGAAGCACTTTCTCCGCCAGAAGGGCGGCGATCTCGGCCTGATCCTCGACAATCAATACGCGCATCGCATGTCCTGTCGTCCTCATGAGCCTTTTCGCGGCGGCGCCGAGCGGAGCCCGCGCGAAACCTGTCGTTTCGTCCAGGGCGGTCAGTCGCCAAAGGCCATGGACGTCTTCGAAACCATCGTCATGGTATAGCCCGTTACTCGCTTGTAAATATCATATTTGCCGAGGGCGAGATAATCACCAGAACTCTAGCAGCCTCGCTCCGGAATGTCCCGATGACTTGGATGTCGCGAGATTGTGGCGCTATCCGGGTGCCGCCGTATCGTTGTTTATCGCAAATAGCGGCATCGGATCATCGGTCTACATATCGCATCGTTCTCGCGAAGGAGCGTATCTTTTCGTTACGCCTCGACGCGGCGTCTCGGTCTCCGCGCAGGCGATGGAGCATGGCGGCGCGTCATTTTCCGGGATGCGAGCGATGGGACGAGAGGAAAAGCGGTTTCCGCCTCGGGATGCAATAGAGGAGAATTTTTCTCGAGGCGCTTGATTTCCACGGTAACGTTTCGGAAACTTCGAAGAGCGGCGGAAGCAATATGCATATCCTCTCGGCGCGGCGGTTTCGACCGCGGCGCGAGCGATGAGATTTTCGAGGAGGCCATCATGACCAATGACACGATCGCGGCGCCGAGCGCCGCCGAGGAGGGCGCTCGCGCCGATATATCCCGGCGCGTTCACGCCCGTCGACTCTTTCTCGCTTTTCATCGCTGGACCGGCCTGATCCTCGGCGCGATCTTCGTCGTCGTGGGCCTCACCGGCGCGATTCTATCCTTCGCGCCGCAGATCGACGCGGCGCTCGATCCGCAGCTGCTTCGCTCGACGCCGCCTTCCGCCGATGCGCCCTACGCCCCGCTCGATGAAATCTATGCGGCGGCGGTCGCCGATCTGCCGCGCGGCGCGACGCCGAGCTTCATGGCCATGCCGCGCGGCAGAGACGGCGTCGTCTCTCTCTCCTATCGGCTGCGGGACGCGGATGACGTCACGGAAACGCACCGCCTCTTCGTCGATCCCTATACGACGAAGGTGACGGGCGACCGGCTGATCAAGAAAGGCGACGACGAAATCCGCCAATTCTTCTTCAATTCCGTGCGCAGCCTCCATTACACGCTATGGCAGGGCTCGGACCGGTCCTGGCTGGTCGGCGGACCGGCGCTCGTCCTGCTGCCGTCCATGATCCTCGGAATCGCGCTGTGGTGGCCGCGGCCGGGCCAGTGGCGGCTCGCTTTCGCCATCAAGCGCAAGGCGAGCGCCGAGCGGCGGATTTACGATCTCCACAGGGTCGTCGGCGCTCTCGTCGCCGTCCTGCTGTGCTGCTCGCTGACCACCGGCTCATTCTTCGTCTTCCGCCAGCAGGGACGCGACCTGATCCGCCTGTTCTCGAGCGTGCGCGAGACGCCGCGCGGATTGGCCTCGCGACCGATCGCCGATCGCGACCCGATCGGCCTCGACGCCGCGCTGCGCATCGCCGAGCGCAGCTTTCCCGGCGCCGAACCGACGGGGATCAGCCTGCCGGCGAATGAGAAGGGCGTCTATGTCGTCTCCATGCGCGCGCCGAGCGAGCCCAATCACGCCAATGGCCGCAATAGGGTGACGGTCGACCGGTTCAGCGGGCAGATTCTCTTCACCGAGGACCGCAGCGCCTTCAGCGCCGGCGAGCGCTTCCTCGAATGGCTGCTGCCGCTCCATTCGGGCGAAGCCTTCGGCCTCGCCGGCCACGCCGTCATCTTCCTCGCCGGACTCGCGCCCGGCTTCCTCGCCGGACTCGCGCCCGGCTTCCTCTATGTCACCGGCTTCATCCGCTGGCGGCGGCAGCGCCGTCGCCGCGCTGTTTCGGCGTGAACGAATCTGTTAGAATCGGCTCCAACGAAAGGCTTCTCGGAATGGCGCGCGTCTCTCTTCTCTCCCTGGTTCTGGCGGCGGTCGTCTCGCTTTCGGGCGGCTTCGCCCCGAAAGCGGCCTGGGCCGGCCCCAATGTGCCGCTGTGTTTCGCGATGCAGAATAATTACAACGAATGCGTGCGGCGCGAGCGCGCGAAGGAGCGGCGCCATCATGAATATGAGCAGGATGAATGGGGCCGCGGCCCGCGCGAGCATCGCCGCCGCGGGTCGGATTGCGACGCCTGGCTCGTCCAGCTGAAGGCCAACGGCTGCTTCTGACGACGACGGCCGCCTCTCTCAGCCGCCATAGAGCAGTCCCGCGAGCGTGGCGCTCAGACAGGTGGCGAGCGTGCCGGACAGGATTGAGCGCAGGCCGAGACGCGTGACCTCCGCGCGCCGGCCCGGCAGCATCACATTCAGGCCGCCGACGAGAATGCCCATGCTGCCGAAATTGGCGAAGCCGCAGAGCGCATAGGTGAGGATCAGTCGGCTCCTCGGCGACAGCGCCTCGGAGCTCACTCCGCTCATGTCGCGATAGGCGACGAATTCATTGACCACCGTCTTCGTCGCCATGAGCGAAGCAGCCGCTGGCGTCTCGCTCCAGGGCACGCCGATCAGCCACACGACGGGGCGGAAGGCGAAGCCGAAAGCCAGCTGCAGGCTCGGCGTCTCGCCGCCGATCTCCGGCAGATGGGCGAGCCCCATATTGACGAGCGTCACCAGCGCGATCGTCGTCAACAGCACGCTGACGATGCCGACGAGCGGCCCGACGCCGTCGGCGACGCCCTTGACGATGGCGTCGAAGGCGCCCGTCGGCGGATGCTCGATTGCGAGCTGCGCTTCGGCATTCTCTTTGTAGACGTCCCAGGGCGACATGATTGCCGCGATAGCGATCGCCGCCGGCGTCGCGATCACCGAGGCGATGAGGATATGGCCGAGCGCATCCGGGATGAAGGGCGCGAGAAATCCCGCGTAAATGACCATCACCGTGCCGGCGACGCCCGCCATTCCACAGCTCATCAGCGCGAATAATTCGCCGCGCTGCATGCGCTCGAGATAGGGGCGGATCAGCAGCGGCGCCTCGATCATGCCGACGAAGATGTGAACCGCGGCGCCGAGCGCCAGCGCGCCGGAGAGGCCCATGGAGCGCCGCAACAGCCAGGCGAAGCCGCCGGCGACGCGCTGCATCACGCCCCAATAGAAAAAGAGCGAGGCGAGCGCCGAGATGGTCAGCACCATAGGCAGCGCCCTGAAGGCGAGAATGAAGCCCGCGCCGGGCGTCTTCTCCTCGAAAGGCGCCGGGCCGCCGCCGAGATAGCCGAAGACGAATCCCGATCCCGCCTCGGTCGCCGTCTGCAGCGCATTGGCGGCGTCATTGGCGAGCATCACCGCTCGTCTGGCCGGCGGAAAATGCACGAGAACCAGCGCCACGGCCAATTGCAGCGCCAGGCCGCCGAGGACGACGCGCCAGGGTATGCGCCGCCGATCGTCGCTCAGCGCGAAGGCGAGGAGAAGGAAGCAGAGGAAAGCGAGCAGCGATCGAGCAATATCCGGCATGGCGCCTGCGGTCTCCGAGGGCTTCGTCGAGGATATGTCGGCGAAATCCCGATTCTGTCGGACGAGGCTCTAAGCGCTCGGCCGGGGCCAGAGCAATGCAAATTCGGGGTCCAGGCGACAGGGAGCGAGGCGCGCCTCTCGCCGCGCATCATGTACGACTTGTGGCTTTTGCCACATCCTCGAGCCCTGTTCCGGGCGAAAACACGAAGGCGGGCGACGCCCCGCACACAAGATGACTTCGACGAACGCATATGGGGGAACGACAATGAAACTCGACTTTTCCGCTTTTCGATTTCCGACGAGCCTGCGCGCGAAAACTCTTACGCTGATTTTGGGCTTTGCTCTCGGCGCCGCGGCGCTGTCGCTCGGCGGCTGCACCTGCGCGGCCCCCGACGGAACAGAGATCGCTTGCCCCGACAGTTACTGAGTTCGCCCCCTGAACAGTCGCCTGTCGCCCATACGGCCGCAAAACTTTCGATCGCAAATAGGGGAACGGCCTTTCGCTCGCGGCTCCATCCAGAGCCGGGAGCGAAGGACGGTCAGACGGCGGCCCGCTCGCCGCTCGCGAGCCAGCGCTCGAAATCGCCGAGCCGCTGGAACGGAAAGGCCGACAGCGATTCGTCGCGGCCGCGGATCGGCGCCTCGACGACGCCGCGCGGCGGCCGCAGCTCGGCGGCGGCGCAAGTCTGCGAGGAGACGAGCGCCACGCAATTCATCTCCTTCGTCAACGACTCCAGCCGCGCGGCGATATTGCCGGTGTCGCCCAGAAATTGCAGCGACTGCCGATCCGAAGGGCCGACCGCCCCGACGATCGAGAGGCCGCTGTGCAAGCCGACGCCGAAGGCGAGCGGCGCGTCGAGATCATGGGCGAATTCGCGGCTGACGCGGCGGATCGCGCGCCAGACGCCGCGCGCAGCGCGCAATGCGGCGCGGGCGCCCTCGGCGGCGTCGCCATCCAGCCGAAACAAGCTCATGACGCCGTCGCCGGCGACGCTCGTCACATGGCCGCCCTCCGCCAATATGGCCGTGGTCGTCGCGCGTATATAGGCGTCGACGATGAAGATCGCGTCATAGGGAAGGCGATTGGCGGCGAGCTTCGTCGAATCGCGCAGATCGACGAACATCGCCGTCACGAAAATCTCGCGGCCCTGGTCGAGCAGCACGCGCAGCCCATCGAGCGGGCTGTCCGCCGGCAGCATGGGATAGACGCCGAGATCGCAGTTCGGCCGCGTCTGGCAGGCGAGGCGCACGCCCTCCGGCGCGCCGATGCGGCGCAGCGTCGCGAGCTCGGCGGGGCTCGGCGGCGGCAGCTCCGACGCGCCATAGAGCACGCGAATGCGGCAGGTGGAGCAGCGCGCGCGCCCTCCGCAGACGGAAGCGTGCGGAATGCCCTTGTAGCGGCTGGCCTCGAGCACGGTGAAACCGCAGGGCGCGCGGACGCTGCGGCCGTCGCGATAGTCGATGCGCACCGTGTCGAACAGACGCTCGCGCAGATTGCGCATCATGCGCAGCACGAGGATGCTCGCGAGCAGGACGAGATATCCCAGCTGCAGATCGAGAATAATCGCGGCGAGCAATGCCGGAACATGCGCATGCGGCGATCCCTTCGCCGGCGGCCCATGCGCTTCGATGACGCCCTCGTCCATATAGGCCCGCAGGATCAGCTCCCAGCCGGAGTTCAGCAGGCCGGCGATGGCGAGCGCCGGCACGGCGAGCGCCAGCAGCAGAAACAGCGTCGTGCGCCGCCGATACCAGTCGCGATAGCGCAGCCACATGTGAATGCCGATGCAGCCATGCGTCCAGATGAAGACCATCAGCAGAAACTGCCGCGGCAGACCGATCGTCGGATCGGTGATCCAGAAATGATAGAGGATGCGGAAGTAGGAATCCTCCAATCCGAATTCGAGCACGGCGACGCGCGTGTCGGTGACATGGGGCGCGAGCAGCAGCGGAATGGTGAGGCCGAGGCAGAGCTGCCAGGCCTCTATCGCCGGCATGCGGAGATGGCGCCGCCGATAGAGCGCATAGAGGCCGAGCGACATGTGAATCGTGAAGCAGACGAGCAGCAGGACGACGCCGAAAGTCGAGCGCCAGGGAACGAGGATGATATCGTGGCCGATCGCCTGCAGATTATCGAGAAAGAACAGACCGGTCGCATGCGAGATGAAGTGGCACGTCGCGTAAGTGAAGAGTATGAGCCCGGTGGTGAGGCGAGTCTGGCGCTCCAGATCGAAGTTGACACTCGAAACCGACATGGATCATCCTTCGACGAGCTCGGAAGACATTTTTCAGGAACGCGCGCATGATACGGAAAAACCAGACACTTGCACGCGTTAGTTTGTTTCGCTCGCTGTCGAAGGAGGAGCTGGCGCAGCTCGACGCGCGATGCATTTGGCGCCGCGCCCAGGAGAAGGAGTGCATACTCAATTACAAGGACGACAGCGCCGATATTTATTTCGTGACCTATGGCGACGTCCGCGTATCGATCCAGAGCGTCGCCGGAAAGGATCTGATGCTGCGCGTCATCGAGGAGGGCGAGTTTTTCGGCGAACTCTCCGCGCTCGACGGCAAGCCGCGCTCGGCGGCGATCCATGCGATCACCGACACCGTCATCGCGCGCATGAGCCCGACGATTTTTCGCGAGGTCATCCATCGCTATCCGGACGTCTGCGACCTCGTGCTCGAGACGCTGACCTCCGAGGTGCGCCGGCTCGCGACGCGCGTCAACGAATTCACCAATCTCGACGTCCGCGGACGCATTCATGCGGAATTGCTGCGTCTGGCGCGCAGCGACGGCGGCGGCGAGAATCGCGGCGTGATTTCGCCGGTCCCGACGCATGCGGAGATCGCGGCGCGCGTCAGCACGCATCGCGAAGCCGTCACGCGCGAGCTGAACCGGCTGGAGCGGGCGGGCCTGCTCGAGCGGCGCCGCGGCGCATTCGTGCTGCTCGATCTCGCCGAGCTCTCGGCCTCCGTCGAGGCGGCGCGATAGACCGCTCCTCGACTTCGCGGGAGCCCCCCGCCTTCCCCGGCCCCGAGAACCGTTCCCGCGCGGAGCGGCGCAGTCGCGCGGCACGGTCGTTGCTACCCGCGTCACCATGCCGGGATGAGATGTCGTCGGTTCGGGGGACGAGACGATGAGCAAGTTCATTTATGCCCATGCCGGCGACGCCGACTGGAAAACCGCCTTGGCCTCCTGCCTCGAGCAGATCGAGCGTCGGCCGCCGGACGCTCCCCCGCCCAATCTGGGCTGGTGCTATGTGACCGACCATCACACCCAGGCCGCCGGGAGCATCGTCTCGACGCTCCGTGAGCATCTGCCCGGCGTCCATTGGGTGGGAACGGTCGGCGTCGGGATCGGCGCCGAGGCGGTGGAATATTTCGACGCGCCGGGGATCGCGATCATGCTGGCGGATCTGCCGCCTGGCTCCTTCGAGCTCTTTTCCGCTCCGGAACGCCTGGACGGCGCGCCCGAGGGCTTCGAGCCCTTCACGGCTCTGGTCCACGCCAGCGGCGGAACCCCCGATCTGCAAGCGAAGCTCGAAGCCGCGAGCGCAAAACTCACCACCGGCTATTTGTTCGGCGGGCTTTCCTCGGCGCGCAATCAACCCCTCTGCTTCGCGGATGAAGTTTTTCCGGGCGGCCTTTCCGGCGTGGCCTTCGGCCCGCAGGCGACGGTGTTCTCGAGAGTCACCCAAGGCTGCCAGCCCATCGGGCCGCTGCGCGCCGTCACCCGCGCGCAAGGCAATTATCTCGTGACGCTGGACGAGAAACGCGCGCTCGACTGCGTCTTCGAGGATATCGGCCTGCCGCTCGAAATCGGCGACGCGGAGCTGCGTCAGGAGCTGGCGCAGACGCTGGCGGGCCTCGTCGCCACCGGCGAGGATGTCTCCGCCCGGCCGGGCCAGTTCGGCACGAATACGGAGGTGCGCCATATCGTCGGGGTCGGCCGAAAGGGCGGACTGTTGATGATCGCGGAGCAGCTCGAGGATGGCATGCGGCTCGCCTTCTGCAAGCGCAATGCGGAAGCGGCCAAGCATGATCTGCTTCGCATCGTCGAGGAGGTGCGGGCCCAGGCGGAGGCCGCCGGCGGCATTCGCGGCGCTCTGTATATCAGCTGCTCGGGACGAGGCGGACCGCACTTCGGCGAGCCGAACGCGGAATTCCGCATGGTTCATCAGGCGCTGGGCGGCGAGACGCCCTTGATCGGCTTTTTCGCGGGCGGCGAGATCGCCCGTCACCATCTCTACGGCTATACTGGGGTGCTGACGGTATTCGCCGGAGCCTGATGATGACGAGGACAGCGCCACGATGACGCCAGCGCCGGCGGAGCGAAGCAGCGAAGATCAGAGCCGGATCGTTTCCGCCTTCGGGGTGGCCATGCCCCGCATCATCTATGGCACGGCCTGGAAGAAGGAGCGCACCGCTTCTCTGGTGGAATTGGCCGTGCGCTCGGGCTTTCGCGGGATCGACACCGCCTGTCAGCCCAAGCATTACGACGAAGCCGGAGTGGGCGACGGACTGGCCGCCGCGCTCGGCGCGGGGCTCGCGCGCTCCGACATCTATCTGCAGACCAAATTCACGCCGTTCCGCGGGCAAGACCCGGAAAACCTCCCCTATGACGCCGAGGCCGGCATAGGCGAGCAGGTGCGCCAATCCTTCGAGGCCTCGCTGCGCAATCTACGCACGGATTATCTCGACGGATTGGTCCTCCACTCCCCCTATGCCGAGGACAGCGACACGCTGGAGGCGTGGCGGGCGATGGAGAGCCTCTACGATCGCGGCGGCGTGCGCCAATTGGGCGTCAGCAATTGCTATGAGCTCGCGCGGCTGGAGACCTTGTGGACGAATGCGAGGATCGAGCCCGCAGTGGTCCAGAACCGTTTCTACGCCAAGACCGGCTATGATCGGGAGATACGCGCCTTTTGCGCAGACCGCGGCGTTCTCTATCAGAGCTTCTGGACCCTGACCGCCAATCCGGAGGTTTTGGCGAAACCCGAGCTCGTCGCCCTCGCCGAGAAATATGGGCGAAGCCGAGCCCAGCTATTCTTCCGTTTTCTGACGCAGCAGGGCATTTTGTGTCTGACCGGCACGTCCTCGGAAGATCATATGCGCGAGGATCTGGCGATTTTCGATTTTCGTTTGAGCCTCGCGGAATGCGAGATCCTGGACGCGCTGCTGCAAAGCCAGCCAGAGTGATATCCGCGGCCGACGCCGAGGCTCGAATTTTCCCGCTGCGCTGACGCCGAGCCCTTCCCTGGCGAAGAACGCCGATATTCTGGCCCGAATTTCAGCGTCAGCGGGGGAAACCGCGCGAGAGCGCCCGCCGAAGACCCATCGAGGTCAGGCGCTCATTTGCGGTTGGCGGAGAGGGAGGGATTTGAACCCCCGATACGGTTGCCCGTATGCCGCATTTCGAGTGCGGTGCTTTCAACCACTCAGCCACCTCTCCAGGACGGCAAAGCGAGGTCGAGCCTCGCTGCGGCGTTGCGCCCAATAGCACGCGTTCGCCTCGATGATCAAGGCTTCGCAATTCCGTCCTTCGCGCCGCCTCACGCGCGGCCGGCCGCTCCGGATTTGCCGATCGTTAACCTTAATAATGTCTAACAGAGCGCAGCCGGCCTCTCCTCGCGCGCGATCGCGGCCTCTCGCGCCGAGGCGGCCCTCTGGAACATGCGCATGCCGAAAACCAACAATCCGAGACCGCGACAAAAGCGGCAGCCCTTCGTCGTCGAATTCTCGCTCGGCTCCGGTCGCCGGCGCATGGAGCTCTCTGCGCCGACGCTCGTCGTGGCGGGCGTCGCTTCCGTCGCGGCCGGGCTCCTCGCCCCCTGCGCCGCCGCCTATCTCGCCTTTCGCGACGACATGCTCGCCGAGCTCGTCGATCGCCAGACGCAGATGCGCTACGCCTATGAGGATCGTCTGGCCTCGCTGCGGCTGCGGCTCGATCAGGCGACGAGCCGGCAATTTCTCGATCAGGGCGACGTCGAGAGCAAAGTGCAGACGCTCGTCGCCCGGCAGGCCAAGCTCGAGACACGGGCGGCTCTGGTCGCGCGGCTCGTCGAAGGCGTCGCCGCCAAGGACGTCGCGGTTCCCGGCGCCGCGCAACGCCGGGCGCCGGCCGCCACCGCGGCATTGCCCGCGGGCGCGAGCGCCTATGCCCCGGCGCCCGACGATCGGCCGGAGCCCTTCGCCGGCTTCGACAAGCCGCAGCCCGAGGGTCTCGAGCTGAGGCTGAGACGCGACGACGACGCTCCGCCGCGGCCCGCCGAGCGCGGTGGCGCCTCCGCCGGCCTCACACAGGACGAGGCGCCCCGACGCGGCGCCGAAGCGAGCCTGCCGATGCAGTCGCGCCTCGAACACCTAGAAGCCTCGCTCGATCACGCCGAGCGGGAGCAGACCCAGCGCCTCGGCCGCCTCGTCGAGCCGATTCGGGCGGCTGCGGGGCGGCTACGACGCGCCTTCGACGTCGCCGGCCTGCCGGTCGAGCGCTACCTCTCCAAGGGCCACGCCCGCGCCGAGGCTTTTTCGGGCGGCCCCTTCGTGCCGGCCGATCGCATGGCCAGCGACCTTCTCTTCGAGCGCGAGCTCACCGCCGCGCAGAGCGCCGCCACCACGCTCGAGGGCCTGCGCAGCGCGCTGCCGAGCGTGCCCTTGCGCAAGCCGCTCGCCGGCGCGCCCGAGACGACCTCCAGTTTCGGCTATCGCACCGACCCCTTCTTCGGCCGGCCGGCGCTGCATACGGGCGTCGATCTGCGCGACGATTACGGTTCGCCCGTGCGCGCCACGGCGGGCGGCGTCGTCGTCACGGCCGGGCCGAGCGGCGGCTATGGGCAGATGGTCGAGATCGACCACGGCTCCGGCCTCGCGACGCGCTATGCGCATCTCTCCGCCATTTCCGTATCCGTCGGCCAGGAGCTGGCGCCGGGCGAGACCGTCGGCCGCCTCGGCTCGACGGGCCGCTCCACCGGCCCGCATCTCCATTATGAGGTGCGAGTGGACGGCGAGCCGGTCGACCCCACACGCTTCCTGCGCGCCGCTTCGACTCTCGCCGAGAGCCGATGAGCGGGCGGGTGACGTCCCGGCGGGGTGGCGTTCCGGGGCCAGTGCGATAAAAGACCGCGAGCCGGCCGCGTCGCCGGCGCGCACATATCGGACCCCATGGCCCCGCCTCCCCTTCTGACGCTTCAGAACGTCGGCCTGACGCTCGGCGGCAAACCGCTGTTCGAATCAGCCGATCTCTCCGTCTCGCCCGGCGAGCGCCTGTGCCTCGTGGGCCGCAACGGCTCGGGCAAGTCGACGCTGCTGCGAATCGCCGCCGGCGAGGTGGAGGCGGACGCCGGAACGCGCTTCCTGCAACCGGGCGCGAGCCTGCGCTACCTACCGCAAGAGCCCGATCTCTCGGGCTTTGCGACGACGCTCGATTATGTCGTCGCCGGCCTCGGCCCGACCGACGATCCCCATATCGCCAAGACGCTGCTGCTCGAGCTCGGCCTAACGGGCGAGGAAAATCCGCGCAGCCTCTCGGGCGGCGAAGGCAGGCGGGCGGCGCTCGCCCGCGTCCTCGCGCCAGAGCCCGACGTACTGCTGCTCGACGAGCCGACCAACCATCTCGATCTGCCGGCGATCATCTGGCTCGAGGAGCGGCTCGCGGGGCTGCGCTCGGCGATCGTCGTCATCAGCCATGACCGCCGCTTCCTGCAGGATCTGACGCGCGCGACGCTGTGGCTCGACCGCGGGCGGACGCGGTATTTGTCACGCGGCTTCAAGGATTTCGAGGCCTGGCGTGACCGTGAGTTCGAGGAAGAGGAAAAGCAGCAACACAAGATCGACCGCAAGATCGTCGCCGAGGAGCATTGGGTGCGCTATGGCGTGACCGGCCGGCGCAAGCGCAATCAGAAGCGGCTGTCCGATCTCCACGAGATGCGCGCGACGCGGCGCCGGCACGTCGGGCCGGTGGGCGACATAAAGCTCGATGTCGCCGAGGCGCAGACCTCCGGCGCGCTGGTCGTCGAGGCGCGCGGAATTTCCAAATCCTTCGGCGAACGCGTGATCGTCGACAATTTCTCGACGCGGGTGATGCGCGGCGATCGGCTCGGAATAGTGGGCGCCAATGGCGCCGGCAAGACGACGCTCGTCAAGCTGGTGACGGGAACGCTGGCGCCCGACAGCGGCCATGTGCGGCTGGGCGCTTCCGTCGAAATGGCGACGCTCGACCAGAGCCGCGCCAGCCTCGATCCGCAGACGACGCTCAAAGACGCGCTGACCGGCGGCGGCTCCGATTTCGTCGACATCAACGGCCAGCGCAAGCATATCATCGGCTATATGAGGGACTTCCTCTTCGGTCCCGAGCAGGCGAGGACGCCCATCGGCCGCCTCTCGGGCGGCGAACGCGGACGTCTGCTGCTCGCCCGCGCGCTGGCGCAGCCCTCCAATCTTCTGGTGCTGGACGAGCCGACCAACGACCTCGATCTCGAGACGCTCGATCTGCTCGAGGAAATGCTCGCCGACTATCCCGGCACTTTGATCGTGGTGAGCCATGACCGCGATTTTCTCGACCGCGTCGCCACCTCGGTGCTGATGTCGGACGGAAATGGCCGCTGGATCGAATACGCCGGCGGCTATTCCGACATGGTGACGCAGCGCGGCGAAGGCGTGCAGGCGAGAGGCGCCGCCTCCGCGCCGCGCGAGGAGAAGCCGAAAACCGCCGCACCGCCGCGGCCGAAGGCCGCCGCCAAGCCGCGGCTCAGCTTTTCCGAGCAGCATGCGCTGGCGACGCTGCCGGCGAAAATGGAGGAATTGCGCGGCAAGCGGGAGAAGCTGCAAAAGTTCTTGGACGATCCTGGACTCTATGCGCGCGATCCGGCGAAATTCGCCGATGCGACCAAACTCTTCGCGAAAGTCGAGGCGGAGCTCGCCGCTGCGGAGGAGAGCTGGCTGGAGCTGGAGATCAAGCGGGAAGAGATCGGCGGGTGAGGCGCTTCAGCCTCCCCTTCAGTGGCTTGCAGATTCACATATCTTCCAACTCACCCACGACGTCCTGGCCGGGCTCGTCCCGGCCAGGACGCCCGCGAATGAGATAGTCTTCAGGCGGAGGGACGCGCTCCCGACCCGCCGTTGCTTTCGGCCCGCGAACCGATTATCCGCGTCTTTCCCCTTTCGACCGACAGAGGACGCCGCCCATGCCCGCCCCCTCCGCCGACGAGCTGAAACGACAAGCCGCCGCCGTGGCCCTAGAGGCCGTCGCGCCGGGAATGCGGCTCGGCCTCGGCACGGGCTCGACGGCCGCGCATTTCGTCGATCTGCTCGGGGCAAAGGTGAAGGCGGGACTCGACGTGCTCTGCGTGCCGACCTCCGAGCGCACACGCGCACAGGCGCAGGCGCTCGGCGTCCCGCTGGCGACGCTGGAGGAGGCGCCGGAGCTGGATCTCACCATCGACGGCGCCGATGAATTCGACGCGAAACTGCGCCTCATCAAGGGCGGCGGCGGCGCGCTGTTGCGCGAAAAAATCGTCGCCGCGGCGTCCAAGCGTTTCATCGTCATCACCGACGAATCGAAAAAAGTCGCGACGCTCGGCGCCTTTCCGCTGCCCGTCGAGATCGACCGCTTCGGCGCGAAGGCGACGCGGCTGCATGTGGAGCGCGCGGCGAAAAATCTTGGCCTGCTCGGGACCGTCGCCCCGCGGCTGAAGCCGGACGGCCATGTTTTCGTCACCGACGGCGGCCATTTGATCCTCGATTGCGCATTCGGCGCGATTTCCGATCCTGACGCGCTGGCCGACCGTCTCTCCGCCATCCCCGGCGTCGTCGAGCACGGATTATTCATCGGCCTGGCCACGGCCGTCGTCGTCGCGGGCCGCGACGGCGTCGAGACGCTCGGCCGGCTCGACCGCGCGTGACCGGACGACGCGCTGAAAAATCCTTTCACGAGGAGAAAGCCCGAAGTGTTTTTTCGCCCGACGATCCGTCTCGCCGCTCTCGTTCTGGCGACAGCCGCCTCGGCCGGCGAGCCGCGGCACGGCGCCGCTCCGGCGGCCGCGGCAGCTCCGCCCATCGCCTCGTCACCGCCGGTCGCCTCTTCGGCCTCGCCGGCGCAGCTGGCGCTGGCGCGCTCCGTCCTCGTCGATTCCGGCATCGCCTCGTCTTTCCGGCTCATCATTCCGCAATATCTCGAGCAGATCGCCCTTTCGGTGACGCGCACGCGGCCCGAGATGGTTCCCGACCTCAATCTCGTGCTCGCCGCTGTGCGGCCGGACTTCGACAAAAAGGTCGATGAAATGATCGACAGCGCCGCGCAGCTCTATACGCAGCGCTTCTCGCAAAAGGAGCTCGAGGATGTCGCCGCATTCTTCAAGAGCGCCTCGGGCCGCAAATATGTCGGCATGCAGCCCGTGCTGATGAGCGACATGTTCGTCGCCATGCAGGCGTGGTCGCAGAAGATTTCCGTCGACATGATGTCGCGCGTGCGCGAAGAAATGCGCAAGAAGGGCCACGAGCTCTAGCCGCCCCCTCGAGCGGGAGAACTCTGGCGGGA